>Ga0214473_10000900_pt1 | contig 40614 bp, 30 predicted proteins | sample RVTome_7_FD_203509 | JGI IMG/M metagenome (GOLD analysis project Ga0214473, IMG submission 203509) | Soil microbial communities from uranium-contaminated site in the Upper Colorado River Basin, Wyoming, United States - RVT98D197 | ecosystem: Environmental > Terrestrial > Soil > Contaminated >...
GGTCCTGCCGGCGGGAGCCTGGGTCAGAAGGACGTCGACAGCAGTGTGCGGATGGATCAGGGGGAAGTGACATCCGCAGGGCAAATGCAAAGTCGTCCAAGAGATGGGTGGCAGCGTCAAGCGTAGCTTGGCGATGGCGTCTTTGGCGTGCGCAAGACCATCGGCAAGCGTGCGCTTGCCGCTGCCACCCGCCGCTGTTTTGATGGACGGTCGGCGCGAGTTTTCATAGAATCTGACGGGTGGCATCGTCAAGGCCACAGGCATTGCGGTGGTTGCACCGGATCTCAGGAAGGCCATCGCCAAGCTGCGCTTGACGCTGCCACCCGTCCCAACGACGCGCGAAGTGGTGCGCGGGGCCTTGAACACGCAGCCCGGCGAAGCAGTACTACGAGGCATCTATGAAGGTCCTGGTGGCAGAGAAATGCGGGTTTTGTCCTGGCGTGCGGAACGCGATCAGCACGGCGGAGAGGGTCCTGGCCCAGTCGGATGGAAGCGAGCCGGTGTACTGTCTCGGGCCGATCATCCACAACGAGGATGTCGTGGAGCGGCTGGCCAGCGCCGGTCTGCGGACGGTGGAATCGGTGGACGAGATCGACTGCGGCACGGTGCTGATCCGCTCGCACGGCGTGGCGCCGAAAGAGCTGGACCGGCTTCGGCACAAGGGCCTGCACATCGTGGACGCCACCTGCGTGCTGGTCAAGCGGGTCCAGCAGATCGCCAAACAGCTCGAACAGGAAGGGTACGAGGTCGTGATCATCGGGGAGGAGAACCACCCGGAGGTGCAGGGCGTGATGGGCTGCGTGGATGACGTGGTCGTCGTGGCCGATGAGCGCGACCTGGATAAACTGCCGCGGGACGGGCGGCTCGGCATCGTCTGCCAGACGACGCAAAGCCCGGAACACCTGGGCAGAATGCTCGGGATTATCGGTCGCGGCAGCTTCAGCGAGCTCAAAGTCATCAACACCCTGTGCAAGGAGGCGATCAAGAGGCAGGAGTCGGCCATCGCCCTGTGCAAGAGGGTCGATATCATGTTCGTCCTCGGCGGGCTGCACAGCGCCAATACCCGCCGGCTGGCCGAGCTATGCAAAAAACACAACAGTGCAACCTTTCACTTGCAAAATTGGGATGACCTCGATAAAAATGTACTGTTTGGCAGGAATATCGCCGGTGTGACGGCGGGGGCATCGACGCCGAGCTGGGTGATTGACGAATTCGTCAACCACCTGGAGGCGTTCGAGCCAACACGCTGAGGCGACCTGCGGCTGTTTTTGAATGTCAATTGGATTGCCCCTGCTGCGTGGGCAGGGGCGTTGAAGGCGCGAATGGTCGCGCGACTATCTTCTGTGATGATCGGCCGGTGTGTATGTGGGGCGCCGGTCGATTCAATGAACAGACTCCACAAGGGATCAAGTGTTATGGTAGATCGAAACATTTTTGGAAAGTTGGGTTTGTCCGAGGACAAGCTCGAAGAGCAGGTCAATCAACTATTCGGCGAGAACGAGACCCAGTATCTCGAACAGACCTTGCAGAAAAAGGTGGATTCTCGCCTGCCGGGCACCATTCTCAAGGGCACTATCGTCTCGCAGATCGGCAACGACGTGATTGTCGAGGTGGGCCTCAAGAGCGAGGGAGTGGTGGATGCCGGTGAATTTGACGACCCCGAGGACGCCGCACCGGGCACAGAGATCGAAGTCTTGCTCGAAGACACGGACTCGGAGAGCGGGCTGATCCTCCTGAGCAAGCGTAAGGCCGACACGATCCGCGGCTGGGAATACATCATCAATACGAAGAAGGAGGGCGATGTCGTCAGCGGCAAGGTCATTCGTCGAATCAAGGGCGGCCTGCTCGTCGATATCGGCGTCCCGGTCTTCCTGCCGGCCTCCCAGGTCGATATCCGCAAGCCCGGCGACATCAGCCGCTTCATCGGCAAGGATATTCAGTGCAAAGTCCTCAAGATCGACGTCGAGAACCGCAACATCGTGGTCTCGCGGCGAAAGCTGATCGAGGAGGAACGCAAGGCCAGCAAAGAGAAGATCCTCAACGAGATCGAGGTCGGCCAGCTTCGCAGAGGCATCGTCAAGAACATCGCCGATTTCGGCGTTTTCGTCGATCTTGGCGGTCTGGACGGCTTGCTGCACATCTCGGACCTGAGCTGGGGCCGCATTTCCCATCCGTCGGAAGTGGTGAACCTGGACCAGGAAATCGAGTGTGTCGTGATCGGCGTGGACAAGGAAAGCGAGAAGATTTCGCTGGGCCTCAAGCAGAAGTCGCCGAGCCCATGGGAAACGGTCGAGGAGAAGTACCCCGTCGGTTCCAAGGTCCGGGGCAAGGTCGTCAACGTGATGAACTATGGCGCGTTCGTCCGGCTGGAGGACGGGATCGAAGGGCTCGTTCATATCAGCGAGATGAGCTGGACCCGCCGCCTGTCCCATCCGGGCGAGATGGTCAATCTCGGCGACGAGATCGACGTCGTCGTGCTCAATGTCAACAAGGAGAAACAGGAAATCTCCCTGGGCATCAAGCAGACGGAGCCGAATCCATGGGAGCTGGCGGCCCGCAAGTATCCGCCGGGAACCATCGTGACGGCCGCCGTGCGAAGCATGACGAACTTCGGCGCCTTCGTCGAGATCGAGCCGGGCATCGACGGCATGATCCATATCTCCGATCTGAGCTGGACGCGCAAGTTCGGCCACCCGAGCGAAGCCCTGCAGAAGGGCCAGGAGGTCAAGTGCGTCGTCCTCGAGGTCAACGAGGAGAAGCAGCGGATCTCGCTCGGCATGAAGCAGATGAGCGAGGACCCGTGGATTCGGGCGATTCCCGAGAAGTACATCCCCGGCCATATCATCAAGGGCAAGATCGCCAAACTGACCAATTTCGGGGCGTTTGTCGAGCTGGAGCCCGATCTGGAAGGCCTGCTGCACATTTCCGAGCTGGCCGACCACAAGATCGACAAGCCCCAGGATGTCGTCAAGCCCGGCGATGAAGTGGAAGTCAAGATCCTGAAGGTCGATCCCGAGGCCCGCAAGATCGGTTTGAGCCTGCGTCGGGTGCAGTGGGCTGCCGAGGAGCATGCGGCGCCGTCAGCGGCACCGAAGAAGGCGCCCCGGCGGGGTGAGCCTTCGGCCGCTGCTCCTGCTCCGGTTTCCGCGGGCGGCGACACTCTGCGGGTCAAAGAGGCTCTGCAGCGTCGGGCCGAAGCCAAGCGGGAAAAGGCCGTCAAGGAATCGCAGGCTCCCGAGGGAGGCGCCGGGGACCAGGCGCCTGCTGAGCAGGCCCAGCCGCCTCAGGCCGATCAGCAGAACGAGCAGCCTGCCCAATAGGCAGTCGATGCCGATCAGGGCCATTGGGACGCCACCTGCGGCTCTCCCGAGTTGAGTTCAAGGGCTTTCCCAGCGAGGGAAAGCCCTTTTTTGTGGAGTTTTGCAAAATAGAAGTTGGGCTTATTATTCAAGGAAATCGGCTTTGGGACTTCCTTGAATCGACAAGCAAGCATCTTTTTACATGCCCACGTCACGCCGTAAGACGGGATGAACATGCAAATATGCAAGGATTCGGAAGATTTTCCTTGACCCAAATTCGGCTGATTTGGTACACTAACAATGCCTGCGAAGAATCGGTTCTAACTTGGCAACGGGGTCGCAAGTATCTCGTCACACCGAAGGTACTGGGCAAATCCCGTTCGTGTTGTTTGGGGTCACCAGTGTTCCCACTGACTGGCTCGCGTTTTTCGTGCGCTGGTTTGTGGGTGGTTGGTGGCAGCGGCTAGGTTCTCTTGAGTTCCGGGAGGACTATGCCGAGTGGAAAAGAGGCATGATTCCGGACAGGCTTGGCCATAGGGATCGCCCCTTCACGTGAGGTCTGAAGTGCGCATATTCACGCGCGCCAGACCCATCGTGAACAGGGTGTTTGTACGCTTGTTGCCGAGCCCCTAGTTTGTCTGGAATGACATCGAGGAGGAAAACTGAACGACAGACGCCGATAGCACGTTCTGTCCGCCCACGCTGATGTTGTACTTAACTAATGCGCAGGGCAGTTCCCTTTCATTTGTTTTGCGGCCATCGGTGCCTCCGGAGGCGATCGCCGGCCCATTGGAGCGCTGGTCTCCGGGGTCGCATCGACGGCGGCAATGGGACTTTCCCCTCTGAAGAAGAGGAGGTTCTTGTCGAAGGTTCGTTCCGGACAAGCACGGGTCCGTTACTGGCCGCTTGTTTGGGACTGGCGCTTGGTTCGTAACCAGGCGCCTCGAACAATCTTTTGTGAAGGAGGCTTGAAATGAGTCGAAGACGAATTTGCGTGTTTGCCCTGGGCTTGGCGCTGATATTCGCCACTGGCGCATCAGCACAACTGGGGCAAGGAAAGGTGCTCATTGAGTACTGGTTCGGAGGCAACATCAACGACAACCTTGATAACCTCAAGGCCAATCCCGACTTCCCGAACAATCCGGCGTACGGGGAGTTGCTCGATGCCGTGGAGCTGCCGGACTTTGCGAACGTGGATTACTTTGGGGCGATGCTGCGGGCCTATGTGACTCCGCCGCAGACCGGCGACTACACCTTCTGGACCGCCAGCGACGATGACAGCGAAGTGTGGCTGAGCACGGATGACAATCCCGCCAACGCCAAGCTGATCTGCAGCGTCGAAGGCTGGACGGGGTGGCGCAACTACGCGGGGACTGAGGGCGCGCCTGGCGCAAATCAGAAGTCCGCGGCGATCACCCTCGAGGCGGGCAAGCGGTACTACATCGAGGCATTGATATCCGATGGGACCGGCGGCGGTCATGTGAGCGTCGCCTGGGCCGGCCCGGGCATCGGCGATGCGCCGACACCGATCGGCAGCGCCTATGTCACGGCATTCGCCAGCGAATCGCCTTTCCTGGCCCGGTCGCCGAATCCGGCCAGCGGCGCCGCGGACATCCTGGCCCCGCTGTTCCGGTGGACCGCCGGCCTCGACGCCTTTATGGACGACGTCTATTTCGGGACCAACCCGAATCCGGGTCCGGCAGAGTTCAAAAGCAAGCAGCCGTCCCCGGTGTCGCTGTTCGTCTATCCCGTGCTGGAGGCCGGCGCCACCTATTATTGGCGCGTGGACACCGCCGATATCCGCGGTGCGCTGCATACCGGCAAAGTCTGGAGCTTCACCGTGATGCCGGCGAAGGCGACCGCGCCCAGCCCGGCTGACGGCGCCACGTTTGTGGTGGCCAAGCCCACTCTGACGTGGAGGGCTGGCCAGAACGTCCCCACCCACGATGTGTATCTGGGAACGGACAAGGATGCCGTGGCTGCCGGCGATGCCGGCGTCCTCAAGGCCAGCGCTCTGGCCGATGCGTCTTTCGAGGTGGCCGAAGCTCTGGCCTTCGAGACCAAGTACTACTGGCGTGTCGATGAGATCGACGCCACCGGCGCCAAGTTCGTCGGCGACGTGTGGAGCTTCACGACCACGCTCGAAGTCCTCGGCAAGATCAAGCGCGAGATCTATGAGAGTATCGGCAGTTCTACAGCCGTCTCCGCCCTTTTGAGCGCTTCGAAGTACCCGATGTCTCCGAACCGTTCGGACTTCGTGACGAGCTTCAAGTCGCCTGATCTTGGCATCAGCAACTACGGCGGAAGCATGGCGGCGTTCCTGCATGTCCCAACCGCCGGCGATTACACCTTCTGGGTCGCCAGCGACGACGATTCCCAGCTCTTCTTCGGCGCCACTCCGAGCGACGCGAAAGTGATTGCCTCCGTCGCCGGTTGGACCAATGTGGAGGAATGGGGCAAGTTTGCCTCGCAGAAGTCCGCTGTGCAGACCCTCCAGGAGGGTGTGTACTTCATTCAGGCGCTGTGGAAGGAAGGCGGCGGCGGGGATCATTGCGAAGTGGCATGGCAAGGTCCTGGCATCCCGCGGCAGGTCATCCCCGGCGGCTATTGCGAGCCGTTCATTGCGTACTGGGCCCGCAAGCCCTCGCCGGCCAATGGCGCGACGGGCGTCGCCCAGGCCCCCACGCTGAGCTGGGCCCCCGGCGTCAAGGCCGCGCAGCAGGACATCTATTTCGGCGATAACGCAGCCGCCGTGGCCGCTGCGGACGCCACCTCCCCGCTGTACAAGGGTCGGGTCGGCCTGGATGTGCTGACCCTCGCTCCGGGCGATCTCACCTGGAACAAGACCTATTACTGGCGCGTGGATGAGGTCAACGATGTCGCGGCAGGCAGTCCGTGGGTCGGCGCCGTCTGGAGCTTCACGACGGCCAACTACCTGATCATCGATATGGCCCAGAAGACGCTTGGCTACGACAACTTCAACAGCCCGTTCTTCTCCGAACAGGTATACACCACGCCGGCAGATTGGACGGTCAACGGAATTAGCGACCTTGCCCTGGAGTTCCAAGGCATCGCGCCTCCGCCGGCCACCAAGGGCAGCACGACGATCGACGGCCCCGGCGCCTACACCCTCGTTGGCGCAGGCTCTGACATCTGGGGTACGGCGGATCAGTTCCAGCTCGCCTACATGCAGCTCACGGGCGATGGCTCTATCACGGCCAAAGTCGAGAGCGTCGAGAACAAGAACGTCTGGGCCAAGGGCGGCGTCATGATTCGCCAGAGCGCTGCTCCGAACTCGGCGTATGCCCTCATGTGCGCGACCGGCGGCGGTGCAGGCACCGGCGGCGGCGTCAACTTCCAGTGGCGTGCTTCTGCAAGCGCCAGCGCGGCGGGTGGACCGAATGGTCCCGGCGTCGCCACTCCGTACTGGGTGAGGTTGACTCGCGTGGGTAATGTGATTACGGCCTTCTCGTCGCCTGATGGCGCCACCTGGACACAACTGGGTGATCCGCAGACGATCGTGATGACTGATCCGGTCTTGATGGGTCTGGCGTACACATCCCACGTCAATAATACCACCTTCGGCACGGGCAAGTTCACCAACGTCGTTCCCACCGGCAATATCGATCCGGCGACGGCGAACAACCTCGATATTGGCTATGGCAACACGCCTCAGCCGATCTACGTCGCGGTGGAAGATGCTGCCGGCAAAGTCGCTATCGCGACCTATCCGGAGCCCGAGGCCAGCAGGATCATCTCGTGGACGAGTTGGAAGGTCCCGCTGAGCGATCTGGCCGGCGTGGATCTCAAGAATATGGCCAAGCTGTACGTTGGGGTTGGCGACAGCCTGAATCCGAAGCCCGATGGCGTGGGCAGGATTTTCATCCGCAACGTCCGCGTGGTCAAGCCGGTCAGTCTGCCGGCCGCGATCACCAGCGTCGTTCGGGCGAACGGCCAGTCGGGCAACAGGACCGACGGTTCACCGATCAACGGCGCGTATGTCGCTGATACGACACCAGTGGCCACGCAGGCCGGTGGTTTGAAGGACGGGAACTTCTGCTTCTCGGATCGTAACTATCCGTGGGCGAAGACGCCTGCGGAGCTGGTCGGATCCGAGTACATCCTGACCTTCAACAACGACAAGGCTACGGGTGAGAAGGACGTCACCTACACGGTGACGATCGGCCGGACCTCGACCGTGTGGATCACCGTGGATGATCGGATTCCGGCAGAGTGGACCGCGGCAGGTGCCCCCGCGTCGGCTCAGGCTGCGGCTGACTATGTCACAGCAGCCTTTGCGGCTCCCGGCACGTTCGTCGACACCGGGCTGGATCTGTTTGTTCACGAGAGCGCCACCACGGACCGTCAGATGAGCGTGTACGCGGCGGAACTGCCGGCCGGCACCTATGTGTTCGATTCCATGTGGTCGAACAAGAACTTCTACACCATCGGCGCTATCGGCGGTCCGGTTGACATCACCAACCCGGAGGACAACGTCCTCGGCCTTCCGGCCAATTCGAACTGGCCGGCGGGTGAGCATCCGCGTCTGGCGATCGACAACAACAGCGGCACGAAGTTCTTGCACTTCAGCGGCGCGACGGAGGCCACCGGGATCCAGGTGCAGCCGTTTGTCGGTTCGACGATTGTCACCGGCCTGACGTTCAGGACGGCCAACGACGCGCCCGAGCGCACCCCGGTCAAATTCGAGCTGTCCGGCTCGAATGACGGCATCAAGGGACCGTGGACCCTGATCACCGCGGGCGATATCGTCGATTTCGCCGGCGCCACGGCATGGCCGATCTACACGATCAACGCGACGCCCATCGCCTTCGAGAACGGGGTAGGATACAAGTTCTATCAGGTGATGTTCCCGGCCTGTCGCGGTCCGAACCAGAACAGTATGCAGATCTCCGAAGTCGAGCTGATCGGCGTGCTGGCCAAGTAGGAGCAGTTGAAGGAACGTAGTATCGGGTTGATGGTTACGACCCGGTCGATGGAGTTGATTACTTGACCCGCTGGGGCCTGTGTCGCACGACGCGATACAGGCCCCGGCTATTTTGGGGGGCATGATGTGACTTGCCGGGTCAGGCCGAGAGACAGTCCGAGAATCTCCGGTCTGACCCCGTGCGCGGGAATTCCTCCGAATCCGTCTCGGAGGTGTCCTTTCGAGAACATTCCCCGTGGTAATCATTGATGCCGCCGCGGCCGATGGATATAATGGCGTGCGTATTGATGCTGTCAATGTCATCATTTGGAGGTCATAGCGATGCTGCTATGGGTCTTGAGAGGCATTTTCTGGGTGGTGCTGGTCGCGTTCATGCTCGCCCAAGCCAGCTCCATCGAGATCGCCCGTGAGGCGGCGGATCGGCAGGCGAATTTCATCGGCTTGGTCGTCAGTGGTTTCGGAATGGGGGCGTTCGTCTTCTTCGTCGACGTCCTGACCCCACGGCGCAAGCTCGGCGCCCTGGCCGGTGTGTTCTTCGCCCTGATTGTCGGGCTGCTCATCAGCGTCGTGCTGGCCCCGGTCGTGGAGATGGTCAACAAGTCGTATACGATGCAAATGTCCGACGAGGCGGTCAAGGCGATCAAGTGGATCGTAGGCATCTGCATATGCTACCTGACGATCAGTATCGTCGTGCGCACGAAGGACGATGTCCGGTTCGTCATTCCTTACGTGGAGTTCGCCAAGCAGACGAAGGGGGCCCGGCCGCTGGTGCTCGATACGTCGGCCATCGTGGACGGCCGCATCGCCGATTTGTGCGAGAACCGTTTCTTTGACGCGCCGGTCGTTGTGCCGCGATTTGTCCTCAACGAGCTGCAACTGATCGCGGATTCCGCGGACAAGCTCAAGCGAAACCGGGGCCGGCGGGGACTCGACGTACTCAACAAGATGCAGGCCAGCTCCGCGATCGACATCGAAATCGATGAGACCAATGCGGCGGAGATCGAGGAGGCCAAGGGCGTGGACCAGAAGCTGCTGCTGTTCTCGAAAGCCTGCAACGGACGGATCGCCACGACCGACTACAACCTGACCAAGGTTGCCCAGGTGCGCGGCGTCGATGTCGCGAACATCAACGACCTGGCCAATCTGCTCAAGGTCGTCGTGCTGCCCGGCGAGCAGATGCAGGTGCGGATCGTCAAGCCCGGCGAAGAGGCGGACCAGGGCATCGGTTACCTCGACGACGGGACGATGGTCGTCGTCGAGAACGGGCGCAACAAGATCGGCAGAGAGGTCGCGCTGAGCGTGACAAGCTCGCTGCAGACGTCGGCGGGCAAGATGATCTTCGGACGGTTCGAATCGCTCCTCACGCAGGACGAGAGCGGCAATTCGCGCCGGCCGCCGGCCCGCCGGCCCGCCGGCACGGGGATGTAGGCCGGGGAAGCAGTTGCGCTCGGTTCCGGTGAATGGGACCAATGGGACCGATAGGACCTATGATGGCTCCGCAAGTGCCTGCACGGGCAACCTGCGCAGGGACATCACAGACGCCGCCACACCGATAGCGTAGCCGACAGCGAAAATCGCCGGATGAAAGTGGCTTGCATAATCCGGCTGGTCGATCTGCACGCCCGCGAGGCAGAAGCTGACCACGATGATGACGGCGGCCGTCAGCCAGCCGAGCATATCCCAGCGTGTCACCAGCAGGGGCCGGCCCTGTGCGCTTCGGTAGAGGATCGCCGCCGCGAACGCGAACATCGCCATCGAGATGAGAACGGGGTAGAGCACCGGGGACGCCCAGACCACCGGGATCAGGAACAGGACATCCCAGTCCAGCAGCGTCGCGGGCCAGTCCAGCAGCACCTTCAGCCAGACGTAATAGAAGATGTCCCAGACGGCGAAGATGAGCATCGAGTAAGCGACGATTTCCTGGCGCTTCCTGCTGAAGAGCCATGCGGCCGTCAGGATCAGCACCAGGGTCGCGGCCTCCCGCCCGACCTCCGTCAGCAGCAGATGCCTGCCTTGGGCCGTCAGAGCGAAGACCTGCATCGGGAAGTGGAAGCCGTTGGGATGAAAAATCGCACGCAGATAGACCACGACGGCCGATTCGATGTAGCCGAAGGCGATGCTGAAAACAATAGCCACCAGGAGTCGTTTCAGCATCTGTTGGATATTATCGGTCATACCCCCGCCGGACCTTTAACGATTCTATGATAACCCCGATAATGTTTCCAGAAGCCTGGGGATGATCTCCGCCTCCGGCACTGTGGCGATCTTCTGGCCGTGCCGGTAGAAGAATGCCTTGCCTTTGGCGGCGCAGATGGCGAAATCGGCGTCGGCGGCTTCGCCCGGACCATTGACCACGCAGCCCATGACCGCCACGCGATACGGCTTGTTCACCTTGCGAAGGGCCTTCTCCACCTGCTTTGCCAGCTTGATGATATCGATTTCGGTCCGCCCGCAGGTGGGGCAGACGATCAGCTCCGGCGTGGACCGCTCACGAAGACCCAGCGAGATGAGAATCTGTGCGGCGATCTGCGTCTCGATCACCGGATCGCCGGCGGCGCTGACCCGGATCGTATCGCCGATCCCCTCGGCCAGGAGCGTGCCGAGGGCGATGGCGGACGGGATTCTCGCGTCCTCCGGCAGCCCGGCGTGCGTCAGGCCGAGATGGAGCGGGTACTGGAAGCTCTCGGCGATGCGCCGGTTGACCTCGATGGTCCGCACGGTGTCGCTGCTCTTGGCGCTGAGGACCAACTGGTCGAAGCCCCGATCCTCGAACAGCCGGATGTACTGGCGGATCTCATCGAGCATCAGCTCGGTCCGTTGCTGCGGCGGGACCGCCGCTTGGCTGAGGTCCCGGATGCTGGCCTCGTTGACGCCGATGCGGATTGCGGCCTTGTGCGATTTGGCGGCGTCAATGACGCGGTGGATGTCCTCGCGGTCCTTGATATTGCCTGGATTCAGGCGGATTTTGGCCGCTCCGGCCTCGATGGCCTCGATGGCCCGCTGCGGACTGAAGTGCACGTCGGCGATCAGCGGAACATCGACGCGCTTGACGATCTCGGCGAATGCGGCGGTATCCGCCCGCCGAGGAACGGCCACCCGCACCAGCGCGCACCCCGCCCGCGTGAGCTGCCCGATCTGCCGGACGCATCGGTCGATGTCCGTCGTGGGGACTTTGGTCATCGACTGGATGACGATGGGGGCAGAGGAACCGAGCCGCACAGAGCCAACGCTTACAGTTGTCGTGAGCCTTCTGGCAACCACAGGAGAATTGTAGCTTGTCCGGCGTCGCTGGGCAAACTAAAATGCCGCAGCACGTCGGGCTGTATACAGGAAATCATAAGCTAGTGAGCATTACGGGCTATAATCTGGTCTCTGTTGGTGCGAGAGAATGCACATGGAGAAGAAACGCATGACTGTTGTTGCTCGTGCCAATTCATTCATCGCGTTGCTTGTCGTCGTGCTGTCCGCGTCGAGTGCCGCCCGGGCGGCCACCGTGGCCTGTCGCACGTGGGAGAAAGTCGAGATCGTTCTGCAGGCGGACAACACCTACGAGAACCCCTACAAGGACGTGACCGTCTGGGTGGACTTGACCGGGCCCGATTTCCAGAAGCGGTGCTATGGCTTCTGGGACGGCGGCAACACGTTCCGCGTGCGGGTCCTGACGACCGGGCCGGGCTGGTGGAACTGGGGCAGCGGCTCGAACCAGAATGACGATGGCCTCAACGGTAAGAAGGGCGCCTTCGCCGCGACGGCGTGGTCGGCGCTTGAAAAGGCGGGCAATCCCTGCCGGCGGGGAATGGTGCGTCCGACAGCCAACGGCCGGGCCTTTCAACACGCCGACGGGACGCCGTTCTTCCTGCTGGGCGATACGTGGTGGTCCGTGGGCACGTTTCGCTATCCATGGCGCGACACTGACAAACACCGGCCCATCGGCCCCGAGGCAGGCTTCCAAGACTATGTGCGATTCGCTAAGGAGCAGGGTTACAACTGCATCGCGATGATCGCCGCATTTCCAAACTGGGCCAATGACGGCAAGCCCGCCCACCTGCAGACCGATGACGGCACGGTGCTCCGCTCTGCCTGGCAGCAGGCGGGGACGAACAGCGCCAAGGACATGCACGACGAGGCCGGCAATCGGGCGTTCCTGTTTCCGGGCAAGGCGCCGGGCTACGAGCAGGTCTTCCCGGACCTCGACCGGATCAATCCCGCCTATTTTCGCAGTCTGGACCGCAAGATCGACTATCTCAATGCCAACGGGATCGTTCCGTTCATCGAGGTGGCCCGGCGGGACATCGGGCAGGGGTGGAAGAAGTACCACAAATGGCCGGACTCGTACACGCGTTATATCCAGTATATCTGGAGCCGCTACCAGGCGAATATCTGCTTCTTGAGCCCGATTCATTTCGATTCGCCCGGGGCGACTGTCCCGGCCGACGACTGGAACGCGGCGGCCAACGCGGTCATCGACAAGTACGGCCCGCCACCCTTCGGGACTCTGGTAAGCTGCAACTCCAACCCATCGTCGCTGCGAGACTTCGGGCACAGGGACAAGGCCAAATGGCTGAGTTTTCACCAAATCGGCAACGGGCAGCGGACCCATAACAGCTACGAGCTTCTGACGGAAATCTTCAGCAAGACCCCGCCCATGCCGGCGATCAATGGCGAGCCGTACTATGCGGGAATGGAAAGACCGGGCTGGGAGAGGGATGTGAACGCCGTCGGCGAGGAGGGGGCGCCCGGCGGCAGTCTCCTCTCGGACCTCTACTGCCGCTCGGCAATGTACGGCAGCGTCCTGTCCGGCGGGCTCGGCGGGCATATCTACGGCGCCGGCGGCTGGGACGGCGGCTTGTGGGGTGGCAATATCGAGCCCCAGGCCAGGACCCGCCTATGGGAGGTCATCCAGTGGCCCTCCGGCTCGCAGATGAGACACTTGGCCCGGTTTGTGCTATCCGAGGGACGCGACTATCAGAAGCTCGTGCCGCACGCGGAGTTGATCTCGCCAAACCGCTCGGGGCCTGACAAGGATTTCGTCGGCTGGGCGTACTGTGCCCGCACCGATGATAAGAGGCTCTTTCTCATCTACTTCGAGAAGGACTGCCCACAGGCGACTGTCTCCGGCGCGAGCGGCAAAGGCCGCTATGAAGCATCCTGGTTCAATCCGCGAACAGGCGAATGGGTAAGAGTCGGCGCCCTGGAAGCCGTCGATGATGACACACTTCATGTGCCGGCTTTTCCAGATAGAGAGGCGAAAGCGAAGCTCGATTGGGCGTTGAAGCTGACCCTGGCGGGGGATTCGTGATCGTCCTTCCTTGACTTCGACGAGTCCTATCCGGTATACTACATATCGACAAACGCAGAGCCGACACGATGCCGCATCACGCGTGTTGGCACCGTGAGACCGCCGAAACGCCTGACGGTCATCAGGTAGCCTGAACATGGGGGCGGGAGGATAGGATGATGATGATGTCGAGACACACGGCAATCCTGCGGATGATTCCTTTCCTGATCGCAATCTGCCGTCTTGCCCTTCCCGCCCAAGCCAAATACAGCGGGGGCACGGGAGAGCTTAACGACCCCTACCGGATCGCCGAGGATATGGAATCGAGCAGATCATGTAGACAACGTGCGCATTGTAGCGTGCAGGAACAACGTGTGTGACAATCGATGGGAACTCTAAGTTGAAAAGAGGTGAAGAATGAAGGCACGAACAATCCTAGTGATCTTGGCTCTGACTTTGTCAATGGTCTTACTGGGTCAACGATCTGGCACAGAGGCAGGCGTAGGGACGGAGTTCGGTGCAGACATGCCGGTAGGGTCAATCGTCGCATATGCCGGAAGCACAGCACCCGAAGGGTGGCTGATGTGCGACGGTGCACTCTATGATGTACTGGCTTACCCTGAGCTATTCGATATTGTCGAATTCACGTATGGCAACAACACAGCGAAAAGTGCCTTCCGAGTTCCTGATTTGACAGGAAGAGTGCCGGTAGGCGCAAAACCTTTGACGTGGTATTGCGATAAGCTTGGAAAGACAGGTGGCGAGGCCACAGTTAGTCTGACAGAATCCGAAATGCCGGCGCACAAGCACAATGTCAGTGCTGCCAATCACGGCCACGGCACCAGCGTTTCCCCACACAACCACACTGTCACTCTTGCTCCGCACGTGCACAACATAAGTGATCCCAGGCACATTCACGGCATAACGGATCCCGCGCACAAACACAGCATAAACGATCCCGGGCACGATCACCGCATAGATCTTGACAACGCCGTGGGTGGCCACGGTGTTGACGATGCTGCTGAAAGTATCGAGGGAGCTACTGATTCAGGTGACGCGACAACAGGCATAACAATCAACGAGGCGTTGACAGGCGTAAGGGTGGGTTTGGCTCCGACCGGCATCACTGTGCTGGGCGCGAATGTCCCCGCGTCTGTCGGGAACACTACCGTCAGCGCATCTGTACAGAGCGCTGATGTCAGCCTATCGGAGGCGTCTAAAGGTTCAGGTGCGGCGCATGAGAATTTGCAGCCCTACCTTGTCTTGAACTACATCATCAAGTCAGGAATACCGGGACTATCCCCAATGCCCGTCCGTTGAGTGGCATGTGGCTCTGGCCATTCGGCCGGACTGACGTTCAGGGCCGGGGAGTGTTTGCGTTCTCCGCAAATGACTCGTGGCGCCGGTCACTCCGGTCTGAAAGGAAAGAGGTGGCTGGCAATCTCCATCCGCATCGCCCTATGAATCTGCGACAGCAGAAACACGCATGGTGTCTCCTTCCCAGCTATAGAAGAACCGTGTCTTGCCGTCCTTGCCGCCGGCGGTGGTGGCGCGGATGCACGACCAGAGTTGCCAGGTGCCATCCGCCGCCTGCCAGACGGCGAAATCCACGGCCTCCTGCTTCTGAGTGGCGTACTTGTGGTCCATCGGATTGCCGGCCACCTGCCACCATGGCCCGTCAATCTGCGGCACAGGCACATCCCTGGACGTTCCGCCTGCGATGCTTGTCAGAACCGTAAGCACGACGGCACAGGCTGCCGCCCATCCCGCACGAGCAGTTGCCATTGTTCTATCCTCCACCTCTACGTGCTACGGGAATTCCAGTCTACTCCGAAAGGGCATTCAGCACGCCGGCCAATTCCTTCTGTGTGACCTGGCCCACCGCACAATATGAGTATTCGCCGATGCGGACAGAGGCCATGTTGCAGTTCCCGCATGCGGCTTGCCAAACGGTTCGTTTGGCTGCCGCTTCGTCCTTTGCAGGCGTCATGCCCAGCGCCTTGGGCGACTGGGGAACCACGATGACGGATACGGGGGCATTCGGCCCTTTGACGACGTAGCTCGCCACCTGCCGACCACAGAATTCCCGTACGCTGCAGCCACACGCCCCGGTGCAGGGCATGGCTGGCTTGGAGCCCACCTTGTTCTGAACGAATGTGCCGAGTTCGTTTACGTCGTGGCCGGCTGCAGGCTGTGCAAGCGAGCTCAGATTGGCGTGGTGAATCCCGACCAATTCGGTCTGAGCCGCCTTGATCTGGGAGCCTGTGCTGATATAGAAGGTTACGGATGCGACAGCGATCAGAATGACCGCTGCGGCGGCAAACGCGGACCAGATGTGCCGATGGAATCGCAAAGGAATGATCCGGGGCCGGGCCCTCGCAATTGTGACCGCTTGTTCGGCGGCTATATCCGCGCGAATCCGGTTCATCAAATCCGGTCCGGCCTGAATCGCGGAGAACGCCCCGCGCACTCTCCGGGCCAGAGCGCGTTTTTCCTCCAGGCGAGCCCGACAGTCCGGGCACTGGTCAACGTGTTCAGGGACTCTCCCGGCTCCCTGCAAGATTTCCTCAAATTGTTCCTGCGTCAGATGGCTCATCGGTTTCGCCCTGTGAACCCCAGTTCTTTGGCGTACGACAGCAAATGGCTCTTCAGTTCGTCTCTGGCCCGACTGGTTCGGCTCTTGACTGTGCCGACCGCGACGCCCGTGATGTCGGCCACTTCCTGCTGACTCAATTGCTCGACATCGACCAGGAATAACGTCAATCGCTGATCTTCAGGCAATCGCTTGAGCGCCCGAATGATCTGCTCGTCCGAAAAGTTCTCCAGCAAATCCTCGGCATTCGACCACACGGTTTGCTCGGCCGGGGCTTCCGTGGGCAACAGCTCTTCATCGAGCGGGACTGAATTGCCGGCCACTTTCCTGTGCCTGAAGTGGTCGATCCGGACATTCCTCATGATTTGAAAGAGCCATGCCTTACAGTTGGTTCCGACTGCGAATGTATGGAACCGCTCCAGGGCCCTTGCAAACGTGGCCTGAGTCAGGTCCTCTGCATCGTCCGACCGACCGCAGAGGGCTACCGCCGCTCTATACACGCTGTCGAGGTGCGGCAGCGCAATCTGCTCAAAACCTTCCGGGCCCTGCATCTGTCTGGTTGTTTCCTGATCTAAACGATTTTCCCGCTCAAAGCGTTCCAAAAAAACGGCCACCGTTTGGGTTTGAATACGATACAATAGCCATCCAAGTGCTTGCGGTCAAGCGATTTATGGTCCGAGTTATCCCCTGCTGTTCCTTGCCGTAGCGCCTCCCCCGCCTAAAAATGCGTTTCTTGGAACGTTACCGGCCGACGGACCGTTTAGATGACACATTGTGACACATTCAAGTGAGGTCAATGGTAGCATAGGTTGATTTTCCAGGAGCTCAGGTATGGAAGCAAGAAATCGCCTCATCAGGGTATGTCTGCTGTTGATCGCCGCCGCGGCGGCTATTGTATTGATGGCTGGTTGCGACGCGGATCACACGGGGCACGCAGGGCACGTGGCCGCCGCCGGCGTAAGCTCGAGTCGCTGACCCCAAAGGCAAACCATTCCGGCCGCTGAGGTGGACCTCGCCGTCTGTATGTCCCGCGTGCGAGCCTCGCCATCGGCTCGGCTGGCGTTGCGCAAAATTGATCGTGAACAACGATACAGAGGACGATCCAGAGACAGTATTTCAGAAAGGAAATGAAAATGGACAGGGATAAACACCAGACGTTGAGAGCAGGCCTCGTTCTCGTTAGTATCACCGCTGCCTGCCTTGTTGCCGGCGGCAGCTATGCACAGCAGCATGGGGATCATGAACAGGGCAGCCTGCAGCCAACAACAAGCGTGGGAAAACAGGCGGTCGAGGGCTTGGACACGATCTACGCGAAGAAGCTGCCGTCCATACAGGAGGCGCTGGCACGCGCGATCCAGCACCTCGAAGCCGGCCATCAACAGGAGGCTCTGAAGGAGCTGAGGCAAGCCCAAAGCTCGCTTGAGGCCGCCCGCCAGGCGCTTGGCAAGCACGTTGAGCCATCGATCGTCAACGACCGCTGCCCCATCATGGGATCGAAAATCAGCGCGGGCAAGGTCCCGGCAAACCTGACGAGGATGTACAACGGACAAAAGGTGGCATTCTGCTGCGCCGCCTGCCCGACCACGTGGGATCAGCTTGGAGACGCTCAGAAAGCAGCCAAGTTGGCAAGCGTGATGGCCGGACCGCAACAGCGCCCAGTTCCGTTGAAGAAAGCGCCTGCCGAACCGCAGCCGCACGGGACCTCGCACGCGCATTGATCGAGTGAGCCGCTCAGCCGCGGCCTCGCTACTTCAGCTCGACCGATCCGTTGCTTGTTTCCAAATGCACGGCGCCGGCGCCCTGGCCGATCGTGCCGGTGATGTTCTTCTTATCGATCTCGCCGCTCATGGTGACGGGCAGGGCCGTTCGCACGGACCCATACTGGGTCGAGAGGTGCACCTGCCCTGCGAACTGCGGCGGGGCGGTGAAGTCGATGCTGCCGTAATTGCTCTTGATCTCCGCCTTCAAATCCGCGGGGCAGGACGCAGAACAGGCGATGTTGATGCTGCCATTTCCCGAGCGGGCCGCGATGTTCGCCGTTGTGATCTGACTTGCCCGGATGGCGCCGTATGATGTGGCCAGGCCCAGGAACCCGGCGTCCACGTCCGTAAGCTCCAGGCTGCCGTTGCCCGACGTCAGCTTGACTGTCGTGCCCTTGAGATCGTTGCAGACGATTGTGCCATAGGACGAGGACGCGTCGCACTTGCCGACCGAGCCATGCGCCAGTGAGATTCTGCCGTTGCCCGACTTCAGGTAGTAATCGCCATCGGAGAAGTTCTCGCAGGTGATGGAGCCGTAGGAGGTCTCGACTTTCGCTGAGCCTTTAAGGTCCGCAAGCGTGATCGAGCCGTTGCTGCTTTTCAGCTCCGTCATCTGCCCCGTGACATTTCGGCAGGTGATGGACCCGTAGGAAGTGTGCAGATTGACCGGCCCCTGGACGTCCTCGAGCTCGACGGAACCGTTGCTTGACTTGCCGGTGACGGTCCCCTCGATGCCGGCCACGTGCAATCTGCCGTAGTCGCTCTCGCACTTCACGTTCATCTGCCTGGGAGCGGTGATCGTATAGCTGACGCCGACGCTCCGGTTGTTGTCCGTGGTGGGCGTGTCGGCCCTGACGCGCAGCGTGTTGGCGACCGATTCCAGGCGGACCTGGGTCTTCTCGGCCAGTTCCTGCGCCTCCTCCTCCGTTGGCGCACGGCCCATGATCGTTGCCGTCACGGCGAACTCATTTGCCTCGGTCCCAGTGATCGTGATGGAGCCGAACCGGCTCTCCACGTCGATCGCGGTATTCGTCCCATGGGGCGCCTGCCGGCTGGTGGTTCTCTCGTACTGAGCCTGGCTCCAGGTGCCGGACCGAATGACGCATCCCGCCATCATGAGCGACAGGATGCAAAGACTCGCCGCGATACTCCTGCTCAAAACACATCGTGCCATGTTCGTTTCTCCCGTCACATGAAGTCCCAGCGTATCGTGATTGACCCGTCATTGGTCTTGAGAAAGATCTTGCCCTCGGTAGTTTCGAGCCCCCTGATGGTCATGGAGCCGTCGGCCGTGCCGGCCATCAGTACCGCTGCCGCCAAACCCACGATGACAAGTACCTTCTTGTTACGCATGGTTCTGCCCGACCTCGTATTTCCTGTTCCGCTGCTGCAAACAGCGATCATATGCCCACCTGGTGCCTCCTGCAAGTCTCCATAAATAGATCAGTCGGATCAAAACCAGGAAGATTTCACGGCGGGCTGGCTCTTGGCCTGGTTCAGTTTCGTCCAAATCCCGGTAACACGCATACAACTCACAATGGGTGGCAGCGTCAAGCGCAGCTTGGCGATGGCGTTGCTCCGACGCAATAAGACCATCGCCAAGGCCTTCGGCCTTGACGCTGCCGCCCGTCCAGTGAGCAGTGTTACCCGGCTCTGAACCAGGTCCGTGTGGATGTTAGATGTGTGCGGGGATTGGGGCCGTGATTGCGGATCGGGTTGTTCAGTCCCTGCGGGTGTGCCATCCTTGTTCGTCCGATTGTCCTGCCGGCTTATCTCCTGATCGCTCCGGCGTTCCAGTTTCCCGTGGCGGCATCGGCCCTGAGGCCCCGCGTTCCGGCAGGGGCTGCGAAATGCAGATAGGAGCCGCCGTCACGCACTTGGAGGACGAGGGTGTCGTTCGGCTTGACCTTTCGAAACTCGCACTGAGAAATGCCGGGCTCGGTGAGCGTGATGGGAAGAACGCCGCAGATGGTGGTCCGCTTGCCGTTGCAGATATAGTACCCTGTAAAATGCCCGCCGGCGGTGCCGGTGAGTTGCATCGTGGTCTTATGGGGCATGTTCTGAGCGAGTTCCACTCCGCCATTATGTCTCCACCACGGGGCTGCCGTGCCGGTGGTCAGCAGCACCACCGCGGCCGTCGTCGCGAGCATCAGTTTTGTATGCCGCAAGCCCGAGCCCGAAACCGCGTTCTTCATTATGCTCATCCCCCCAACCTGCACGTTTTGCTTGGTATTGAATTGTGTGCTATGGATCTTGCGGCTTGTGCCCGCTCCACCGCGATATTGAATTCACCCTCAAGACCCTCTCACGGCGACACCGCCACCGACCCTCACGCATTGTCCGTGTCGATGTGCTCTCTCTGAATATCCTTACGAATAAACCGCCGGTATCAAAATCAAGAAAACCTCCCGGCAGGTCTGTCTTGGCGGTTACCATCGCTATAAGTCCTTTGCTGCACGGGCGTTGTCACATGGGGGACCGTCCAGAGAAATCTTAAGAGAATCTCTTGACAAAGCGGGGGCGGGGTTGGCAACATGATGAAAGGATGGCGCCCGCAGGAACAGGCACAGGCAAAGGATAAAAGGTAGAGAGACAAGTGCCTGAAAAGAAGCGATAGTTGTACGTTTCCTTTGGTTGAAGGAGCGTAAAACCATGTATTGCGGACAAATGGGTGCAGGGAGCACAGAATCACCACAGAGGGGAAGGACCAATCCCTATCCGCCCGCTCGTAAGTCCCTCAAACACCGTCATTTACCAATAATCAAGGGAAGTATGGCGATTACGCACAAATCCCCAGGATAGGGGTATGAATTATGGCAGTGCGCCACAGATTCAGGTTATCAACCTCGCTGCGGGAGCCGATGGGAAAATAAAACCCTATCTTTAAGTAAAGCCCCACAGGGGTAGCCAGAAAATCCGAGCGTATAAAGACTGATGACAGTGGCACTTATGACACTAGTGACATTTTGTGGTTGAGCATGGGTGACGCTTCTGATAACATTAGGCTCAGGTTGGTTCGGAGATTTGCAGTAATCATTCATGCGTTCTGCACAAGAGTGCGTATCTGGACAGCAAAGAGGATGTGGAGACTGAGTATGCTGTCGGCAAGATGCAATCGCGGTGACGAATACATGCCTTTTGGCTTTGACCGTCGCAAGGCGATCCAAGCCGTTGCGTTCCTTCTAAAGCAAAGACCTGAACGACGGGACAGCTATGGGCGATTATTGAAGGTGCTGTATATCGCTGATAGGGAGAGCATTAAGGAAACAGGCACGCCAATTACTGGCGATAGATTTGTGGCAATGGAACACGGCACCATGCTGAGCCATCTTTATGACCTTGCCGCTCGGAAGGTGTCCTCGCAAATACTCGCCGGTTCAGATCACAGAGAATGGAACAAGTATATCACCCCAATCGGCGCGCACGTCATCCGTCTAATCGCGGACCCCGGCGATGGTGCGTTATGCGAATACGAAGTAAAGAAGTTGAACGAGGTTGCGGATAGATACAGGGACTATACCTTTGGAGACATGAAGAATGTTACTCATAATCTGCCGGAATACCACGACCCCGGCAAGACCTCCAAACTGATATCGTTGCGTGACTTTCTGTGTGCTGTCGGTATGGGGGGGGCCGCAGATGGGATTATTGAAGAAGCAAAGCACTCTGCGAGTCTGGCGAGACTACTCAGGAGATGAACAGGGGTGTCATTCTGTACGGGCAATACCTTCCAGCATAAAGACACGGAAAAATACCCTAATCATCTCTGCGTTCTAATCTGCCACACAGGCAATCCTCCACAAGAGTGTGTTGTAGTCAATGTCACATCGATCCAAGGAACCTGCATCGACAAATCATGTCTTCTAAGAGCCGGAGACCATCCATTCATCACGCGTCCAAGTTACGTGTTCTACAGGAAAGCCAATATTAGTGCTATATCTGCAATCGAAGAGGCTGAAAAGTGTGGCGTGGTCTGGAAAGACAAGGACATGACATCTGCCGTTCTCGCGCGAATTCAGCAGGGTGCCCTTGATTCGGCGATGACGCCGAATGAGGTCAAAGATTTTCTGCGAAAAAATGTGTCACCATTCTAATTTTGTACTTGACGCACAAAAATTATGATGTACAATCGGCATTATGAAACGAGAAATCAAACATCCCGGTGAGACAAAATCCGAAGTCATGCGAGCTATCCCAAAAGGGAAGAGGGGGCCGGAAGAGGGGGCCGTGTCTTCATTATTCATTATTGGGGAGCATGGCCGGAGTATTGCGGACTGAATATCCCGGAGTGTTTTACCACGTGCTGAACCGGGGGCAGAGACCTGATGCGATTGTCCAAGCCTCACAGGACCTGGAGCGATTCGTGTCGGACCTGGAGCGAATGGTGGGGCTGATTCGCACGGATGTTTGACGCGCGTAGCGGTAGGGACTATAATCCTGGCTCAGATTGCTCAATCCCTGCCGGCATTGCGGCGGCGGGGGCGATGTGAGATTGTGAGAAGGGAAACGGAATTCTATCACGGATTGAATCGCCATGATTGCCGGAATGACCGTCGCTGATCTTGTTCGACCCTCGGAAAAGGGGCTTGCCCGCCTGTATGACGCGTCTGTGGTCGTGGGCGGCTCGATTGTCATCGCCCTGTGCGCCCAGGTTGCGGTGGGGGGGCCTGTGCCGATTACGGGGCAGACGTTCGCGGTTCTGATAATCGCCGCACTGCTTGGGTCGCGGCGGGCGGTTCTGTGCGTACTGAGCTATTTAGCGGAGGGCTTGGCGGGGCTTCCGGTCTTCGCCCACGGCGAGGCCGGATTGGTCGTCCTTCTTGGTCCTCGGGGCGGTTACTTAGTCGGCTTCCTGGCCACCGCGTACATTGTCGGTTCGCTGGCGGAACGTGGCTGGGACCGCCGGCCGGCGACAACGATCCTCGCGATGATCCTGGGCAACCTCGGACTGTACGTCTGCGGCTTGACGTGGCTGTTCTGCCTGGTTCATGTCTTCGCCCGGCCTCTGGGTGGCCGCGGCGTGCTGGCAATCGGCCTGTATCCGTTCCTGGCCGGCGACGTGGTGAAAATCGCCCTGGCCGCGGTCCTCCTGCCGGCCGGCTGGAAAATCATTCGATATTTTGGGCTTGATGCAAAGCCCCCGCGCGCGGTAGAATGACACCTGTTCCAGAGTTCTTCAGACTGGGGATTAGTGTAATGGCAGCACAAATGACTCTGGATCATTTAGTCAAGGTTCGAATCCTTGATCCCCAGATGCTTGTTCCAGGGGTATTTCGCCGCTGAGCGTCGCGGTTTTCCTCACATACTCTGTCATCGTGGCCCAGAGGGTCTGCTTCTCGGTTTCTCTCCCCCGGCCTGTGCGACTTGCGGCGGCGGAGGACGTGTAACCACGCATTCACACGCGCTACTGCTGAGAGTCTCGTCAATGCCGGGTGGCATCGGCAAGGCCGAAAGGCTTGCTTGTAGTGACGCCGTAAGGCGTTCTTTTGATGCCCTTACGGGCACACTACAAACCATCCATCGGCAAGCTGCGCTTGCCGTTGCGAGGCGTTCCGTGCGGCACGAAATGAGGGTAAGGGCTTGAAAGGAGCAAGGACATGAAGACGATGAAAAGTGGTGCAGTTCTGTTGTGTGTGCTGGCTCTGGCGGGGCAAGTTTGCGGCCAGAGCGGGCAGGTCGCGTTCCGGGGGACTGTCACGGTGGCCGAGGCCCACAACGTGATCCCCGTCTGCTACGGCGATTATCACGTCACCGTGGGCATCACGGGGATCCTGTCGGACCCGAATATGGTGCTCAAGGGCATCGACTCGGTCCAGGTGTGCTACAAGACCGCGCTGGGCCTGGTCGCGGGCGATGCCGTGGATGTAGAAGGCTACTATTGGGGAGGGGGCAGTTGCCCAAAGCAGTACTGCGGGCGGGTGCAGATCATTGCGGCGTCGGACTACATCGTTCGCATCGTGGAGTATGGCGACAATGACTGGATGGTCTGGGGTGACCTGATGTATTCGATCCCGTCCGGCAACGTGGGCATCGGGACCAGCCGGCCCGGGGAAAAGCTGCACGTGGTTGGCAATGTGCTCGTACAGGGCGCATCGCCCGCGTGGCTCAAGCTGATGGGCGAGTTGGGGGACGATGCCGGAGTCAGCATGACGACGACAGGGGTCGGCGTCAATACGTGGGAAATCCTGCGCGAGGGTGCTTCTTCAAACCTCGTGATCCGGGAGAGTTTCCCTTATCCGCCATTCGGGGACGATAGGGTGGTCGTCAAGGCGAGGACCGGCAACGTGGGCATTGCCACCGATGCGCCCGATGCGAAGCTGCACGTGCTCGGCGACGCCCGGATCGAGGTGCCGGCGAGTGCCACGACCAGCGCCGCCGATGCGGTGAAGCCGGCCCTGCGCGTGATGAAGGAAGGCGCGGGCAGACAGCTCGCCGCGTACTTCAGCAATCCGAAGGATGGTGACGCCGAAGTCGATGTCCAGCTTGGCGGCGGCAAGCTGCTGCCCTGGGGCTGGAGTCTCAAGGGGGCCAATGGCCTCTTCACGATCAGCAATGTGGCTGTTCTTCCGCCTGCCATCAGCGTGACCAGTACTGGCTACGTCGGCATCGCCGAGACCACGCCGGAGTATCGCCTGGAGTTGCCGAACACCGCCAGCGCCGCCGGACAGGGCAGGGCCAACGCCTGGAAGACCTACAGCTCGCAGCGATGGAAGTCCAACGTCAAGACCATCGATCACGCGATGGACAAGATCAGGAGCCTTCGAGGCGTGTCCTTTGATTGGAGGGATCAGGGCACTCACGATATCGGCATGGTCGCCGAGGAGGTCGGCAGGGTCATTCCGGAGGTCGTGGACTACGAGGCCAATGGCACGGACGCCTCGGCGCTCGCCTACGACAGGCTTGTCGCCGTGCTCGTCGAGGCCCTGAAGGAGCAGGACGCCAGGATCGCCGAGCTGGAACAAACCATCGCCCGGAACAAACGGCTGGAGCAGCGACTGGAAACGCTCGAACGCCTGCTCCAGCAGCGATGTGAATACCCATAGCTCGCCATAAACATCCGGGTGGCAGCGTCAAGGCCGCAGGCCTTGGCGATGGTCGTAGCGCATCCCAAAGAGGCCATCGCCAAGCTGCGCTTGACGCTGCCACCCAATGTGTCAGAACAGGTTTGGTTTTCGCAAGATCTTCCGTACCCTCTGGACACGCATTGTGATTTCTGGCAATGTGTGACGAGGATACTGTTTTCTGTAACGGCAATAACCAGCTTGAAGGAACGAAGATGATTGAAATCGTCCACGTGGGGATTGGTCCTCTGGGGCAGATGATGGTCAGGTCCGCGGCGTCGCGCGGAGGTTTTCGGATCATGGGAGCCGTGGACACCGACCCGGCCAAGATCGGCAAAGACCTTGGGGAGCTGTGCGGGATCGAGCGGCTCGGCATTGCCGTCTCGGGCAGTCTCGACGAGGCGATCCGAGGCAAGTCGGCGCAGGTCGCCGTCGTCACTACCGTCAGCAGCGTGGCGGCGCTGGAGCCGCAGGTGGCCCAGCTTGCGAGGGCGAAGCTGCACGTCGTTTCCACGTGCGAGGAGCTCTTCTACCCGTGGCGCACGCAGCCGGAGGTCGCACGGAGGATCGACAAGGTCTGCCGTGACGCCGGCATCGCCTGCGTCGGTACGGGCGTCAATCCGGGTTACCTGATGGATTTCCTGCCGACCGCCCTCAGCGGCCTGTGCCAGAAGGTTACCGGCGTGCGCGTGTGGCGGATCCAGGATGCCTCGATTCGCCGGATTCCGTTCCAGCAGAAGATCGGGGCCGGCCTGACCCCGGCGGAATTCGAGGCCAAGCGCAAGGCGGGTACTTTGCGGCATGTGGGCCTGCCTGAGTCGGTGGATTTCATCGCTGCACGGTTCGGCTGGAAGCTCGATAGAAACACCGAGAGCCTGGAGCCCGTGATGGCGGAGCAGACTATCACCTCCGGCTACAAGCCAATTGCCAAGGGGATGGCTCGCGGCGTCTACCAGGTGGGCCGAGGCTTCGTCGGCAACAACGAGGTAATCACGCTGACGTTCCGGGCCGCTGTCGGTGAGCCGGAGTCCTACGATGAAGTGCGGATCGAGGGCGAGCCCACGTTCTCCTCTCGGATCGCCGGCGGCATCAACGGGGACATCGCCACCTGTGCCGTGACGCTCAATAGCGTGCGTTCGATCCTCAGCGCGAGCCCCGGCCTCAAGACCATGGCCGACCTGCCCGCCCCATCCTGGTTTGCCGCGTCCCGGTAGGGAGAAGGTGTGCCCGGCGCACCGTGCGAGACTGCCCTGGTTGGCCTTTGCCTTTCCGTTGGCCTGGGCGGCGGAAGTCTTCCGGGAAGTTGAGGTACGCATAGGGGCCGTGGAGCTCGTACGCCTTGCGGTCACGCGCCTTGGCCGCCGAAACCGGATCGTCAAAAAGCCCGAGGTAGTAATACTTCCCGCGGTAGGCGATCCCCGCCCTCCATTTGTTCCCTTTGGGGTACACGCCGATGAACCCGGAGACCCCGCCGCACGGCCGCGAGTTGGCGTGATTCTGCGCTGCTGTGCAGATCCGCAGATTGCAGCGCCGGTTGTTCAGGCCGTTGCCGTCGATATGGTCCACGAGATAGCCCTTGCGGGGGCGCAGGATCATGCGGTGCATGTACACCGTCTTTCCCCCTGTCTTGCAGACCGCGTAGATCCTGCGGCCGCGGCGGTACGCGTACCACTTGTACTTACGCAGCTTCGGGTAGTCCACCGCATCGACGGTCGCGAACAGCCCCTGTCCCACCGGGATGCGCCGGACGGTGGGGTCGGACGCGTCGGCCGTCGGGGCCGCGTGACTCTGCGCCGGTTTCGCTCGGGGCCGCCTCCAGCATTTCGCCTTGAAGTTCCGGCACATCCCCGTCGGCATGACCTCGCGCAACGCGCCGCCACTGTCCGGATGATTCGTGCAAAGCAGGAAGGTGGGCAGACCCGCCAGCTTGTCCAACCGGCGCCGCGTGCCGGGCGGCGGACAACTGTACGCGCACAACTGGCAGCGGCCCACGAAGAATCGGGCGCTCTCCCAGGCCCACAGCTTCCCCCGGCAGCACTCGGGCCACAACTCGCTCTCCGGCGGCGGCAGATGCCGCGGCCGCCTGCTCGCCACCAGACCTTGGCTCCCGACCGCTTGAGGTCTCCTGGCCTTGCTCATGGTTCTCGCCTTTCCTTTTTGACTCCCAAGGTAGCCTATGTGGAGAACAACCACCGAGGCACAGAGACCACAGAGATGGCGAGGAACACGGTCCTACTGTCGTTCTCCGTGCTCTCTGCGACTCTGTGGTGAAGAACCCACACGACACATCGCGACATGCGATCATCATGGTATATTGACCATGTATGTATGTCAACAAGAATACACACGCAATGCAACTATTTTGTGTTCTCCGAAACCCTTGTCCCGCAAGGGCTAACAAACGCCTGCGAGAAAATGCAGCCCACCCGCCTCCCATCGGCGGCCACCGAGAACACAGAGGCCATGAAACCGCAGACACTGTCCCGAGCAAAGCCGAGGGATGAGCGGCGATGAGAAGCGGGGGCACGGCAACGGCGACAGCCGGTAGGGTGGGCTCCGCCCACCGACTTCTTTGATCCGCAGATTTTCGTAGATTTCCAGCTGATCCCTGATCCCCGAGCCCTGACAACCGAAAACCAGCAACTCTCTTCCCTCCGCGCTCCTGACCATAATTATATAACTAAAGATGTGACCCCGTTCTCCGTTCTCCCTAAAGATGTGACCCCGTTCTCCCTGATCCCTGATCCCCCCTTGTTGACCACCCACTACCGCTTTCTCCCTTGCCTCCTCCGCACCCGCGCGCCATAATACCGTCAGACAAGCACCCCTGACGGAGCTGTGACAAGTCGGCTGGTGACGTCTACGGCCCGGACAGGCGTGCTGGGGCCCAAATGAGTCGGATGGCCGTAGGGAGATGAGCATACTGTCCCCCGAAATCCTTGCTCGTAAGAGCGTGGCGCCTCGTTGAGAGGGCGAGGAAAGGGTCTGTATGACAGGCAGGGCAAACGACTCCAGATTGATTGTGGCCTTGTTAGCTGGAATGGCGGTCAATGCAAGTAAGTAGTAGTGCAAGCCGGATCCTGTGTTCTCAGGCGGGGCGGGAGTGTTCGCGCCTGATGGGGCATACGTTATGTTGTACATGTGGTGTGGGGAAGGCATCGTCGTAGGGAGAAGCCAACTAATCTTGGGAGAAAGTACATGCGCACAGACGCTGAGTCACAATGGTGTAGTCGTACTCGGAGGCTGCTTTTGGTTGTCACATGGTGCACGATTGTTGTGGGTCAAAGGGCCTACGCTTCAACCTCCTTTAGGCTTGCGAGAGAGGGCTATTCCTCGACCTCGAAGACTTTACTTGTCGCTGCCAAGGATGATCCAGGCGACCCGCTGAAGAGCTCCTGGCTGGTAATGTACGACATAGGAACTGGGTCAGTCCAGCATCTGACAATTCCCAAGAATGGTGCTCCCTGTGATTTTGCCTGGGCTCCGGGACGCGCGGCCTTTATTGTCACTCACTATGATGGAATGACTCTCTTTCAGGAAGATGCGTCAGGGCACGGTTACACGCCAACTGAAATTCGATGTCCGACCGGCTTCTTGTACACGCATTGCTCGTGGAGCCCCAAGGCAGAATGGTTGGCCGTGAAGTGTCTGGATAAACGGAAGGTCATACAGGACAGATGGGGCAGATTGGGCCTTTACAGCGTGGAGAACAAGAAGTTTGTTAGGACTCGTCTGGAAATTGATCATCGCGAACTGCTTTGGAGAAGTGATGGCCTGCTCCACGTAACAGACAATGATAAGGTTCTGGCAGTTGGGTTGAAGGCCGGAGAACCAGTAGTCGTACGTAGCGTCCCTCTAGAGGGAGAACTCACCATCTTCTACGGGATGTTCGGTGAGCAGCCCTTGTTTCAAGCATTTGATGAGATAAGACTCGGCGACAAGACACTGATTGCACTGGACAAACCGCTCAAGTTCAGAGTCATTGCCACAGAGATGACTGCATTTGTAGCAGCGTCCTCAACGCAGTTAGTTGCATTTGACCGCAAAGGCCATGAGATCGGCAGGACTGACCCTGAGAAGGCCCTTGTCCTCGGATCGGTCGGCGAAGATCCGAACACGGTATATGGTTTGGCGGACAGTGTTCTTGTGCGCATCTCAGCAAAAGAGAGGAATTTGGTCATCCAGGAAGTCTGTGACTTGGCCTCAAAACTCAAAGAGTAATTCCGGGGATCGAATCCAGGGGACACAATACTCAATTCGGGACCGAAATAAGTAAGGCGTCCCCGAAATTAGCAAACAAGTTTGTTCGTGCCACCCAGCCCGTGTCCCATGGGTGTTGCCATAAGATGCACCATGTCAAGCCTTATCCATCGGCACTTTGCCCTCGCTCGTTTGTCGTCGCGGCTATATACTCGTTTGGCCATGTAGAGTGAGTTCTCAGACATTTTGAGGCACGTGCGATATGGACAGGCTAGGTTTCTCAATCGTTGTGTTGTTGAGCGTCTGTGAAGTTTCAGTATCCAGCGAGCCGCCGTATCTGGTCAGCCCGGTGATTGCGGGGCTGACGTGGGAGGACGAGATGATCGTGTGCGGGCGCAGCGGGTCGGGGGACAACTGGCCGATCACGTGGGTGGAGGACGATCTGTGCATCACGGCCTGGGGCGACGGGCCGGGATTTGATGGGCCGACATCTCGCGATGCGCGGCTGACGCTCGGGTTCGCACGCATTCAGGGCAATCCACCGGCGGTGCGAGGTGAGGATTTTGCGACGAATGTGGATACGCCAGAAGGCGGCGGCTCAAGCGGCATCAAGGCCAGCGGGCTGCTGATGGTCGATGGCGTGCTGTACATGTTCGCGCGGAACTATAAGCCGGCCGGCTCGGATGATTTCACGAATGCGATTCTGGCCTGGTCCCGCGATCGCGGCAAGAACTGGCAGTGGGCCGACTGGCATTTCACCGATACGTTCGGCTGCCCGGAGTTCGTACAGTTCGGCAAGAATTACGAGGGTGCACGAGACAACTACGTGTACGTCGCGTCCCAGGCGAACGACAGCGCCTACGGGTTTTCGCCGGATATTGTGATGGCGAGAGTGCCGAAGGGCCGCGTGGCTGATCGTAGCGCGTACGAGTTCTACGCGGGCTTCGGACAGGCCGGCGAGCCCACGTGGTCGGCGGATATCGCCAGGCGCGCGCCCATTTTTACCGATCCGCACGGCACGCAGCGCATCGCCATCACGTACAACGCGCCGCTTCGCCGCTATATCCTGACCACATCGCACCTGCCGCCGGGGACGAGCGCGACCCACACGGCGGCTCTGGGGATCTTCGATGCGCCCGAGCCCTGGGGGCCCTGGACCACCGTATATTACAGCGACGACTGGTCCTCGACCGGCGGGCTAAATTGCCGGACTTATCATCACAAGTTCCCGACCAAGTGGATGAGTAAGGATGGCAAGGAGATGTGGCTGCTGTACTCGGGCCTGGATTGCGGCCTGTATGCGTTTTGCATGAAGAAGGTCCGGTTGGCCGTCCAGAGGGCACAGGAGAGCGACGGTGGTCCTGGGCTGGCCTGGCGGCATCCCGGCGACAAGGGGATTGCGAATGATCCGGCCGTGGTGTTCGCCGAGGATTTCGAGGAGGCGAATCTCGACGCCGTGTGGTCGCGATGGGAGAGCGTGCAGACCAGGGACATCATGTCGCTGTCACCGGACGTTCCGCCGGCCGGCGCCGGCAAGCATTCGCTCCTGATGGCACACGTGGGCGGCAAGAGCACCGGCGGGCACCTGTACCGGCGGCTGCCGCCGGGCTATGACAAGCTCTATGTCCGCTTCTACGTCAAGTTCGATCCGAATTGCTCCCCGATTCACCACTTCGTCCACGTGGGCGGCTACAACCCGCCGACGCCCTGGCCGCAGGGCGGGGCCGGGATTCGCCCCGAGGGCAACGAGCGATTCACAACCGGCGTCGAGCCCTACGGCAACCACTGGCGGTGGGATTTCTATTCCTACTGGATGACGATGCGGTCGTCCCCCGACGGCAAGTCCTGGGGACATGACTTCATCAACGACCCTGCGCTGAAGGCCGAGCGCGGCCGATGGATCTGCGTCGAGCTGATGATGAAGATGAACGATCCGGTGGCGCAGAGCAACGGCGAGCAGGCCCTGTGGATCGACGGGCGGCCCTGGGTCAAGGACGGGCAGACCGTCAGCCATCTCGGGCAGGGTTTTCCGCGAGGCAAGTGGGTCTGGGACAGCTTCACTCCCGATCCGCAAGGAGAGCCATTCGAAGGGTTCCGCTGGCGCACGACGGAGGATCTGAAGCTGAATTTCCTGTGGCTCCTGTTCTATGTCACGCAATCGCCGCCCGGCCATGTCAGCAAGGTGTGGTTCGATGATATCGTCGTGGCCCGAGAGTACATCGGCCCGATAAACCCCGCGGGCGATCGTTGACGAACCCCGCGAGGAATCCCTGACGCGAAGCGCGCGTCCGCCGGCGCCACCCGGCAGTCTTTAGGACATGAGAGACAGCCTTTTTTGCGGACCCAGCGTGGTTCGATGAATGCGCCGCCCCGTCACTCCACAATCGTCCCGAAAAGTCCGGCACGTCTCTGGGACATCATCAAGTCGCTGCGCCAAATCGCCGATAGGGCTGTTATAAGACTCTATCGCAGATTGAAGGAGATGGGTCACGATGTTCAGCAATCGTGCCGGCATTCAATGGATTCCCCTGATTGCGGCGGCCCTGTTCATCGCGCCGGGACGCGCCAACGAGGCATCCTGGATCGAGGGACAGACGTGTCCATCCGCCTGGTCGGTCGAGCCCGCGCGTCCGCGCGATACGGACAGCATTCGGTTCTCCGGCCCGGTGCGTTTTTACCTCAACCGCTGTCTGGCAGAGCGTACGCTGGGTGGAAAGCCGAAACTGCTCGTCGATCATATCGGCCGGACCATCGAGCTGCGATTCGAGCCGCCGTCAAGCAGCGATTGCACAGGGTTCTGGAGCCCGGTCTGCGGACTCAAGGGCTCCTTTGGACCGCTGGGGGCCGGGCAATGGCGCTTCTTCTGCAACGTCACCGAGGCCGTCTTCTCAGTCGAGTTCATGGTGGGCGGCGATGCCGCGATCCAGTCCTTCTGCTACGTGGACCCAAACGCCCCGGGGGCCACGACCGGATCGAACTGGAAGGATGCGTTGAATTCCCTGCAGGATGCCCTGGCGATTGCGGAGGAAGGCACGGAGATCCGCGTGGCCCGAGGCACCTATCGACCCGACGCGGGCGCGGACATCGAGCGCGGCGACCGGAACGCCACATTCCGGTTGAAGAAAGGGGTGGTCCTGAAAGGCGGCTACGCCGGCTGGCGCGGCGTCAATCCGAACGCTCGCGATGTCCTTGCCTTCGAGACGATTCTCAGCGGGGACCTTTTCGGCGACGACGAGCCGCTCTCTCGCCTTTCCGGGATGATTGGCGATTTCAAACGACTTGACAACAGTTACCACGTGGTCACGATCAGCGGAACGGACTCCGCCGCCGTGCTGGATGGCTTTACGATCATGGGCGGCGTCGCCGCTGACACCCAGTTGCCCGATGACCTTAACGGCGGGGGCGGTATCTACAATGACGGCGGCAACGCGACCGTTCGCAATTGCCTGATCCTCGGCAACGGCGCCGACTACTACGGCGCCGGGTTCTACAGCCGCGGCAGGTGCACTCCGGTCCTGATCGACTGCACGGTGGCGAACAACTGGACCAACTGGGCCGGCGGAGGCATCTACTACCACTGGGGCAGCGACCTGGTCATGAGCCGATGCGTCGTCACGAGCAACGGCACCGAGTTCCAGGGAGGCGGCATCTGCAGTCACAACGGCGGGCAATTGCTGATCTCGAACAGCGTCATCAGCGGCAATCGGACGAACGACTCGACCTGGGGCCGCGGCGGCGGCTTGTACGGGTCGGTCGCCAATGCCCATGTGAACCACTGCACGTTTGCCGGCAACCAGGCCGCCGCGGGAAGCGCGGTCGCGTGCGACCTGTTCGCCGAGTCGAACGCCAGTGAGATGCACCTGAGCAACTGTATCCTGTGGGGCGATGGAACACTCATCGACGCGGAGGGCCAGGCCCTCATGGAGATCACTCACAGCGACATCCGCGGCGGATGGCCGGGCGACGACAATCTCGATGCGGACCCGTGCTTCGTTCAGATAGGAACCTGGAACGACGCCGGGACCGCCTGGGACCCGTGCGACGACACCTGGACGGACGGGGACTACCACCTGCGATGGGCTTCGCCGTGTGTGGACAGCGCCAGCCTCGGCGCCGTCTGGGAGCCGAACGGGACGGACCTGGACGGACAGCCTCGCGTGTCCGGCATCACGGCTGATCGGGGGGCCTACGAGCTGCGAAACGATCCACCCGTGGCCGACGCCGGTCCCGATGTCATGGGCTTCACCCTTGCCAACGACACGAAGGCAACCGTGATCCTGGACGCCGGCAAGTCCTATGATCCCGAAGGCTTGCCGCTGCAGTACCGCTGGTATTACGACAACGAGCTTGTCTGCGAGCAGGCCCGCTTCACCACGGAGTTTCTCGTCGGTGCGCGTACGTTCAGGCTGGAGGTCGGCGATCCGACGGGACTGACCGGCTCCGATGAGGCGACCGCCACGATTACGCTGGTGGTCAACACGAGGACGTTCGTGTCGCCGCAGAAGATGCAGCGGAACAGCAGCCAGGATGTCCTCGCGCTGACCGTTCTGCCCCGGGGCAAGTATGTGAAGGACTTCGACGCGGCCCAGCCGCTGCTGCTGTTTCCCGGCGGCATCTCGGCGGTCAAGCAGAGCGCCTTCGTCTGGCTGAGCGGCGATACGATGGTCCTGGGCACGTTCAAGCGGGCCGATGTGACGGCCGCCGTGCCGACCAACGGACGGACCGAGCTGAGGGTCGTCGGCCGGCTCAAGGACGGCCAGCACTTCAGCGCCGTGGACTACGTCACGATCGAGTAGTATCACGTTTTGGAAGTCCTGCTACTATCCCACGAAGAGATTGCTTCGCTGCGCTCGCAATGACATACAGTGCCTGTGTATGTCATTGCGAGCGCAGCGACGAAGCAATCTCTGTTGCAGGATCCGTGAAATACGCTGGTAGTCACAGTCTAAACTCGGCGACGATGGGCGTGTGGTCGCTCGGCCGCTCGGCGGCCCGCGGCCTCTTGTCGATGTAACATGCGACGGATCGCTGGGCGAGGGGCGCGGTGGCCATGATATGATCCAGGCGCCAGCCGCGGTTGCGCTTGAAGGGATTGCCCGGCCGGTAATCCCAGTACGTGTACTGGCCCGCCTCCGCGCAGTGGATCCGAAACACGTCGATCAGTCCCCACTGCATGATCTGCTCGAGGGCGCGGCGGACCTCGGGACGGTAGCAGACGTGACCCTCCAGACGCACGGGATCGTACACGTCGATCGGCAGCGGCGCGACGTTCAGATCGCCCACCCATACGACGAGATCCGTCGGCCGCAGCGTGGAGCGGAAGCAGTCCAGAAGGCGGCTAAACCACTCCAGTTTGTACTCGAAGCGGTCCGAGGCCGGCAGGTAGCCCTGCGGGACATAGGTATTGACGATGGTCACCTCTCCGATGCGCGCTTTGACGAGGCGTGATTCGTCCCGGGGCTCGGTCGGCAATCCGAATTCCACGTCAGTCATCTCCTGCGTGGCGAGCAGGGCGACGCCGTTGTAGCCTTTCTGGCCGCGAAAGGCGCATCGATAGCCTATTTCCTCGAACGCCGCGCTGGGGAACTCATCATCCTGTACCTTCGTCTCCTGCATGGCAAGGACATCCGGGCGGTTCTGGCTCAGCCATTCGAGCACGACAGGCAGTCTCACCCGGATCGAGTTGACGTTGTAACTGGCTACTTTCATGCCTCGCCGATCCGGATCTGTGCGGCGTCCTCGTCATCCAGGGCCGTTCGGACCTCCGCCGGGGTCTTGGGGATCGGCTCGTCGAGCAGACGTGCGTTCGGCCATGTGGCGTTCTTCTCCGACTGGATGCCGTCGAGGATCACGTAGCTCTCCAGGATGGTCAGCAGGCTCAGCAGGAAACTGACCATGCTCTCGGCGCCCTGGTTGCCGTTGACTCCGCCGGCCATGAGCCCATCCGAGCAGCCCTTCGTTCGGAAATCGTATAGCGGGATGCGCAGGTCGTTTGTGCCAAGGAACCAGTCGAACGCCGTCCGCTGCAGCGCGAGGAACTTGCTGTCTTTCGTGACGTCATAGGCGGCGCGGAGCATCATGACGGTGGCCGCGGCGTCGACCGGTTGTTGATCGAACGCGGCGCGGGTCCCGCCCCGAGGATACCAGCCCTGGCTGCCGATGAAGCTGAAGTGATCGCCGTCGAACGTGTTCTCCAGGAGGAAGTCGGCGGTCTTGGAAGCCACTTCGACGTACCTGCTGTTATCCAGCGTCAGCCCGGCGACAAACAGGGCATGGGGCAGGACGGCGTTGTCGTACGTCAGGGCGTCCTCGAACCAGTCCCAATCCGGGTGGCGGCCCTCGCGGTACTGGCTGACGAGGCGGTCGGCCGCCAGCTCCAGCTTGCGTTTGATGTCACTGGCTCCCGGGAACTGCCTGAGATAGTTGCACATGCCAAGAATGCAGTAGGCAGCGCCTCTGGCGGACTGCTCGTGCACGTGGCCGATGGATTTGTCGAAGTAATCCTTGACGACGGACAGGTATGCCGGCGAAGGGGGATTGGCCATGATGGCCCCCAGCGCCGACATGGTCCGGCCCAGACCGTCGTGCTCGGGCTCATCCCCGCTCCAGCGCCGGTCGAACGACATGAAATTCCTGAACGTCCCATCCGCATTCTGGGCGTACATCACAAAGGACAGATAGGTGTCGAGCAGTCTCAGGGCCTGCGGGTCCGGGTATTGCGCATAGTATTTGACCATGGCGATGGCGCCGCGGGCATTGTCGTCGGTGCAGTAGCCGTGAGCGCGATGGGCCACGGTGAATTTCCCGTGCTGAAGCAGGCCCGTGTCATCAGTCAGGCGGATCAGGTGCTCGATGGCCGGCTCAGGGACTTCGATATGGGACAGGGTCTCCACGGCCGTCAGCATACCATTTTCGATAATATGGATAGATGGTTGGGTCTCCTGGCACAGTTTCCAATAAAGCTGCCCGACTCTCGACCAGGTCCTCGACCGGCCGTAGTCATAGGCCTTTCGCCGCAGCGAGTAGTACAACGACTCGTCTTTGAGAATCCCGGCGATCTCCGCGGCTAACGCGCCCGGATCCCCAAAGGGGACAAGCTTTCCGCGGCCATCGGCCAGCAGCTCTTCGGCCGCCCAGTAGGGGGTGGAAACCACCGCCTTGCCTGTCCCGACCGCGAAGGCCAGCGTGCCGCTGGTCAGTTGCTCCCGGCCCAGGTAGGGCGTTACGTAAATGTCCGCCGCGCACAAGAAGTTGTGCAACTCTTCATCGTTCACGAACCGGTTGTGAAAGATCACGTGGTTCTGAAGCTCGAGATCGCGGACGAGCTTCTGCAGGCTGAACCGGTAGGACTCCCCCTCGGACCTCAGGACGGAAGGATGGGTCATGCCCAGCACGATGTAAATGGCAGCCGGCTCGGCCTTGATGATATCGGGTATGGCGCGCAGCATGACTTCGATCCCCTTGTTCTTGCTGATCAGGCCGAACGTCAGGATCGTCTTTCGCCCTTCGAGCCCGAATTTGCTCTTGTAGTAATTGCTGTCAACGAAAGGCAGATCGGGAATGCCGTGGGGGACCAGGTGAATCCGTTTCGCGGGGATGCCGTACACGTTCTGCAGCATCGTGACTCCCCGCTCATTCATGGTAATGATCCTGTGGGAGCAATCGCAGATATCGACCATGGCCCGGTAGTAGGCCTGCCTGGGCTCATTGATGACGGTGTGGACGGTGGTGATCACGGGAGCTTTGAGTCGTCGCAGGAGCAGACTCAGGTACGAGCCCGCCTCGCCCCCGAAGAGTCCGAACTCGTGCTGCACGCAAACCAGGTCGATGTGGCTGAAATTGATGTAATCGGCGGCGCAGACGTAGTCGCTTCGTACGTTCTGTCGGATCTCGAATTTCACCGGATCGTTGTATCGCAGGCTGTTGTCCGCCCGCATGGTCACCACGAGAGGCTCAAACTCGCCTTGCGCGGCTGCCGTGATGCTGCCGATGAGGTCCGACGTGAATGTCGCGATCCCACATCTTCGCGGCGGGAAGGTGGAAATGAAGACGACCCTCTTTTTTGCGTCTTTGAACATCCGTGTCGTTCCCAACTCAGCCCATAGGGTCTTTCATCGCGATGATATAGGACCGACTGGGTCCCGTCAACCGACCCGGATGGGCGGAATTGCCGCAAGAATGCATTGCATAATTCCTTAGTGGCTCCTTGGAAAGCCACCGCACGCCTGTGCCGAAACCTGATCCGATCCTTGCCTTGGCAGGCATGGCAAAGATCGCCCCCGAATCGCCCAGAATTTTTAGGGTTTTTCCTTGCACACACAGGGGAACGCCGCGTATTGTACTATACCAATTTAGTAGGAATAGTAGGAGACCAAATGAATGAAGCTGTCAACACGTACACGCTATGGGATGCGGGCGATCATCGAGTTAGCCCGGTATGAAGGGACGCGGCCGCTGCAACTGAAGCTGATTGCGGAGCGCCAGGAAATCTCGATCAAGTATCTGGAGCAGTTGATGGGACTGCTTCGCTCCGCCGGGCTCGTGCGAAGCGTTCGGGGTTCTAAAGGGGGATACGCCCTCGGCCGGCCGCAGGACCAGATCAAAATCAGCGAGGTCTTTCGCTGTCTTGAGGGTACGGTAACCACGACCGAGTGCGTTGAGGATAAGGACGTCTGCAACCGTTCGGCGGACTGTGTGGCCCGGGAACTGTGGATGGAGGTCGAAACGGCGATTCACCAGGTCCTGGATTCCATCACGCTGGCAGACATGGTCAGAAGGACGAAAACGCGTGGAAGTGATTACCAGATCTAAACTTGGAGGCGGCTATGAGCGCCGTATTTGAGGATATCGTCGCGGCGGTCGGATATACGCCGCTCGTTCGGATCAACAAACTGGGTTCGGGCAAGGCGGAGATTCTGGCTAAGCTGGAATCGAAGAACCCTTGCAGCAGCGTCAAGGACCGTATTGCCAAGTACATGGTCGAGGCGGCCAAAGAGCAGGGTCTGATCAAGCCGGATACCATCCTTGTCGAACCGACGAGCGGAAATACGGGGATTGGACTGGCGTTCATTTGCGCCGCCAAGGGCATTCCACTGATCCTGACGATGCCCGAATCCATGAGCCTGGAAAGGCGAAAACTCCTGCAGATTTTCGGCGCGAGAATCATTCTCACGCCGGCTGAACGTGGCATGACCGGAGCCATACAAAAGGCCGAGGAGATCGTTGCCGAGAACCCCAACGCCGTTATGCTCCAGCAATTCAAAAACCCGGCGAATCCGCAGGCGCACCGTGAGACGACCGCCAGGGAGATCTGGGTGGACACCGATGGACGCATCGACATCCTGGTGTCGGCGGTGGGGACTGGCGGCACGCTCACCGGCTGCGGGCAGGTCCTGCGGTCCAAGAACCCCCAGATCAAGATCGTGGCGGTCGAGCCGAAGGATTCACCCGTGCTGTCCGGAGGCAAGGCGGGACCTCACAGGATTCAGGGCATCGGCGCCGGCTTTGTGCCCGACGTGCTCGACATGAAGCTGATCGATGAGATCATCCAGGTTTCCAACGAAGACGCACTGGAGGCCACCCGGGCGATGGCCACCAGGGAGGGCATCCTGGGCGGGATCAGCAGCGGCGCCAATATCTGGGCGGCCGTACAACTGTCGCACCGGCCGGAACACGAAGGCAAGACAATCGTGACCTTTATCTGTGATACGGGCGAACGCTATCTCTCGACGGACCTGTACGCGAATCTGCGGGAGCCCGAGCGAGCGTAGGCTTTCCATATCGCCTCATGCATGGTATGAAAGAGGGGATGCAGCGACGATTGCTGCACGTACGGCGATAAGGCAGGAGTATGGCAAAGAATAAGCTGACAAACAGGAATCTCGAAAAGCTGGTCGATGAGATCACGGAGACGTACCAGGGCGACTGCGGCATCAACTTCATCGATGCGGCGAATCTGCCGGTGCGAGGCGAGATACTTCGGATCCTGGACTTGCTGTTCGAGGTGCTCTTTCCCGGCCACACGGGCAACAAGGCGGTGACGAAGTGCAACGTCAAGTACGTCGTGGGCGATCTGCTGAGCCAGATCTGCGTGGAGCTTGTCGATCAACTGAACCGGGCGTACCAGTACCAGTGCCGCATCAAGAATTGCCGCCGGTGCGATTGCCGGACGATGGCCGAGACAGTGGCAAACGGGCTTCTCTTCGAGCTGCCCCGGATTCGCAATCTGCTCAAAGGCGACGTCCGGGCCGCCTATGACGGCGATCCGGCGGCGAAGTCCTATGAAGAGATCGTCATGAGCTACCCGTGCATCATCGCGATTGCGACCTATCGTATCGCGCACGAGTTGTTCATTTGCCAGGTCCCGCTGATCCCGCGGATCATGTCCGAGTGCGCCCATGCGAGGACCGGCATCGATATCCATCCCGGCGCCCGGATCGGCAAGAATTTTTTCATCGATCACGGCACGGGCGTGGTTATCGGAGAGACCAGCATCATCGGCGATCACGTGATCATCTACCAGGGCACGACGCTGGGCGCGCTGAGCTTCCGGCGGGATGCGCGCGGCCGGATCATCAAGGGCGGAAAACGGCATCCAACGATCGAGGACGGTGTCACGATCTATGCCGAGGCGACCATCCTCGGCGATGTCACCATCGGCAAGGGGGCCGTCATCGGCGGCAACACCTGGATCAAGGAGTCCGTCCCGCCCGGCGTCACTGTCACGAACTCGAATCCCGAGCTGGTGTACCGCAAGCATGACGGCAGCCCGGGCCGACCCATATGAATGTCTCGGAGTGAGCGGTGAATCAGAAAATCCTCAATGAGATTCAGGATCTGAAGGCCAAGCGCAAGGCCGTCATCCTGGCGCACAATTATCAGCCTGCCGAGATTCAGGACTTGGCGGACTTCTGCGGCGACTCGCTCGGCCTGAGCATCGAAGCGTCGAAGACGGATGCCGAGGTGATCGTTTTCTGCGGCGTGCGTTTCATGGCCGAGACCGCAAAGATCCTCTCGCCCGGCAAGAAGGTGGTCATGCCGGATCCCTGGGCGGGCTGCCCGATGGCTGACATGATTACCGCCGAGCAGTTGTGCGGCCTCAAGCGGAAATACCGCGACGCCTTGGTCGTCTGTTATGTGAACAGCACGGCGGCCGTCAAGGCCGAGAGCGATTACTGCTGCACCAGCGCCAACGCCGTCGCGGTCGTCAATTCGCTGCCTCGTGATCGGCAGATCATCTTCGTGCCCGATCAGCATTTGGGCAGGTTCGTCGAGGAGAAGGCCGGACGCGAGTTGATCCTGTGGCCGGGATACTGCCCGACGCACGCGCTTATCGGCGAGGACGATGTCAAGAAGGCCAGGCAGGAGCATCCGGAGGCCGTCGTGATGGCGCATCCCGAGTGCTCGGAGCCGGTCAAGCACCTGGCCGATGCGCTGCTGAGCACGAGCCAGATGCTCAAGTTCGTCAAGAACAGCCCC
>Ga0214473_10000901_pt1 | contig 40602 bp, 33 predicted proteins | sample RVTome_7_FD_203509 | JGI IMG/M metagenome (GOLD analysis project Ga0214473, IMG submission 203509) | Soil microbial communities from uranium-contaminated site in the Upper Colorado River Basin, Wyoming, United States - RVT98D197 | ecosystem: Environmental > Terrestrial > Soil > Contaminated >...
CTTCACCGCCAGCTTGAAGAGTTCTTCAAAAAACTGCGCAGCGCCTTTCTTGGTGGTGCCGCACTTGTCGGCGATGTAACCCACAATCTTGGACTTGCTCATGGGTTTTGCCATATTCGTCTTCGATCTCCTTACGCTAGATTGGTGCGAGCTGCCGGGGTAGTTTCCGCACACGCACCGGGCCGCGCACGGGCGACACTATAAATACAGTTCGCCGGGCAACGCAAGCAAAAACATTCAAATCACGCAGAAAATCGCGGGTTTCTGAAGCTCGTGCGCCAGGGGCGCGCTGCGGGCCGATTTTGGGCCAGTGCACCGTTCCTCGGCTGGCGGGCGCAAACGACCTTGTGCTTCCGGGGCGCGGGATCGTACGGGCCGCCCTGCGAACCTCAATACAGAGCGATATAGCGGCCAAAACAGAGGACTGCAAACCACAGGAAGAGCGACGACCCCGCGATAGCTTTGGCCAAGGGTGGTGCATCCTCTCCGGGCCCCAGAGCCTCGACCTTGCGGGAAACCGTCAGGTAGAACAGCAGCACATTCACTCCCGCCAGCAGTAAGGTGAGCAGCTTGAGTTGAAACATGAGGTTGTCCACGTAAGACACGGCCATGCCCACAAAGAGCAGGGTGCCGGAGATGAGGCTGACGCAGAATCCGGCGATGCCCCAGGGTACGATCCGGTGGAGAGGCCCGACCGGCAGACGCTTGGCCACGCCCAGCAGCCGCAAATCAAAAAGCATGATGGTACCGAGCAGGAGGGCCAGCCCGAGGAAATGAAAGGCCTCGACCGTAGGCCACACCCAGGGATAGATCATGGAATCGGAGAGCCTGGTGCTTTCAAGCCAGAAGGCAAATGCTCGTATGGATTCCATGGTGTCCTCTTTTTCCGGTTTTTCCGGCGGGCTGCAAGTACAGCCCGCACCCGACTAAGATGGATAGACCAGATAGCTGTACGTGTATTCCATGAATTTGCCGGCGATGATGGCTCCGGCCCAACAGCACAGCGAAACAATCGCAAGCGATCTGCCCTTTGCCGCAATCGATTCCGCGGAAAGCGCCGAATCGCGGAAGACACGATTCCTGATCAACTGCATGTATGTCACGGCCAGCGCGATGAACCCCAGCTTGACGTAAAAGACCGGATCGGTGAGGGCCTTGGTGGGGTACGCGATCAAGAGCACAACCCCGCTGACGGCGTTCACATAGAACCCCAGCCACATGAGGCGGTAAAACCGCTCGAGGGGCGCCAGAGGCAGGCGGGGCGCCACGCCCAGGATACGCAGATCGATCGCGACACTGGGCCCAGCCAGGAACGCCAGACCGATGGTGTGAGCCGCCAGAAAGGCCGGATAAGCCAGCAGCGAGAGCGATTCCCGCAGCCACACGCTGAGGCTGCTCGCTTCGATGGTGTGTAAGAATGTCGGCAGGACCAAGTTGATCTCCTCGATCTTCGCCGGGTGGATTCAGTCGCCCGGCCGCTCGAAAACAAGCCGAAGGGTCTCACCGTGAATGGAAACTCGTCGCGGCCGGTGCTCACACAAGAGCGTGATGGGTGTCACCGTTGGACGGCTCGCTTGCCTGGCGTGGTGTGATGGCCGCATAACCGGGCCGTCGCTCGAAGCGATTGGATTCGCCGATTGTAGCTGCTATCCTGATTTCTCGGCGGGCTGCAAGTACAGCCCGCACCCGTGCGCTTCACTTTTCCTGGAGGAACCCAGATGACCCCGTGGCAATCGCTCGAAATCCGTTTCGCCGAGGCTTTGCACCCGGCTCGACGGCCGGTGTCCGTGACGTTCCTTGACGCCGCGCCTGCCGGGATCGAGCGGCTGGGCGGCTTGCAACCCTCCGGCTGCAGCTTCTGGCGGCTGGCGGCGGCCGGCCAGGTCTTCTACACGGTGCCGGCGGACCACTTCAATTGCGCTGTGGGCGCCTACACGCACAATATCCCGCTCTCGCCGCAACGCGAAAAGGAGACCGAGCAGACGCTGCAGTTGATGTTCGGCGTCGGCTACATCCGCCCCGAGGATGTTCCGGGGATCCCGCGCCTGCGGAAGACACCGGCGGCGACGGTGTATGCGCCGCTGGGGGCCGCGCCGCTGGCGCCCAGCGTGGTGCTTTTCGCCTGCCGCCCTTCGGCGGCCATGCTGCTCAACGAAGCCGCCATGCGCGCCGGGTCCGGCGGGGCGCTGCCGCCGCTGGGACGGCCGACCTGTATGGCGCTGCCGGCGGCGCTGGAGAAGGGCACGGTGTCGAGCCTGGGCTGCATCGGCAACCGCGTGTACACGGGACTGGGAGAAGACGAACTGTACGTGGCCGTGCCGGGCGCCGATTTGGAGAAGGTCGCGACAGCGCTCACGACCATCGTCTCGGCCAATCTCGCGCTCGAGGAATACGCCCGCGGCCGGCGCGCGCAACTGGCCACGGCGTAGTCGTCCCATCCGTACCTATAGTGTAGAAGCCGCTCCGAGTATCATTCCGCGGGTACTTCGCAGTACAATCGCGCCACAATCATGGCTTTGACTCCCGGCACACGAATCGGCTCCTACGAGGTCGTCGCGCTGATTGGCGCGGGCGGGATGGGCGAGGTGTACCGCGCACACGACACGCGGCTGAACCGTGACGTGGCGCTGAAGGTTTTGCCCGAAGTCTTTGCCCGCGATGGCCAGCGCATGGCGCGCTTCGAGCGCGAAGCAAAGGTGCTGGCGTCGCTGAATCATCCCAATATCGCGGCGATCTATGGACTCGAAGAATCCGGCTCGATTCGCGCGCTGGTGATGGAGCTGGTCGAGGGGCCCACACTGGCCGAGCGCATCGCGGGCGGCCCAGTTCCCATGGACGAAACGCTGCCGATTGCCAGGCAAGTGGCCGACGCCGTGGAATACGCGCACGACAACAACGTGGTTCACCGCGATTTGAAACCCGCCAATATCAAGGTGAAAGCGGACGGCATGGTGAAGGTGCTGGATTTTGGCTTGGCGAAAGCTATGTCGGATGAGCCCACGGAAGGCGACATGAGCAACTCGCCGACACTGAGCATGGCGGCGACGATGCAGGGCGTGATCCTGGGGACCGCGGCGTACATGTCGCCGGAGCAGGCCAAGGGCAAGCGGGTTGATCGCCGGGCGGATGTCTGGGCGTTTGGCGTGATCCTGTACGAGATGCTCACCGGCAAGCAGCTTTACAAGGGCGAAACGGTATCGGAAACGATGGCGGCGGTGATGATGAAAGAACCAGCTCTCGACGCGCTGCCCGCGAAGTCTCCGCCCGCGATCCGGAATCTCTTGCGTCGTTGCCTGGACAAGGACGCGCGCCAGCGCCTGCGCGATATGGGCGAAGCCCGCATCGTCATCCAGGACGTGCTCTCGGGCGCCGCGCAAGTCGAATCGGCGGGAGCGGGAAGCGCCCGCAGCCGCGCGCTGAGCCGGCCGGCGCTGTTCCTCAGCACGGGCGCCTTGCTGATAGGCGCAGTGATCGCCGGCGTCGCCATCTGGAATCTGAAGCCTACGCCCGCGCCTCCATCTCGGCCAGTCACGCGCACGGTGATTGACCTTCCGCCGGGAGACCGGCTTGCGGCATTAGATCGTCCGGCTGTGGCTGTCTCGCTCGACGGCAGCCAGCTCGCCTACGTCGCCACCAGAGGCAATGTCCAACAGCTTTACCTGCGACCTATGGACAGTCTCGAGGCTAGGCCCATTTCCGGCACGGAAGGCGCCCTCAATCCTTTCTTCTCCCCGGATGGCCAATGGATTGGATTTTTCACAGGGGGCAGCCTGAAAAAAGTATTGGTGAGCGGGGGAGCGGCGTTGACGTTGGCGGCTTCTGGGAATCACCGCGGGGCCAGTTGGGGCAGCCAGGGGACGATCGTCTTCGCACCTGGAACGGCCGGACCTCTGCAACAAGTGCTGGACGCGGGAGGTGCGACGCAGCCGCTGACTCGCCTTGAAAAAGGGGAAGCCACTCACCGCTGGCCCGAGTTCTTACCTGGCGGCCAGGCTGTGCTCTTTGCCGCAGGAGCGAATGTAGCCAGTTCGCAGGTTGCAGTCTATTCGGCCGCGACGGGTGAACGACGAACACTCGTCCCATCGGGCACACAACCCCGCTACGCGCCCTCGGGGCATCTGATCTACTCGCAAGAGGGAACATTGATGGCCGTGCCGTTCGACGCCGAACGGCTGGAGGTCATGGGCACTCCGGTCCCGGTGGTGGAAGGCGTCATGCAATCAATAGCCAGCGGAAACGCCCAGTACAGTCTTTCCTCCACGGGGTCTCTGATCTATGTTTCAGGGAGCATTCAGGCGGCCCAGCGCAAACTGGTGTGGGTCAGTCGCAATGGTACAGAACAGCCACTGGCCGCCCCTGCGCGGGCTTACTTTAGGCCCCGGGTCTCCCCGGACGGACGGCGCGTCGCCGTGGCCGTTGTCGAGTCGGAGAATCAGGTCTGGCTGTACGACCTCTCCCGGGATACTTTGACCCGGTTTACCTTTGAGGGGAACTCGAACGGTATCCCCTCTTGGACTCCGGACGGGAAACGGATAGCGTTCCAGTCAAACAAGGAAGGGCCGCCAAACCTTTTCTGGCAACAGGCCGACGGCAGTGGCGGGCTGGAGCGGTTGGGAACAAGCGATTTCAACCAGAGCCCGGTTTCCTGGTCGTCGGATGGGCAATTGCTGGCATTCACGGAAACAAACCCCACCACGGCACAAGACATCTGGGTGTTGCGCATGAGCGACCCTTCGACTAGCTCAGGACAAGCTCCTTCGGCAAGCTCCGGGCAGGGCCGCAAGGCGCAGCCGTTCTTGCGAACGCGATTCACCGAAGGGTCGCCGCAGTTTTCACCCGACGGGCGATGGCTGGCCTATGTCTCGGATGAGTCGGGCCGCCGGGAGATATACGTGCAACCCTACCCAGGCCCCGGCGGAAAGTGGCAAATTTCTGCGGATGGGGGCACGGAACCGGCGTGGAACCGCAACGGGCGGGAGCTGTTCTACCGCAACGGAGACAAGATGATGGTCGTGGAGATCACGACGCAACCGGGCTTTGTCGCGGGTAAGCCTCGAATGCTATTTGAAGGGCCGTACATGCAGGTCCCCAGTCCGCAGACGATCAACGCCTACGATGTGTCGCCCGATGGGCAGCGGTTCCTGATGGTCAAGGAAAGTGAACAAGCGCAGACGGCGCCGACACAAGTCAATGTCGTGCTGAACTGGTTTGAAGAGTTGAAGCGGCGAGTGCCGGCGGCTTCGCGCTGACGGTGACCGCTGTCACCCCATGAACCAGCGGCAAAACGTAGCTTTCGCAATAACTAGATGACGAAGTTGCTTGACGGACTCGGTGTACACCCGTACACTATAACCAAGAAAACTCAAATCAAATCGCGCCGACAGCCTGTAACTCGGAGTTTGCAACAGGTCGCAGGGGGCTCGCGCGAAGGGAAGTGGATTCATGATACTTGGCGCGATCCATCTGAAAGGCGGCGACCGGATTCCTATCGCCAGGGCCATCCCCATGGTGGCCGTGCACGTGGCTTGCCTGGCGGCGTTTTTTCTGGACTTCCACTGGTCGTATCCGGTGGTCTGTCTGACGCTCTATTACGTGCGCATGTTTTTCGTGACCGCGGGCTATCACCGCTATTTCTCGCATCGCTCGTTCAAGACCAGCCGCGCGTTCCAATTTGTGATGGCGCTGATGGCCACCAGCTCCACGCAAAAGGGCGTGCTGTGGTGGGCCTCCCATCACCGGCATCACCACAAGTATTCGGACACCGACGAGGATTTGCACTCGCCCACGCTGCGCGGCTTTGCGTGGTCGCACATCGGCTGGATTCTGGCCGACCGCTACGAGGCCACGCGCACCGAGCTGATCGGCGACTTCCACAAGTTCGCCGAGCTGCGCTGGCTGAACAAGTATCACCTGGTGCCCCCGGTGGCTCTGGGCGTGCTGATGTTCCTGATCGGCGGGTGGCCGATGCTGATCTGGGGATACTGCATGAGCACGGTGCTGCTGTGGCACAGCTCGTTCACCATCAATTCGCTTTCACACATTTTCGGGCGCCAGCGGTACGCCACTCCCGATACCAGCAAGAATAATCCGTGGCTGGCGCTGCTGACCATGGGCGAAGGCTGGCACAACAACCATCACCACTACATGGCTTCGGCCCGCCAGGGCTTTTTCTGGTGGGAGGTTGACTTCACTTTCTACATCTTGAAGGTGCTGTCGTGGTTCGGGATTGTCTGGGATCTGCGCGAGCCTCCTGCGCACATTCTGCAACCCGCCGAATCCGGCAACTGAAGATCCAGTCCGAAAAAAACTGAGGCCGCCCCGGCACCGCGCCGCGGCGGCCTTTTTCTTTGGAATCGCGATCCGGATTGTTGGATGCCGACTATTGCCGGCCGATGTTGTCGATCTGTTTCTGGATGGCTAGCTTGTCGAGACTCGACAGCGGCAGCGCCAGGAACAGGCTGATGTGCCGGTCCAGCACCCAAAACGCATCGCGGTAAGCGCGCTCGATTCTTTCATCTGCGCCGGTGACCGCTGCCGGGTCGGGAACGCCCCAGTGCGCGGTCATGGGCTGGCCAGGCCAGACGGGGCAGACTTCTTGCGCGGCGCGGTCGCAGACGGTGAAGACGAAATTCATCTCCGGCGCGCCCGGCTTGGCGAATTCGTTCCAGTCCTTGCTCCGTAGTCCCTCGATGGCCAGCCGGGCCTGCTCGAGCTGTTTGAGCGCGAGCGGTTGAACAAGCCCGGCTGGGCGGCTGCCCGCGCTGTAGGCTGTAAACGCGGGCCGGCCTTTCTGGTTCAGGATGGCCTCGGCCATGATCGAGCGGGCGGAATTGCCCGTGCACAGGAACAGAACGTTGTAGCGTGGCGTGGCCACGTCTAGCTCGCGGCGCCTGCGGGCGCGCAGCACGTGGGCTCGCAGCAGGACCGTTCCTTGCCGGATTGCCCGGCGGCCTTTTCTGGAAGGTTGTCCTGGAGCACGACAAACGCCTCCCACTCGTTTCCGTCGGGATCGCGGACCCAGGTCTTGTCCTGCAGGGCGTAGCAGCACTCGGTGTGCATCTCGTCGCGCGTGATCAGCCCTTGGCGCTGCCAGCGCTCGCGGAGCGCCAGCACGTCCTCGGTCGAAGCGACCTGGATGCCCAGGTGCGACAGGGCGCCGCGCTCGCCGGCCGGGGATTGGTTGAGCGTGAAGTTCAGCGGGGGATTACTGACGTCGAATTTGGCGTAGCCGCGGCGGACTTTGGCCGGCTCGATGCCGAAGAGCTTGCGGTAGAAGTCGATGCTGGCGGGCACGTCGGTCACCTGAATGGCCAAGTGAGCTTTCAAGGCTTGTACGGGTTTCATGGGTATTTCTCCTGCGACTAGTATATGCGCCTTAGCGCATATGTAAGATAGCCCCGGCGAATATATCTGTCAAGACAAATATGAGTGTATACTACACGCATGGCCCGGAAAACACATGCCCCCGCGCTCGAGCAACTCTTTCGCGCGCTGGCCGACTCCACGCGGCTGCGATTGCTGAACCTGGTCGCCGACCGCGAGATCTGCGTCTGCTACTTCGTCGAAATCCTGGGCCTCAGCCAGCCCAAGGTCTCACGCCACCTGGCCTATCTGCGCCGGGCCGGTCTGGTGGCCGCGCGCCGCGAAGGGAAGTGGATGCACTACCGGCTGGCGTTGCCCGCGGACCCGGCCGCCGCCGGTGTGCTGCGGGAAACGCTGCGCCACCTGCGGCGCAAGCCGGAGACGCAGCGCGACGTGGCCCGGCTGGGCTCGGCCTGCTGCGCGCCGGAAAAATACGCGCTGCTGCGCGGAGCGCCGCAGCCGGCGCTGATGAAAGGAAAGACCTCCGGAACCGGCTGCTGACCCTGCGGCGGAGGACGCCGTTCAGAACCTCGGAAAATCAATCGGGGGGAAGCTATGAGTCGCTATCACAAGATTCTTTTCCTGGCGTTCCTGGCGGTTTGGACCTGGGCGGCCATCCGTCCGAAATTTCCGCACGATTGGCTGCTCGAGAATGTCCTGGTGTTCGTTTTCGTGCCGATTCTGCTTCTGGTGGGGCGATACTTCCGCTTGTCGAATCTCTCCTACTCGCTCATCACTATTTTCATGATTCTTCATCTGGCCGGTTCGCACTACACCTATTCCGAGGTTCCCTTTGGCTATACGCTTCAGTCCTGGCTGGGTGCGCCCCGCAACATGTACGACCGGCTGGTTCACTTCTCGTTTGGCCTGCTGCTGGCCTATCCCATTCGGGAAATGTTCATGCGCCTGGCGCGATCGAGGGGCGTCTGGTCTTTTTATCTGCCGTTGGACCTGACGCTGGCATTCTCCGCGGTCTTTGAAATGTTTGAATGGCTGGTAGCCGCGGTCGTGAATCCCGAGGCGGGAATCGCCTACCTGGGCTCCCAAGGCGACATTTGGGACGCGCAGAAGGACATGCTCCTGGCGGGCTTGGGGGCGTCGCTGGCCATGTTGCTCACCGCGGTCATCAACTGGCGGTACAACCGCCACTTCCTGAAGGAGCTGAGCGAGAGCTTGTCGCTGCCTGCGGATGATGGTCCGCTGGGAGAGTCGTTGCTGCAGAAGTGGCTCCTGGACCGCCGCGTCTAGTTGGTGGCTGCGGTACGCCGCCGCGCGCCAACTCCGTCCCAGTCTAAATTGTATATGCTGAAGCATTCCTTGGTCCGGGAGGCCATGTTGCCGGATTCCGCAAACGAGCCGCGCTGGGGCGCGCCACCTTGGACGATTGATTTCCGTCCCGAGCCGCGCGCGCTGCCGCCGGAAGTGGACTTCGCGGTGGTTGGCGGAGGCTTCACGGGTCTGGCGGCTGCGGCTTGGCTGCGCCACTTGGCGCCCGAAAATACCGTTGCGCTGCTCGAAATGGGCGCGATTGGCGCCGGGTCCAGCGGACGCACCGGCGGGCTGGCGCTGGCGGAAACGTCTGCCGGGGACCTTCCGGGACTGGGCGACGTGCTGGGCGGATTTTCCGCGACGCTGCGCGATCTCGGTGTGGATTGCGATCTCTCGCTGCCGGGCGCCTGGGAGCTGGCGCGGCCCCATCCATTGCCTGGTCCGCTGCCGGATTCGCCCATCTCGTGGAACGATTCGGGCGATCTGCGCGCCGTGAACGAAGTACCCGGCGGCACAATTGATCCCGGCAAGATGGTGAGCGGATTGGCGCGGGCCGCGCAGGAGCTCGGCGCGCTGATATTCGAGCGCGCGCGCGTCGAAAACATCGCTTTCGGGGAACCGCTGCGGCTCGAGGCCGTCGGCCGGGAGCTTCGCGCGCGTGGCATTTTGCTGGCCAGCAATGCGCAGTCGCTGGAGCTGAGCGGCCTGGCCGATCGGGCGCAGCCTAAGTTCGCGCTGGCGGCGGCCACGGAGCCGCTCACTGAAGCGCAGCTCGCCGAGCTGGGCTTGGCGTCGGGAAAACCGTTCTACACAATTGAGGCGCCGTATCTGTGGGGCCGTCTCCTGGCGAGCGGCGGAATCGTTTTCGGCAGCGGGCTCGTGCACTTGAACGACTGGCGCGAACTTGCCGCGCTCGATGTTACTACGGGCTCGCCGGCAGAGATGTTCACCCGCCTGGAGCGGCGTGTGCGCGGCATGCATCCAGCCTTGCGGACCGTTGAATTCACACACCGCTGGGGCGGGCCGATTCTCGTCGGTGAAGGATGGCGTCCGGTCTTCCGTCGGCATCCGTACAGCGAGCGCACGCTGGTTCTGGGAGCATACAGCGGGCACGGCGTGGCGTTGTCGGTCTATCTGGGCCGCTGGGCCGCCGAAGTCTTGCTGGGACGACGGGAGTTGCCCGCGTGGGACAGCGCGTGAATTGGGCACACGACGCTCTGCTCGGCGACAACCGGCCAGGGCGCAGGCGCGCCTCCCTCTTGCGCGCGCGAAGCTGGTTTGGTTGCGACCCTAGCGGCTGGCGGTCGCTGACCGGCCCTCAGTCTCGTCCTTGAGCATAGAGCGAAGCTGCTCGCGGAGCTGAGGCGTGTTCTGGTGGCCGTGAGTTGTGGTCGCGTGTACCACAGCCAGGTCCAGTACTTCCTGTTCCGACCCTGAAATCGCCAGCGTGCAGTTATTGGCGCTGGGGAAGTCACGGCAGTCAATGTATTTCCTGGGCATGGTAGCCTCCTTGAGGGCTGTCTATGCGGGCAGGATAGTCCCTTCGAGGGCAGTTTGCAATCGCATCGGCCATCAGATGGTGGGTCAGCCCTCTGATTCTTCCTAAGGACGATTTTGCAGCGGTATACTCGGCCGAACGATGCTGACTGCACTGACGCGTGCCGTGAGCCCGACACTGGGCTCTTGCGAACTCACCTATCTTCCCCGGCAAGAGATCAACATCGCCAGGGCCGTCGAGCAACATGATCGTTACAAGAAGTGTCTGGCGGATCTGGGAGTGCGCGTCATATCTTTACCGGCAGAAGCAATGATGCCGGACGCGGTCTTCGTGGAAGACCCCGTGGTGGTGGTGGACGAGATTGCCGTAATCACCCGGATGGGCGCGGAAAGCCGGCGGAAAGAGGCTGTCAGTCTAGCGGAGGCGCTCTCGGCGTTCCGGCCGCTGCGATACCTGCGAGAACCAGCCACGCTGGAAGGCGGAGACGTCTTGCGCGTCGGTTCAACAGTTTTCGTGGGTCTGTCGCCGCGCACGAACGAGGCGGGCGTATCGCAACTGGCCGCGGAGCTCGAGCCCTTTGGCTATCGCGTGCGGCCCGTGCCCGTGCGGAAGTGCCTGCACCTCAAGACGGCGTGCAGCTATGTGGGCGAGGAAACACTGCTCGTCAATCGAGAATGGGTGGATACGGCGCCGCTCGACGGATGGAAATTGATTGACGTAGCGGAAGACGAGCCGTGGGGGGCCAACGCGCTCCGAATCGGAGAGACGGTGCTCATGCCGACATCCTCTCCGCATACCGAAGCGATCCTGCGCCGCGCCGGGCTGCGCGTTTACGCCCTGGACCTTTCGGAGTTGCAGAAAGCAGAGGGCAGCGTCACCTGCATGAGCATCCTCTTCGAGAGTGGGCCCCCCAACTCACCATCTGCTCGCTGACGCCTTTGAAAGCGATACGGCCACGCTATGCGTTCGGTGCTGCCGCTTGAGCTGTAAAGGCGTCGAGCTCCTCGGACATGCCCAGCGCTCGCAGCCGGTCGCCGGAGTGGAGCACCGTGTCGGCGGGCGGATTCATCAGCGTTTCTCCGGATGCGCGCACGATGGAAACGACCGTCACGCCGAATCGCTCGCGGATCTGGGCATCTCGAAGCGAACGGCCGGCCAGCGCGCCGTTGGCCAGGGTGAGCTCCCGGACCTCAGGAAACGGGACGCGCGACATTGAAGGCTTTCCCTCCATGGAGTACATGGCTTTGCGAAATCCCCGCAGGTAGGAGCGGACCTGCTCATCCGACACGTGCAGGTAGTAAGTCGCATGCCGGATGATGGTGGCGGATGCTTCGAGCTCAGGTTGAATGACCTCCGTCGCTCCCGCCCGGACCAGAACTTCATGATCGCTGCGCCGGTGCGCGCGGGCCACGATGGGAACATGCGGATTCAGCCGGCGGACGTTTTGGATGGCCAAGCGAGCGCGATCGGGGTCCGGAAGCGTCACGACGACCAGAGCGGCCTGGGCAGCTCCGGCCTTCTGAAGGATGTGAGGATGCGCGGGATCTCCGAAGACGGAAGAAATGCCGCGCTCGCGAACCGCCGAGCTAATGTCCGGATCAATGTCAATCACGGCGTATGGAATCCCAAAGGTTTCGAGCGCCGTTCCGATGAAACTGCCGACTCGGCCGAATCCACAGAGCACCACGTGATTTCGCAGGCTCTCCGCCCCCACCGGTGCATGAGTGTGGGCGGCCAACTGCCTGGCCAGCCGCTGGCGCGCCAGCCCGGCCGGAACATAGCGGGCGAGCGAGGCATTGATGAAGATGGTCACCAGCGACGCAGCCAGCGTCGCGTTATAGAAATCAGCGCCAACGAGGCCCGCATTGCGAGCCCCCTGCACGAGAATGAAGGAAAACTCGCCGATGTGCGTCAGGCCGCTTCCCACGGCCAGGGCCGTCCAGATCGGACGCCCGAACAGGCGGACTACGGCCGTCCAGACGAAGAACCTTCCGAAAATGACCAGGGCCACGATGGTGGCCAGGATGGAGAAGTTTGAAAACAGGGCGGCGGGACTGATCAAGAGTCCCAGGGTCACGAAGAACAGAGCCAGGAAAGCGTCCCGCACCGGAAATACCTGGGCCAAGGCTTCGTGAGCGTAATCCGATCCGCTGATGATCAGTCCGGCGACGAAGGCTCCCAGCACCAGGGACAGGCCGATGGCCTGAGTCAGCGCCGCAGCACCCATGCAGATCGCCAGAATGACGATGAAAAAAAGCTCCCGGCTCTGCGTCCTGGCGACGCGCGTGAGCAACGGGGGGACAACTCTGGCCGCGACGAAAAGTGCGGGCACCAGGATGACGCCGGCGCGGCCCAGCTCCTGGGCCACGGTTGGGAGGACCGAGCCTCCTTCGAGCGTGCCGAGCCTCGGGATCAGCACGATTAGGATGACCGCGGCCAGATCTTCGAAGAGTGCGATGGGCACCATGATCCGCCCGGGCTCCGAGTGCAGGAGGCCATGTTCCGTCAGCAGGCGGGTCAGCACCGTGGTGCTGCATATGCAGATGACCGCACCGAGCACGATTTGCTGGTTCGCGGTCCAGCCCAGCAGGCGGCCGGCGGCGGCGCCGACGGCGATCATCAACAGAATGCCCATGGGCCCGCCCACCAGCGCCAGCCACTTGGCGTGCAACAGCTCCTTCACCGAGAATTGCAGGCCGATGGAGAACATCAGCAGGACCACGCCGATCTCTGCGAACAGCTCCAGGGTGCGCAGGTCGCTGACCGAAGGACCCGGCGTGAGCGGGCTGATCAGGATGCCGGCCAGCACGTAGCCGATGATGACCGGTTGGCGCAGCCGCCAGGCTACCAACCCGCCGGCGATGGCGGCCAGAAAGACGTAGGCCAAATCTCGGAAAATGGTGGGGCTGTCTCCCATGGCAGTATTACCGCCTAAGAGGAGAGCACGGGCAAGAGTTAGTTTATTTGGACTGCCCCCGAGTCAGGTAAAATGGGGGACACACGAATTTGGGAGCCGCATCGGAATGACCTTCGGCGACGAATTCAAGGACAAGGTAGCGCTCATCGCCGGCGGCACGGGCGCGCTGGGTCGCGAAATCGCCATGGCGTTTCTGGGCGCGGGTGCGCGCGTGGCCGTGACGTATCGCCAGCGGGAAGAATTCGATGCGCTCCTCGCGGCAACAGCGCCGGCGGATGCCCCGCGCCTTGCCGGCACCGCCACGGACGTTACCGACATGAAAGCAGGCGCCGCCGTGGTCGAAGAGCTTGTCGCCGAGCACGGCCGGCTGGACATACTGGTGAACGCCGTCGGCGGCTTCGCCGGCGGCAAGAAGGTTTGGGAAGACGAGCTGGCGACCTACGAGCGGATGATGGCGCTCAACTTGCAATCGGGATTTGCGCTGGCCCGCGCCGTCCTGCCGGTGATGATCCGGCAGAACCGCGGCTGGATCGTGAACGTGGCTTCGCGTGCCGGCTACGGACACTCGCCCGGCGCCGCGCTGTACGCGGCGTCGAAAGCCGGGGCGCTGGCCTTTTTCGATTCGCTGGCCGACGAGGTGAAGCCTTACGCCATCAACGTCAATTCGGTGGTACCCAGCATCATTGATACGCCGGCCAATCGCCGCGCCATGCCTACGGCCGACCCGGCGCGCTGGCCCAAGCCGCAGGAGATCGCGCGGGTGATTCTCTTTCTCTGCTCGGGGGAGGCGCGCGTGATTCACGGCGCGGCCATCCCGGTCTACGGCCGGACGTGACCCCGCAAGACTCGCAGCCGCCTATTTGTTCTTCCTAGTTTCGGGAACTTCCACCAGCTCGATCAAGACTTTGCGCCCTTCGCCCGCGGGCGCCAGAAAAAAATTGACGCGCGTGGCGTCGGCGCCGTCGCGAATTTCCGGATACACCGGCACGAGCGCGAAGCGCGCGCGAATTAGTTCGGTGGCGCGCGCGACATCGCGCACTTCGCATTCGACCTGCTGGATGCCGGGGCCGAACCGCGCGAGAAAGCGGGCGATGGCGCCGGGGCCGGCCGGGTCGCGCGGGGTCAAAACGTCCAGCCGCACGCCGTGAGGGAATTGCAGCGCGAATTCCAGGACGTCCTGATCGGGCGGCGCCTGCGCCAATCGGGGTTCTCCTGCGCGGCGGCGAATCTCCTCGAACTGCGCCGGCTCGACGGCGACGCCCACGGTCAGCAGCGGACCCCGGCTGGGAACGAGCTGCCGGAATTCCGGATCGGCGAACCACTTCTTCAGCACCGGCTCGGCGGCGCTGCATCCTAAGCGAAAGATTTCGCCCGCCGCGCGTTCCCGCTCGGCGGCGCCGGCGCCGGCCAGTTGCGCCAGCAACGCCGCGAGCGCCGGTCCCGACTCATTCATAGGGCTCATTCATGGGGAACGGTCCATTTGCGCGCGGCAATAATCGAGGCCACCATGGCCGTGCCCAGCAGCCCGCCCACGATCACCAGAGACACCATCGGCGGCAAGTGAATCCAGGGCTCGGCCAGCATCTTGGCGCCCACGAAAATCAGCACGGCGGAAACGCCGTCGTCGAGATAGCGGAACAGCGACAAGGCCCCGGAGAGCAGAAAGTAAAACGAGCGCAGCCCCAGGATGGCGCAGATGTTGGAGGTGTACACCAGAAACGGTTCGCGGGTGATGCCGAATACGGCGGGGATGGAATCCACGGCGAACACCACGTCGGAACTTTCGACCACCAGCAGCGTCAGAAACAGGGGCGTGATGGCCCGGCGTCCCTTTTCCCACACGAAAAAGTGTTCGCCCTCCGTTGTCTCAGCCACCGGAAAAACGCGTCGCGCCCAGCGCAGCAGCGGGTTGCGCTCGGGGTGGAAATCCTGGTGCCCGCGAATCAGCATGTGCGCGCCGGCGTACAGCAGAAACGCGCCGAACAGGTACAGCACCCACTCGAAGCGCTGGATGAGTACTGTTCCCACGGCGATCATCGAGCCTCGCAACACGATGGCGCCCAGAACGCCCCAGAACAGCACGCGGTGCTGGAATCGCGGCTCGATGCCGAAAGCGCGAAACACCAGCAGGAACACGAAAATATTGTCCATGCTGAGCGACTGTTCGATCAGATAGGCGGTGAGAAATTCGACGGCCGGCTGGTGCCCGTGGGCCAGGAAAATCCAGAAGTTGAAGCTCAGCGACAGCGTCACCCACACCATGCTCCACAGCGCCGCTTCGCGCAGGGTGATGGCGTGGGCTTTGCGGTTGAAAAGCCCCAGGTCAATCGCCAGTATGAGCAGCACGCAGAGGTTGAAACCAACCCACAGCGCGGGCGTGCCCATCTAGCGCGAGGGCCGGCTGGCGGGCTCGAGGGCGTTGACGTTGTTCAGTTCAATGCGCGCGGTCTCCCCGGGCGCGATCTGCACCGGAACGTTCCACTGCAGGCGAACGTCGCCCGCCATGGCGGGCCTATCGAGCGTGGTGAGCCAGTAGATGCCGGGGACCAAGCCGCGAATGGCGCCGCGGCCTTCGAGATCAGAGTCCGTTTGCGCCGCCAGGTAGGCCGTCTGCGCCAGCGCCAGCGACCGCCGCTCGATTTTCCGCTGTTGCTCGGCCTGCCGCTGCGCCCAGCGCTGGGTGGGATTGCTGTCGCCGAGCTGCGCGTCGATGCCCTGCATTGTCTCGGGACGGGCGCCGATGTGGCGCTTGATTGCCTGCAGGTACTGCTCGCGTTCGCGCTTGTATTTTTCAGGATTGCTCAGGCGGTCGCTTTCCTTGAATTTCGGCGCCGGCACTCCCGCGTTGAGAGAAGCGCTGTTGTGCTTCATGTAAGCTTCCAGGAATTCCGGGATGCCGGTGATGTCTTCGGCCGTCAATCGCTTGGTGAACTCCGTGCCCGCCAGCGCCACGGTGTGGTATTTCTGCATCCAGGCCTTCAGTTCCGCGGAAACGCCGAGGCCCTCGATGAATGCGTCCAGATCAGTAGGAGGCTCCGCCTGTTCCGCTTCCCGGCGTATCTCCGCCAGGCTCTTGCGCAGCAGATAAAAGGAAAGACTGCGCACCGGCTCCAGGCGGCCGCCGGCCGGCTGGATGCGCGCCTGAAATTCGATGCTTCCGGAGGCGGATGCCTGCGCCCGCAGGTCCGCCATCCTCGTGAATCCGAGCGCCGCCAGGCACAGGGAGGCGCAAACGACTAGCCAACGATATCTCATGCGGCTCATCCTAACAGATTGCTCCACAGGCAGGACAAACTTGCGGAACGTTGTGTGCACAAGGGACACGCCCCTCTTCGCCCCATCGGCGCGCCGCGACACGGTCAGAGGAGCCGGAAATTCACTTCGATCAGCGTGATGGTTGCGACGGGCCTGCCGCTGGGCCCGACCGCGGCCTTGAAGCGCCAAGTCCGAGCGGCCTCCACGGCCTTCTCTTCCAGCCCCAGCCCCGGACCCTTGACGACCTCGATATTCGTGGCGCGCCCGTCGGAAGTGATGATCACCTGCAGCACCACCGTCCCCTGATACTTGGCCTTGCGCGCATCCTCCGAATACTGCGGGCTCGGACAGTAGAGACAGCTCGGAAAACCCACGCCCCCAGTGCCCGGTCGAAATGCTCCGCCGCCTGTTCCGCCGCCCGAACCGGGTCCCAGGCCTCCGCCGGTACCGCTGCCGATTCCGCCGCCCGAGCCGGTTCCCATTCCGCCGCTGGCGCCGGGTCCAGCCGAAAGGGACACTAGGCCAGAGAGCGGATCACCGAAATTGTCCAGGACGGGACTCGAAATTTTCAGTTCCGGCGGCCCCAGCAAAGTGGGGTCGGCCTGCAGCTTGGGAGTCAGGTTTCGCGGCGCCAACAGTGGCGGCGTGATCCGAGTCATACTCCACTTCGGAATTTTTCCTTGCGTGGGAGGTTCCGGCTGGTGCTCGCCCCCGCCGCCTCCGCCGCCCGCGATTTCTTTTCCTGCCGGGAGTCTCGGCAGGTAGGGCGAAATGTCCACTACATCCATGGAAGCCCGAGTGGTTTCGGCCATCTGGTGCGCGATGGGCACCACGATGGCGGCCAGTAAGAGCGCGTGCACGGCCACCGAAATCGCTTGTACCCGGCTGTACTGCTTGTTCCGCGCCCACAAAGGCCTGACCGGGACTGGCTTACTGGTCAGTTTCAGAGGTGGAAGCTTGGGGGGCGCGATCAAGTCGCGCAGGTTGCGCCAGAACACGCGGTATTCCGGGGCCTGCTCCAGCAGCATGTTGGAACCGGAGGCGCCACTGACGCGCGGAGTTCGAAAGGCCGCCTTCAAACTTTCTGAAAAGCTGTTGTTGAGGCCGTCGGTGCGGAACACCGTCTGGCGGGCGTTGCGCGGGACCTTGATTGACCGCTCGGTCAGGAAATCCTTGAGGTTGGACCAGAGTCCCGGGGCCTTCAGGCCCAGATCAGAACCAAGGTTAGGCGCAGGTCCTTCCGGCAGTCGCCGCGGAGGAACATTGGAGCGTTGAGCGGGCTGGCTGATCTTAAACTCTTGCATAGCCTGGCGCCTCTCGGCGCGCGAACCATCACTCTATTAGACTATCCGCGCAAACAAAAAGATGTCCAGCGTCACAAAGCTGACTTGGACACCAAACCATTGTACCATACGTCCCTTGCGTTGCGCGCGGCCTTGCCTGCACCTGAAGCGCCCGAACCGGAGACACCGAGCCTCCTAATTCATGCCCAAACCACTTGACCTGAAAAGCACCCTGAACCTCCCGCGCACGGCTTTCCCCATGAAGGCCGGCTTGCCACAGAACGAGCCAAAGATGTTGGCGGATTGGGAGCAAAGCCGGCTGTATGAACGCATCCAGCAGGCCCGTGCCGGCGCCCCCAGCTACGTCCTGCACGACGGGCCCCCCTATCCCACCGGCACTATTCATCTGGGCACCGGCCTGAACAAGATTCTCAAAGACATGGTCGTGAAATCCAAGACCATGGCCGGATTCCGCGCCCCGTTTGTGCCGGGCTGGGATTGTCACGGGTTGCCGATTGAAACACAGGTCGAAAAGGAGCTGGGAGGAAAAAAGGGCAGCGTGCCGCCGGCGGAGTTTCGCCGCATCTGCCGCGAATTTGCGCTGCGATACGTGGACCAGCATCGCCGCGATTTCAAGCGCCTGGGAGTCTTCGGCCGCTGGGAGCGGCCCTACCTGACCATGGACCCGCACCACGAGGCCCGCATCGCCGGCGCCTTTCTCGATTTTCTGGAAAAGGGTTACGTCTATCGCGGCCTCAAGCCCGTTTACTGGTGCATTCACGATCGCACCGCGCTGGCCGAAGCCGAGGTCGAATACGAAGACCATACCAGCCCTTCCATCTGGGTCCGCTACCGGGTCGTGGATCCGCCCGCGGCATTTCTGAAAGGGAAGGGCAGTCTGTTCGCTCTGGTTTGGACCACCACCCCGTGGACTCTGCCCGCCAGCATGGCTCTCTGTTTTCATCCCAGCTTCCAGTACGTGCTCGTCTCGGATGAACAAGGTGACGCGTACATCGTCGCGGAGGAGTTGCTGGAGAGCGTGACGCGCGCGACCGGATTGCAATTCAGGGGCGCGTCGGTCTCGTTCCCGGGCGGCGACTTCGTCCAACTCCGCTTTCAGCACCCATTCCTCGACCGCATCGTGCCCGCTGTGCTCGGCGAGCACGTCACGCTCGAGCAAGGCAGCGGAATCGTTCACACCGCTCCCGGCCATGGCGCCGAAGACTTCCTGGTGGGCCAGGAGTACGGCCTCGAAACCTACGCTCCGCTCGACGACGATGGACGATTCACCGAAGGTCCTCCGGAGTACCAAGGGAAGACGGTCTTCGAAGCCAACCCGCTGGTGATCGGTCTCTTGAAATCGCGCGGCAATTTGGTCTCCGAGGGCAAGCTCCAGCACAGCTATCCGCACTGCTGGCGCTGCCACAATCCCGTCATCTTTCGCGCTACCGAGCAGTGGTTCATTCACCTGGGCAGCGGCACGGCCGCCATCCCGAAGCCCACGGGGCCTCCGCTGCGCAGCCGCGCACTCGAAGTCATTGACAGCGTCGCCTGGACCCCGGCGTGGGGCCACCAGCGCATCCACGACATGATCGCTGAGCGCTCGGACTGGTGCATCTCCCGCCAGCGCTTCTGGGGCGTGCCCATCATCGTTTTCTACTGTGAAAACTGCCGGCAGCGTCTGGAAGACGTCGAAACCCTGCGCCACGTTCTGCCATTCTTCGAGAAAGAAGGCGCCGACGCCTGGTACACCCATTCCGCCGAAGAGTTGCTTCCGCCGGGGACGCGCTGCGCGAAATGCGGCCAGGCGCGCTGGCGCAAGGAAAGCGACATCCTGGACGTGTGGTTCGATTCCGGCTCGACGCATCTGGCCGTCCTGGACCCGCCCGGCACGCCCGCGGCCGATCTGCCCTGGCCGGCCGACCTATATCTCGAAGGGCCGGACCAGTATCGCGGCTGGTTCCAGAGTTCGCTGCTTATCGGCGTCGGCGTGCATGGCCGTGCGCCCTATAAGCACGTTTTGACCCACGGCTGGACCCTCGACGAGCAGGGCCGGCCGATGTCCAAGTCGCTGGGCAACGTCGTGCTGCCCACGGAGGTGTGCGACAAGTGGGGCGCCGACCTGCTTCGTCTGTGGGTAGCCTCGCAGGACTACACGGCCGATGTGCGCATGTCGGAAAACGTCATGACCCAGCTTTCCGAGGCCTACCGCAAGATCCGCAACACTTTTCGATTCGTGGCCGGCAATCTGGCCGACTTCGATCCGGGGCGCGACGCCTTGCCGGACAGCAATCTCTGGGAGCTGGATCGCTGGATGCTCTCGCGCACGGCCGAATTGGTACTGCAGTGCCGCCAGCGCTACGACTCCTTTGAGTTTCACCGCGTCTTCCACGCCCTGCACGACTTCTGCGTGGTGGACCTGAGCGCATTCTATTTCGACGTCCTCAAAGACCGCCTGTACACCTTTGCCCCGGCCAATCCCGGCCGGCGCTCCGCGCAGACCGCCATCTACCGCATTGCCAGCGCGCTGATCCGCCTGCTGGCGCCGATTATGGTTTTCACAGCCGAGGAGATTTGGAAGCACCTGCCGCGGCTCGCGGGCCACCCCGACAGCATCCACCTGGCGCTTCTTCCCACTGCGGAGGAGATGGGATCGCCCATCGAGTCCAGTGTCAGTGAGAATTGGGACAAGCTGCTGAAATTGCGCCGCGCGGTCCTGGTCTTCCTGGAAACGGCGCGCAATAACAAGACTATTGGCGGCTCGCTCGAGGCCAAAGTTCTTCTGAATGGCGCAAATCCCGAAGCGGCTCTGTGGCGGAAATACGCCGGCTCGCTGCCGGCATTGTTCATCGTCTCCCAGGTGGGAATCGTCACTCCCGCCCAGTCCGCAAGCGCGGACGTGTGCCTGGGCATTGCCCGTGCCGACGGCGCCAAATGCGAGCGTTGCTGGAATTACTCGAGCCATGTCGGCGAGAGCGCCGATTACCCCACGGTCTGCGAGCGCTGCGTTGCGGCGCTGGCGGAGATCGAACGCGGCGTATCTACCGGCTCCACGGCCGGCGCATCTGCAAGAGACGGCGCCGCCTCCTGATGCGCGCCGCACCAAGCGCGCGTTGGCTGTGGCTCGCGCTGGCCGTTCTTGCGGCCGACCGCGCGACCAAGTACGCCGTGGAACGTTTCACCACAGAAAACTTCCGGCGCGAACTGATCCCTGAGTTCGCCGCCCTGGTGCACAGCCGGAATACAGGCATAGCCTTTGGATGGTTCGCAGACTCCGAAGTCCCCTGGCTATCGGCTACGCTGCTGCTGGTGTCGTTCGCGGTGGTCTTTCTGCTGGCCTGGCTTTTGTTCGCCGGACGCGTGTCCGGCGCGCTGGCCCAGGTCGGCTTGGCGCTGATCGCCGGAGGCGCCGCTGGCAATCTGCTCGATCGCCTGTTGTACCGCGCCGTCACCGACTTCTTGGAATTGCACGCGGGGCGATTCTACTGGCCGGCATTCAACCTCGCCGATTCGGCCATCACCGTGGGCGCGGTCTTGGCGGGGATCGAAATCATCCGCGGCGATTCGCGGCCCACAACAACGCCTGGGTGAGCGGAAAGATATGCCACCCGAAGCTTCATCCGCCGCCCGCCGCTTCACCGTCGCCGCACCCGATGCCGGCCGCAGGCTCGACCTCTATTTGGCCTCGCGGCTGCCCGAGTTGAGCCGCACCCGCATTCAGGAGCTGATTGACGAGGGCCACGTGCGCGTTTCCGGCCGCTCGCCGCGTCGCGCGCACCGCATCGCCGCCGGCGAGGTCATCGAGATCGAAGTCCTGCCCCGCCCGCCGCTGTCGGCCCAGCCCGAGGAAATACCCATTGAGCTGCTCTACGAAGATGAAGACTTCGTGGTGGTGAACAAGCCTGCGGGCATGGTGGTCCATGCCGGAGCAGGCGCCACGCGAGGCACACTGGTCAACGCCCTGCTGCATCGCCTGGGCACGCTCTCGACTGCCGGCGGCACGCTGCGCCCCGGCATTGTGCACCGCCTGGACCGCGGCACCTCGGGCGCGCTGGTGGTGGCGCGCAACGACGCCGCGCACCGCGCCCTGGCCGCGCAATTTCGCGCCCGCACCGTGCAAAAAACCTACATCGCCTTGTTGCACGGGCGCCTGCCGCGCGACGCCGGCGTCATCGCTCTGCCCATCGCGCGCGACCCGCGGCGTCGCACGCGCATGACCGCGCGGCTGCGTTCCGGGCGCGAAGCCCGCACCAGTTGGCGCGTGTTGCTGCGCCTGGGGAATTTCACGCTGGTCGCGGCCGATTTGCACACCGGCCGCACCCACCAAATCCGCGCCCATTTCGCCGCCATCGGCCATCCTCTGGCCGGCGACACGCTCTACGGCGCCCCGCAGCGCGCGCGCGCCGGCGGCGTCCTTCTGCCGCCTCTGGGCCGCGTATTTCTGCACGCCGCGCGACTGGGCTTTGCCGCACCGCAAAGCGGCCGGCCCGTCGAGGTGCGCGCGCCACTCGACGCCGGCCTGAGATTTTACCTGGGCGAGCTGGCCGCCGCCGTCGAAACCGCGCCTCGTCAGGTTGACGCCGCTCTACGCGGGTACCTATAATCGCTGCAATGTCTCTCCGGGTCAGTCTCGCCGTTTTGTGCATGCTGATGGCCGGAGTCTGCGGCTTGCGCGCGCAGGCGCCTGCTCCCGCGCCGCCTCCGGAAGCGCCGGTCGCGACCACCCAGTCCATCCGCCGAGACGTAAACCTGGTGGACGTCCTGTTCACCGTTTTCAACCGGCAGAACAAGATCGTGGCCAACCTGGAGCAGAAGGATTTCAGAGTCTCCGACGACGGCGCGCCCCAGCAGATTCTCTTTTTCAGCCGCCAGACCGACCTGCCATTGCGCGTCGGCCTGCTGCTGGACACCTCCAACAGCATTCGCTCGCGCCTGAAGTTCGAGCAGGACGCCGCCATTGATTTCCTCTACAGCGTCATTCGCCGGGACAAGGACCAGGCCTTTCTGATGACCATCGAGGACGATCCGCAACTGGTTCAATCGGCCACATCGGACCTCAACCGTGTACGCGACACCATCCTGCGGCAGCGAGCCGGCGGCGCCACCGCGCTCTACGACGCCATCTACAAGGCTTCCGAGGAGATGTTGAAGCTGCCCCTGCCCACCGGTTCCCGCCTGGACCTGCGCCGCGTGCTCGTTGTGATCAGCGACGGCGACGATACTTTGAGCCGCCATTCCCGCAGCGAGGCCCTGGACATGGCCCAGCGCGCCGGCATCGTCATCTACACCATCAGCACCAGCACCGAATGGATCGTCACCGACAATAACTCCCGCGCCGCCCAGACCGCCCAGCGGAAATACCTGAAGACCGACGGCGACAAAGTACTCGAGATTTTTGCCAACGACAGCGGCGGCCGCGCCTTTTTCCCCTATCTCCTGGACGATCTGGCGCAATCCTTCGCGGCCATCGGAGACGAGCTGCGCAGCCAGTATTCCCTGGCCTACATGCCCGCCGGCCGCGCCCCCGACGGCAAGTTTCACACCATCCGCATTCAGGCTATACCCGGCGGGCTGAACGTGCGCGCCCGCCGAGGCTACTATGCTACTCGGCCCGAAACGCCCGCGCCGGTCACCATCACGGCGCCGCCACGATAGCCGCCGGCTTCCAGTTTAGTTCCTGAGTCTGTGTGGCAATTCGTGAATCTTTGTGGGTCGTGGCTTCAGCCACGACATCTACGCTGCAAATTCAGAGCGGCGTTAGCCGCTGAGATCCGAGTTTGGGAGTTGCCACGCAGACTCACGGTGGCAGAAGGCTTCCAGCTTAATTTTTGGGTGCGTAGTAACCGCGGCGGGTGAGAACGTCGGCGTCCTTGCGTGTGGATTCCACTTTGACCTTGCGGAAGCTGCCGTCGCGCGCGCTGTTGCTCGAATAGTAGCCCAGGGTGTACTGGCTGCGCAGTTCTTCGCTGATCTGATCGAAAGCCTGCTCCAGATTTTTCTCGTTGCGCACCACGATGGTGCGCCCCCCGGTCTCGTCGGTCAATTTTCTGGCCGCTCCTTCGTTCCCGCCAAAGGGGGGTGCGATCAGCAGCACGTGAACCACGGTGTCGGTGCGCTGGGCCGCTTCGATGGCCTCCTGCGCCCGCATGCGGCTGCCGCTATCCTGCGCGTCGGTCAGAATCACCAGCGCCTTGCGCCCGGCTTCCTCCACCAGTTTGTCGGTGCAGGCCAGATACACGGCGTCGTAGAACACCGTGCCGGGCGTGTTGCCGCCCAGCGGCCCCGGCGCGCCGGCCCCGGCGATGCGCGTCCGCCGGATGGCCCGTTCCAGGATCACCGGGTCCTCGGTGAATCCGGCCAGCAGATCGGCGTCGCTGTCGAAACTCACCACCATGGCCAGATCGCCCTTGCGCATCACGCGATTCAAAAAGCGAATGGCCGCGTCTTGCTCCGCGCCCAGCGTCTGCTCCACGCTGCCGCTGGTATCAATCAGCAGGCCCAGCGTGATGGGCAGATTGGTCTCGCGCGAAAACGAAGAGATCGTCTGCTCGGCGTTGTCTTCGCTCACTTTGAAATCGCCCTGTTCCAGTCCGGCCAGAATTTTCTTGGTCTTCTTGTCTCGCACCGTGGCGAACAGGTTGACCAGGTTCACCTGGATGCGGATGGGCTGCTGGCCCGCCGTGGCCGCCTGCGCGCCGGCGCCGGGCGCGGCAGGCCCAGCCGGCGCCAGCGTAGCCGCCAGCAACACGACGCCCATCATCAGTCCCAAGCTCAAAATACGCATCATCGGATCATCACCGGAACATCACGGCCCGTCGTCTAAGATGCCGAGCGCCCGCGCGGAGATGCGCGGGCGGTCCGCCGGGTGAGTCTCTATCGTGATGGGGCGGCCGGAAGTTGTCCAGCGAAAATCCTGGCGGCGGTCCCGGCGGCGGAACTGTCTCGCGCGCCGTACCGCACGCACGCCGCGCGCGCAACTTTTATTTTCCGAGTCTCCTGTCATGATAGCTCCGGCGTGCGCGCAGAACTTTCCCTTGACAGACCGCAGCGTGCAGCCGTATAGAAGGAATCACGCTCGTCGCGCGGGCTGCTGTTCGCGATCTGCGTGGTTGGGGAGAAGGCCTCCTGCGAGGCCATGCGCGGTTAGCCGCAACTCAAGTGGATGTTCCTGGCGGGGCGCTATCGAGCGCCCCGCTTCTGTTTTTGCGCTCCCGCTGTAGCCCGCGGCCGCTTGGCGACGCCCGCCGGCGCTGCGTGCTGCGCAGCCGCAGCCTCGGCGTCTTCCCCTGGCACCGGGCCGCGCCGCGCCTCCTGCGCCGGACACAGCGAGCGATAATCGCAACTCTTGCAGTAAAAGCCCGGCCGAGCAGGAAATTCCCGCGCGCGAATATCCGCGGCCACCTCTTGGATCGTGCCGCGCACCTCGCCGAGCTGTTTCTCTTCGCGCGCCGCCACCACGCGCTCGTTGGTTTGCAAGTTGTAATAGACCAATCGAGCCGGATTCAGCTCCAGCCCTTCCCGTGCGGCCAGCGCGTAGATGCCCAACTGCAAATCCTTCCGCGCCTGTGCTTCCGTTTTCGGCTTTCCGGTCTTGTAGTCCACGATCTCCACGTCGCCGCCCGGCGCAGCACCATGGATGCGGTTGATTTGGTCCATGCGCCCGGTGACCTGCACGTTGTGCTCCAGCTCCAGCGCGAACGCCTTCTCCTGCGCCAGGATGTCCGGCGGCGCCGCGACGCAACTGGCGTGGAACGCCCGCAGTTGCTCGATGCCGTCACGCTGGTAGCACTCCTCTTGGTAGCGGTCCTCGAATCCCGCTGAGCTCCACTCGCGCCGGAAAATCGCCTCGACTTCCTCAAAAGGCGGCAGCCGCCGCCCCTTGCGCAGCGCGCCCAGGAATTCGCGGATCGTCGTGTGCATGATGTTGCCGAAGGTCATCGCCGCGTGCGGCCCGCCGCGTATGCCCCACATGTAGCTGAACAGGTGCTTCTGCGGACAGGTCAGATAGGTCTCGATCGCCGATGGGCTCAATTGCAGCGGTTCGAACACCGGCGGCCGGTACTCGGCCGCCCAATCGGCGATGCGCGAATAGACGCGCGAATTGCGCTGCGCTTCGCTGAAGAGCGAAGCGCCTGCCCGCGGAGCGCCCGCGGCTGCCTCGCGTGGCGCGGCAGGCGCCGACTGCTCCACGTGCTCGCGCGCCAGTTGCGGCGCGCTCAATATGTCGTCCAAAAACAGCGACGGTTTCGAGCGCGGGTGCACCACCGTGGTCAGCGTCAGCCGCTCCCGCGCCCGCGTCAGCGCCACGTAAAACAGCCGCCGCTCCTCCTGCGTGTGGAAGTCCGTTTTCGGCAGCTCTTCCTTCATCAGCGCTTCCGGGAAATCGAGCACGTTGGTCCGCGCCGACGTCGGAAACCCACTCCTGGTCAGCCGCAGCACAAAGACGTGGTCGAACTCCAGCCCCTTGGCCGCGTGCACGGTCATAAGCTGCACGGCGTCGTCGGCGTCCTGTTCGAGATCAATTTTCCCGCCGGCCTGCTCGAAGTAATCCAGATATTGCATCAGCTCCGCCAGGCGCGAGCTGGCGCTCCGGGTCCGGGCTGTACTTGCAGCCCGGTCAGAACGGGTCTGGGCTGTACTTGCAGCCCGGTCAGAACGGGTCTGGGCTGTACTTGCAGCCCAGTCAGAACGGGTCTGGGCTGTACTTGCAGCCCAGTCAGAATTTGTCTGCCACTCGCGCACAAACCGGGCCAGGCGATCCACGTATCGCCGGTCCTCGGCTGACACCACGACCGAAAGTTCCAGCCATTCCGCCAGCGCGTCAAAAAGTTCCGTGGCCGTCAGCTTTTTGGCGCGCTCGCGCAGCGCGTTGATCCCGGCCACCAGCTCGTCCGTGCCACGGCGCCCTGCCGGTGCAAACGCCAGCTCGCCCTGCGCCGCTTGTAGCGTCTCCCACAGCGATTTCTTGGCCTTCGCCGCGCGCTCCACCAGCCGCACCAGATCGGACGGCTCTAGTCCCCAGGCCGGCGCCGCCAGCACCCGTGCGCACGCCAGGTCGTCGGACGGCTTGGCGATCAGCCGCAGGTAGGCCACCACGTCGAGCACCAGCCGGTGATTGAGGATGGAAAGATTGCGGATGACGAAGGGGATGCCGCGCTCCTCGAGCGCCGTCACCAGCGCTTCGCGGTGCGCGTGAATGCGATACAGCGCCGCGAAGCTCCGCCAGCGCAGTCCGGCCGCGTGCAGCCGCGCGATCTCCGCCGCGATCCAGCGGGCCTCCTCCGTCGCCGAACCCAGCTCCACGATGCGCACTTTTTCGCCGGGATGCTTGTGCGCCACCAGCTCTTTTTTCGGCGCCAGCGGCGAATGTTCCAGGTAGCTGGTCACCTGTCCGGCCACGCGCAGGATCCGCGCCGTCGAGCGGTAGTTGTCCACGAGCGGCTGTACGAACCGCGCCGCGGCGGCGGGATCGCCCTTGGCCACGCCGGCGAAGCGCTCCAGAAAAATCGTGAAGCTGCCGAACGAAGCCCCGCGAAAGCGGTAGATGGCTTGCGCGTCGTCGCCTACGGCCACGATGTTTCCTCCGTGCCCGCCCGCCAGGAGCCACAGCAGTTCCAGTTGCGCGACGTTGGTGTCCTGAAACTCATCCACCAGGATGTAACGGAAACGCTCGCGCATCCGCGCCAGCAACGCCGGGTCGTCATCGAGCGCCCGCACCGCGTCCAGCAGTTGCATGCCGAACGTCAGCCGCCGGCCCTCGCGCAGCAGGCGGTCGCTGGCGCGATAGGCCCGCGCAATCTCCCGCTGCCGGGCGATCTCTTCCTCGCGCAGCGCCCGCTCATCATCGGGCAGTCCGCCGTGGCGGACGCGCTCCCGCGCGAACTTGTCCGCCAAGTCCGCCACGTGGCGCTCGTATCGCTCCGGCGTCACCAGCTCATCCTGGCAGCGCGAGAAAAATTTCACGAAGTCGCTGAGAAAGTGCCCCGGCTCGGCAATCTTCCGGTAGCGTTCAAGCTGCAAGACCGGCAGGTTGCGCCGCAGCAGAATCCAGTGGTCCACGTCATCGAGCGGCTTGAGGTCGGCGTTTTGCTCGATCAGCAAGTTCGTGCAGAAAGAGTGAAATGTCCCGAGGAAGACGCCTTCGGCGCGCTCGCCCACCGCGCGCGTGACGCGGTACTTCATCTGCGCCGCGGCCTTCTCGGTAAACGTCAGCCCGACGATGGCCTCGCCCGGCAGCGCGGGGTCCGACTCCAGCAGGTGCCGTATGCGCTCGGTGATGACGCGCGTCTTGCCCGTCCCCGCCCCCGCAACCACCAACAGCGGCCCCTCGCCGTGCTCGACCGCCGAGCGCTGCTGCGCGCTCAGTGCCGCGGCTGCGCGACTTGCCCCCGGCAAGGGGGCTCCCTGACTTGTCGCCGCCGGCGAGGCGGCCGGAACACTGGCCGGCCCATCCCCAAAAAGTTGCGCTTGTCTTGATTTCTCGCGCGAATCCGCCATCCAGCCATCCTAGCTGATTTGCGTCTTCGAAACACCTGCGCGAATCTGTGACATCCTGGTTTCTTTGCACTTTGCTTGCTTCTGTGATACTTCCTCACCCCGGCCCGAAAGCCTCTGCCGACCACAGCGAGAATTGCATGACCAGAGAGATCGAGAAACTCAACGGCAAGGCGATCGTCAAGAGTGTTCTGAGACGAAGCCTGTATCCCCGGCATTTGTACCAGCTCCTCAAGCTTCATCGAAATAAGGCGGCCACCGCGCGTGCGTACGATGACCCTCAACTGAAACTGTATGGCCAGGTTTTTCTCGGTGATTTTCTCAACTACGGCCACTTTGACGACCCGGACCTTCAGCCCCGCGCCATGAGTCTGAATGACATTTATCGGGCGCAGGCTCGCAACGCAGAGCTGATCGTCGAGCTGATTACAGACCGCAGCTCGCCGGTGCTGGACGTCGGGTCCGGGATGGGCGGACTCGTCAGGCTGATGCTGAATCAAGGGTTGAATCCCGTCGCCCTTTCGCCCGACAGAAACCAGATCGAGCACCTCAGGAGCAAGTACCCGCAGCTGGCCGTTCTCCAGAGTAAGTTTGAGGACATTCCCCTGGAAGGAAACCTGCACCGCTATGGAACCATCATCACTTCGGAGTCGCTTCAATTCCTCAATCTGCGTTTGGCCCTTCCGTTGATGGCAAAGCTATTGAAGCCTGGAGGTAGATGGATTGCCTGCGACTGCTTTCGCACAGGAGAAGAGAGGCACAGGTCATCGGGGCATGTCTGGTCTGACTTTGAACGGCAGGTGCTGGCATCGGGCTGGACATTCGCGTTCCGAGCAGACCACACGCCCAATGTAATGCCCACGCTCCGATTCGTGCACATGTGGGGTAACGATATTGCGCTCCCCGCCGTGCGTTTTGGCTTCGAGAAATTTCGAACAAAGCAGCCCCTCCTGCACTACATTTTCGAAGAGATCATCGCAGCTATGAACAAGAAAATTCATAAGAACCTTGACCTGATGGCTCCACAGACTTATTCCCTGTACACGCGATATATGTTGCTGGCGATGGAACGAACGGGCTGACGCTTTTCCTGACGTTGCCAGGCCGATCGGCTGGCAAGTCTTCGTTCTGGGAGCAATCGCTGTGGGTACCAGCCGTTTCCATGCGGCAATCTGGATGCGGCGACTCGGCGGCACGCTCTCGATCGGCGCGGGTGCCCGCCTCGCTGCGATTTCAGCGCCAGTAGCCCGCATGCCGCCTTTCCCTTTACTCAGGGTGTAAAATAGAAGTGTTGAGCTCGGGGGGGCTGACCGAGCCGAACGTTGCCAGATTTAGGGGGTCGGACCTTCAGGTCCGACAAGAAGCTGTTTCTTAGAATGGGCCTTTAGGCCCTGAGGCCATCAGTCATCATGACGACCATGTGCGTTTTACAACTCCATTCGATTGATATTCTTATGAACTGCTATCGCTGTAACCATTGTCGAATGATATTCTTACAAAAGCCTAGGGGGTGTGGGGGGGGGGGTTTGTAACTAACTGGCCCACAAGGAGTTAGAAATGGCCGAAAACGCAACCAACGCCGTCATCCTCAGCGCCGTCCGCACGCCCGTCGGCAAGTTCCAGGGCGGACTCTCCTCGCTCACCGCGCCGCAGCTTGGCGCCAAAGTCGTCGCCGAAGCCGTGCGCCGCGCCGGCATCGAGCCCGCCGCCGTGGACGAAGTCATCATGGGCAACGTGGTGCAAGCCGGCATCGGCCAGAATCCCGCGCGGCAGGCGGCCCTCGGCGGCGGTCTGAATCCACGCGTCGCCGCCCTCACGATCAATAAAGTCTGCGGCTCGGGACTGAAAGCCGTGGCGCTGGCGGCGCAGGGCGTCATGCTCGGCGAAAACGAATACACCGTCGCCGGCGGCATGGAGTCCATGTCCAACTGCCCCTATCTGCTCCCCGGCGCGCGCGCAGGCTACCGCATCGGCAATGCCGAGATTGTGGACTCCATGATTCGCGACGGCCTGTGGGAAGTGTACGAAAATTTTCACATGGGCGTGGCCGCCGAGCTGGTCGCCGATAAATACAAAATTTCGCGCCAGGAGCAGGACCAGTTCGCCTTCGAGAGCCACCAGAAAGCCGTCGCGGCCATGAACGCCTGCTACCTCGAGTCGCAGATTGTGCCCGTCGACGTGCCTCAGAAAAAAGGCCACCCGGTGATCGTTCGCCGCGATGAATCGCCGCGCGCCGATACCACGCTCGAAGTGCTGGCCAAGCTGCGTCCGCCGTTCAAGAAAGACGGCACGGTCACCGCGGGCAACGCGCCGGGCACCAACGACGGCGCCGCCGCCGTCGTGGTGACCAGCGAGCGCAACGCCGCCAAGCTGGGCAAGACACCTCTGGCCCGCATCGTCGCGCAATCGGTCTCCGGCATCGAGCCCAAGTGGCTGCTGATGGCGCCCGTCGAAGCCGTCGAGAAATTGCTCAAGAAAACCGGCTGGGATCGCGACCGCGACGTGGACCTGTACGAAATGAACGAAGCCTTCGCCGTGCAGGCCCTCGCCGTCCTTCGCGAGTTGCATCTCAATCCGGCCAAGGTCAACGTCAACGGCGGCGCCGTGGCCATCGGCCATCCCATCGGCGCTTCCGGCGCGCGCATCCTGGTCACGCTGCTGTACGAGATGCAGCGCCGCAACGCGCATCGCGGCATCGCCGCGCTGTGCCTCGGCGGCGGCAACGCCGTCGCGCTCGCCGTCGAGCGCTGACGATGCGGCGAAGTAAGAATGCGCGTCATTCCGAGGGCCGAACTTTGGCCCGAGAAATCTCTCTGGTGTTTTGTTTTGGTAGCGCCGCCATCTTGGAGGCATCTTTGCAGGGGTAGCCCGCCCCGACCCGGTCGGGGCGGGGCCTTCGGCTCGATTCGATGGAGCACTCTTTCAGTTGCCCGTACTGCGGGGAAGAGATTTCGATGGTTCTCGATCTTTCGGTCAGCCGCCAAACGTACGTGGAAGATTGCGAGGTCTGCTGCCGCCCCATCGAGATCAGCTACATCATCGAGGACGACGCCCTGGTAGAGTTTGCCGCCAGCACCACCGAATGACGATGAGGCAAAGCATCGTCATCCCGAGCGGAGCGAGGGATCCCTCAGACGGTTTTTGTAGCGCCGCCATCTTGGCGGCATCTTGGGTTTGAGATGTAGCTCACCTCTTTAGAGGTGAGGCTGTTTCCGGAAAAGGTGCACCGATGTTCACGCCAGGCCAAATGGTGCGCGTCAATCTGACGATGCGACGAGCATCGTCATCCCGAGCGAACATCGTGAGCGAGGGATCTCTCAGAAAAACTGTTCACTTCGTTCAGGCTGAGGGCTAGAGTGCCGGAAACCATGTTTACATCAGGCCAAATGGTGCGCGTCAATCTCGCGGGAATGGAATTTGGGGGCGTCCTGTTCCACGCCGCAGTGACCGACGCCGTCGGCCACATCGTTCGCCGGACCAAGGAAGAGCCGCCGATGTTCCTGGTGAAGCTGCTCTTCTCGTTCAAAGGCGTGAGCGAAGTGGACGTTCCCGCCGACCGCATCCGCGCGGCGTGAGTATTTGTAGCCGGCCTCGGCGGGCTCGGTGTCGGTCCGGCCCGGCCGGACATCCCCGAGGCTCTTGTGAGTTTGTGTGGCGACAGAGAGTCTTTGTGGGGCGCGGCTTCAGCCGCGACATTAAACTCGCAGAAAGCAGACCGGCTTTAGCCGCTGAGATCGAGAGAACGAATGAAAGTTGACGACATTCGCACCGTCGCCGTGCTGGGCAGTGGAACCATGGGCAGCGGCATCGCCCACGTCTTCGCGCGCTGCGGCTATGCGGTCATCTTGCGCGATGTTGAAAAACGCTTTCTCGACCGCGCTCTCGAGACCATCGGGAAAAATCTCGATCACGAAATCAAGAAGGGCAAAGTCGCTGCGGACCAAAAGCCGCACATCCTGGCCCGCATCGAGCCGGTGACGGAAATGTCCGCTATCGCCCGCGCCGATTTCGCCATCGAGGCCGTCCCCGAACGGCTGGAGCTGAAGCGCGAAGTCCTGGCCGAAGCGGACCGCATCCTGCGTCCGGAAGCGATCTTGGCCAGCAATACATCCTCGATTTCGATTACCACGCTGGGGTCAGCGACGAATCGCCCGGATCGCTTCGTCGGCATGCATTTTATGAATCCGGTGCCGGTGATGCCGCTAGTCGAAGTGATCCGCTCGAAGCAGACCAGCGACGCCGCATTTGATACGACCATGCAGCTCTGTAAGAAGCTCGAAAAAACACCCGTCGCTGTGAACGATTCGCCGGGCTTTGTCTCCAACCGTGTCCTGATGCCGCTCATCAACGAAGCGGCCTTCTGCGTGATGGAAGGCGTGGCCACAGCCGAATCGGTGGACACGGTAATGAAGCTGGGCATGAACCACCCCATGGGCCCGCTGGAGCTGGCCGACTTCATCGGCCTGGACGTTTGCCTGGACATCATGGAAGTGCTGCAAAAGGGTTTTGGCGGCGACGCAAAATATCGCCCCTGCCCCCTGCTGCAGGAAATGGTCGCCGCCGGTCGCCTGGGCAAAAAGTCCGGTCGCGGGTTCTATGAGTATGAAAAATAGGGAACGATATATATTTGCTTTTTATTCGCCTTATGGTAGGATGCCGGTCCGCAGGAGGCCGTGCCGGGCCGCTGAGGTTCTGGTAGACTCGGGCGCATCTTCCAGCGAGATTTTTCACGAGGTGCACCATGGCGGATGAACGCGGCAAGCTTTTGGAATCGGCGATAGCGCAGATCGAGAAGACCTACGGCAAAGGCGCCATCATGCGCCTGGGCAACCGGGACGTGCTGGTGCCCGTGAGCGTGATTCCCACCGGCGCGCTCAGCCTGGACGCGGCGCTGGGCGTGGGCGGCGTTCCGCGGGGGCGGGTGATCGAAATTTTCGGTCCTGAATCCGGCGGGAAAACGACCATGACGCTGCACATCATCGCCCAGGCGCAGAAGTTGGGCGGACAGGCGGCGTTCATTGACGCCGAGCACGCGCTCGATCCGGCCTATGCGCGCAAGCTGGGCGTGGACGTGGACAATCTGCTGGTCTCGCAGCCGGACAACGGCGAGCAGGCGCTGGAGATTGTCGAGGCGCTGATTCGCTCGGGCGGCGTGGACGTGGTGGTGGTGGACTCGGTGGCGGCGCTGGTGCCGCGCGCCGAGCTCGAAGGCGATATGGGCGATCCGCAGATGGGCCTGCAGGCGCGCCTCATGTCACAGGCGCTGCGCAAACTGACCGCCTTTGTCTCGAAGTCGCGCACCTGTCTGATTTTCATCAACCAGATTCGCGAGAAGATCGGCGTGATGTTTGGTAATCCGGAAACCACCACGGGCGGGCGCGCGCTCAAGTTCTATTCTTCGATTCGCCTGGACATACGCCGCATTCAGTCCATCAAGGAAGGCGACCGCGTGGTGGGCTCGCGCACGCGCGGCAGGGTGGTGAAAAACAAAGTCGCCGCGCCCTTCCGCGAGGCTGAATTCGACATTATTTACGGCGAGGGCATCTCCACCGAAGGCGATCTGCTGGACCTGGGCGGGGATCACGGCGTGATCGAAAAGAGCGGCACGTGGCTGAGTTTTGGCGGCGAGCGGCTGGGCCAGGGCCGCGAGAATGCGCGGCTCTTCCTGAAGGAGCACGCCGACATCCGCGCCAAACTGGAAGCGGCCCTGCGCAAGAAACTCAACCTGCCGACTCCCACGGCACAGAGCGAAGCGCCTCACAGCGAGCCCGAAAAACCGGCGGAAAAGGCCGCCGCGCAGGCCATGAGCGCCGCCGCAGCCCGGGGCAAGATGGGGCGTTAAAGTTTGCCCGCTGCCTCCGCGTATCTCGTTGGCGCGAAAAGGCATACTGGGCAGCCGGTACCTATGCGGCATAGGACTGATTTCCTATTGCGCCGTCCGCGAATTGTCCTCTAATATGTTGATTCGTCCCTGAGACCGAGTGCTGTTTCAGGGCGTTTCAGTTTATGGGCCTGCCAAATCGCTCATTGTCATCTCGCCTGCTGGCTGCATGGCTCGGCGCGCTCCTGGTCGCGTCGCCGTCAGTCGGGCTGGCTGCGCCCGGCGCGCAAACGAGGACAACCGCCACTGGCGCTTCGCGGCAGTATCGCGTCGCCAAGGGCGACACGCTCACGAGCGTGTCCCGGAAATACGGACTCAGCGTGGCCGCGCTAGCCGCCGCCAACGGCCTGGACACCGACGCCATGCTGCAAGCCGGCGTCACGCTGGCCATTCCCAGCGGCACGGCAGCCGCGCCCGCACCGTCCGCCAGCCCGGCGCCGTTGCGCTATCGTGTCCGCAGCGGCGATACGCTTACTTCTATTGCGCAGCAGTTCGGAGTCAGTGTCGCGGCGCTGCGTTCCTGGAATGGTCTGAGCTCGAACAAGATCCAAGTGGGACAGCAACTCACGGTCAATTCGGCAGGACCGAGGACCGCTGCATCCGCTGCGACCAGAACCGCGCGGCCGGCGAGCACACGGGTTTCCACTTTTGCCGATTCCACCGCGGGCGACGTGGCGGCCTATGACGACCCGGTGGTGCGCGAGGCGGCGGTGGCGGGGCTGGGCCGCTACAACGGTTCGGTGGTGGCCATTGATCCCAATAACGGCCGCGTTTTGAGCATCGTCAATCAGAAGCTGGCCTTTTCCGCGGGCTTCATCCCGTGCTCGACGATCAAGCCGGTGATTGCCGTGGCGGCGCTCGAGGAGAGCGTCATTCGCCGCGACACCATGATTCAGGTCGGACGCCGCAGCTACATGAATTTGGTCGAGGCCCTGGCCCGCTCGAACAACACTTTTTTCGAGGAGCTGGGGCGGCGCATGGGATTCGAGACGGTGGCGCGATATGCGCGCCTGCTGGGCCTGGGAGAACTGGCCGGTTATAACCTGCCCGAAGAGCAGCCTGGAACCCTGCCGACCGAGCCGCCGGCCAGGGGTGGCGTGGCGCGGATGTCCAGCTTCGGCGAGGGCATCCAGATGACGCCGTTGCAACTGGCCTCGCTGATTTCCACGCTGGCCAACGGCGGGACGATGTATTACCTGCAGTATCCGCGCACCGAAGAGGAGAAGGAAAACTTCGCGCCGCGCGTCAAGCGCCGCTTGGATATCGAGCCTTTGTTGCCGGACGTCCGTGACGGCATGCTGGCCGCCGTGCTCTACGGCACCGGGCGCCTGAGTTACTCCGGCGAAGGCGAACAGCCGCTGGGCAAGACGGGCACCTGCTCGGATGCCGCGTCACGATTGGGCTGGTTCGTCTCCTACGCCGACCAGTCGAATCCGAAGATTGTGCTGGCGGTCCTGGTGCGCGGACGCACGCGCGCAATCACCGGCCCGCTGGCCGCGCAAATCGCCGGGAGAATTTACCGGCGGCTGTATCAGGAAAACTACTTCGCGGATCGGAATCAGCCTGCAAGCCCGCGAGTTGCTGCGATCTCCGGCTCCGGCAACTAGCCACCACGCTGTATCGTTTCCAAGTGTCTTTTTCTTGTACCCTAACCGGGTACCTTCTCCGAGTATCTTATCCGCATCCCGCACGGGATTTTTGGTTGGGCGCTGCGGCCCGCTCCGTTATGCTGCGCAGGAAAGGTGCAGACGTGAATCGCCGCTTCCTGTGGCTCCTCGGCCTGGTTCTTCTACTCGGCGCAGCCCTGCTGGCGGGCGTCTATCGCGAGCTGGGCTCTGCGCGCCGCCAATTCGCCGCTGAAGCCAAGCTGGCCCGCGAGAATGCCGAACTGATTCGCAATAGCGTGGTGGTTTACTCCGAACTGGGGATCCGGCCCGGCCTGACGTTCAGCGAGGCCCTCGATAGATTGGGCGTGGAGCCGGCCGCGGCGGCAGGAATCGTCGAATCGGTTCGCGGAGTTTTCGATTTGCGGCAGATGCGCGCGGGCACGGAAGTCGAGATCGGCCGTACGGTCGAGGGCCAACTGCGGGAAGTGCGCTACCGGATCGACGCGGATCGCATGCTTTCGGTGCGGCCAAACGAGCGGGGATTTGTGGCCGCTGTGCAGCCGATTCCCTCGCACACGGCGCTGGTGACCGTGCGCGGCGAAATCCGCGATTCGCTCTTCGGGGCGGTGGACGATGCCGGCGAGGGGCCTGAATTGGCCATGCGCTTGGCGGAAATTTTCGGCTGGGACCTGGATTTCTACAGCGATCCGCGCCAGGGCGACACATTCCGCGTGCAGGTGGAGAAGAAAACTTCTCTCGACGGGCGGAGCCGCACGTACGGAAGAGTTCTTTTCGCCGAATACGTCAACGACGGCCATCCCTATCAGGCCCTGCTGTTTCGCAACGCCGCGGGCGCGCCGGCGTACTATTCGCCAGCGGGCCGATCACTCGAAAAAGCGTTCTTGCGCTCGCCGCTGAAATTTTCCGCCGCCGTGACATCGGGCTTCAGCCGCAGCCGCTTCCATCCCGTGCTGCACACGCGCCAGGCGCACCTGGGCGTGGATTACCGCGCGCCGGTGGGAACGCCGGTACAGGCCATCGGATCGGGCCGGGTGGTGTTTGCCGGTTATCGGGGCGGCAATGGAAACATGGTTCACCTGCGGCACGCCAACGGCTACGAGACCCAGTACCTGCACCTCTCGCGCATCCTGGTGCGCTCGGGCCAGCGCGTAGAGACGGGCGATCGGATCGGTTCGGTGGGCCGGACGGGCCTGGCCACGGGCCCGCACCTGCATTTCAATGTTCTCCAGAACGGCGTGCACCGGAATTTCGAGGTCCTGCGGCGCAATTTGCCTTCGGCAGAGCCGTTGGCGCGTGATGACATGGCGGAGTTTGCGGCCGTGCGCGAGCGCGTGATGACGCAGCTCGACGGCGCCGCGCTTGCCGCCCGAGGCGCCGAGGACGCAGAAGTCGCTCCCGCAGTCCGTCCCGCTTCCATTCGCTGATGCGGTGTTGTTAACCTGGATTGATCGAAGTCGCCTTGACACGCTTTTCTCAGGTGATAGCCTGTAGGTGAAATGGCCAGCCGGCACTACACCATAGACCTTCCTCTTGCCGTGGGGCGACGTGTGGCTCGCGCCGCCAGGAAGCAAAAGCGGGAACCTTCGGACGTAGCGGCCGAGGCCATTGTGTGGTATTTCTCTGCTCAAGCCATGCCCACCGAAGCCGCGACGCCTGCGGAGATGCGGGCCATCCGGCGCGGCGAAGCGGCATTCCGAAGGGGCGATTACATCACCCTTGATGACTACTTCCGCTCCGTGGGAAATCGTCCTCGTCGGTCCCGCAAGAAAGTCTCTTGAGCGCGCTCCCGCGCCCGATCGCCAGCGAATTGAGGCTGCGCTCCGGCAGATGGCTGCCAATCCCTTCGAGGGAGACGTCAAGCTCATCCAAGGAGGCGGCAGGCGATTCCGCCGTCGTGTCGGGGCGTGGCGCATTTTCTTTTCACGCGTGGCAGATGAGAGGCGCGTCCTCGTCTCGGCCATCCAGCGCCGCACCTCGACGACCTACTGAGAGTTCCTGACACAGGTTTGTGGGTAATACTGTGCGCGGTTCTGGGCCCCGGCAGGGATGTGGTACACTGCGCGAAATAGCCGATGCTCACCCGTGGCACGCAAATCGGGCCGTATGAAGTTGAGGCGTTTTGGCGGCGTCCGAGCCGCCAGCCGAAATCCCGAGTGCAGCGAGGGATCTCTTGCTGATGACTGGCACGAAAATCGGGGCGTACGAGGTCATCGCGCTGATTGGCGCGGGCGGGATGGGCGAGGTGTACCGCGCGCGCGATACGCGCCTGAATCGCGACGTGGCGCTGAAAGTGTTGCCCGAGGCGTTCGCCGCGAATCCCGAGCGCATGGCGCGATTCGAGCGCGAAGCGAAATTGCTGGCGTCGCTGAATCATCCGAACATCGCGGCGATTTATGGACTGGAAGTATCCGGAGCAATACGCGCGCTGGTGATGGAACTGGTGGAAGGGCCGACGCTGGCCGACCGCGTCGCGTCGGGGCCGGTTCCGCTCGATGAGACTCTGCCGATTGTCAGGCAGGTGGCTGACGCGGTGGAGTACGCGCACGACCACAATACGATTCACCGCGATCTGAAGCCGGCGAACATCAAGGTGACGGCCGAGGGTACGGTAAAGGTACTGGACTTCGGCTTGGCGAAAGCGCTGGCGGATGAGCCCACGGAAGCGGACATGAGCAATTCGCCCACGCTTTCGATGGCGGCGACGATGCAGGGCGTGATTCTGGGGACGGCGGCGTACATGTCGCCGGAGCAGGCCCGCGGCAGGAAGGTGGACCGGCGGGCGGACGTGTGGGCGTTTGGCTGCGTGTTCTACGAGCTGCTCAGCGGCCAGCGCGTATTTGCGGGAGAAGATGTGTCCGAGACGCTGGCCTGGGTGCTGGCGAGAGACCCGTCGCTCGACGGGCTGCCCGCGAACACGCCGCCGGCGATCCGCAGTCTGCTGCGGCGCTGCCTGGAACGGAACTTGAAGCGGCGGTTGCAGAACATGGGCGAGGCGCGGATTGTGATTGAAGACGTTCTTTCCGGCGCGGCGCCGGTTGAGGCGGTTGCGGCGCAGCGTAAGGGGCTTGCCGGCAACGCCCGCGTGGCCTGGTTGGTGGCGGGGGTTGCCGTCGTCGTCGCCGCGCTGGGCTGGGGTGCGTTCGCCTATTTTCGGCGTGCGCCAGAGGAACAAAAAGCTGTGCGCTTCCTCGTCCCCCCGCCGGACACGTGGAGTGTGGCGCAATTTGCCAACCCCGGAGAGTTGGTACCGGCTCCGCTAGCGATTTCACCCGACGGAAATCGGATCGCGTTCGTCGCCAGGGGCTCCGACGCGAAAACTCAACTCTGGGTTCGCCCACTCGATTCGCTTAGCGCCCAATCACTCGCAGGGACCGAGGGTGCGTCGTCGCCCTTCTGGTCGCCGGACAGTCGCTTTCTCGGATTCTTCGCAGGCGGAAAGCTCAAGAAGATCGAGGTGGCCGGTGGCCCCCCTGTTACGCTGTGCGACGGCGGCGGTGGTGGCGCATGGAGTCGGGACGGCGTGATCGTCTTTACACCGGTGCAGAACGCTGCGCTTCAAAGAGTGTCGGCGGCGGGTGGTGTGCCCAGCACAGCCACCACGCTTGGTGAAGGTGAGCTGAGCCATAGGCGGCCCGCCTTCCTTCCGGACGGGCGCCACTTTCTATACTATGCATCGGGAGGTGCAGAAAACCGTGATGCAGGAGCAACTGGAATCTACCTGGCATCGCTCGATGCCGCTGAGCGGAAGCTGCTCTTCAACCCTGATTCAAGCAATGTCGTTTACAGTCGCGGACATCTGATCTTCCTGCGTGAGACGACGCTCATGGCGCAGCCGTTTGACGCGGGAAGCCTGGAACTGACGGGGGATGCATTCCCAATTGCCGAAGAGATTCGGACGACTGGATCCAATCCGCCGGTCGGCTTGTTCGCGGCGTCGGAGGATGGGGTATTAGGCTATCTAAGGGGAACGGAAGCGGCCGGTACTCAACTGGTGTGGATGGACCGCGCCGGCAAGCAGATTGGCACGCTTGGAGATTTGGCTTCTTACAACCACCCCACGCTTTCTCCGGACGGCAAGCGGCTTTCGGTCAGCATTTTTGATTCAACACGGAGAACTGGCGACATCTGGATTTACGACGTGGCGCGTGGCCTCAGAACACAATTCACGTTCGACCCGGCCAGTGAATTGAGGTCCCACTGGTCGCCAGACGGAAGCCGCATCGTTTTCAACTCCGGCCGCAAGGGGCATATCGATCTTTACCAGAAGGCGTCTGATGGTTCGGGGACGGAAGAAATCCTGTTCGAGGACAACTTTGAGAAACAGCCCCTGGGCTGGTCTCCGGACGGCCGGTCCATTCTCTATTTCAGGTCGGGTGGTACAGCCGGCAGCAATGACTTATTTGTCGTGCCGGTTTCCGGCGATCGCAAGCCGGTGCCGTTTCTACAGACGCCGTTCCAAGACAACTCCAGTGTATTCTCGCCCGACGGCCGGTGGATCGCGTACGCCTCAAACGAATCCGGCAGATTCGAAGTTTATGTTGCTCCCTATCCCGGCCCGGGCGGCAAGTGGCGTATCTCGACCGCGGGCGGCGACTGGCCTCGATGGAGGCGCGATAGCACGGAGATCTACTATCTCGCCGCAGATAACAGGACGCTGATGGCGGCCTCGGTGAACGGCAAGGGATCGAGCTTTGAGGTCGGAGCTGTGAAGCCGCTATTTGAGGCGCCTCGTGTGGGCGGCTACCATTACGACGTTACTGCCGATGGGCAGCGGTTCCTGGTCAACAAGGCTCCGGAACAGACGGCATCGGTGCCGATCACGGTGGTGGTGAACTGGACGGCGGGGTTGCGGCAGTAATCGCCGAGAACCCCAGGCGCAAGGACGGCACCTTGATTGGATAAGAGCGAAGGCTCCATTCGCGTTCCGAGTATGCTTTGGTTGAGGACCGAAGCACTGGGAAGGAAAGGAGCCTTCGATGATTCTGATTGGATGTGATTTTCACCCCAGTTGGCAA
>Ga0214473_10000902_pt1 | contig 40576 bp, 38 predicted proteins | sample RVTome_7_FD_203509 | JGI IMG/M metagenome (GOLD analysis project Ga0214473, IMG submission 203509) | Soil microbial communities from uranium-contaminated site in the Upper Colorado River Basin, Wyoming, United States - RVT98D197 | ecosystem: Environmental > Terrestrial > Soil > Contaminated >...
AGGTCAGCGACCGCGGTAGGGCCACCCTTTCCTCCCGGCCGCCGGTCTACCGCAGCACCACCGCCCCCGCCGTGGCGCCTGCGCCGAACGACACTAGGAGTACCACCCCCGCCTCAGGCATGCGTCCCTGCTCCCGCGCCTCGTCCAGGGCGATGGGTATCGTGGCCGCACCCGTATTGCCGTAGCGGTCGATGTTGATGAACATCTTCTCGGGCGGCCACGCCGTCTCCCGCGCGAAGGCATCCAGGATGCGCCGATTGGCCTGATGCGCCACCACGAGGTCGGGGGTGCCGGCCTCCTGGCCCGCGCGCTGCAGCGCCGTGGCCGCCTGCCGCGCCATGGTGCGGACTGCCTGCCGGAAGATCCGCGAGCCCTCCATGCGGATCAGGTGGGAGCGCTCCTGGAGGACCGCCTCGTCGAAGGGCTGGCGGGAGCCGCCCCCCCGGCGCACCAGCGCTTCCGCGAGCGTGCCATCGGCCCACCAGGAGCGCCCCACGATGCCGAGCGGCCCCGCCCCGGCGGATAGCACCACCGCCCCGGCGCCGTCACCGAACAAAGGTCCGGTGGCCGGGTCGGAGCGATCGGTCACGGAGGACAGCTTCTCCGCGCCGATGACCAGCGCGTGCTCCGCCATGCCGGCGCGCAGCAGCGCGTCCGCGGTGATGAGCGCGTAAATCCAGCCCGCGAACCCCGCCTCCACGTCGAAGCAGGCCGCATCCACCACGCCCAGCGCCGCCTGTATCTCGCAGGCTGAGGGTGGCGTCAGATGGTCGGGCGTGGACGTGGCCACGATGATGAGCTGGATGTCCGCGGGGCCCTTGCCGGCGGAGGCCAACGCCCGACGCGCCGCCTCGGCACCCATGGCGGCCGTGCCCTGGCCGGGCGCGGCGGTGCGCCGCTCCCGGATGCCGGTGCGCTGCAGGATCCAGGCGTCGTCCACGCCGGCCGTGGCCGCGAATGCGCTGTTGGGCAGCACCGTAGCGGGGAGGTAGCTCCCGGTGCCGGCTATGTGCGTCCGGGGCGGCGGACGCTCCGTGGCTGCGCGGCTCAGAACAGCGCCCGCACCAGCCACTCCCCGAGCGTGCCGATGACCGACATCATGAGCGCGCCGCCAAGCGCCCAGCTGAACCCGTCGATCGTCAGGTGGTCCGTCAATGCATCCGTGATCTTCAGGATGATGGCGTTGATGATCCAGCGCGTGATGAACGCCAGCAGGTAGGCCAGCCCGAGCGTGCCGATGGTGAACACCGTAAAGAACAGCCAACCGAGCAGGAAGTTGAGCACCCCGAACAGCGCAGCCACGAGCAGGGCGCTGCCGGCACTCTTCACATGGAAGCCGGGCAGGAGCACGGCGGTCACCCAGACCGCCAGCGACAGGATCAGCCAGGAGAGTATTAGGCTCATGTCAGGACTCCTCCGTAAGGGGAGATGCGGCTACGGGACAGCATGCCGCCGGCCACCCTACAGTACGCATGCCAGCGCCCCGCGCCAACACTTTCGTGGCGCCCCGCCGAAGGGGTATCTTGCAAGCGACGTTCATCCTTTCATCCTGCCGAGGCTCCTCATGTCCGTACGCGCGGCCGACTCCATTCCCCGCACCCCCGTAGCCGCCGGACAGGCCACCGAAAGCCAGGTCCTGATCGGCCCGGACACCGCCCCCAACTTTGCCCTGCGCCGTTTCATCATGCAGCCGGGCGGCGGCATGCCGCTGCACACTAACGCCGTGGAGCACGAGCAGTACGTCCTGCGCGGGCGCGCGGAGGTGCGCATCGGCGAGGAAACCCATGAGGTTGCGGCGGGTGACGTGGTCTTCATCGCGGCCGGCCAGCCGCATTCCTATCGCGCCCTGGGGGAGGAGCCCTTCGAGTTTCTCTGTGCGGTGCCGAACCAGGCGGACACCATACAGGTGATCGAAGGAGACCGGACGTGACCGTACGATCCCCTGACCACAGGCCCCCCATGCACGCCACCCCGAGCACCCACCAGCAGCCGTCCCGCCACAGCGCGTTCACGTTCCTGGCGGGACTCGCGACCGTCGTTGCCGCCGCCTCGCCCGCCGCGGCCCAGTTCACGCCATTCGAGGCGGCCATCGCGCGCTTCGACGCGGCCGTGGCTGCCGGGGTGGCGGAGGACGCGGGGGGCGCCGTGTCGGTGGCGGTGTTCTCGGGGGACGAGGTCATCTGGAGCAAGGGGTGGGGCTGGGCGGACATCGAGCGCGGCCGGCCGGCCACGGCGGAGACCATCGGGCGGAGCGGCTCCATCTCCAAGTCGTTCACCGCCGTGCTCATGATGCAGCTCGTGGAGCGGGGGCTGATCGGCCTGGACGAGCCCGTGGCCCGCTACCTTCCCGAGATCGCGGAGCTTGCCGATCCTCCCGCCGACGCTCGCCCCATCACCTTCCGCATGCTGGCCAGTCACACCGCCGGCCTGGAGCGTGAGCCCGGCCTGGAAGGGGCGGCGAGCGGCTCGATCTACCGCTGGGAGGAGAAGGTCCTGGCTTCCATCCCCACCACCGGTTTCCGCACGGCTCCGGGGACCGAGTACGCATACTCCAACATCGGCTACGGCATGCTGGGCCTGGCGCTCAGCCGCGCCGCCGGCGTGCCGTTCATGGAGCTCATGGAGACGCTGGTGTTCTCCCCGCTCGGCATGGCGAGCTCCACGTTCATCGTGAATTCACCCGAGCTGTCCCGACGGCTCTCCGTGGGCTATACGCGTGACCGCGGCACCGGGGCACTCTCCGCCGAGGCCGCCAAGCGCGAGCACTTCGGGCGCGGCTACAAGGTGCCGAACGGGGGCATCTACACCACGGCGGCGGACCTGGCCGCAATGGCCGCCGCCGTCATGGGGCACGGCCAGGTGCAGATCCTGAACGAGGACTCGAGGCGTGCCATGCTCACGCCGCAGCATCCGGCGGAAGGGTACGGGCTGGGCTTCACCATCCAGGAGGCCGATGGACACACGCTGGTGGGGCACGGCGGCTCGGTGGCCGGCTACAACGCCAACCTGGTGTTCGATCCGGAGAGTGGACTGGGTGTGGCCATGCTGCGCACCACCGGCTACAACCCGCCGGTCACCTCACTGCTGCGTGACCTGCTGGCGGCGGAGCCGCCACGGTGAGGGCAGAGCCTACCCGCTGAGGGCAGAGCCTACCCGCTGAGGGCGGAGCCGCTCCGCTGAGGGCAGAGCCTACCCGCTGAGGGCGGAGCCGCTCCGCTGAGGGCGGCAGCCACCCCGCTGAGCCCAGCAGCCGTAATGCCCGCTCACGCCCCCGTGTCGGCCGCGCCGCGCAGCTCGGCCTGCTCGACTGCGGTGGCGGTGGTCGGCTTGTCCAGCCCCAGATCGAGCGAGACGTACAGCAGGGCGGCCGCCACTGCGCCGGTGATCTGGGCCACCAGGTAGATCCACAGCGCGGAGGGCGCGGCTATACCCATGACCACCACACCGAACGCCACCGCCGGATTGAAGGCACCGCCGGAGATGCCGCCCACGGCGGAGGCCCCCACGACCACGGTGAAGCCGATGGCCAGGCCGAAGTACGAGTTGCCCTCCGTGCCCCGGCTGGTGGCTACGTTCAGGATCACGTAGACCAGGGCAAAGGTGAAGATGAATTCCGCCAGCAACCCAGGGCCCGTGGGAATGTCGAGCGGCACTACCGCCCGCCCCCCCTTCAGGTAGAGCGCCACGAACGCCGCCGCCACGCCGGCCCCCAGCTGCACCAGCGTGTAGCCCAGCAGCTCCGCCACGGTGGCCTTGCCGCGCAGCGTCACACCCAACGTGACGGCGGGGTTGTAATGGCCGCCTGAGATGTGACCGCCCGCGTACACCATGATCATGAGCGCCGAACCGATGGCCAGCGGAGCCAGCGCGCCGGCGCCCGGCTCCAGCACCACCATGCCCACCGTCAGGACCAGCAGAAAGGTCCCGATTGCCTCAACCGCGAGTTTGCGCGCCATGGGCTCCGTTCAGTCAGGGGAATGGACTGGCAAGATCGGACGGCCGTCCACTGGCGGCAACCGTGCGCGGGGCGGTCGCTCCTGCCCCTGGTGCCCCGCGCTCGTACTCCGCGGCCCCGGCGTTCCGGGGCGGCGGAACTTCTGCGCGGCAGGGACGGCGGGACTTGTTTCCCGCGCCCCGAGGCGTGACCGTGCTGGATGCGGATGTCACCTGGCCCTTCATCCTGCGCCGCCCTGCGCGGCGCACTCCTGAACTGGTACGACGCCCACGCCCGGGACCTGCCCTGGCGCCGGGACACCGATCCGTATCGCGTCTGGGTCTCGGAAGTGATGCTCCAGCAGACCCGGGTGGAGACGGTGATCCCATACTACGAGCGCTGGCTGACGCGCTTCCCGAACGCCGCGGCGCTGGCGGACGCCGAGGAAGACGAGGTGCTGCAAGCATGGGCCGGGCTGGGCTACTACCGGCGCGCGCGGGCGCTGCACAGTGGGGCCCGCATGCTGAGGGAACGGCACGGCGGTGTCCTGCCGGATGACCCCGACGCCCTGCGGGAGCTGCCGGGCGTGGGCAGCTACACCGCGGGGGCGATCGCATCCATTGCCTTCGGCCGCGCCGAGCCGGCGGTGGACGGTAATGTGCGGCGTGTCCTGGCACGATTGCTGGACCGGGCCGAACCGTCCGCGGGCGAGCTGCGGGAGCTGGCCGCCCGCCTGGTGGACGCCGAGCGGCCGGGCGATTTCAACCAGGCGCTGATGGAGCTGGGCGCCACGGTATGCACGCCGCGCGCGCCACGCTGTGGCGTCTGCCCGGTGGCCGCGCACTGCGCCGCCCGCGCCGCCGGCACGCAGGAGGAGCGGCCCGCGCGCAAGCGGCGGTCAGCCGTGCCGTTGTTCCGCTTCGCGGCGGCGCGAGTGGAGGATGCGGACGGGCGCCTCATGCTGGTGCGCCGCCCCGAGCGCGGGCTGCTGGCCGGCATGTGGGAGTTCCCACAGGAGCCGCTCGCCGAGGAAGAGAGCCCGATCCCGGCGGCCGAGCGCGCCGCGCGCAGGGTGCTGGGGCAGGATACGCAGCTCGGCACCGGTGCGTTTCTGGGGGACGTCGCTCACACCTTCTCCCACCGGAAGGAGACCTATCGGGTGGTGGAGTTCCGCATCGGGGAGGAGCGGCCGGCGCCCGCGGGACGTTGGGTGGCGCCGGGCGAAATCGGCACGCTCGGGGTGCCGGCGGCGCAGCGGCGCATTGCGGAGCTGCCAGCCCCACGGGAGGGTGCCTCGGGCGGGTGATCGGCAAGGACAGAACCGCCGACCCGCAGCGGGGTACCGGAGCGCGTCCCCCAGCCGGAGCCAGACGCATGTCCAGAGCGTTCGTCAACGAGGACGCCGGCGCCACGCCGGAACCCACCTACGACCTGCCCGACCCCACCTCCGCTTACTACCCGGAGGCGGCTGCATGGGCGCTGCTGCAGGGCGCCGACCAGGGTGATTCGGTGGGCGCTGAGCGCGCCACGGGCCACCGCTGGGGTGATCCGGAGCTGGTGCCGCACGTGCAGGCCATCCTGGAACGGGCGGAGGCGGAGGACAACGGCCGGCTCCGCCAGCTGGCGCGCAGGTTCCTGCGCGCGGCTCGTTGACCCTGGCGGGGCCGCCGGCCTACTTTCGCTCCGCGACGAATCGCACCGCGCGCTCGCGATCCTGACGCGCTCGGCGCGAAACGGCCCCGCGGCGGCACCCGAGGTGCGCGGCGGGGTCGGATTCGTTTCATCTCAGCCGGAGCATGCCGTGGCCGACAAGAAGGTGGTACTGGCGTACAGCGGCGGGCTGGACACCGCCTGCATCCTGAAGGACCTGCAGATGCGGGGTTACGACGTGGTGGCCTACGTGGCGAACGTGGGTCAGCACGATGACTTCCAGCAGGTGGCCGAGCGGGCGCGGGCCACGGGCGCCAGCCAGGTCTTCGTGGAGGACCTGGAGCGGGAGTTCGTCACGGAGTTCATTTACCCCGCCATCGCGGGCAACGCCGTGTACGAGAACCGCTACCTGCTGGGGACGGCGCTGGCGCGGCCGGTCATTGCCCGGCGCCAGGTGGAGATCGCGCTCCGGGAGGGCGCCACGGCCGTGGCCCACGGCGCCACCGGGAAGGGCAACGACCAGGTACGCTTCGAGCTGGCCTTCGCGGCGCTGGCCCCCCGCCTCCAGGTCATCGCGCCGTGGAAAGAGCGGGCTTTCCTGGACCGCTTCCAGGGGCGGAAGGATCTACTGGCCTTTGCCCGGGAGCACGGCATTCCAGTGGAGGCCACCGCAGAAAAGCCGTACTCCAGCGATGAAAACCTCATGCACCGCTCCTACGAGGCGGGGCAGCTCGAGGACCCGGCCGCCGTACCGTCAGAGGACATGTTCCGGCTGACGCGGAGTCTGGAGGACACCCCGGACCGGCCCGTCGACCTCTCCATCCACTACGAAGACGCCATGCCCGTGCGCGTGGTGTGCGCCGCGGAGGACCTGGAGCTGACCGACCCGGTGGAGCTGTTCGTCTACCTGAACGGCAAGGCGGGGGAGCACGGCATCGGCCGCGTAGACATGGTGGAAAATCGCTTCGTGGGGATCAAATCACGAGGCGTCTACGAAACGCCGGCCGGGACGGTGCTGCACCAGGCCGTCCGGGACCTGGAGGGCATTGCCATGGACCGGGAGGTGCTCCGCCTGCGCGACATGCTCTCCCCGCACTTTGCCGAGCTCATCTACAACGGCTTCTGGTTCAGCCCGGAGATGGACTTCATCCAGGCCGCCTTCCGGCAGTCCGAGAAGCTCATCACGGGCCGCGTGGATCTGCGCCTCTTCAAGGGCAACGTCATCAGCCGGGGCCGGACCTCCACCAGCTCGCTCTACGACCAGGAGCTCTCCTCCATGGACGTGGCCGGCGGCTACGATCAGGAGGACGCCCGCGGCTTCATCCGGGTGAACGGGCTGCGGCTGAAAGCGCACAAGCTGATTCTGCGGCGGAGCGGGGAGGAGTAGGCTACCCGCGGTTCTGATTCAGCCGGGCAGCAACGCGAAAAGCAGCACCTGATCGATGTCATAGGGTCCCTTGCGCAATCCGAGCACGTGGGAGCGGCCCACGTCCAGGATTTCGAGATCCGCGGGTACGAGCACGGTGCCCAGGGGTGCGCCCAGAGGTGACAGCACCGTCCACCGCTGCGCCGCTGGCCCGGGCAACTTATAGTCCCGGACCCAGAGGCGTCCGATCTCGTCCGCCAACACCCGCCCGAAAGCAGGCACCGTTCGCCGTGGAGTGAAGTCCTCCAGGGCGTCGCCCGCCTGTGCCCGGGAGCCTTCCGGGAGAGTCAGCACGAATGCCTCGATGAAGTCCGCCAGCAACCGGTCCGTTATTCTTTCCGGTGGCTGATCCCGGCGGACAATCCTGGTGAGGCGCCCCGTACGATCATGATAGCGTAGTTCCCAGAGCCCGCCGTCACCATGAACCACCTGCTCACCGGAGATCACTACTGAGGCAATGCGCCCGTACGGCATCACCTCACCGAAGCTGACCACCACCAGCGCTCCCGCAGCGCTGGTCACTCGGGCGGAATAGGGTGGGTCACTGTTCGGGAACATCCCCAGCGTGTCGAGCGAACTCCATGCGTCATCCCGTGCCACAAGAAAGAGCGAGGAGTCCCTGTAGAGGCCACCAGGCAACTCCTCCCGTGCCGAGCTGATGCGCCGCGAAAATATCATCTCGCCGGTGGACAGAGTCCCAACTGGAGGCCCGGGCACCTGGCCGGTCCTGATGAGCCGCCCCGTCTGATCGAATACACTCGCGCGCCGGGTCCGATCATACGCCACGAGGGCCAGTCCGGAAGCGCGTCTGATCCACGTCAACGAGCGAAACTCGCCGGGCCCCTCGCCACTGCCGCCGGCAACTCTGAACCGAGATCCGGAGGTGTCAAAGAAATGGATCGACGAACTGAGGGGGTCGGCCACCGCAATCACGCCATCGGCTAGTCTGAGGGCACTCGATACCCGCCCGAACGCGGACGCGGAATCATCGACCGAGCCGAGCACCATTGCAGGCGCTGGAGCGAGTTCAGCGAATACCGGTAGCGGATCCTGGCCAATCTCGACGATTGCGATGCCGGCGCTGTCGCGGATCGAATGAGGCTGACCCTGCGCTGAGCTCACCGATGGTAGAAGCATCAGCGCAACGGAAGCGCTGTAGAGTGCCCGATGAGCGGCGCAAACGGCTCGCACCCGGCCGGCGGCGTCGATGGTCGATTCCATGGCAGAAGAATGCCATAAGAACCAACAAGCGTGCAAGATGAGGCACGCTCGCCGGAGGGGGGTGGCGCGACGGCCGGGCGGGACATGGAAGTCGCTAGGGGACATACATCGCTTGAAGTCGTTCGGCCAGCGGCGTGCCAAGCAGATCCGTCGGAGCAGGTCCCCAGCCGCCGCCCGGCACCGCGACCCATCCCGTTCGTCACACTACCCATCCGCGTGGTCCCACAGGGGCTGACGGTGGCGGCCGGCGGCCCGCTATCCTCAGGAGGCTTTCCGTTGCCGGCCAACACATTTGAAACGCCCACACAGGAGGATGCATGTCGCGGATGTTCGCAACACTCGGAGTGAGTTCCTCGCCGGGCTGCCGCCGGCCACGACGTCGGGCCCGACGCACGACCACCGTCTCGACCGGCGGGTTCGTTCTGGCCACCTGGCTCGCCGCCCTGGTCACCGCACCCGCACCGGCCGGCGCCCAGATCCCTGACACGTTTACGAATCTGCGGTACTTCCCCGATGACATCTCCCGCGACTCGCTCATTGCGGTGATGCGGCGGTTCTCGTTCGCCCTCAACGTGCCGTGCCGGTACTGCCACGCCGGAGGACCGGAGGACAGCCCGTTCGCGCTGACAGACGTCGACTTCGCGTCGGATGAGAAGCTCGAAAAGCGCACAGCCCGTTACATGCTGCGTATCGTCGACGAGATCAACGGTGAGCTGCTGGCCGGGCTCCCGACCGGGCCGGAGCGAGCCGGCGTCAGCCGTGTGCGACTGGAGTGTCGGACCTGTCATCGTGGGTTGCCGCGCCCGGAGATGATCGATCGGATCATCGGAGGTCTCATCGCCAATGAGGGCGTCGACGCCGCGGTCGCGCACTACCGCGAACTGCGCGAGCTGTACTACGGGGATTGGAGATACGATTTCGATTCACGGGTCATGATCGAACTGGCCAGCGAACTGGCCGCAGCGGACCAGGTTGCGGACGGGATCGTCATCCTGACGATGATGACCGAATACGATCCGGAATCGGTACAGGTCTGGCTCCCGCTCGGCGACCTCCAGCGCATGGCCGGGAGGCGTGACGAGGCTGTCGAAAGCTACCGACGAGTGCTGAGGATTTCACCCGACCATGCGGCCGCTCTCCAACGGTTGAGGGAGATAGGCGGAACCGAGCCGAGAACATCCGTCCCGAGCGGTGAGTGAAGCGCGTGCGGATGCTCGCGCGCGCGCACACCAAGCCCCAGATTGACCTATGTGATCACGTTGAAGCCACCCGGCGAACAGGCCGACACCGACGCACCGCCGACTCCGGCTTCGTCCACGCTGGACGACCCGCTGCTGCGCGGCCGCGGCTGGGCGCTGTACGCGCTGTCGTGGGCCGTCGTGGGCCTCATCGCGGGCAGCCAGACCTTCTTCACATATCGCCTCTCAACGGGACAGGCGCTGGCCTGGCCGGTCTATGGCATCAGTCTCTCGTACTGGTTCTGCTGGGGCCTGGCTGGGGCGGTCGCCGTCCAGGCGGCGGCCAGGCTGCCGCTGCGCCGCCGGACGTGGGTCGGGCGGCTGCCGCTGCATCTCGGAATCAACGCGGTCCTGGCGCTTGCCGTACTGCTGCTGCACCGCGCGATCCGTGCGTGGCTCGGTTTCCCGGTCGGCGCGGACCTGCCGGTTGCCTACATCAACACGCTCGACACGAGTGTAATCACGTATGGATCCATCGTGTTGGGCGTCCACGTACTGGCGTATCAGCGCGAGGCCCGGCGTCGGGACCGGCGGGCCGCCGAACTCGCGGCGCGGCTCTCCGAGGCCAGGCTCGCCGCGCTCAGGTCACAGCTCCATCCGCACTTCCTGTTCAACACGCTGAACGGGATCCAGGCCTTCATCCGTGACTCGCCCGAGACGGCCGAGGAGATGATCGCCGGCCTCGCAGACCTGTTGCGCATGGCGCTCGAGGAAACGCCGGGGCAGCAGATCGCGCTGGACCACGAGCTCGAGTTCGTCGACCGCTACCTCGACCTCCAACGGCTCCGGCTCGGTGACCGGCTCGAGGTGCGCCGCCGGATCGAGGGCCGGGCCCGGTCCGCGCTCGTGCCGGTGCTCGTGCTCCAGCCGCTGGTTGAGAACGCGATCGAGCACGGCATCGCGGATCGCCGCGCGGGCGGGCGGGTCGACATCGAGGCGATTGTGAACGATGACTCGGTCGTGCTGACCGTTCGGGACGATGGGCCGGGCCCGCAGGCTGCGGACTGCCTGCCAGGCGGAAACGGCGTCGGTCTTCGCAATATCCGTGAGCGGCTTCAATGGCTGTACGGTGGCCGCGCCAGCTTCACGCTGGAGGCGGCGGCCGGCGGCGGGACCGAAGCACGCGTCGTCGTGCCCCACGTCGTCGCGCCTGAGACACCGGAGACGATCGGGCCGTCCGCGCGGAAGGGGCTGACCGCGTGATCCGCACGCTGATCGTGGACGACGAGGCACCGGCAAGGCGCCGCCTCCGACAGGTCCTCGGTGACGAGCCGGATGTACAGATAGTGGGTGAATGTCGAGACGGTCACGAGGCGGTCGTCGCCATTCGCGACGACAAGCCGGACGTTGTCTTCCTCGATGTCCGCATGCCCGAGATGAGTGGGTTCGATGTGCTGCAAGCCGTCGGCGTCGATGCCGTGCCCGCCGTCGTCTTCGTCACTGCGCACGGCGAGTATGCGGTCGACGCCTTCGAGGCCCGCGCGCTCGACTACCTGCTCAAACCGTTCTCGCTGTCGCGCTTCGAGGCAACGATGGTCCGCGTACGCCAGGCGTTAAGTGGTGACGGGGACCGGCGTCGTCTCGCCCGCGAACTGCGTGCATTGGTCGACCAGGAGACCCACGACCGCCGGCTCGTGATCCGCACGCCGGATCGCGTCGTCTTTCTCGATCAACGCGAGATCGACCGGATCGAAGGCGCGGGCAACTACATCCGGATTCACGCCCGCGATCGGAGCTACCTGTACCGTGAGACGATGAAGGGCATTCTGGCCCGGCTCGACCCGGACCGCTTCGTCCGCATTCACCGCTCGCACATCGTGCGGGTCGACCGGATCCGCGAACTGCGCCAGACGAGCCACGGCGAGTTCGACCTGCTGCTCCACCACGGCGCCAGGATCCCGGTATCACGCACCTACTCGCCCGAGTTACGGCGCCGTTTCGGGCTGTGAGCGGGCCGTCCCGTGGCCGCGCGCGGTTCGGGCGGGCCCACCGCCCGCCGTGGAGACCGGAGGAACTGCGCCACGTGCTGGTGCACCGGAGCGCAGCTCGCTCACTGGTGCACCTTTCTGTCCGGGCGCGGTAAGTTGGCCGTGCTCAGGTAGGCTTCGGCGTCCGGGTAGGGAGAGCCAGGTCCGCTTGCCGCTCGACGGCCCGGATGAGACCCGCTCCCCTGCCCGGCGTGGAAGGCCCCAACCGACCACAGGGTGTAGCGCCACGGCACCAGAAGCCGAGAGCGCCTTTCAGTGAGCGATCGGTGAGACCTTCCAACGCCGGAGCGAGAGAGTGAATCTCTGCACGGAGGTGAGACGTGGAAGGACTGCATCCAAGCTACTTCGTCGGAATCGACTGGGCCAGCAACAAGCACGACGTCTGTGTGGTCGATGTCGCCGGCACGATCGTCGAAGCGTTCATCATTGCTCACACGGCCGAGGGACTGGGTGAGCTGATCCGGCGCCTTCGTCGGTTCGGCTCCCCGCAGCACCTGCCGATCGCAATCGAGCGGCCCTCCGGTCTGCTGGTCGATACGCTGGTCGAGGCCGGTTTCTCGGTCGTGCCTGTTCACCCGAATGCACTCAAGGCTACGCGGCCCCGCTACGCCGCGGCTCCCGGGAAGAGCGATCCGGGCGATGCTTACATCCTCGCCGACATCCTGCGCACCGATGGCCACCGCTTCCGGCCGCTGCGAGCCCCCTCCGATCGCACCAAGGCGCTCCGGGCGGCCGTCCGCACACGCGATGACCTGGTGGCGACTCGCGTGCAGCTCGCCAATCAGCTTCGGAGCCTCCTGGAGAGCTTCTGGGCCGGCGCAGCGGCCATTTTCGCCGACGTCGACAGCCCCATCGCCCTCGACTTCCTCGACTCCTATCCCACCCCTGAGAGCGCCGCCCGCCTCGGACCCAAGCGGCTTGAGCGCTTCCTCAAGCGTGCGGCCTATTGCGGACGCCGGCCCGTCGACCATCTCCTGGATCGGCTCCGATCCGCACCCGCCGGCCATGCTGCTGAACTGGAGAGTGAGACCAAAGGCCAGCTCGTGCGCTCTCTGGTCGCCGTCCTGCGCCCCCTCGTAGCGCAGATCCGGGAACTCGACGGACTCATCGCTGCCCACCTCGCTCAGCACCCTGACGGCGAGATCATCCAGTCCTTTCCTCGCACTGGAACCGTGAACGCCGCCCAGATCCTGGCCGAGCTCGGAGACGACCGCCTCCGCTTCACCACGGAAGCCCAGCTCGCCGCCGAAGCGGGCGTGGCACCCGTCACCCACTCCTCCGGTAAGCACCGCGGCGTCGCGTGTCGCTTCGCCTGCAACAAACGGCTCCGCAAAGCCCTCACCACCTGGGCCGACAACTCCCGTCACGCGCACCCATGGGCCCGGGCCGTCTACAGGAATGCCCGCAGCCGGGGCTGTGCTCACCCCCACGCCATTCGCATCCTCGCCAGGGCATGGGTGCGGGTCCTCTGGCGCTGCTGGCAAAACGAAAGCACCTACAACCCGGCCAAACACGGAAGGGCTACCCCCTTCCTGACCACCGCTCAACCCACCTCCGCGGCCGCTTGAACCACCGAGGGTTGACACAGGGTGTCTCATCCGCCGTAGACCCGCAATTCGACCTCGGGGTAGTTCCACGTCCTGTAGGAGCCGAGCTCCTCGATGGAATTCGGCCACAGCAGATCGAGCTCCGTGCCGAGCAGGTAGTGAGCGAAGAACTCGTGCAGGTACTCGGCCGTGATCTGGTTCGCGCGTAGCGGGTGCATCTCGCGCCGGTGCCGCTCGTGCCAAGCGTCGTCGGCGTACTGCCGATAGACGTGGAGCATGTCACCGAACGACGCGTGCCAGGCACCGTGCATGACCAGTTCGTAGACCGGTCCGCCGCGCACAGCTGGCCGGTACTGCGTACCCACCAATTCGGTCCGGTTCGCACCGCCGACGACATACAGCACCGGCGCGCGCACGCGTAGCGGACGATCCTCCTCCCGGTAGACCTGCCCCTCCCAACTGGCGGCCGCCGCGACGCGGCGGTCCCGCTGCAGCGTCCACACGGCCGTCGCGCCGCCGAGCGAGTGCCCGAAGTACCCCACACCGGATGCCAGGTCGAGCCGGTCGAAGAAGGGCGACCCGGCCTGGACCGACATCGTCTCCAGCCGATCGATCGCGAGCATGGCATCGCGCACCATCTCATCGACCACCCCCGTCAGCACCGCGCCGCGTTCATCTTCACTCTCCCAGGAAGGGCCACGAAACGGCAGCGTACTACCGTCCGGCAGGAGGGTCAGCGCCTCCTCGTAGGGATGACTGAGCGCGGCGATGACCCACCCCTGACTGGCCAGCTGCTCGAGCGCGATCTGGTAATTCTCGACGGGGAAGGAGCGCCCATGCGAGAACAGCAGCACGGGCCACTGCCCGCGTACGCTCGACACGGGCGCGTCCGCGACAGCGTTCGTCGTGATGGCGTCTTCAAAGCCGTCCGCGGCCTGCATCGTGCTCCGCCATGCGTCGGCGACCGCGGCAGGCATGTACGGCCGCACACCGCCGCTCACCGAGTCCGCCGGGTACCAGATGCGAACCAGCAGGCGCCTTACCTGGCCCCCCGCGTGCGGATCCGCCCGTGCGGAATCGACGAGCAGGTGGGTAGCCACGCCCACTTCGTGCTCACCCCAGGGCTTCGGCAGTGTGACCGGCACGATCGACTGCGCGGCCGCCGGAGCCACATGGACTGCCATCAGAACGAGCAGCTGGGCAATCCTCAACGCGACACCCGCAGCGACCCGATGCCGCAGCCCCGTCCGGCGGTCATCCGGATCTCGTGCAGTACGCCATCGCGGCGAACCAGGATTTGGACTGAAGCACCCGCGCGCAGACCAGCCAGCCGCTCGCCACCGGCCGCCGTCGTGATCAGCAGGCCGTCGAGGGCCACCAGCGCATCGCCGACATGCAGGTCCGTTTCATCAGCCACAGTCGTGATGACCGGCTCGACCGCAAACTCGTGGCGCACGCTGTCGTCACCGCCGGTCCGCACATTGATGGCGCAACTGGCCGCGGGCCCCGTACAGCGCACGGCGCGGATCCCGAGATCGCCGGCCGGGGGGCGTCCCGCCGGGCACTGTTGTGCGGCGAGGGAAGACGCCACCCCGAGGCAGCCCAGCACGATCGAGCACAGCAAGCCCGTTCTCATTCGTCCCCTCCGCCGGTGAGCAGCATGACGCGCCTGGACGCCGCGGCGCGCGCGGTGTGCGCGGGGCCGACCAGCGCCTCGTATTCGTTCATTTCCAGAACAGCCGTGACTTCCTGCGCGGTGACGGCCAGCACGTTCAACGCGGCTTCGTACCCCTGCATGCGGAGCGCCTCGTCGGCGGCGGTGACGTCCCGCAGGCGGGCGAGCGCCGCCAGATAGTCCGACCCCGCCTTCTGCACGGCCGCGGCGGTGTGTAGCGATGATACGAGCGCGGCATCCGCCGGCGCGGTCTCTCCGCCGCCGCCGGTCCGCTCCAGGACCGTACCGGTTAGCGCGCCCGCAGCGAACAGGAGCACCGCGGCTGCCGCCCGCTGCCAGCGCATACCATCCGCCCGGTCGATCCGCCCGGCCACTTCCGGCCACAGATTCCTGCCGGGCACGGCCTCCCGCCGCGCCGCCCGCAGCCTGTTCGACAGCTCATCCATTGCGATCCATCCTTTCCTGCAGTAGCGTGCGCGCCCGATGCACGTGCGCCTTCACGGTGCCTACCGCGATCCCCATCATCTCCGCCGTCTCCGCCTGCGTGTATCCCTCGATGGCGTGCAGCACGAGCGCCGTCCGCATGCGCCTCGGCAACTGCGCGAGCGCGCGCTCGATCTGCATGTCGGCCTCCGGCATCGCGGCGCTCACGGCCGCCTGATAACTCAGCATGTACTTCTCCTCCCGGGCCCGGCGGCGGAGCATCCCGCGCAGGCGCTGGCGCGACAGCCTGATGGTGATGGCATGCAGCCAGGTCGAGAAGCGCGCTGCCCCACGGAATCCATGTAGCTGCCGCCACGCGGCCACGAAGACGTCCTGGGTAAGCTCCTCCGCCTCCGCACCGTCCGTCATGAGGCGGAGCGACAGCGCGTGCACGCGCCAAACGTGAGCGTCGTACAGCTCGCGGAACGCCGCCGTGTCACCCCCGCGGGCGCGATCGATCAGGCGTGCGATTGCGCGTTCCGCTTCGGCGTCGTCGTGAGCCAGTGTCATTTCGTGAGTGAGTTGCCGTCACATCCGGAAAGGTTTATCCGCATCGAAGCCGGGGAGGGGTACGTGATCCGAGGGGGAGCGCGTCGTGGCTGACGGTGGAATGACGTCTGATCGGCGGTGCCGCACCGCCACGTCAACGATCGTCCCGCCCCTCCTGGCCTGGGTGGTATCGGAGCACGGTTCCCGCGGCAATGTCCGCTTCCGTCCAGCGCACAGGCTTCATCCGGTTCGCCGCGAACATCGCGGCCTGGTCGTCGTGCCAGCGGGAGGCCGTGTCCGGACTCTGGCCGTACGCCAGCACGGAGTACGCCCGCGGTTCGTTGCCGAACTCGACCGCGATGACCCAGCCGTCGCCGCCGTTCACGACCCGCTTCCCGTCCTCGGCCGTCTCGAAGTTGAGCACCCGGAAGCAGCCGAGCGCGCCGCCGCAGCCGCCGACCGGTACGTCCACGCCGCCGCGTCGCACACGATGCACGTCGCCCCAGGCAACGTTCCAGCTGCCGTAGCGCCGCGCCGTCTCCTGCACCGCCCACGCGAACGCTTCGGACGCCCGCTCCGGCTCGGCCAGCCCGCGCGGCGTGGTGGCGGGCGCCTCCTGCGACCACGCGACGGCGTGCGGCTCCGCGCCGTCGAGCAGCGAGCGGTAGCGGTTCCACCACACCTCGAACAGCACCGCGCCGCGGCTGTCGGCGGCAGCCGTGTTGTCCCAGCGCGCCAGCATCTCCAGCGCCTGCGCCACGCTGCCATCCGCCCGCTCGCCGCTCCCGCCCGCGGCGCGGACCGCATTCACCAGGTCCTCCTTGACGCGGTCCGCCAGCAGCATCCGCATGCTGTGCTTCGCGCGGACCACGTCCTCCAGGCTGAACACGCGATCGTTGTCCAGCAGCTCGAGCGAGTGCTGGCTGCGCAGGCGCAGCCGCGGAGGCTCCACCTGGAACAGGAACGTGTCGGCCAGAATGTTGTTCAGGTTGGCGTAGTGCGGTGAGTCGTTCGAGTTGTGGAGGTAGCCGCCCACGGGGTTCAGCAGCTGCGGCAGGGAGTCGAACGGCACCTGCCGCAGCCATACGTCGTCCCACCCGCGCGCCAGAATCGCGAGCGTGTCGCCGCCCGGTGGATGCGGCAGCAGCGGCGCGCCGGCCACCCAGACGTAGAAAATGTTGCCCGCGCGATCCGCGTACGTGAAGTTCGACGTGGTGCGCGCCTCGATGCGCATGGCCCGCTGCCACTCCTCGAGGTTTCGCGCCTTCATCATCTCGAGCCACTGCTCGCCCGCGCGGTAGCCGCCATCGTTCGCTTGGCGCAGCACGTAGACCAGGCTGTCCGTGCTATGCACGACGGGGCCGATTACGCTGCTCCAGAACTCGCGCGTCTCGCTGCCCGCGCCGTCCTGATCACGGTACTCGACGCGCACCTCGGTCCGCGCCAGCGGCACACTCCCGCCGTCGAACAGCACGTTGCCGGGTCGGGACGGATCCACGCGCAGGGCGTAGAATTCGTGGTTGTGCGTGGCGTTGTTCGTGGTCGCGAAGCCGAGTTGGGGGTTGAAGCCGCCGATCACCGTGAACGGGCCGCCGATCCGGAAGTCACCGTAGAAGTCCAGCTTGCCAGGCACACGCACGTGCGCCTCGTAGTAGCCGGCCGTCCAGGACAGGTGCGGATTGCGCAGCAGGATTGCCCGGCCGCTCACAGTGCGACCGGGTCCGAGCGCCCACGCGTTCGAGCCGACGTTCGCCGCCGCATCCGACTCCAGCCAGCCGCCGCCCGGCGGCGGCTCCAGGAGCATGGCGTCCATCGAGTCGCGCAGCAGACGCTGGCGGAACCGGTTCATCGTGGCCTCGCTCGACTCACCGATGTCGCGCGCCAGCACGTCCTGCGCGGTGAAGTCCGGCCGCACCCACTCCGGCACCGCGTCAGGATACATCCGGATGAAGTGATTCATCCCCGCCGCGAACCCGCTATAGACCTCGCGGGTGTCCGCGGCGAGGCTGTCGAACGTCTCCACCGCCCGCGCATGGCGCAGCCGCGCGCGCGCATCCGCGTCGATCCGATCCCGCCCCTCCACTTCCGCCAGCCGGCCACGCGCCGCGTGCACGCCGCGGATGATGCCCGCGCCGTGGTCCTCGAGCTGGACGTACGCCAGCCCGAAGGCCGCCGCCCGCAGCGTCGGCGCCAGGATGTGCGGCACGCCATGCTCGGTGCGCCGGATCTCGACCTGCCGCGCCAACTCCGGAAGCTCCTGCGCGGGTGCCTGAGTCGCGGGCCGCGGCCCACCCGCGCACGCCGATGCAGCCAGCGCCACGAGCAGCGGCAGCACGCGCCGCGCCCGGTTCGTCATTCGATCAGTAATGACGTCCCCCTCAGCCGCTACAGCGGCTTGTAGATGGCGCGGCGTCGAGGAAAATCAGCGCGGGTGCCGCCGCGCAGCAGGTGCATGGACGCCACGGCCAGCGTGGTCATGACCACGAAGATGCCGAGGAGGTGGATCAGCTTGTATATGGGGTAGGGCATCCCTGCAGATACGCGGTCCCGACTTCGGCGTCAAGCCGAAGCGCTGGTCGACGAACGGGCAAGGTGACGCTAGCCTCCACCGTCGGAACGGGCCTCCCCCGGTCCTTTCCGCAGGGGATAGACCACCACGCTCTCCACGCCCAGTTCGTCCCGGGCCGGAGTCAGGACGGCGTCACTGCCGAGCTGCGGCTTCAAGCGCGCGTAGGGCGCCGTGTTGCGAACCAGGCTGGGGGGTGAACGGACGCGCGTGCAGGCCGGCCAGGCGGCCGATGATATACTCCGCGGGGCCGTCCACCAGACCGATGCGTTGCGCGGGCACGGAGTCGATGGTCCACGCGGTGGAATCCGCCAGGTGCAGCCCGGGATTCAATACGATGGCCACAGCCGCACTGTCGTGGAACTCGATCGTGGCCGGTGGGGCCTCGGGGGCGCCGCAGGCGGCGAGCAGCAGAATGATGGCGAGCTGTAGAGCGCGGTGATCCATGGCCTGTCCACGGAGGAACGGCAGGGGCCGACACCTGCATGATGGTCGCGGCCGACCCGCGCGCACAAGGGCTTGGGGCGGCCAGTACACCCCGCGGACCGGCATGGTTCGCGGGTCCGTGTAAACGTCCGCGACGCCGTTCGTGTACCCTCCTGTGACGGCACCTGAACCAGACACCTCCAGGAGGTACCATGAGGCACACCCTTCTCCCGGCGCTCGCAATCCTCGGCCTGGCCGGGATCGCCGCCTGCTCGAAAGGCTCGTCCGAGCCCACCGCAGTCGAGACCGTAGCGCTGCTCGCCACGGCGACCGATTGGACACCATCGGACCTCACGCGCGATCTTCAGGTGGATGACGCTACACGGCAGGAGATCGAAGCGGGCGTGCAGGCGCTGCATGCATCGCTGATAGAGCTGCACGGCCGGCACGAGACGGTGGAGACCCTGGAGGGTGCGGAGCGCGAAGCGTACGTGGCGGAGCTGGAGGCGGACATGCAGGCGCTCCACGAGCAGCACAGCGCGCTGTGGGACTCGCTGGATCCCGCCGTGAAGGAGACGCTGGCCGCGCGCCTCCACGAGCGGATGCGCGAGCACAGCGATGAGGCGGCGAGCTCGCTCCACGACAGGATGCGGCGCCTGCACGGCGGTGATCACGGCGCTGCCGGCGCCGGTCACTGAGGCCGACCGCGGCGGATGAGCCATGACGGCGAGGTCGACGCGCTCGCGACGCGCGCACGGGACGGCGACCCCCAGGCATTCGACCTGCTGGTTCGCCGCCTCGTGCGGCCCGCCCTCGCCGCTGCATTGGAGTTCGTGCCGACCCGCGAGGATGCGGAGGATATCGTGCAGGACGCGTTCGCGCGGGCATGGCGCGATATCGCGCATTACGATCCGTCACAGCCGTTCGCACCGTGGTTCTTCACGGTTCTGCGCAACCTGGCACGCAACGCCGCGCGATGGGATCGCCGGTGGAGCATGATTCCCCTCACGGACGAAGCTGTCGCGGACGAGTCGTGGGATGCGGTTAACGTGCTGGACCGGAAGGAGCTCGCCGGCCGGATATCAACGGCGCTCGATACGCTGTCGCCGATGCAGCGTGCGTGCTTCAGGCTGACAGAGATCGAGGGTTTCGCGAGCGCTGCCGCCGGCGAGATGCTCGGCGTCAGCGATGCCACAGTCCGCGTTCACGCGCATCGCGCACGGAAGGCGCTACGAGCGCGGCTCGCGGCAGAACGACGTAAGGAGGAGTCATGAGCAGCGATCGGCTGCCCGGTACGCGACTGCCGGATGATCCCGCATACTGGGACGAACTGGCCACGCGCTCGCTCGATGCGGCCTTTGGCGGTGTCGGCGTATCCGGCATGGCGAGCATGCACCGTACCGCGGCCCTTGACCCCTGGTGGCGCGGCCTGGCCGATGGGGCACTCATACTCGCGGCCAGTGCCGTGCTCGCGCTGCTGGGTGCGTCAAGGATGGTCGGTGAGCGGTCGCCGGGGATGTCGCTTCAGGCACATGGGCTTACCGGATCGCATCCACTCACAGCAGCGCTCGCTCCCGACGACCCCATGCTCGCGACTCTTCTGAACGCCTCTGCCGGGCCGCCGCCCGCAGCGGCTTTGCTGGAGCTGATCGCACTGCGCGAGTGGGAGCGATGAGCGCGGCCGCGGAGCGGAACGTTGGCGGCACGCGTGCAAAGGCGCGCGCCGTACTTGGTGCGCTGTCGCTCATGGTGCTCGGTGGCGTGATCGGCGTGGCGGTCGACCGGCACATGGTGTCCGGGGAGCGGCACGCCAGCCCGGCGGCGGCACTCCACGAACTAACCATGTCATCGCTCGACGAGCGGCTGGATCTCACGGCCGATCAGCGCCGTCAGATTGATTCCATCGTGGGTGCCCACCACGAATCGCTACGCTACGCATGGCAGGCAGTGCATGCGCAGCTCGGCGCGGCGATCGACACGGTGCACCGGGAGATCGAGGGTGTGCTCACCGCCGACCAGCGCACGGCGTTCCTCGATTGGCTGACGGCGTCCGGACCGGATGACAGTCGGTAGGTCCGGCGCGGCCACCTACTCACCGCGCTGCCAGCGGGAGGAACCGCCGGCCCCTGCGCGCCGCCCCCGCGTCACGCGGCTTCGCCGCCCGCGCCCCCGATCCTCCCCAGCTCCAACTGAAGCCGCTCAAGGTCACTCTGACGCTCCACCACCTCCAGCTCCGCCTGGAGCCGCTCCCGCTCCGTGGCCAGCCCCGTCCGCACCTGCTGGCCGATCAGCTCCTGGCGCCGCCGGGCCAGCTCGTACGCCACCCCGGCCGCCTCGATCTCCAGGCGCAGCTCCTGCCGCCTCAGCTCGGGACCCAGCGCCTCGGCCGTGATCTCCCGGTCCAGGAAACGGTCCCGCAGCTCCTGGCGCACCTGGAGTAACGCGAACTCATTGCGGGCACGCACCAGATCCAGCCGCGCCTGGAGCACCGCCAGCTCCGGCTCCAGTCCGAGCCGCACCCGGCGTTCGGCCTCCTGCATCGCGCCGCTGGCGCTCTCGAGGGTGGTGGCGGCGGTGGCCAGCTCTACGCGCAGCCGCTCGCCCACGAAGTCCCGGCCGTCCACCCGGGGGGCGGTGAGGTCGGTGGCGGGCTCGGCTCCGCTGGCCTGGATCTCCTCCGTGTCCAGGACGGCCCGCTGCAGGGCGGCCCGTGCCGCGGCCCGGCGCGCCTCGTAGTCCCGGAGTTCAGCGCGCGGGACGATGCCCAGCGCGACCCGCCGCTGGGCATCCACGTACGCTTCCTCCGCCAGGCGCATACGCAGCTCCGCCAGCGCCACCTCGGAGCGGACTGATGCCAGGAGCAGCGCTTTGTAGCGCGCGTCCTGCACCTGCGCCGAGGCCGCGCCGCCCATGGCGCCAAGGCCCAGGGTGACCAGCAGCAGGGCGGCCATCCGCAGGCGCCGCCAGCCGCCGCTCCTGATGGGCGCAGCGAAGCGGCTCTCACGACGCAGCGCCGAGGCCACCTGCCATTCCAGCCGGGCCCGGAACTCGGGGTCGGGGACATGGCGATCCGTGTGCTCAGTCATGCAGGGCTCCTTCCGTTTGCGTGTCCGCTTCGAGCATGCGCCGCAGCTGGTGGCGCGCCCGCCTGAGCCGGCCTTCCACCGCCCGCTCCGAGATGCCCAACAGCTCCGCGATGCGGGCCACCGGGTGGCGCTCGTAGTAGAACGCCTCCAGCAGGCGTGCGTGAGAGCCCGGCAGGCGGTCCAGGGCGCGCCGCAGCCTGGCATCGCGTTCCTCCACCTCGAGCCGGTCGAGCGGGCCTCCACCGACGGCGCCGTCCACGGCCGCCACCAGCTCCGCGGGCGCTACCGCCTCCAGCGCCGCGGCCTGCGGCCGGCGATGATGGTTGAGCAGAAGATTCCCCGCCACGGTGGTGAGCCATGCCAGCGGCCTGTCCGGCCGCCCCTGCCGGCGCCACTCGCGCACGGCCCGCAGCCACGTCTCCTGGGTCACGTCCTCCGCCAGCGCACGGTCGCCACCCGCGCGGCGGGACACGAACCCGTACAGGGCATCGATCGTCTCCCGGTACGTGGCCAGAATCTCCTGCTCGGTGGCGGTCGGTGGTGCCATCGGCGTGCGCAGCTCTCCGGGATCGAGGAGGCCATCATACATCAGGACACATCAAGCGCCGAAAACCCACGAAACGCCGCGCTGCAATTCTGCGCGGAATCGGACGGACCGGCGGGCGGGCGAGCGCAACGCGAGGTGGGAAACAAGAGGGAAGGGGTGTGCGCAACCCGGAGGTTTTGTACAGTTTCCCGCGTGGTTGAGCCAAAACATTCTATAGAATATATTGGCGGCAGATCGGGACGGACCCCTGTTCGGCGCCGAGCAGTCCACCATCCCGCCCACCCGCCACACCGGGGCCGGCGCTCGCGAAGAGCGCCGGCCCCGGAGGACGGAAGGTGATGGGCGTCGTCGCTTACGACCGCCGCCCACGGCTGGCACCGCACCGGCGGAACCGGCGCCGCGCCGGCAGAATCCTCACCCGCCGATCAGACGCGCCTCCTCCGCCTCCAGCTCCCGCAGCCGCGCCACGTCGGCTGGCGGCGGCGGGCCGAAGTTGCCGTCATTGAAGCGGCCGGCGTCACCCAGACCACGCCCCAGGCCCCGGGCCTCGCGCAGCAACGCCTGCAACGCCTCGAGGCCCTCCCCCGTCGGGCCCGCGGCCTCGGCTGCGGCCTCGACCCGATCACTCAGGTCCCGCGCGCGCAGCAGGAAGTCCTCCGTGGCACGGTAGTCGGCGTCCGTCAGGGCCAGCAGCGGATCCCCTTTCACGCGCACCGGCTGGCTGGACTGCACGCCGCGCGCGCTGAGCGTCACGGTGTATGTGCCGGGCGAGACGTAGAAGTCACCGCTCTGGCGCGGATTGCGCGGATAGTCCGGATCGTCGAAGCGCTCCCAGCTGTCAGGGGCGTCAACATCCCCGTGGCGCAGGTTCCAATTGACGCGGTGCACGCCCGCCCCGGCGGGCACCAGCATGCGGCGGATGACGCGCCCGTCCGCGCGGCTCACGGCCAGCTCGGCGGGGCCGCTGCCCGCGCCCAGCCGGTACGTGATCTCCACTCCGTCGGGCGGGTTCTCACCCGTGAATTCCGCCTGCGCGATGTAGGACTGGTCCTTCCGGTAGCGGAAGAGCGTGCCCTCACCCATGGAGAAGAGGTGCGCCGGCGTCGAGACGGCCTCCTGCGTCCATTCCGCCAGGAAGCGCGTGTCATCCAGGATGATGATGCTGTTGCCGTGGGTGCCCATCACCAGGTCCTTCTCGCGCGGATGGATCACCATGTCGTCGTGGCTGGTCACCGGGAGGTTCTGCAGCTCCGCCCAGTTGGCGCCGGCGTCCGTGCTCACCCAGGCGGCGTGCTCGGTGCCCAGGAAGAGCACGTTCGCGTTGTCCGGATGCTCCACGATGACGTTGGCGGAACCGCTCGGCAGCCGCTGGTGCAGCGGGGTCCACGTGGCACCCCAGTCGGTGGTGCGGTACACGTAGGGCGCGAAGTCCCCGTCGTAGTGCCGGTCGAAGGTGGCGTAGGCGGTGCCCGGGGCGTGCGCCGACGGGTCCACCCGGCTCACGTAGCTCTCGTCCGGCAGGCCCGGCACGTTGCCGGACACCTCGGTCCACGTCCGCCCCTGGTCGCGCGTGTACTTCAGGTTGCCGTCATCGGTGCCGATCCAGAGCACGTTCACGTCCAGCGGGGACTCGGCAAGCGTGACGATCACGCCGAAGCCGCCGATGCCGTCACCCGAGGAGATGTAGGCCTCCCCGTACGGCACGCCCATGAGCTCCCGCTGGTCGGTGTCCAGGCCGCGGTGCAGCTCCTCGGTCCACTCCCACGTCTCGCCATGGTCGCGCGAGATGAAGAGGCGGTTGCCGCCCAGGTAGACCAACCCCTCCTGGTGCATGGAGGCCAGGCTGGGCGACGTCCAGTCGAAGCTGTTGGGGCTGCCCTCCGGGGAGGGCGGATTGATGGACTTCTTGGTGCCGGCGATTGCGTCCACCCGCGTGTAGTTGCCGCCGTAGGAGGAGCTGTAGACGTTGCGCGGTCCGGCTTTGTCCACCTGCTGGTACATGCCGTCGCTGAAGCCGGTCTGCTGCCAGTCGTCGTTCAGGATGCCGTCGAAACGGCGCGTCTCCGAGGGGCCCATCCAGGAGTGGTTGTCCTGCATGCCGCCGTAGACGTAGTACGGGTCGCGCAGGTCCACGCCGATGGCGTAGAACTGCCCGATGGGGAAGTTGTTGATCTTGCGGTAGCCGCTACCGCCATCGAAGGTCTCGTAGAGGCCACCGTCGCCCGCCAGGTAGAAATGCTCGGTGTCTTCCGGGTCCCACCACACGGCGTGCATGTCCAGGTGCACACCCACGTCATACGTGGGCTGGCCCGCGATGTTGGTCCAGGTGCGGCCGCCATCCGTGCTCTTCTGCGCGTTGGTGGAGGCGCTGATGACCAGGTCCGGCTCGCGCGGATGCACGAAGATGTGCGAGTAGTACATGGGCCGCTGGTTCTGATCACTCATCTTCTCCCACGTGGCCCCGCCGTCCTCACTCCGCCAGGTGCCCGTGCCGTCCGGCGGCCGATTGCCACGTCCGAAACCGCCGCCCTGGGCGTTCGGGTCGGGCGGGTTGGGCGCTTCCACCAGCGCCATCACCACATTGGGATCGGACTCGGAGACCTTCACGCCGATGCGCCCCACGTTCCCGGTGGGCAGGCCGCCGGCCAGCTTGTCCCAGCTGGCGCCGCCGTCGGTGGTCTTGTAGATGCCGCCGTGCGGGCCGCCGCCATTGAAGCCCCACGCCTTGCGCAGCCGCGCGTACATCCCGGCGTAGAGCACGTTCGGGTTGGACGGGTCCATGGAGAGGTCCACGGCGCCGGTGTGCTCGTCAAAGTAGAGCACCTTCTCCCAGCTCCGCCCGCCATCCGTGGTGCGGAACACGCCGCGCTCCTCGTTGGGCGCCCACAGGTTGCCCAGCCCGGCCACATAGGCAATGTCCGGGTTCGTGGGGTGCACCGCGATCTCGCCCACGTGGCGCGTGCCCTCGAGGCCCAGGTGGCGCCACGTCTCGCCGCCGTCGTCGGAGCGATAGACGCCGTTGCCCCAGGAGGTGCTGTTGCGGTTGTTGTGCTCACCCGTGCCGGCGTAGAGGATGTCCGGGTTGGACGGCGCGATGCTCACCGCGCCGAAGGTGGACACCGGCTGATCCGCAAACACGTTGACCCAGTCGTGCGTCCGGTTCGTGGACTTCCACAGCCCGCCGGCGGCCGTGGCCACGTAGACGGTCGAGGGATCCGTGGGATCCACGTCCACGTCGGTGATGCGTCCGCCCGTGACGGCGGGTCCGATGGCGCGCGGATGGATGGCCGCCAGATCCGCTGCCGTGATCGGCGCGGCCTGCTGGGCGGCCGCCGGGGCCGCCGTCAGGAGTACGGCACCGAGTGCCAGGACCAGGTGAAGGGCGCGGGGCGTGAGGCGTCGAGGCATGGTTTCCGCTTCCAGGGTGTGGGGGCAGGATGGCACGAGTCTACCGCCTTTTACGGGACGCCTGCAAGCGCCGAAACGCTGGCCGCGCGCCGGACCGGAGCCACGAAACTGGTGCAAGGCGCGGGTCAGCGGCCTATACTGTAGACCTCGATTCAACTATCACCCCATCAGGAGCCACGCCGCCATGCGGGCAATCCGCCGGTCCCTCCCCGTCATGCTCACCCTGCTCCTCCCGCTCGTGGCCGGCTGCGCCACGGGCAGCGGCGGAGCCGACGCCGCGCCGCTGAAGGAGATCCTGAATCCCGCCGGCGGCCCGGTCACCACCCCGTACTCGCCCGGCGTGCGGAGCGGCAACCTGCTCTTCCTGTCGGGCGTCATCGGCCGCGGCGAGATCGGCCCGGCCACGCGCCAGGCCCTCGAGGGCGTCCAGGAGCGCCTCACCGCCGCCGGCCTCACCATGGCGGACGCCGTCAAGTGCACGGTCTTCATGATCGACATGGCCGACTATCAGGGCATGAACGAGGTGTACGCCCAGTTCTTCACCGCCGATCCACCGGCCCGCTCCGCCATCGCGGTGCAGGCGCTGCCGGCCAGCGCGCGGGTGGAGATCGAGTGCATTGCCGTGGTTCGATGAGCGCTGAGGGGAAGCATCCGGACCCCTCTGTCCGGACGGATGTAAGCGACGTCCCCGCGGCCGGTTCCGGGGCTCCGTTCGCGGATCCCGGCACGGCGCCCGGCACGGCCTCAGATGCCGCGCCCTGGGCGCGGCCCACGAGCGGGATGGACGGGGGCGGGGCGGCGGCCCATGCCGCTGCGGGCGGATCGGCGGATGCCGCGGACGTCGGTCCCCGCGGCCCCGACCGGCGGAGCTTCCTCCGCGTCACGGGCGCCGGCGCCGGGCTGGCCGCCACGGGCGGGCTCGGCGGCCTGCTGGCCGGCTGCGAGAGTCCGGACCCGCGCTCCGGCGTCCGGCGCGGCGCGGGGCCCGACGTGGTGGTGGTGGGCGCGGGCGCCTTCGGCGTCTGGACCGCCCTCAACCTCCAGGAGATGGGCGCCCGCGTCACCCTGGTGGACCTCTACGGCCCGGGCAACGTCCGCTCCACCTCGGGCGACGAGACGCGCGGCGTGCGCACCTCCTACCCGGGCCGGGAGCAGTGGACCAGCTGGGCGCAGCGCGCCATCCTGCGCTGGCGGCAGTTCGACGAGGAGCACGCCGGGGAGATGGGCCCGCCCGTCTTCTACAACACGGGGGACCTCATCTGCCGGGATACGGAAGAGGGCTTCATCACCGAGGTGAAGGAGATCTGGGACACCGTCGGCATTGCCTACGACGTGATCAGTCCCGAGGAGGCGGCCTACCGGTGGCCGGGCATGAACCTCACGGGCATCACGCACTGCCTCTACGAGCCGGCCGCCGGCGTGGTGCGGGCGCGCGCCACCTGTCAGCGGGTGGCGGCGCTCTTCCAACTCCGTGGCGGGGAGATCCGCCTTGGCCGCGCCGAGCTCGGCAACCGCTCGGGCGGGCGCCTGCTGGACGTCCAGGTGAACGGCGAGCGGCTGCCGGCCGACCGCTTCGTCTTCGCGCTCGGGCCGTGGTTCGCCACCACCTTCCAGGACGTCATGGCGGACAAGATCCGCATCCCCATGGGCAACGTGGTCTACTACGGCCCGCCCGCGGGGGATCTGCGCTTCCAGTACCCCAACATGCCCAGCTGGAATTTCTCCGGCGTGACGGGCTGGCCCTGCCTGCCGCCCGACAACCGCGGCTTCCGCGTGCGCACGGGCGGCCGCGCCGGTGCGGATCCGGACACCTCCGATCGCTGGGTGCCGCCCGAGCAGCTGGACCGACCACGGCAGGTGGTGGTGGAGCGCTTCCCGGACCTGGCCGACGCCCCCGTGGTGCAGACCCATTCCTGCCACTACGAGAGCAGCGCCACGCGCGACTGGATCATCGACCGCTATCCGGGGCTGGAGAACGTGTGGCTGGCGGGCGGCGGCAGCGCAGAGGGCTTCAAGTTCGGGCCGGTGGTGGGAGAGCTGATCGCCTCCCGGGCGTTGGAGACCAACCAGTTCCCGGAGCTGGCTGAGAACTTCCGGCTGGACGGGTTGCCGGACGTGGAGGAGAGGTAGGCGCGGGTGGAGGCATCCCTGGAGGCGGCGGCCGGCGAGCGCGCGTTCGCGGAGGCGACGGCGCTGGTGGCGCGCCTGGACGAGCAGGTGGGCCGCGTCATCATCGGTCAGGAGCAGGTGCGCCGTGAGGTGCTGATCTGCGTGCTGGCGGGCGGCCACTGCCTGCTGCGCGGCGTGCCGGGGCTGGCCAAGACGCTGCTCATCAAGACGCTGGCCGACGCCATGAGCCTCACCTTCAGCCGCATCCAGTTCACGCCCGACCTCATGCCTTCCGACATCCTGGGCACCGAGGTCATCGACCAGGACCCTGCCACGGGTCAGCGGACGATTCGCTTCATCCCGGGGCCGATCTTTGCCAACATCATCCTGGCTGATGAGATCAACCGCACACCGCCCCGCACGCAGGCGGCGCTGCTGGAGGCCATGCAGGAGTACCAGGTCACGGTGGGCGGCGTGCGCCACGAACTGGATCGCCCGCTCTTCGTGCTGGCCACGGAGAATCCCATCGAGCAGGAGGGCACGCACCCCCTCCCCGAGGCCCAGCTCGACCGCTTCATGCTGAACGTGGTGATCGAGTACCCGGCGCAGGAAGAGGAGCGGCGCATCCTGACGCAGACGACGTCGCTTGAAGAGAACGTGGCCAGCCCCGTGGCCAGCGGCGCGGAGCTGGAGCGCATACGCCTGCTCGTGCGTGAGATGCCGGCCGCCTCCAACGTGGTGGACTACGCCCTGCGACTGAGCCGCGCCACCCGGCCCGCCGCGGAGGGCGGCGTGGACGCCGTGCGCGAGTGGGTGCGCTGGGGTGCGGGGCCGCGCGCAGGGCAGGCGCTGCTGCTCGGCGCTAAGGCCGCGGCGTTGCTGGACGGCCGCGTGGTGCCGGCGCCCGAGGACGTGGCGGCCGTGGCGCTGCCCGTGCTCCGCCACCGCGTGCTGCTGAACTTCCACGCCGAGGCCGAGGCCGTCACCCCGGACCAGGTCATCCACCGCCTGCTGGAGGCGGTGCGAGCGTAGTGGAGAGGGGAGTGCCGCCGCGGCCTGCGCCGTCGCCGCTCTCCGCGGAGCACCTGGCGGCCATGGGCAGCCTGGAGCTGGCCGCACGCATCGTGGTGGACGGCGCGCAGGCGGGGGCGCACCGCAGCGTACGCCGGGGCGGCGGCACGGAGTTCCAGCAGCACCGCCCCTACCATCCGGGGGACGACCTCAAGTACCTGGACTGGAAGCTGCTGGCGCGCACGGACCGCCTGCACACCCGGCAGTTCCGCGAGGCCACCCGCCTGGACGCCATGCTCGTGCTGGACACCAGCGCGTCCATGGCCTTTCCGGAAACCGGCGTCGCGAAGCTGGGCTACGCCGCGATCCTGGCGGCCTCGCTGGCGCGCGTCATCATCACCCAGGGGGACGCCTGCGGCCTCCTCACGGCCAGTGACGGGCGGCTGGACTACCTGCCGGCACGCGGCGGCCGCCCGCAGCTGCGCACGCTGACCGGCCGCATCAGCGCGCTCACCGGCCACGGCGCCTGGGACGCCGCGCGCGCCATCGGGCGTGGTGCCGAGCTGCTCGGACGCCGCGGTGTGCTGCTGGTGCTCTCGGATTTCTACGATGACGAGGAGGGCACGCGGGCGGCGCTCACCCGTGCGGCGCGCGGCGGCCACGACGTGGCCATGCTGCAGCTGCTGGCCGATGCCGAGCTCACCCTGCCCGCCCGCGGCGAAGTGGAATTCCAGGATCTGGAGAGCGGGGCCCGACGGGTGGTGCACGCCCGGGCGGCGGCCGAGAGTTACGCGGCCGCCGTGCATGCCTTTGTGACGCGCTGCCGGACGGGCGCGTCGCGCGCGGGCGTGGACCACCACCTGGCCACCACCGCGGACGCCCCCGCGAGCGTGCTGCGCGCCTTCCTGCTGCGGCGCAACGCCGCGGCCCACGCGGCCGGCGCCCGATGATCTGGCAGAACCCCTGGGCCTGGCTGGGGCTGCTCACGCTGGCGGTGCCGATCCTGGTGCACCTGCTGGCGCGCCAGCGCGCACCGCGCCAACCCTTCCCCTCACTCCGCTTCCTCCCCGACGCGCGCCTCCTCACGGCCCGGCGGGCACGCCCCACCGACCTGCTGCTGCTGGCCCTGCGGCTACTCATCCTGGCCGTAACCGCCGCGGCGCTGGCGCAGCCGTACCTGCTGACGGGCGAGCGGGCGGCCTGGCAGGCGCGTACCGTGGCGCGCGCCGTGGTGGTGGACACGAGCGCCAGCATGGGCGGGCTGGGCGCGAACGGGCAGGCGGCCGTGGACGCGGCGCTGGCGGAGGCGGAGCGGCTGGCGTCGGCTGCCGGGACGGATGCGGGCGCTGGTGCGGGCGCTGGTGCGGGTACGGGTGCGGCCGCCACCGGGCTGGTCATCCCCACGGCCGCACCCGGCGCCGTGCTCGGCGGCGCCGTGGCCTGGCTGGCGGGGCAGCCCGGTATGGCCGAGCTGGTGGTGCTCTCGGACTTCCAGCGGGGCGCCGTGGATTCCCTGCAGCTGGCGGGCGTGCCGGACCACGTGGGGCTGTCGTTGCGGCGCGTGGGGGCGGCGGTCGCACGGGATTCGTTCGTATGGACGGGCGCGCAGGGTGAGCTGGCGCTCACGGCCCGCACGACTGCCGCGGGGGACACCACGGAGGTGGCCTGGACGTGGAGCGGGGAGTCTGGTGCGCCTGTTTCCGGGCCGGTGGTGCTGCACGGCCCGGAGGAGGGCGCGCTGGCGGCGGCGGTGCGTCAGGCCGGGCTGGCGTCGGCACCGACCGCACAGGACTTCCCGCTGCTCGCGCTGGTGCTGCCCGGGTATCCGGCCCTCGAGACGCTGCTGGCTGAGGCCCGGCCGCTGGACGCGCCCTGGATGGGGGACGTGGTGGCCGCGCTCGGCCGGGACGCCGCGCTGGCAGCCGCGGTGGAGGCGGCTTCCAGCGCGGCTCCGCCGGCTGCTCCGGCCGGCGCTGCGACCGGCGCCCGCGTGCCGGACGCCCTTGCCGCGCTGGACGGACTGACGGGCAGCGTGGTGCTGACGGCGGTGGCGCGTATGCCTGGCGGCGAGCCAGCCGTGCTGGCGGCGCACGTTCCGGTGGACGGAACCGATCATCTGGCGCTCGTGGTGCTGGCGGCGGACGGCGGCACCACGGCGGCCGCGGCGCTGGCGGCCGCACTCCAGGCCGGGTGGCCGGTTGCCGCCGTGGCCGAAACGGAACCGGTGACCCTCTCCGGCGAGTGGCTGGAACGTTGGTCCCGGCCGGCCACACCTCCCCCCTCCGCCGCGGCGGCCGTGCCGCCGGGCGCCTCCGACGGCCGCTGGCTGTGGGGGGTGGTCCTGCTGCTGCTCGGCGCCGAGACGCTGGTGCGCCGCCGGACGGGGACGCTGCCGCTGGCGGAGGAGGCGTCGTGAGCGCGGGTTGGCCGCACGGTGGCGGCGCCGGGAGCGCCGGGCTGCGGCACGGAGAGGACGCCGCAAGCGCTCGGGCCCACCCGGATGAGGCCGCGCTCGCCGAATTTCTGGCGACCGTGGAGCGGCGCCTGCGCCTGGTGGCGATTGCCCGCGGCGCGGCGCTCGGCATGGCCGTGACACTGGCGGGTGCGCTCCTCCTCTGGTCGCTGGCGCCGCAGGGCGGCACGTCCGGCTTGCGCCTCGGCCTGGCCCTGGGCGGTGCGCTGGCAGGCGCGCTGGTGGCGCTGGCCGTGCGCCGCCGCGAGCCGTCGGCGGCGCATGTGGTCGAGCGGCGCGTGCCGGCCAGCCGTAACGTGGTACTCACGGCCGCGGAACTGATGCGGCAGGCCGGACGCGTCCCGCCCCATGTCCGGGCCGCGGTCCTGGTGGCGGCCGGCCGGGTGATCCGGCCGCTCGAGCCGCGCACGCTGCAGCCGGTCGGCCGCGGCCTGGCGCTGCTCGGCGCCAGCGCCGCCTGCTGGGCGCTCGGCCTGGCCCTGATGCTGGCGCGCCCGGAGGGGCTGCCGGCGCTGGTGGACGCGGCGGACGGCAACGCGGTGATCCACGCCGTGGAGGTGCTCGTAACGCCGCCCGCCTATCTGACGGCGGACACCGTAACGGTGCGCGACCCCGCGCGCGTACGGGCGCTGGCCGGCAGCAGCCTGCGCATACGCGTTTACGCCGGCGCCGCGCAGGTGACGCTGGAGACCGTGGACGGCCGGGACACGCTGGCCACGGGTCCGGATGGCACGTTCACCGGCCAGGTCCCGGCTGACGGGGACGGTTTCCTCTCCATCGAGGCCCGTCCCGCGGGCGACGGTACGGCGGCGCGGCGGTTGATCGGTCTCACTGTGGTGGTGGACCGAGCGCCGGAGGTGCGCATAGTGACCCCCGGTCGCGACCTCCGCCTGCCCGACGGCCAGCGCACCATCGAGGTGGCGGTGGAGGCGGAGGACGACCATGCCCTCACCGGCCTCACGCTTGGCTTCACCAGGGTGACCGGCTTCGGTGAGCAGTTCACCTTCCTGGACGGTGAGGTGCCGCTGCAGATCACGCGCACGGGGCCGGGCACCTGGCGCGGGCGCGCGCGCTGGCCGCTCGGCGGGCTGGAGCTGGAGCGTGGCGACATGGTGGTTTACCGCGCGCTGGCCACCGACGCGCGCCCCGGCGCGCCCGCCGCCGAATCGGACAGCTGGCTGATCGAGGTGGTGAGTGCGGACGCCGCCGCGGCCGGTGGCTTCGCGGCCGAGGATGACCTGGACCGCTACGCCCTCAGCCAGCAGATGGTGGTGGTCCTGACCGAGCGCCTGATGGCCGCCCGGGATACGCTCTCCGCGGACGACCTCGCCGCCGAGGCGGCGCGGCTGGCGGCCGCGCAGCGCACGGTCCGTGCGGAGTTCGTCTTCATGCTGGGCGGCGAGCTGGAGGACGAAGGGGAAGTGGAGTCCGGCCTCATGGAGCTGCACGAGGAGGCCCACGCGCGCGCCGACGCCGCCGTGGCGGAGGGCCGGCTGGCCAACCAGGGGCGCATCGACCTGGCCCGCGCCATTCAGACCATGAGCCACGCCGTGACCCTGCTCATGGCGGTGGACATGGAGGAGGCGCTGGAGGCCGAACGCACCGCGCTGATCTTTCTCCAGGAAGCCTTCTCCCGCCGCCGCTACATCATGCGTGCCCTTACCGAGCGCGAGGAGCTGGACCCGAGCCGGCGGCTGACCGGCGTCCTGGCCGACGCCGTGCCACCTGTTCTGCCCCGTGCGGAGGCGCCGGTGGATGCCGAGCTGGCCGCCCTGCGGCAGGTGCTGGCGGACGCGGCGGCGGTGGCGGGCGCCGGAGCGGCGGCCGGCCGAGACGAGGCGGACCCGGACGTCAGCGGAGCGGCCGACCTGGCCGCCCGGCTGCTCCGCATCGATCTTGGCGCCGAGGCGCTGCGCGACGTGGCCGCGCTGCTTGTAGAGGCGGACGGCGCCGCCGCGGCTGGCAACACCGCAACTGCCCGCGCGCGCCTCGAGCAGGCCGTGCTGGACCTCTCGCGCCTCATCCGGGCACGGCTGCCTGAGGCGCCCGCAGCGCCCCGACCGGCGGCGCTCGATCGGCTGGACGGCGCCCTCACCGACGCCCTGCGCAGGGGCGGGGGCGGCCCGCCATGATCGCGCCCCGCCTGGCGCGCGGCGCGGCGCTGGCCATCGCGCTGGCGGCGTTGCTCGACCCGGCCGTGACCACCGCCCGGCGGAGCGCCGCGACGGTGGCGGTCGTGGCAGCCCATCCGGCTGCCGACAGCGCGCGAGCCGAGCGGGTGGCGGAGCGCCTGGAAGAAGCCTTCACCATCGTGCGCGGCCGGCTGCCCACCGCCGCGGCCAGCGTGTTGGTGGGCGGCGGGCTGCCGCGAGACGCGAGCACCCTGGCGGCACCGGTCTTCACGGTGCTGCCGGAGGCAGCCACGGGCGCCGCCACATTGATCGATCTGGCGGCGCCCGCCACGGCCCCCGCCCACGCGCGCGTGCCCGTCGTAGCCACGGTGCGTGTCCGCGGTGCCGCGGGAGCCCAGCTCCAGGTCACACTCAGCTCGTACGACGCCTCGCTGGATCGCGCCACGGCCACCATCGATGCGCCCGACCAGATCGTGCGCGTGCCGCTCGCCTTCGTGGCGGGCACGCCCGGGCCGCACGCGCTCCGCGTGGAGGCAAGCCTGGAGGGTGCTCGTGCCTCGGGACGCCCCGCAGCCGTGGATCACCTGGATCACGTCGTCCACGTGAAAGCGGCGCTCTGGAACGTGCTCTTCGTGGACGGCCGACCCGCCTGGCCGTCCACCTTCGTGCGCCGCGCGCTGGAGCAGGATCCCCGCTTTGCCGTGAGCAGCCGCGTGCGCACCGCGCCCGGCGTGGCCACGGAGGCCGGCGATCCACCCGCCCGGCTCTCGGACGCGGTGGCCCTGGACGCCTTCGATGCCGTCGTGGTGGGCGCGCCGGAAACGCTCAGTGAAGCGGACGTCGCGGCCCTCGAACGCTACCTGCGGCGGCGCGGCGGCGCGGTCGTGCTGCTCCCCGACAGGGCGGCGGCGGGACCCTATCGGCGCCTCACGGGGGCGGCATCCTGGGCCACGCGGGACGTGGTCACGCCGGTGGAGATCCGCGGCAGCGGCGCGGGCATGGCGGATCGGCTGCTGCGCGCGGGGGAGCTGCTGTTGCCCGAGCCGCTGCCAGGCGGCGCGCGGCCGGTGGCGTGGGCCGCAGGCCCGGACAGCACACCCGTCGTGTGGCGTACGCCTGTCGGTGCCGGCCGGCTCATCGTGAGCGGGGCGCTGGACGCCTGGCGCCACCGCGGCGCCGACCTGGCTGGCTTCGAGGCCTTCTGGACCGCGTTGATCGGTGCGGCGGCGGCGGCGTCACCGCCTCCGCTGGAGCTGAACTTTGCCACCGCCGGCGCCGCGGGCGTGGCCGCGCCTGGCGGCCGGCTGGACGTGGAACTCACCATCCGCGCGGCGGCGCTGGCCGCGCCCGTTGAAGGCGGGAGCGTGAGCGGCCGCGTGCACGCCGGCCTGCGCCCGGCCGCCTCCACCGCTACCCGTGCGTCCGGGAGCGCTCCAGGCGCCAATGGTGCCGACGCCCGACCCGACTCCGCCACCGCCACCCCGATCCGCTTCTGGCCCGCCGGCGCCCCCGGCCGCTTCCGCGCCACGCTGAGCGCCCCGCCCCGTCCGGGCACCTACCTCATCGAGGCCTCGGCCGACAGCGCGCGCGCCGAACTCCCGCTAGTTGTCCGGGAGGACGCGGCCGCGGCACCAGCCGACCCGGAGCTGCTCACAGCCTGGGCCGCCTCCCGGGGCGGCGCGGCGTTCCAGGAGTCGGAGCTGGAGGCGCTGGTCGCCGAACTGCGCGAGCGGCTGGACAGCACGCGTCAGCGCGAGGTCTGGCATCCCATGCGCTCGCCCTGGTGGATCCTGCCCTTCGCGCTGCTGCTGGGAGGCGAGTGGCTGTGGCGCCGGCGCCGCGGCCTGGCCTGACCGGCCCACCCGGCGGACTCCCTTCCTTGACAGTCCGCATCCCCCGGAAGTACCGTGCGACGAATCCCCGTTCCAGCACGCTCCCTCATGCTCCCACCCCGAGGCGATCAGCATCATGTATTCGCGCGAGGAAGCAAGGACCATCGTCGAGCGCGTCATCGACATGGCCGGCAACGTACCCGTCGAAGTGGATCTGAGCGGCGGCGAACGCTCCGGCACCCGCTGGGCCAACTCGGCCATCACGGTCAACCTGGTGCAGTACGACCGGGAGGTGGGCGCCACCATCCGGCTCGGCGCCCGCGAGGGCAGCGCCTCCACCATGGACTTCAGTGACGAAGGGCTGCGCGCCATGGTCGACGAGGCGCGCGCCGACGCCGAGGCGGCGGACGAGGAGGAGGAGCTGGACGAGCTCCTCGGCCCGCAGGACTACATCCCGGTGGACGCGGCGCTTCCACAGATGGTGGACTACGGCCCCGGCGAGCGCGCACTCATGGTGCGGGACAGCCTGGCGGTGGCGGACGCCAAGGGCGTGCTCGGCTACGGCTACATCCCCAAGATCGACCGCGCTACGTGTCGGGCAAATTCGGCCGGCCTGTTCGCCTACTACCGGGTGGCAGAGAGTAGCTTCGTACTGACCTGCCGCACACCCGACGGCACCGGCTCGGGCTGGTCCGGCATCACCGGCATCAAGGACCTGGGCATGATCGACGCCCGGGCGCTCACGGAGACGGCGGCCGACAAGGCCGTGCTGAGCAGCAACGCCCGCGCCCTCGAGCCGGGCCGCTACAGCGTCATCCTGGAGCCGCGCGCCAACGCCCGCTTCCTCTCCCTCATGACCAACGCCTTCAACAACGAGGGAGGGGCCCAGCGTGCCTTCGGCGAGGACGTGGAGCCAGGTGACAGGATCCTCTCCGACCGGTTCACGCTGCGCAGTGACATCGGCAATCCCATCCTCCGCCAGACGCCGATCCTGGGCAACGATCGGCCCGCCGCACCCGTCACCTGGGTGGAGAACGGCGTCCTGCGCAACCTGGCGGAGGACCAGCCGGCCAGCGTCAACATGAGCCTGGTCATGGAGGGCACCGATCGCTCGATCCAGGACATGATCGCGGATACACGGCGCGGGCTCCTGGTCACCTTCTTCTGGTACATCCGCGGGGTGCCCTCCGAGAGCCAGCCGCTGCTCAACACCGGCATGACGCGCGACGGGCTCTTCCTGATCGAGAACGGGGAGATCACCGGGGCCGTGCAGAACTTCCGCTGGAATATGTCCCCGCTGGTGGGCTACAATAATCTGGTGGACGTGGGCCGCCCCGTGCCGATGCACATGGGCGAATCCTACGACGGCGGCAACACGGGCCTCATCCCGCCCGTGCGCATCGAAGACTTCACCATGACGTCCAGTTCGCCGGCCGTCGAGTGACCGAACCGGAGAGGAACGCACCATGAGCCCCACGCGACGCACCTTCATCAACACCATGGGCGCAGGCGTCCTGGGCCTTTACTCCCACGACCTCGTGGCCCAGCTCGTGTCGGACGGCCCGCGCGGGGCGGTCATGCGCTCGCACTTCAAGGGCATGGCGGACCTGGCGCTCATGGAAGCGCGCAACGGCGGCTGCAGCTACGCCGACATCCGCTTCACCATGAACACCGGACTGCCCGGCGCCTCCGCGAGCTACGGTGGCGGTGGCGGTGGCGGCGGCGGCGGCGGCGGCGGCGGTCGCGGTGGCGGTGGCGGTGGTGGCGGCCGGTTCGGAGGCGGAGGAGGAGGCGGCGGAGGAGGAGGCGTGCCCTCCCACGACGAGCGCCGGGCGGGCGGCTTCGGCGTGCGCGTCATCCACAGCGGGGTCTGGGGCTTTGCCAGCAGCCCCATCGTGACGGACGCGGAGATCCGCCGCATCACCCGCGTGGCCACCGAGGTGGCGCGCGCCAGCGCCATCGCCAAGCGTGAGGACGTCCGCCAGGCACCGGTGGACGCCTACGTGGAGAACTTCGTCACGCCCATGCGGCGCGATCCCACCACCGTCTCGGAGAACGATCGCGAGTCGTGGGCCCAGGCCATCGTGGACCGCGCCTCCGGCGTGAGCGGCGTCACGCGCGTGAGCGCCTCCGCGCGCGTGTCCTACGAGTGGCGCTACTTCGCTTCGACCGAGGGCTCCTACATCGAGCAGGAATCCTATTCCGTTTCGCCCACGCTCAGCGTGACCGCGGAGGTGGGGGACGTCACGCGCACACGCAACTTCCCCGCGCCGAACATGATGGGCGGCTGGGAGGTGGCCGAGGAATCAGGCCTGCTGGAGGCCGCGGAGCGCGTGGCGCACGAGGCCGTGGACCTGTGCTCCGCCGAGCCGCTGGGCTCGCCGGGGATGCGCGACCTCATCCTGTCCCCTTCGCACGCCATGCTCACCATCCACGAGATCGTTGGCCACGCTACGGAGATCGACCGCATCGTGGGCTACGAGGCAAACTACGCCGGCACCAGCTTCATCAAGCTGGAAGACGTGGGCCGTCTCAAGTACGGTTCCGAGCACTTCAACGTGGTGGCGGACCGCAACAGCGGCGGGCTGGCCTCGCTCGGCTTCGACGACGACGGCGTGCCCACGCAGGAGTGGGACCTCGTGCGGGATGGCATCCTCGTGGGACTGCAGACCAACCGCGAAACGGCGCACCACATGGGCGAGGACTTCAGCCGCGGCTGCACGTACGGCCGGAGCTGGCGCGACTACCCGTTCCTGCGCATGCCCAACGTGCACGTGCGCCCCGGCCCCGTCGGCTCCCCCACGCGTGAGGAGCTCATCGCGGACGTGCGCGACGGCGTGCTCATCGACGGCCGCGGCAGCTACTCCATCGACCAGCAGCGCTACAACGGCCAGTTCGGCGGCCACGTCTTCTGGGAGATCAAGGACGGGCAGATCACCCGTCCCGTCACGGACGTCACCTACAACGCCATCACCACGGACTTCTGGGCCAACCTGGACGGCGTCACCGGCCCCGACGAGTGGGAGATGCACGGCACCGGCGGAGACGCCAAGGGCCAGCCCACCCAGAGCAACAGCGTGTCCCACGGCTCGCCCTGGCTGCTGGTACGCAACATCATGGTAGGCGGCGCGTTCGTATAGCCGTACTGTAGGCGACGTCCCCGCGCCGCTCACCGGCGCGGGTCCACGTTCGTCGCGCCCGCTTGTCACCTGTGGTTCATAGCGGCTCGATGTCGGTCCACATCCGATGTGTGGACACGGCGCGAATGCGCTCGGCCAGCGGGAATGTCTCTCTGCCCGCGTGCAAGACATCGATCCGCTCGAGCTGGAGGTCCTCGAGCGCTATGCGCATGGAGGGCGTCACGGTCGGCGCCACCGTGCGCTTGACCTCGAAGCCGAGCCTCTGGTTCCCGCGCATTATGAGCAGATCGAGCTCGGCTCCCGCGTACGTACCCCAGAAGTATGTGTCCATGTCCCACCGGGCGCCGAGCCGGGCCACCACGTTCGCGATCGCAAACCATTCCCACGATGCGCCGAGCTGCGGATGCCCCTGCACATCGGCCGCGGAGTCGAGTCCGAGCAGCGTATGCAGGATACCGGTATCCGCAACGTAGACCTTGGGCGCCTTCACCTGCCGCTTGCGCAGATTCTGATGCCACGGTCGCAGCTGGCGTACGACGAGCGCGGAACTCAACGTATCCAGATAGCGTCGCACGCTTGCATCGGACACGCCGAAAGAGCGGCCCAGCGCCGAGGCGTTCAGCGTCTGGCCGTGCATGTGCGCGAGCATCGTCCAGAAGCGCCGCATCGTATCAGCCGCCACACCGACGCCGAGCCGTGGCAGATCGCGCTCGACGAACGTCCGGATGAACTGGAGCCGCCACTCGGCGCTGCGCTCATCGGATTCCGCCAGGAAGGAACGCGGGAAACCGCCCCGTACCCAGAGGGCCTCCGCGTCCTCCGCAGGAACCTCGTCGAGCTCGAGGCCAGGAAGCTGGTAATACGCAATGCGGCCAGCCAGTGATTCGGCGCCCTGACGCAGGAGGTCGGGACCCGCGCTGCCCAGCACCAGGAAACGGGCCGGCGTTCCGGGTCGATCCGCCAGCACGCGCAGGACCCGGAACACGTCCGGAAGCCGCTGCACCTCGTCCAGGACCACCAACCCGCGTAATGACTCCAGCGCCAACATCGGATCCGCCATGCGCGCGCTGTCCCGCGGGTCCTCCAGGTCGAATCTGGTGACGGGCGTCACCACCGCGTCGCCGGCGATCATTTGCACGAGCGTTGTTTTCCCTACCTGACGGGCGCCTATGATACCCACGACTGGGAACTGCTCGAGCAGTTTCGCAATCGCGGTCGTGTGGCGCGTCCGAGGCAGCAGCATAAACCTCCGATTCAATATAAGATTAGTCCACCTTGAATATTCTATATTATATGTCGGAATGTCAAGGTATGTAGATATCGCTGCGCCCGCCCGCACCGGCGCGGAAACATCCCCCACAGCGTTGCCGCAGCCGCTGACGGCGGCCTACCTTGCTCAGCGGCGAAGGTGGGCCGGATGGGACATTTGAGCGATGGCGGGCAAGGAGAGTCGCGAGAGTGGCGGTGCCGGTGTCCCATCCAGCCATCTGGACGTTCCAGCTGGAACGGATCGGGCCGGGCTGGCGGATTGTGGCCGGGTTCGCCCGCATCGGTGCCCGTGACCCATCGAGCCATTTCGACGTTCCAGCTGGAACGCCACGCGCGGTGGGGCTGCGTTTCCGCTGGCGCGCCCGCAGGCGGTCGCGGAGGGCGCCGCGCTCCGTGGCCCATCCAGCCATTTCGACGTTCCAGCTGGAACGCCAGGCGCTGGACCGCTGGACCGCTGGACCGCGGACCACTGGACCGCTGGTGAGGCGCCCGTCGTCCGTCTCCACATGGGTGGGCCGCGGGCCCGGTGTGCCTTCGTAATTTCCGCTGGCCCATCCCCGCATGCGGTTGTCCCAAATTGCCCATTGACAGCTTTTGAGCCGCCGGTTCGGGCCGCAGGTATATCCGCCTTCTGACGTCCTCGTGAGCCCGCCTGGCCGTCCCTCCAGCGGCCTTTCTCGTCGCGTCCCTCGCCGGAAGACCTGGACGTGCCTCCACGCGTCTCCTGCGCCATCACAGGAGGTCGAAAAACCCCCTGTTATATTGGGGGAGAACAATTTCAGGAGGTCCGCATGGTCCATTTCGCAACGCGCCACGCCGCTGCCAACAACGGCGAGTACGTGCCGCCCGCCACCGAGCTCTCGCCCGCCGAGGTGGAGCGGCTGGGTGAGGAGATCGCCACCGATTCGTCCCACCTCACGGCGGCC
>Ga0214473_10000903_pt1 | contig 40520 bp, 38 predicted proteins | sample RVTome_7_FD_203509 | JGI IMG/M metagenome (GOLD analysis project Ga0214473, IMG submission 203509) | Soil microbial communities from uranium-contaminated site in the Upper Colorado River Basin, Wyoming, United States - RVT98D197 | ecosystem: Environmental > Terrestrial > Soil > Contaminated >...
GCATCCTTCAAAATGTTTTTCTGAAGGGGTGAGGAAAGATCGGCATTCTGGACCACCCTTTTAAACCGTTCCCTCATGCGATCTGTGATCTGAAGGGTACCATTGGACGGATCGTAAAGCTCAAAAATCATCTTCCAGTAAATGCTCGTAAGTTCCACCGCCTGAAAGAATAGGTCCATGTAGTCCTTGAAGTAAAGGACAAAATTCTCCGACGTGATCCCATCGTTCTTTAATTCGTCATAAGCGGCTTTATAGGGGCCCACCCATTTGATCCCCCTTAAAATCAGAAGGAGCCCATCCAGCCAATCTTCAATCTCCTTCTCCTCCGGAAAGACACCATGGCTTTCAACAAAGGCCCTCTGTAAAAAATAGCGGAACCACTCCGGAGCATTATGGGAGCTTTGAGGGGCGATGTCCACCCAGCGGCTAAAAGACTTATCCATGAAGTCTTCCTGGGGATAGAGGGTGTGAAAGAGGGCCACGTCCTGATAGATCTCGCATTTCCGGTGGATCTTCCGGTTTTCTCCCCTCCGGTAGTAAGGACCCGCAATCTCATTTACTTTTCGATGAATGATCTGATCAGCCGCCATATGGGAGAGAAACCCGCAGGCAAAGGCAAACTTGTCATCGTCCACACCCTCCCATTCCTCTTCTTCCCATCGGGTGTCCTTCCAGGCAAGCTCAATGAGGGTGAGTGGAAATTGATTGGGTTCCTTCGAGTGGAGAAGATAGGACCATCCATCCACCCCAAGGGGTTTATCTGACTGCTCAAGGAGGAGGCTTTTTAATCCCTCCCACTGGCTTCCGAAATAGGAGAGATCCGGACCAATGGAGCCAAGATTGAGAAAGGGTTTGTGCTCATCAGCATCAAGGAGGTTGATGAATGCTTCGTAGGCATCTCCGTCCTGAAGAACTTTGACTGCCTTATTGCAGATCAGGAGATGAGCAATGCTGGCCGGCATATCGATTCCCCTTTTGTGCCCCTTACTTTTTTTCAGGTTCGCTTCTCAGCGCATGGCATTCTTAAAATCCTGATCACTCAGGATCGCAACGACTGCTTTGTGGGCGGCGCCGTCGAACGTTCGAGCGAAATGGCCGGAAGCGTTATTCACCTCGAAGGTCTTCGTCCATGTTCCATCCATTTTCTCAACCCGGACACGAACAATACAGCGGGTGGAAAAAGACCCCCAGAAAAGCCCTACGCTTTCAACGGCTACCTTAAAGGCTGCTCCACCTTCAGATTGAACCTGCACTCCCCTGCTTTTAAGTTCGCTTTCTAACTGGCTTACAACTAAACCCGTCCATTGTCTATAATCTGCGAAATATTTATGGCTACCCTGAGTGGCGATGAGTGTGAGCTTGGAATCAGCCACCCCGTTGATAAAAGAGACCTCCTTCTTTGCATCCATCGAACCGACCACATCCATTTTGACCGGGATCGGCCCTCTGGGATAGACAACATGGGAACACCCAAAGAAAAGAAAAACAAGGGATATCATAAGCAGAGAGGATAGAAACTTCAACGATCTAATCATCATGCCATTCTCCTTTCTTCCAAAATTTCATAAGTTCTGGACATCATATTAATTCGGATTGGGAAAGTGGTCAAGGTAATTTTGACAATCGGATTGATTGACAGGCGATGCCTGTTTTAGACATAATGGGGGGGAATTAAAAACCCGTATGCCTCTTGAATTTGAATCCCTCAGTCATGGCAAGATCGCTTTCGGTTTCTTCAATATTGAAACCGATATGATCCTCCTCAATCAATACTTCTTCTTTGCAGAGGATTTCTGTCATTATATATCGCAAGCTGCACAGGCAAATGAGCATATCTTTAAAAGATCATGGGAGATATATCCTTTGCAAAATGGAGCGGATATTGGAAATCTGATGGGTGCAATTTACGGCAGTGACCACAGAGGGTTTATTGGAGAGGTCTATCAACTCTTCCCTTTTCCGAAACATCAGAAAGACTTCAAGCAGAAACCGCAAGGTAACCATACTCGCGCTTTGATGGAAAGATTGATCCAGAAATATACTTCAAAAACAGACATCCACTTTATGATGGATCAGAAAACCGAACAGATAAACATTGGCGAATATCTCTTTGGCAAACTTTCTTTCCACGAATTGATCAAATACATCTGGATGGGAGGTTTTCCGCGCTGGAAAGACAATCTTCGGCCTGACTATGTTTTGTCGATGGGAAAAGTGATTGATCAATCCACGGATTCTCTTTTCTACGGCCTGATCTTTAAATGAGAAGAGGAAGCCATGACAAAGAAGGTGGTCATTGATTGCGACGTGGGGGTGGATGATGCCCTGGCTTTAATCCTTGCCTTTCATTCTCCTGAACTGGAGGTCAAGGCCATAACCGGTGTCAATGGCAATGTTCCACTCAATCTGGTTTTTCAGAATATCCGGAAAGTCCTCTCCCTCATCAAACCGCAGCAAAAACCTCATATTGCCAGAGGTGCGGATCAACCCTTGAAGGGGAAAACCGTTCACGCCCATTCCGTACACGGTCAAGATGGTCTGGGCGGAGCTAAAATTCAATGCGAGGATGGAGAGATATGGTGGCAGAACTATCCGCGCCATGCGAGTGAACTTATCCTAAAAATGGCCCATCAATCTCCGGGTGAAGCAACCCTGATCGCCGTGGGGCCTCTCACCAATCTGGCTTTGGCCCTTAAACAAGACCCTCTGGGAATGAAGAAACTGAAAGAATTGGTGATCATGGGAGGAGCGGTCCGAACAAGAGGCAACACCACCCCTTATGCCGAATTTAATATCTTCTCCGATCCTCTGGCCGCCCAAATCGTTTTTGAATCAGGGCTACCGATCACATTGGTTCCACTCGATGTTACCCATCAGGTCTTTCTCATCCCCGACTGGATGGAAGAACAGGTCAAACCTCTCAACACCCCTTTTTCCAATTTTCTCATTGAAGCCACAGGTTACGACATTGAAACCCATCGTTTCAGAAACAGGGAGAGTATCTTTCTTCATGACCCATTGGCAGTGGGTGTGGGAATTGATCCGGATCTCGTGAGAATAGAAAGGGTTCCCCTTCAGGTGGAAACACAGGAGGGGGAATATTATGGTAAGATAATTGAAGTGAAAGAAGGTCCAGAAATCAATGTATGTCTTGGAGTAGATGCGGAAAGGTTTTTAGAGCTTTTTGTGTCGAGGCTAATTTGAAAATCGACCGCTTCGCTTGAGGAGCACCCCGCAAAGGGCGGGGTTTAAGGACCGGCCTTGCGGCCTCGAGGAGCAACCCCTCCAAAGGAGGGTTTTGAGGATCGGCCCTAATGGGCCTTGAGGCAGTTTAAATAGCCTAAAGCGACCCAGCCTACGTAGCCGAAGCTACTTCGGCGGAGTAGGCAGCGCTCCTTAAACAAAGTGATCCTCAAGCGAAGCGATCGTTTTGGGGGGGGGTTATGGAAGGCAGGATTCTCATCCTTGGCAGTTCCAATATCGATCTGATCCTCAAAGTTCCCCGCTTCCATCAACCCGGAGAAACCATCGCCGCTGACGATCTGGTCACTGCTTTCGGTGGCAAAGGAGCCAACCAAGCCATTGCGGCAAAACACCTGGGCGGAAAGGTGGCGTTCGTTACGAAGTTAGGAAATGACCATTACGGCCATTCCTACCATCGATATCTGGTCAAAAACGGCCTTCCATCTGAATGCCTCCTGAAGGATAAAAAACTCCCCACGGGCATAGCCCTCATCGAATTGACTGCTAAAGGAGAAAACAGAATCATCGTATCTTCAGGGGCAAACGGTTTCCTTTCTGTAAATGATTTAAAGAAGTTTGCCTCCTTCTTCGGAGGGATTAAGATCTTTGTAACCCAATTGGAAATACCCATTGAGACCGTCAAGATGGGATTAAAGATAGCGAAGGATGATGGTGTTCTCACTCTCCTCAATCCTTCGCCCTCTCGTCCTCTCTCCACCGAAATCCTTTCTCTGACAGATTTTCTTGTCCCCAACGAATTGGAGGCCCAGTCCCTGACAGGTTTAAGGATGAGGAAAGACCAAGACATACCGAGGATAGCTGCGAGATTGCTGAAGATGGGTGTAAAAAATGTAGTAATCACGTTAGGCCCCAAAGGCCTCTTTTTCAAAAATCGTAGCAAGGAAATCTGGATGAAGGCTTTCAAGGTAAAAGTAATCGATACCACGGCTGCAGGCGATGCCTTCATGGGAGCGCTTGCCTGTGGTCTTGCCGGAGGAAAGCCGATTCGGGAAATTCTGAGGTTTGCCGCCGCCGCCGGTGCCCTTGCCACGACTAAACTGGGCGCCCAGCCTTCCCTTCCTTTAAAAAAAGAGCTGGATGCCTTTCTTGCTAAAGGGATATAAAATAATGCAAAGTATCCGTAAAAAGAGTGGAGAGGCTTTAAAATATTGATCAAAGAATTCAATATTACATTGGAGTAGCATGAAGCATTATCCAATCCCCTGCGGGAAAAAGATGATCGATTTAAATATCCCCGATGGCGTTTCGGTGCAGTGGGTGCAATCTCACGGGATGGCACCTGTTCCGGATGTGAAAAGTGCGGTCGAGGATGCTCTTCATCATCCCATCCATTCCGCGCAACTTCGCGACTTGGTGAAACCTGGCCAGACCGTTGCGCTCATCGTTACCGATATCACGCGTCAGCTCCCCGAAGAGACGATTGTGCCCCTTCTTCTTGAGGAACTGAAGCAAGGGGGGATCAGAAAAGAGGATATCACCGCTGTTGTGGCCACTGGAACCCACCGTCCAAACACTACTGAAGAGCTGCGAGAGAAGTTTGGAAAGATCGTGGATGAAATCTCTTTTGTCAATCACAACTCATATAATAAGGAAGAGCTTGTCTCTCTGGGAACGACAAAAAGCGGGATTCCTCTGGTCTTCAACCGCACTGTGGCCCGGGCCGATATCCGAATCTCCACGGGAGTGATTGAAACCCACCTCTTTGCAGGTTATAGCGGAGGGGCAAAAAGCATCGCTGTCGGTGTGGCCGGTGAGGAGACAATTGGAGCCACCCATAATTTTCAGATGATGCAAGAGACCCGACTTGGAATCGTGGAAGGAAATCGGTTCCGGAGCTTTTTGAATGAGGCAACCCGGCTCCTAAGGCTTCATTTCATTGTCAATGTGGTTCAGACGGGAAAGAAGGAAGTGGTTAAAGTGGTGGCTGGAGATCCTGTGGAAGCCTTTCAGGAAGGGGTGAAGTTCGCTCGAAATCTCTATGAAGTTGAAATCGATCAGCCCGGAGAGATTGTGGTGAGCGGGGTCAGTCATCCGAAGTCTCTCGACCTCTATCAGGCCACCCGTGCCGCCAATGTCGTTATCTTCGGCCCCCGACCGGCAGTCACGAAGGGAGGAGTAATTCTCATCCCTGCCCCCTGTGAAGACGGATGTGGACATCCAGGATACTGCGATATCATGAAGAGAGCTCAGGATGTGGATGACATCATCGCTATCTCCCGCGAGGAAGGCTTTGCTCCAGGAGAACAGAAAGCGTTGATTTTAGCGTGGATTCTTAAACAGGCAAGGATCGTTATGACAGACTGTCTCCTTCCTGAGGAGACGTTGAAAGAATTGTATCTTGAATCGGTTCCCACTTTGCAGGAAGCTTTGGATCGAGAACTGAAGAAGAATCCAAAGGCAAGAGTGGTCCTCATACCGGATGGGCTTCTCACATTGCCCATTATAAAAAAAGGTTAAGGCTGAGGCTAAGGATAAGTTTCTCTTTACCCTCTCCCTCAACCTCAACCTTAACCTTTAAAACTGGAGGCCAATATGGATTTTCAACCAAAAGGAATCATTCCGGCAATGGTCACACCGATTACCAGAGAGGGAAAGATCAATGTGGCGGCCCTACGGAAACTGACTAACTATCTGATTGAGGGAGGAGTCCATGGTCTCTTTCCCGTTGGGAGTCAGGGAGAGTTCTATGCCCTTACTTTTGAGGAAAAGAAAAGGATCATCGAGGTAGTGGTTGATGAGACCAGAGGTCGAGTTCCGGTTTATGCAGGAACAGGAGCCATCACGACCCGTGAAGCCATTGCCCTAACGCAGATGGCAGAGGCCGCCGGAGTCAATGCGGTCTCTATCCTCACCCCCTATTTCATCAAACCCAATGAAGCGGAGTTGATGGAATTTTATTCCTCGATTGCAAAGGCGACCCGCCTCCCCGTTCTCCTCTATAATAACCCCGGCAGAACAGGGGTGAACATTTCAGCTGATTTCGTTCTTAAAACCTCAAAAGTGGAAAATATCGTCGGGATCAAAGATTCTTCAGGAGATCTCTCGCTGACAGCAGAGTATATCCGAAGAACGGATGAGACATTTTCAGTCCTTGCTGGCCGGGACACTCTCATCTATGGAACCCTCTGCTATGGAGGGAAAGGGGCTATTGCCGCTACAGCCAATGTGGCCCCCAAGGTGATCGTCGAAATTTATGAGGCTTTCAAAGCAGGGGATATGAAACGATCACTCGAAGCCCAGTTCCGTCTCGCTCCCCTGCGATTAGCTTTCGATTTGGGAACTTTTCCCGTGGTGATTAAGGAAGCATTAAACCTTATCGGGATCGATGCAGGGATTGGAATACCCCCGGTCGGAGGAATCTCCCCAAAGGCGAAAGAGGAGTTGAAAGAAATTTTGAAAAACATGGAACTACTTTGAAAATAAGTGGGGTTGGTTAAGGTCAGGGTAAGGATACCCGTTTCGTCTATGGGTTAGGGCAACGGTTTTTTGAATCAATAGCCATGACCTTTACCCTTTTACCAAACTGGCTTCTTAGCCTGAGCCGAAAAACCACTTTCATTGTTCAACGACGCTAAGCGTTCAGTGCTTTGCGCATTGCAAATTGGGAGGCATATATGGTTTGGTCAGGTTTAAGGAAGAGAGTGTTAGCAGGAGAATGTGTCTATGGGACGATGATCCGTCAGGCCCGTGATCCAGGCGCGCCAGTCATCTTTGCCTCGGTGGGTTATGACTTCGTTCTCATCGATATGGAACACGGAAACTACAATATGGAGACCGTAGCCGATCTGATCCGGGGCGCCAAATCCGCAGGGATTGCCCCGGTGATTCGAGTCCCTCATCTCGAAACCTTTTTTATCTCAAGGCTCCTTGATGCCGGAGCAGAAGGGATCATGGTTCCCATGACCTCCACCCGGGAACAGGCAAGGGCCATTGTCCAGTACAGTAAATACACTCCCCTGGGGAATCGGGGATTTGGCACCCAGACAGGACAGACCGACTACAACCCCTCGAAGGCGGTGGAGTTTATGAAGGAGGCAAATGAACATACTTTAATCATTGCCCAGATTGAAACCCAGGAAGCAATTGAGAACGTCGATGCGATCCTTGGCACAGAGGGGATCGATGTCGGTTTGATCGGTCCGAATGACCTCTCCATCTCCCTCGGCATCCCGGATCAGATGGGTTCGGAGATTTTGACACGGGCCATTGATAAGGTGGTTGAGGCGGCAAAAAAGAGAGGGAAAGCCTCAGGCATTCACATCGGAAATACCGATGCAATCAGGAAGTGGAAAGCAAAAGGGATGACGGTCCTGGCCTGTTCCACAGATATCGGCTTTATGTACAACGCCTCAAAGACAACCCTTGAGGAAATAAAGAAACCTTGAATATTAGTTCGGAGTGATGAGTTCGCCTGCCCGACGCAGGCAGGAAGTTCGGAGAAACCAGAGATGATAGACAAAGCATGACAGATATTGTTCACCATTCATTGTTCATTGTTCATTGTTCATCGTCTATCGTTCATCGTTTTGGCTGGTTGACCGGATAGACCGGCTCCTTCCCTTCCAGCACCCTTAAAATATCCACCGTCACCAGACTCATCCTCTTCAACGCCTCTTCGGTGTGAGCCGCCGAGTGAGGGGTCCCGATAAAATTTTCAAGCTGGAGCAGAGGATGATCTTTTGCTGCCGGCTCCACCTCAAAGACATCGGACGCCGCACCGGCGATTCTCCCTTCCTTCAGTATCTTGTAAAGGGCCTTTTCATCCCAGATCGGTCCCCTCGCGAGATTGATGATGTAGGCAGTGGGCTTCATTAAGTTGAAATTCTTTTCTCCTATAAGTCCTTTCGTCGCAGGCACCATCGGAAGGTTAATGGAGATGAAATCGGATTGTGACAATGTCTCCTCCAAACCGACCTGTTCAGCCTTGATCTCCTTCTCAATCCCTTCATACTTTACGGTATCATAATAGAGGACTCTCATGTTGAATCCATTATGGCCGATCCGGCCCACGGCTTTCCCGATTCGACCAAAACCGAGGATCCCAAGGGTCTTTCCGTGAAGCTCCTTCCCAATATATTGATATCGTGCCTCCCATCGCCCTTCCCTCAGCGCCAAGTCTCCCTTCTTGAGCATTTTTGAAAGCATCAAAGCCACCCCAAAGAAATGTTCCGCCACCGAGATATCATTCGCATCCGGAGTATTGACCACCCATATTCCTCTCTCAGTGGCCGCCTCCAGGTCAATATTCTCCACACCGACACCATGTCTGCCAATCACCTTCAGTTTGGGAGCAGCCTCCATCATCTTGCGGGTCACCTTTCCGTTGGCACGAACAATAATGCCATCGATCTCCTTCGCCTGTTGAATCAGATAACTTTCCTCAAGATTCTTCGTAAAGAAAAGATCGGTCTTATCTTTCAGAATCGCCTTCCCTTCCTCATGGATGTCCTCATAGAGTAAAACTTTATACTTTTTCACCCTGATTCCTCCTCTTTATTTTTTAAAGGCACTTGGTGGACTGAAAATCTTCAGGATTAATCATATGGAGTGGTCTCTCCCCCTTGCCATCATGACATCCGCATGACGGATCACCCCGATCTGTTCTTTCAGGGTTGGCAGTTCGCCTTTGGGGCGACGAAGGTAGACCGATTTCTGCCTTTGAACTCTTCGGAACCTTGCTTCCTTACTCACTCATCGCCAGGGCGCAAGAATCTTTTTAACCATCATAACTTCCTTATCCCCATCACTAACACAAATCCGCAAAATAAATCAAAGAGATCTTCGAACAAAATATATTTTAAAAGGACTGTTTAAAAAAGACTTGACTTAGATATTGGGTGTTGTTACTATTCTGTGAAACATTGTTTCGCAATACGAAACCACCCATGGCAACCCCGAACGAATCAAAACCAAACAACCTTGTACAAACCATTGAAAGAATCTCAGTGATCCTTGACATACTGGGACAGAATCCTCAGGGCATCAGCATCCGAGATCTCTCTTCAAAAGTGAGCCTCCCGAAAGGGACCACACATCGCCTCCTCTCCTCCCTTTCCTACCTGGGTTATGTCCGCCAGGATCCCAGGACGAGAAACTACCTCCTGGGATTTAAACTTGTGGAATTGGGGAATCTCCTTTTGGGCCAGCTTGATCTCCGCAAAGAGGCCGCCCCTTTTCTAAACGATCTGGCAGAGAGGACAAAAGAGACCGTCCATATGGTGATTCTCGACCGGAATGAGGTGGTCTATATAGACAAGGTGGAAGTGGATCATAACCCGAGCGGTCTGAGGATGGCCTCACGGATTGGCCTCCGGAACCCTGCTCATAGCAGCGCCGTGGGTAAGGTTCTTATCTCCCACTTCCCCGATGAAGAGTTGAATCAGTTCTTCAGGGGAAAAGGGCTCACAAAAAGAACGGAAAATACGATCACGGATATGACTCAGTTAAAAGAGCATCTAAGAATGGTCCGGAATCAGGGATATGCCATTGACGATGAAGAAAATGAAAAGGGTGTTCGATGCGTGGGCGCCCCCATCTATAACGAGGCGGGAAATGCTGTCGCCGCCGTCAGCATCTCAGGCCCGGCCTTTCGGGTCACCAAAAAATTGGCCCAGGAATCTCTTAAAAAGGAGGTGATGGAAACAGCTTTTAGGATTTCTCAGCAATTGGGTTATCGGGAAGGAAAGTAATTTTAGTTCGGAGTTAGGAGTTCGGAGTTTGGAGTTAGGAGTTCGAAGTGAAGAATTAGGAATTTTGAATTTTAGAAAAAGGAGGAAGAAAAGATGAAAAGCTTAAAACATTTATCGGTGATGGTAGCTGTGTTTATGGTTTTACTCTTAGCCATAACATTTTATGGGACTCCGGTGTTTGGACAGCCCAAATACACATTGAAATTTAACCATGTATTGGGCCCAAAAGAACCTTATCACGCTGGATTTCAGAATTGGGCAAAAGCGGTTGAGGAGAGAACAAGGGGTGGTCTTAAAATCGAGGTCTTCCCCAGCGCCCAGCTTGGCGTTGAAGAAGACATCTTAGAGCAAATCAGGGCGGGCGCAAATGTGGGCCAAAACACTGACTCAGCCCGTATGGGTAATTATGTCCCTGGGATCGCTTGTATGAACGGCCCGTATTTTGCTGAGACCATTGCTGAAGTGGAAAAACTCAAGAAGATGCCAACGGTACAGGGTTGGCTTGACGAACTGGCCAACAAATTCGGTTTTAAAGTCCTATCTTTTGGCTGGGTCCAAGGTTACAGACATTTTTTTACGCATAAGCCAGTCAGAACCCCGGAAGATTTAAAAGGTCTTCGCATCAGAACCCCTCCTGCACCCATTTGGCAGGAGTCTGTGCGCGCCCTCGGCGCAACCCCTGTCGCTCTTGCTTTCGGAGAAATGTATCCAGCTCTTCAGCAAAAAGTGATAGATGGAGTTGAACTGGTGTATAACAACATCCCTGCTGGACGTTTTTATGAGGTCCTGAAGTACGTGAGCGAGACAGGACATATCATGCTGGTTAATTTTGAGGTAATCAGTGCGAAGTGGTTTAATGCTTTGCCTCCCGAATACCAAAAAATTCTTGTTGAAGAATGTGATAAAGCCGGACTGGAAACCTCTAAGCTCATCATTGAGAAACTTGAGAAAGAGGTCAAGGCGGACCTGATAAAGAAAGGGATGATCGTGGTCGATAATGTTAATTTACCCGCTTTCAGAAAGGCTGGAGAAAAGGCTTATGAGGTTTTGAAAATTGCTGATGTAAAGAAAAAGGTCTTTATAGAACTTGGAAAGAAGTAGAATAAGCAGGATTTGAAAGAGATCTCTTAGAATGCATGAACCGGTCTTTCCTCTGGTTGGGGAGCCGGTTCATGCACCTACCATCGGTGAGAGTGATTTATGAAAAAGCTTTATGAGTATATCTGCAAAGGGGAGATTTTTTTAACGAAGGTTTTTTTAGTGTGCTTTGTGGCATTGGTATTCATCGCGGCAGCTACAAGATATGTGGGTTATCCCATTAACTGGTCGGTGGATATGGCGGTGTGTCTTTTTGCATGGTGCACTTTCTTGGGCGCCGATATAGCGATGAGAAGCAACAAACTGATGAATGTTGATTTCTTTATCAGCAAGTTATCGGCGAAAAATAAAAATCTTATCGAAATAATTAATCTTTTTGTCATCCTGATCTTTTTGTTGGCCCTGATAGGATATGGAGTCAAACTCTCCTATACAACCAGATTTAGAGCATTCCAGGGCATCCCATGGTTTAGCTACACCTGGGTCACCATAAGTGTGCCAATAGGAAGTATGCTTATGGCGATAACCACAATACTTAATGTCAGGGGGAAATTAGCAAAAGGGGTGAGCCAGTCTATTCAAGAGTAACGCCATGGAGATGTGTTTTGAATAGACTTGAACTATGCGACCGGTGTTAGGAGGATTTGGAAGATGGCCTTAGTATTTATCTTATTTATAATTTTTCTGGTGATGGGAATGCCCGTAGCCTTTGCGATAGGCATTGCAGGAACTTTCTTTTTCCTTCAGAACCCCCAACTGCCTTTTACAATGATCATACAACTTCCTATCTCGCAAACGCAAAACTTTCCCCTGCTTGCGATTCCGCTCTTTATATTTGCCGCCAACCTTATGAATGAAACGGGCCTAACCTTTAGGCTTATAAGGTTGGCAGGAGTACTCGCCGGACATATGCGCGGAGGCCTTGCACAGGTAAACGTTGTTCTCAGCACCCTCATGGGCGGAGTTTCGGGTTCGGCTATTGCTGATGCCGCAATGGAAGCACGCATTCTCGGGACGGAAATGATCAAAAAAGGCTTCTCAAAAGGCTATACGACTTCGGTGACAACCATTACCGCGTGTATCACTCCAATCATCCCACCAAGCATCGGGCTTATATTATACGGAACCATCGGCCAGGTTTCCATCGGGAGGCTTTTTGCGGGGGGGATCGTTCCGGGCCTTATGATGATGGTGTTTCTGATGACAGCGGTATCAATTACCTCAAAGAAAAAAGGCTACCTTCCCGAAAGGAAGCGACCTTCCCTTAAAGAGGTTGGGATGGGGCTTATTGAAAGTATTTGGGCATTTCTCTTCCCGATTGCATTGATCGGAGGTTTAAGGTTTGGTCTTTTTACACCGACAGAAGCAGGGGCATTTGCAGCAGTATATGCCTTGGCAATTGGTGCGTTCTTCTACAAGGAGCTCACATGGGAAAAGTTTAAAAGAACCCTTGAGTTCACCATCATGGACATTGGTTCGATTATGTTAATCATTTCCCTTTCGGGGATATTTGGTTACGGTCTCGCATACGAAAGGATAGGGGATGTATTCTCCGGATTTATGCTGGGGATCACCAATCATCCGAAGATATTACTGCTCATCATTGTCGGAGCTGTCTTTGTCGCAGGCATGTTTATCGAAAGTGTGGTCATTATATTACTGTTTACGGCAATACTTCTCCCCATGGTAAGTCAAGTAGGTGTTGACCCCGTCCATTTTGGAATTATTTTTATGCTCGTGGTTGTATTGGGACTTGTGACACCACCCGTAGGCGTGTCCATGTATACCGTTTGTTCAATCCTGGACTGTTCCGTGGAGGATTATGTCAAAGAGTGTGTGCCATTCGTTGCAGCCATCGTGTTTGTTGACATCTTGCTCATCTTCTTCCCTGATCTTGTTTTGTTCGTTCCCAATTTGATATTCGGAAACGAGTGAGGAAAGTAGAAAAGCTTTAATTCGATACAGTTGTTTTCCAGAAGTACTCCAGACTAAATGAAGAAATAAAAAGTTTAAAGTTCATTGTTCATAGTTCATGGTGAAATATGAAGCTAAAAGATCGAGTGGGGGTGATTACCGGGGCTGCAAGAGGGATTGGGAGGACGATTGCTCTGACCTTTGTCAGGGAAGGGGCAAGGGTGGTTTTAGTGGACGTTGAAAAAGAGAGATTAGAAACCTTCAAAGAAGAAATCGAAAAAAAGGGCGGACAGGCCATTGCCATCTCTTGCGACATTACTAAAAGTTCTGAAGTAAAAGCCATGGTTGATCAGGCGAAGAAGGTCTTTGGTCGGATTGATATCCTGGTCAACAATGCCGGAATTATCCGGAGAGGAACGATTGAGACCGTGACGGAAGAGGATTGGGATCAGGTTATTGAGGTCAATCTGAAAGGGACGTTTCTTTGCTCAAAGGCGGTTGTCGAAACAATGAAGGAGCAGAGATGCGGAAAGATCGTCAATGTCTCTTCCATTGCGGGAAAGATGGGGGACATCACGTCGGCTCCTGGATATGGACCGTCAAAGGCCGGCATCGATGCATTGACAAAAACCCTTGCCAGACAACTGGCTCCCTATGGAATCAATGTCAATGCGGTTTCCCCTCATGCCGTAGAAACCGAGATGAGCGCCCAGTGGTCGGTGGAGAGGCGAAAGGAGATCATCGCCTCCATTCCCCTCGGTCGCCTTGGAAAACCGGAGGATGTGGCAGAGGCAGTGCTCTTTTTGGCTTCGGATGAAGCATCTTTTATCACTGGAGAGATTCTCGATGTGAATGGTGGGGCGCTGATGGACTGACCGAAAAACGATGAACAATGGACCATGGACGATGAACCTAAAATGGGAAAATCGTCAAAAAGGAGGAAGGGTTGAGTAGAAATGAGATGGCTAGTGGGATTGTGATCTTTCTTTTTGGGGGAATCACTGTCATCCTCTCTCTTAGAATGCCTATCGGAACTTTCCGGAGTGCTGGAACGGGCATGTTTCCGCTCTGCCTTGGAATACTCCTTTTGGTTTTGTCCAGTTTCTTCCTGCTCAAACTCTTCTTTAAAATGCATACAACGGGAAAGAAATCATTTATGGGTGAGATACCTGGATCATCCAAACAGTTAGTCCTTTTCTTTGGAACGATGGTTTTAGTCACATTGCTCTTTAACCGATTAGGGTACCCACTCTCTTCATTTCTTTTGATGTTGGCCCTTTTGAAAACCCTTGGGATGAAACGGTGGTCTCTCAATATTCTCTTATCTTTGGGGACGGCAGCAGTCTGCTATTTTCTATTTGTTCAATGGCTTAACATTCCCATGCCCAAGGGGTGGATAGGAATATAACAAAGATAAGGTTGAGGTTAAGGCTGAGGTTAGAGGTTATAGGTTGAAGGTTAAGTAATTAAAGCTTGTGGTTCATGGTTCATCGTTCATAGTTCACAGTTCATAGTTCGAGGTTGAGGGTAGATGTTTGAATCACTTCAACATTTAATCAACGGCTTTGGCATCGCCGCAACGGTCCAAAACCTTCTTTATTGTCTGCTCGGTTGCATCGTAGGAACCATCATCGGTGTGCTTCCTGGAATCGGGCCAATTGCGGGGATTGCCCTTCTTATCCCTGCTACCTTTGGCCTTAACCCCACCTCAGCCATCATCATGCTTGCTGGAATTTACTATGGGGCGATGTATGGAGGCTCAACCACCTCCATCCTCCTCAATGTACCTGGAGAGACCGCCTCTGTCATCACCTGCATCGACGGTTACCAGATGGCACAAAAAGGGAGGGCAGGACCTGCTCTGGCCATCGTTGCCATTGGATCTTTCATTGCCGGAACCATTGGAATATTCGGATTGGTCTTTCTAGCTCCGCCATTGGCAGAGGCAGCATTAGCCTTTGGCCCTCCTGAATATTTCTCCCTAATGGTCTTTGGATTCATCGTTCTAAGCAACGTCACAGGAAAATCACTCCTCAAATCTCTCATGATGGCACTCGTCGGTCTGATCATCGGAACGATAGGACTTGATCCTGTTTCTGGAGATGCCCGTTTTACCTTCGGCTCTACCCCTCTCTTGGGGGGAATCGAATTCGTTGCCGTGGCCATTGGGCTCTTTGGAATTGGAGAAGTCTTGGTCAATGTCAATCAACCTTCTGACCTGCTGGACCAGGGAGTTATCATGCCGCGCCTGAGGGAACTTTATCCCTCTCTTCAAGATTTAAAGAAATCGATTGGTGCAATTCTGAGGGGGACGGTATCTGGGTTTGGCATAGGTTTGGTCCCGGGACCAGCACCGGTCATTGCCACCTATGCTTCTTATATGATCGAGAGGAAGGTTTCTAAACACCCTGAGGAGTTTGGTAAGGGAGCAATTGAAGGAGTGGCTGGCCCTGAGTCTGCCAATAACTCCGCCTGTCAGGCAGCCTTCATTCCCCTTTTTGTCCTTGGAATTCCTTTTGCTCCTCCCACTGCCATTCTTCTTGGTGCCCTTCTCATCCATGGAGTCTCGCCAGGACCATTAATGATCAGTCAGCATGCAGGACTCTTTTGGGGAGTCATCGCCAGCATGTATATCGGTAACTTTATGCTTCTCATCCTCAACCTTCCTCTCGTCCCTCTCTTTGCCAATATCCTCAGAATTCCCAAGAGGATCCTATTACCTCTCGTCATCCTTTTTTGCATCACAGGAATGTATACCGTGAATAATTCGGTTTTCGATATTTGGATGATGCTTCTCTTCGGGGGTATGGGATTTTTGATGAGGAAATTGGCTTATGAAGGTGCGCCACTTCTCTTGGCTTTGGTTCTCGGGCCGAAATTGGAGGTTGCTTTCCGGCAATCGTTGATGATCTCCCATGGCGATTTCGGCATCTTTATCAATCGGCCTGTTTCCATGATCTTTCTTCTTGGAACCGTCATCTTTCTGATAGGTCCGTTGATTTGGCTGATGTTTAAAAAAACAAGGAAAGGAGGGGATTCTATAGTTCAGAGTTAAGAGTTCGGAGTTCGGAGTTCGGAGTTAAGAATAGGAGTGAAAAGTAAAAAGTTAAGAATGTTGAATAGGGAATTTTGGGCTTTGAGCTTTGACCTTTGAGCTTAGAGCGGAAAGGGGGGATTTCTGGAGGTTGAAAGTTAAGAGTTATGAGTTCGGAGTTATGCAACTCAGAAAGGAGGTAGGACTATGTTAAGAAAAGTCATTATCGGGTTATTTTTAGCTTTCGTTCTCTTAATGAGCGTGCCTATTCATGCGGCGGATTTTCCAACGAAAGAGGTCCAGATCATTATTCCCTGGGCCGCCGGAGGGGCAACAGATCTCATCTTCCGCGCATTGGCGGCAACGACAGGGAAATATCTTGGAAAGGCTGTGGTCGTTGTCAATCGGCCTGGCGGTGCGGGAGCTGTGGGGTACACAGAAGGCATGCAGGCAAAACCAGATGGTTACACACTTGTTTCTGCGATTACGCCTCTCACGATCCTTCCCCATCAGGTAACCACAGCTTACACTTACAAAAATTTTGAACCCGTCATCAATGTGGTGAGTGATCCAGTCATGTTCCTGGTGAGACCCGACGCACCCTGGAAAAGTCTCAAGGAGTTCCTGGACTTTGCCAAAAAGAACCCCGATATGATCACTGTAGGAAATTCGGGCGCAGGAGGAGGAGTTCATCTCATAGCCCTTGCCTTTGAAAAGGCAGCCGGTGTGAAATTCAACCATATTCCATTTTCAGGCGGAGGCCCGTCTGTAACCGCCCTTCTCGGAGGCCATATCAATGCTGTCTCAGTCTCCCCACCTGAAGGGATCGAGCATGTTAAGGCAGGGAAGTTGAAGATCATCGCCCTCTTTGCAGAAAAGAGGTTCGAACTCTTTCCTGATGTACCCACCGTGAAGGAGCAGGGTATCGATTTTGCCATGAATCAGTGGCGTGGATTGGCCGCTTCAAAAGGCACTCCACCCGATGTGATCAAAAAACTTCATGATGCCTTTAAGCAGGGGATGGATGATCCCATCTTTAAAAAGAATGCAAAAGATATGGTCGTCAATCTTTCTTATCTTAGCCCTGAGGCCTTTGGGAAACTGATGGCTAGTGAGCATGAACTCTATGGCAAACTGGTAAAGGAGATTAAAAAATAATCCAAAAAGAAAGGAGGGTAATAAAATGAAGATTATTAGATTGGGTTTTATTCTTTCAGCGATTGCTCTGGTTTGTTTTCTTTTTGCCTGCGCTGGAACGGCTCCAACCGTAAAGCCGGAGGAGAAAAAAACGACCATCCGTATCGGAAGCCCGTTTAAATCGGGTATTGTCGTTGAGGCGGCTGAGAAGTTCAAGGAGCTGGTTGAGAAGGGAAGTGGTGGCCGGATCGAGGTGAAGATTGACGCCGGGACCAAGGCCGAAATCGACATCAACAAGATGAACAGAAACGGCGAGATCGAGATGCAGTCCAACGGGACAGCTTTTCTGGAGTACTACGCGCCCCCGTACTACTTCTTCACCGGTCCCTATGTCATGAAGGATTTCGACCATTATATGCGTGCCTGGAACGGTAAGCTCGGACAGCAGGCGCGTGCCCAGCTGGAAAAGAACGACCTGAAGTACCTGGCGACCATCTACCGGGGGCTGCGGCAGACGACGGCAAAGAAACCCCTCTACACGCCGGCCGATGCTTACAACATGAAGCTGCGGCTGCCGCCCATTCCCAGCTGGATGGCTGTCTGGAAGGCGATCGGTGCCGACCCTGTTGGAGTGCCTTTGCCAGAGCTCTACAATTCACTTAAGACGGGTAAGGCCGAATCCTCGGAGGGCGACCTCCCACAGATTGCCGGCTTCAAGCTTTACGAGGTCCAAAGCCATTTGATCATCACCAATCACCTTGTCCAGACCGCGGGACTCCTGATCAACAAGCCTTTCTTCGACAAACTGTCCAAGGCAGATCAGGACCTCATCGTCAAGGCCGGCAAGGAGGCGGAGGAATGGGCCAACAACAAGATCAAAACCGGCGAGGCGGCCATCCTGGTGGATCTCCAGCGCAAGGGCATGCAGGTGGTGATCCCGGACGCCGAGTCCTTCCGGGCGAAGGCCAAGGACGCCGTCAACGAGCTGTTCAAGACCCAATGGTCGGTCACAACGTGGGCAGAAGTTTTGGCTCAGTAATTATTACTCAGGATGTCATGCTGAACTTGTTTCAGCATCTAAAATTTAATGAAATCTGTCACCTTGAACCAGGTTCAGGGTGACAGAAATTTGATTTTTTTTAAGTCTCAAAGGAGAGACAATGCCGACCTCTAATGAATTAAAAGAAAAAGAGCGAAGGGTCAGAGACTTTCTTCGATCAAAAGGACTAAAGGCGCTGCTTCTTAAGCGTCAGGCCAATTTCTCCTGGATGACTGGAGGTGGCCTCAATCTCGTTGGCATCACAACGGAGTTTGGGGCCACCTCGCTCCTCATCACCGAAGAATCGAAGTTTGTCATCTCAAGTAACATCGAAGCTCCTCGTATGATCGAAGAGGAAGCCCTGGAGAAACAGGGATTCATTCTAAAGGCCTTTCCCTGGCATGAGGATCAGGAAAGCGCCATCATCAAAGAACTGACCGGAGAAGGATCTCTGGGAAGCGATGCTCCCTTTCCGAATGCCCAGGTGCTGGCTGAAGATGTGGCAAAATTGCGATATTCCTTAACGCCTGAAGAACAGAAGCGGTATCGATGGTTAGGAAAAAAAGTTTCCAATGCATTGGAAAAGACGATGATGAAGACGAAGAAGGGGGAAAAAGAGTCGGCAGTGGTGGGTAGGCTTTGCAAGGAATTGTGGAAGGACCGAATCGATCCTATTACATTAATATCCGCAGCAGATGATCGGATTTCTAACTTCCGCCACCCGATTCCCACTGAAAAAAAGGTGGAGAAGTACTTAATGGTCTCTGTCAATGCTCGAAAATGGGGACTTATCGTCTCGCTGACCCGATTTGTATATCTTGGAAAATTACCTGAGGAACTGAGAGAAAAATACGAGGCCAATGTCTTTATTGATTGCACGATGATGGCTCATACACGGCCAGGAATTCCCGCAAGGGAAGTTCTTCAAAAAGGGATCGATGCCTATCATGCAAAGGGATATCCGGAGGAATGGAAACTTCATCACCAGGGTGGATCGATTGGTTATACGGGCAGGGATTACCGAGTCCATTTAAAAACGCCCGATCTCATCCAGGAGAATCAGGGCTTTACCTGGAATCCCTCAATCACCGGAACAAAATCAGAGGATACAATTCTTGCTACATCAAAGGGACCGGAGATAATCACCCGGCCAATTCTCTACCCTACCCTTTCAATGGAGGTGGGGGGCATTTCTTTCACCCGGCCGGCGATCTTAGTCAAGAAAGGAGGTAGTTCTTAGTTCGGAGTTGGGAGTTGGGAGTTGGGAGTTCGAAGTTCGGAGTTGGGAGTTCGGAGTTTAAATTTGAAATCTTAAATCTGCAATCTGAAATTTAATATAAGGAGGGATAAAAGATGAAAAAGATTTGTTTGATTATTGGTCTTTCGTTGTTACTTGCTATCTTTGTGTCCTCTGCTTTTGCTCAAAAGGTAACGCTCCGTTACGGCCATGCCAATGCTTTAACTTATCCCTATCACATCGGAGGAGTTGCCTTTGCAAAAGCTGTGGAAGAGAAATCGAAGGGGACATTGGAGATTAAAATCTTCCCATTGGGACAGCTCGGAGGAGAAAGGGATATCACAGAGGGATTACAACTCGGGACGATCGACCTTCAGGGCACCTCTCTTGGCGTGACTGGAACATTCATCAAGGTCCTCAATATTTACAACCTTCCTTTCATTTTTAAAGGCCCGGATCATTTCATGAAGGTGACCCATGGGCCGCTTGGACAATGGGTGCTCAAAGAAGTGATCAATGAAGGTGAAAAAGTAAATCTGAAACCCCTCTCCATTGCTGGTCCTGCCTTTCGTGTTCCAATGAATAATATCAGACCCATCAATAAACTGGATGACTTCAAGGGGCTAAAGATTCGAACCATGGAGGTTCCTCTGCATAAAGATGCTTACCGGGCACTGGGTTCAAGCCCTGTCCCACTTCCATTCGGTGAACTTTACACCGCCCTGAAGACCGGAGTGGTCGATGGAAATGAAAATGGCCCTGCCACTTTGGAAGCCATGAAGTTCTACGAAGTCCAGAAATACGTCACCTATCTGCCCATCCTTACAAATGGTGGAGCTTTCCTGATGAGCCTCAAGTCTTTCAATAAACTTTCGCCTGAGCATCAAAAAGTGATTATGGATTGTGTTCCGGCATGGACCAAGGCCATGGACGATGAGTGTCTCCGCCAGGATAAAGAGGCTCTCACCAAGATGGAGGCCAAGGGGACCATCATCAACACCATCAAGGATTTAAAACCGTATATCGATGCCACTGCCTCGGTCCGGGCAGAAGCGGCAAAGGCATGGCCCAAGGAATGGGTCGAAGTCGTCGAGAAGATTTTAAAGCTTGATTGACATTTCCTTACTCCCTCTGCCATAGGCAGGGGAACGTTGTGTTAACGGCGTCATTGCGAGCGAAGCGAAGCAATCTATCCTTTCTATTCCCGAGGACGAGATTGCTTCGTCGCTCCGCCTTGTACACCATGTAGTGCAGGACCACGCTCCTCGCAATGACATTCGAAAGATATGGTTTGCCCAGGAGAAAAATATGGGCCACCTTGCTGATCAACTGAATCGGGTTGGAAATCTCTTAGAAAGGATGCTTTCGGCATTTGTGGGAGTTGCTTTAGCAGGATTTGCGGCGACGGTTATTGTGGAGGTTTTTTTCCGGTATTTCCTTGGGTTTTCACTCTACTGGTCTAATGAATTAGCGACTCTCCTCTTCGTCTACTTGGTTTTCTTTGGCGGAAGTGTCGCCCTCAAGCGGGGAGAACTCATGAATGTCGCCTTTGTTAAAGAACGGCTTCCCTTAAAATGGGAAAGAGGCGCAACACTCTTCGTGTTCCTCATTATGTTGGCTTTTTCTTTAATGGCTTCTACCTTCTCCACGGTTTTGATTCAAACGAGTATCAAGACCAAAACCGTTAGCCCAGCCATGCTCATCCCCATGGCCCTTATATATCTCCCCATCTTTCTTGGATTCGGATTCTTAGCCTTTTTCTCCTTGATTGGGCTTATAAATAACCTGGCTCATTGGCGCATGAAGGAGAGATAGAGATGCTCATCGTCCTGATCTTCGTCTTCCTATTGATTATCGGTGTCCCTATTGTATTCGTTCTCGGAATCAGTGGAACAGCATCCATCCTCCAGGCTGATCTACCCTTAGTCTTAATTCCCCAGAGGATGTTTGTGGGCCTCAATTCATTTCTCCTTATCTCAGTCCCACTCTTCATCCTGGCAGGAAATCTGATGGATGCCTGCGGAATAACACCTCGGATCGTGAACTTCTCCAATATGCTGGTCGGAAGAATCAGAGGAGGACTCAGTTATGTGACATTGGTCGCCATGGATTTCTCTTCCGGTATAACGGGGGCAGGAGCCGCAGATACAGCCGCCATCGGATCCGTTATGATACCTGTCATGATTAAAGAAGGATATAAACCCGAATATGCGGCCGGATTGATGGCCGTCGGTGCCACAGTCGGCCCCATCATCCCTCCCAGCATTGCCTTTGTGATCTACGGAGCCATGACCGAGGTCTCTATAGCTGCCCTTTTCCTGGCTGGCTTCATCCCTGGATTTATGTTTACCCTAGCATTGATGGCCGTTGCCCGATATTACGCAGTCAAACAAAACCATCCGATCTGTATCATCGAAATCACATGGAAAGGATTCTTGAAGGCAACCATTGAAGCCCTCCCTGCCATTATGATGCCTCTTTTAGTTCTTGGAGGTATCCTCACTGGGATCTTCACTCCAACCGAGGCCGCAGGAGCAGGGGTCTTTTACTCTTTAGTCATCGGTCTGTTTGTCTATCGAGAATTAAAGCTAGAACGGCTGTGGCCCATCTTGAAAGAGACGGCGATCATGTCAGGGGGTATTATGCTCCTCGTGGCCAATGCTTCCCTCTTTTCTTGGATTCTAACTGCAGAGGGCATCCCCCAGAAGGTAGCTGATGGGATCCGGTATCTCACCCAGAACCCTTATATCGTCCTTTTCTGGATCAACCTCTTACTCCTTTTTATGGGCTGCATCATGGAGACACTGGCAACCATCATCATCCTTGTACCGGTGTTGCTCCCTCTTATCAAATCTTTGGGAATCGATCCTCTCCATTTTGGTGTGGTGATGGTGGTCAATCTCAGCATAGGATTGGCGACTCCTCCTGTGGGAGTGAATCTCTTCGTCGCCGCAGGTATTGCCAAGATCTCTCTTGAGAAGATCAGTAAGGCTGTCTGGCTCTTCCTTGTTGCCTTGCTCATCCCATTGGCATTGATCACCTATATTCCGCAAATCAGTCTCTGGGTACCCAGATTATTTTTGAAGTAGGAGAAGGGAATGGCCGTAGAAAAAAAATTGCGAATTGGAGTGATTGGATGTGGAAGGATTGCTCAAGCCCATCTCGCCGCCATTGAGAATTTGAAAGATGAAGCAGATCTCATCGCTACGGCTGATGCAGACGAAAAGAGGGCCAGAGAAGCGAAACAGCGTTTTGGAGCAAGGTTCTTCACCCCCCGATACGAAGATATCCTCAATCACGCAGAGATCGACGCAGTGATCATAACCCTCCCCAATCACCTTCACCATCCTATCGCGCTTCAAGCCGCCATGGCCAAGAAGCATATCTTGGTCGAAAAACCCATAGCCCTCAATACGAAACAAGCTCTGGAGATGGTGGATGAGGCGAAACGAAATGGTATGACCCTGATGGTGGGGCAGAGCAGGCGGTTCTCGGATGCTGTGTTTGACCTTCAGAAACACATTCCCGAAATCGGAAAACTTTTTCGAATCCAGATCTCCTTCCTCGTTAATTTTCCCTCTCCTCCTACCGATTGGTGGAAACGATCGGAGGAGGCAGGAGGACTTGTCATCTTGCTCCAGGGAAGCCATTCCATCGATTCAATTCTAAGCTGGACCAAGAAGATGCCTCGTCAAGTTTGTGCTTTCTCTTCAAGACAGAACACCCAGTGGGAAGGGGAGGACGAAGCGGACATTCTTCTCTCTTTTGATCAGGGAGAACTGGCATCCATGCATCTCTCTCTCAGCACCTCACCAGAAATTCACGAAGCTATTCTGGTCGGAACAAAAGGGGTGATGAGGCTGACGGAATATTCGACGGGAAAGCCATTCCGTTTTGGTTATCATCTTGATTTGAACGGAAAGAGGATTTATTCGGCTGAACAGACCCCGTCCAATTACACCCTTCAACTTAGAGAGTTTATCGATGCCATCCGAGGAAGCCGAACACCCATTGCCTCTGGAGAAGAAGTGCTCAGTACGATGAGGGTTTTGGATGCGGTGAGATTATCCGAACGAGAAAAAAGAATTGTATCGATAGAAGAAGGGAGGCTTTGAATATGATCGAGAGGCATGTCACCTTCAATGTCATTCCTGGCAAGGAAAAGGATTTTGAAACGGTTTTTAAAGAGGAATATAGCGTGGCCATGTCCAGACAGCCCGGCTTTGTTTCGGTCATCCTCCTGAAGGAACATGAAAAAGAGGCGATCTATCAGATGGTTATTCGCTTTCAATCTTTTGAGACAGCCGCCGCCTGGAGGGACTCGGTAGAGCATAAAGGACTTTCTCCAAAGATCAAGACTCTATACAGTGAAAGCAATGTCCAGGTTTATGAGGTGATTGCTCAAAAAAAAGCTTCTTAAAATCCCTCCCCACCTCCCTTTGCCAAAGGGAGGTGTAATTATCCCACTTTGAAAAAGGGGGACTGAGGGGGATTTTCATCGTTCGTGGGTGACGCTCCGTCATGAAGAACCACCTATAAATAGATTGGGCATAATTATATCAAGAACTATTTTGACAGGATCGATTCGAATATGGTAATTTTCTATCAGGATTCAAAACAAAATGAAAGGAGGAAGTAGAAACATGGGACGAAAAATATCTGTGATTGCATTGGTGGTGCTTGGGGTTTTTATCTTCTGGAGCTTAACCTATGCCCAGGAATGGAAACCGACCAAACCTATTCGAATCATTGTGCCCTGGGGAGCCGGAGGGTCCACAGATCAGGCGGTGCGGTCCATCGTGGGTGACCTTGAGGATGCGCTGGGACAGAAGGTAGTTGTTGTGAACCAGCCTGGAGGTGCTGGGGCTATTGGAACCAAAAGTGTGCTCGACTCACCCTGTGACGGATATACCTGGGCTTCAGGTGCGGTGAAAGACCTCGGCACCTACATTATCACTGGAACGCTGACCACAAAGGTCCAAGAATGGCACATCTATCTCAATAGCGCAAACGCCACTCTGGTCTCTGTTACTCCAGGTGCTCCCATCAAGGACTTTGCCGAATTTCTCGATATCATGAAAAAGGATCCCAAAAAGATATCGGTGGCGATCGCCGGCGTTCCATCAGCAGGGCACTCGGCCATTGAAGCGGTCAAACGCGCCAATGGGGGAGATTACAAGCTGGTGAGCTATGACGGTGGAGCCCCTGCTGTGATTGCCACTGTGGGAGGCGAAACCATGGCCACCACGCAATTGCTCAGCGAACAGATCGAGATGATTCGCGGAAAAAAGCTTCGCCCCTTGGCGGCCCTCACCCCTGAGGACATCTCTATCGAAGGTTATGGCACTGTTCCATCTGCTACCAAGTGGCTTCCCAAGGTCGCTGCCGATCCCATCTATTTCGGCATCTGGATACCCAAATGCGCTCCAAAGGAAGTTGTCGAGACCATGAACAAGGTGTGGCGGGAGAAAGTGGCTAACTCAAAAGCTCTACAGGAGTTTGCAAAACTTCGAGGCCAGATTGTAGCGCCCTACTTTGGAGAAGAAGCCTTTAAAAAGTCATGGCCAACCATTGTGAACGCGGCATGGGGACTCTATGATGGAGGCAAGGCAAAAGTAAAACCTGATGAAGTAGGAATGCCCCGACTCTAAAGGAAAGGGATTGGAGAGGGCGAGTTTATAAACGAACTTGCCCTCTCTTTTTCCAAAATCGAGAAATTGGGTTATGGCAAGAGCAGACTTTCTAACAGGATTAGCTTTGATATTTCTCAGCATCTATGTGCTTATCGAGTCTTGGTGGATGCCGCGACTCGAGCATCTCAAAGCGCACCCTTTAAGCGTCCCAGGAATTGTGCCTGCCTTCATTGGGATGGTACTCCTCCTCTTTGGCACAGTCCTTGTCATCCGATCCATCAGACGTGGAGGCCACCGTTTAGGGTTGACCTATGAGGGCCTCCGTCGGTTGTTTATCAAACCTGGCAATCAACGTCTCCTGCTAACGGCAATTCTAACCATTGGCTATGGCAGCTTTCTTATCGGGATCCTCCCCTATTGGTTGGCCACGGGGCTTTTCATATTTGTCTTCATTGTTCTCTTCGAATGGGAACGAGGTATGAACGTTGCTCAGCGGAAGAGATGCGTAATCTCGGCTGTTTTTATTGCTATCCTGTCTTCCGCAGCAATAACATTGGTCTTCGAACGTCTCTTCCTCGTAGCGCTTCCATGATGTTTGGAGAAGAGTATGACCGTGCTGATAGATAATCTGGCGAGGTTCCTCAGTGCCATTGCTGGGTTTATTACACCACTTGCACTCTTCCATATAGCCTGGTCAACCCTTCTCGGAATCATCATCGGAGCCCTGCCCGGTCTAACAGCCACCATGGGAATTGCCCTTATTACCACATTGACCTATAAGCTTCCAGCAGACCTCGCCATCCTGGTCCTCATATGCGTTTACGTGGGCGCCATCTATGGAGGGAGTCGAACGGCGATTCTCCTCAATATTCCCGGAACACCTGCCAATGCGGCCACAACATTGGACGGCTTTCCCCTGGCTATGCAAGGGCTTGCTGGCCGGGCCATGGGTGTGGCTACCTCGGGTTCGGTTCTCGGTAGTTTTATCGGGATGTTCTTTTTGGCTACCATTGCCCCTATTTTGGGAAACTACGCATTAAAATTCCAATCCTTCGAGTTCTTCTGGTTGGCCATCTTTGGGATCGTCATCTCAGGTCACCTCACATCTATGGAGGATCCTATCAAGGGATGGATCGCAGGCTTTTTAGGTCTTCTGGTGGCCATGGTGGGCCAGGAAGGTATTCATGCTTACGAGCGGTTCACTTACGGCACCACAGAGCTTTTGGGAGGCTTTGCTCTTATACCGGCCATGGTGGGCGCATTCGGCTTTGCCGAAGTTTTGAGTGTCATGCAAAATCCTCCAGTGAAGAGGGCTGAAGCTCCGCAAGACAGTGTCTTTCCGAAAATCTCAGACGTCCTTCGCTACTGGCGCACCATCATCCGAAGCGGCCTCATCGGAACTGTCATCGGCATCATCCCTGGGGTCGGAGAAGACATCGGGGCATGGGTCTCCTATGCGGCGGCTCGAAGGAAGAGCAAGGAACGGGAGAAATTCGGAAAGGGTTCAATTGAGGGCCTTATGGCGGCTGAGACCGGGAACAATGCCGTCGTGCCTGGCGCTATCATCCCTGCACTCACTCTCGCCATTCCGGGTTCAGCCCCTGCCGCAGTTCTGTTAGCAGCCATGTTCATTCACGGCCTCCGGCCCGGCCCCCTGCTCATGGTGGAATCGCCCCAGTTCGTTTATCAAGTGGTGGCAATGGTCTTCTTTGCCACACTGGCGATCTTTATCTATGGTGTGGGACTCTCCAAACCGCTCCTGAAGGTATTGGCGATCCCCCGGACGCGCCTCATGCCCATCGTTTTTGTCCTTTGTGCCATTGGCTCTTACGCTATTACCAGCAGGATCTTCGACATCTACGTGATGATCGGTTTCGGGATCATCGGTTACATCCTCCGACAGATGAAATATCCGATGGCTCCCCTGGTGCTCGGGATCATCCTCGGCGACCTCATGGATAAGAATCTGCGTCGGGGTCTCGTGTTGACCGATGGAGATCTAACCCCGTTCTTTACCCGGCCGATCTGTCTGGTCCTATGGCTGATTACTTTCTCATCAATTATACTCAGCATCGATCCGCTGCGACACGCCCTGCAGGAAATTTTCCGGTTGGCTTGGTCGCGAACCCGTAGACTCTTCTCCTTCCGTTAGGCCTGGCTGGCAAGGATGAGAGGGATTTTAGAATCGAAAACATTGAGGGAGGTTTCTTCATGGGGAAAATTGGAGTTGGCATTATCGGGTCCCGTTTCGCAGCTGATCTTCATATCCACGCATACGAAAAGCTTCGAGGGCAAAAATTGGAAATCATCGCTGTCTGTTCAAAGAATAGAGAGAGTGCGGAGGCTTTTGCAAAGAAGTTTGAGATCCCTAATGCCTTTACGGATTATCGACAGATGCTCGAACGAAAAGACATCCAGGTGGTTGATCTCTGCGTCGCCACCGATCTTCACCACACCATCGCCATCCAGGCCGCCGAAGCAGGAAAGCACATCATCTGCGAAAAGCCTCTGACAGGCTGTTTTAAAGAAGCAGAAAAGGCCTCCCGTCAATCGATGATGGAAGAGGCTTTAAAAAATGCTGAATCTGTACTGAAGGCGGTTCGAAAGAACAGGGTGAAATTCTGCTATGCAGAAAATTTTGTCTATGCCCCTCCTCTGGCCAAACTGAAGGGCCTGATGAAAGCCTGCCAGGGAACCGTCCTGGATATCCGTGCGGAAGAAAGCCATTCCGGTTCCCATGCCGTTTACTCCCGGGAGTGGAAGACATCCGGTGGAGGCTCTCTCATGCGACTGGGTTCTCACCCGATAGGAGCCGTGCTCCATCTGAAACATTATGAAGGGCTCATGAAGTTTGGCCGTCCCATCCGCGCCAAATCAGTCATTGGCGACGTTGGCCAATTGACAAAAATTGAGGCCTTTAGAAAAGAACCGAAGAAATGGATGGTCGATTCCTGGGTCGATGTGGAGGACTGGTCAGCCGCCCTGATCACCTTTGAGGATGGTTCAAAAGCAAGCATTCATTCAACCGATGTAAGCCTGGGCGGCGTAAAGAATCTAATCAGTGTCTATCTATCCAATGCGGTGGCTCAGATCAATATCAACCCGAACAACAGTCTGGTCGTCTATTCTCCTGAAGGAAATATATTCGGTTCGGAATATATCACAGAAAAAGTTGAGACCAAGGCAGGGTGGCAGTTCCCAAGCCCTGATGAGGACTGGATGAGAGGCTATCCACAGGAGATGGAAGATTTTATGAATGCAATCATAGAGGACCGCGATCCCATCTCAGGTCCTGATTTGGCCTATGAGACGGTCGAGGTCATCTATGCCGCCTATCTTTCTGCAGAAAACGGGAAGAGAATAGAACTGCCTAAAAAATAGAATGAAGATCGTAAAATTTGACAAGGTCGAAGCAATGACCTTCCCTGCGGGAAGGACAACCCGGGTTCTCACGGGTCAGAATTTATTGCCGACAAAAATTTTTACCGCAGGTTACGTGGTCATTCAACCGAAGGGCAGAATTCCCCTCCATGCTCATTCCAATGAAGAGATGTACATCATCGTGAAGGGAACCGGTAGGATGAGGGTTGAGTCTGAGGAAGAAATCGTTGAGGCTGTCAGCGCTATCTACATTGAACCCCACGCAGAACATCACCTTCAAAATACAGGGGATGATGAAATGATCATGATCTTTGTCTATTCTCCAGCAGGGATGGCAGATCATTGGTCCGAGGAAATGGCGGGGAAGTTGACCTAAAACCGGGAGCAAAATGAATGGAAGTCACAGCAATGGTGTTTGAAAAATTTAACCAGCCTCTTGCCATGAGAAAGTTCCCTGTTCCTAATCTTACAGAGGGTGAATTGCTCGTAAAAGTTGAGGCCGCAGGAGTCTGCGGCTCCGATGTTCATATGTGGGAGGGAAGAGATCCCCGCATTCGGCTTCCCATGATTCTGGGTCACGAAGGAGTTGGAGAGATCGTGGAGTTAAAAGGAGAAAAAAAGGACATCCACGGAACACCCCTTAAGATAGGGGATAAGGTTCTGTGGAACAGAAGTTTAACCTGCGGCCATTGTTACTTCTGCAAGGTAAAGATGGACCCCTCCCTCTGCACCAATCGATGGGTCTATGGCATCCATACAACTTGTTCAGATCCTCCCCATCTGACAGGGAATTATGCTGAATACCTTCTGCTTGTCGCAGAGTCCGACATCTTTAAGATCGAATCTGATGTGGATCTCAAAACCCTTGTTCCTGCTTCCTGCTCAGGCGCTACCGCAGCCCATGCCTTTGATCTCTCCGGAATGGAATCCGGGGATTCCGTTCTCATTCAGGGTGTGGGACCTCTTGGAATCTTTGCTGTGGCTTTTGCCAGGTCTTATGGGGCCTCTCAGATCATCACCATCGGAGGAACGGAGGAAAGATTAAACATGGCCCAATCCTTTGGGGCGACGCATAGGCTCAATCGCCATCAACTCTCCAAAAAAGAACGGAAGGAAGCAGTGATGGCGCTGACCCTTGGTCGAGGAGTGGATTTGGCTTTTGAGATGGCAGGCGAGCCAGAGGCATTGAAGGAATGCATCTCTCTCGTTCGGAATGGAGGGGCCTGTGTTTCAGCAGGTTTCGGAGAACCCCATGGAACAATTGAACTCGATTGCTTCCATGATCTCAACCGTAAAAACCTGCGTCTCCAGGGGATATGGGTGAGCGATGTTCGCCACACCCATATGGCTATTCAACTGATATTGAATCGATCTCAAGATTTTAAAAGACTGATCACGCACACTTTTCCTCTCGCTCAAGCTAACGAAGCTATCCGGGTGATGAAGAGTAAGGAGGCAGTGAAGGCGGTATTGTTACCGCATAGATGAAATAGGCTAATAAAAATTCAAATTACAAAGTTCAAATGTCAAATTAATGTCGAAGCTCAAAGTTTATAGGAAAGTATATTGAAACTCATCCACTGTGATGTTCTGATTATCGGAGCTGGAGGCGCAGGCCTCAGGGCCGCTATTGAAGCCAAAGAGACTTTCAAAAAAGGAAGGGTTTTCCTTGTCACCAAAGGCTCGTTTGGAAAATCGGGTGTCACAGCCACAGCCTGCTCCGACCGGATGGCCTTCCATGCCACGCTCCCTTATACGGAACCCGGAGGTCCTGATAATTGGAGATACCATGCTGAAGATATTTACCGGATCGGGGGTTATGTCTCAGATGGAGATCTGGCTATTATTTTGGCGAAGGAATCTCAAGCCGCCTTTGAATATCTCGATTGTCTGGGGGTTCCGTTTGTAAAAAGGAAGAATGGCTTGACGGATCAGTTCGTAACCGACGGTTCTGAGTATGCTCGGGCCTGTTATACGGGTCCAAAGACAGCCAACGATATTGAAGAGGCTTTACTTAAGAAAATTTCCTCAATGGATATTCAAATCATCGATCATCTCATGGTAGCAGACCTCATCAAATATCGAGGACGGGTAATCGGGGCTTTCGGAATTGATGAGAGAGAAGAATTGGAAATCAAAGATCGATTGAAAGCCTTCTCCAGTAAGACGACCATCCTTGCCACAGGCGGTGCCGGAGAAGTCTTTGAAACCCATGTCTTTCCAGAAGGGATGACAGGAGATGGGTATGCCCTCGCTTACCGGGCAGGGACAAAACTGGTCAATATGGAGTTCATCCAGATCGGCCCTGCTTCAATCAAGACTAGGTTGAACTGCTCCGGAAGTCTGATGAGAGCCGTTCCCAGATTCCTGAATGAAAAGGGTGAAGAGTTTTTAAAAAACTATCTTCCCAGGGCGATTTCCACGGCAGACATAATCAATCTGATCTTTGAGAAAGGATCAAACTGGCCTGTCTCATTGGATAAAAGGACCCACCTCATTGATGTCGCCATGTTCAAGGAGATTGATCGAGGTCGCCGGGTTTTTCTCGATTACAGAACCAATCCTGAAGGGTTCCGGTTCCAGTATCTGGATCCGAAGTGGCAGCAGAGATATGAGAAGGAGATCAAGGAACCCATCCCTCTTGAAGAGAGAGTGAGGTCGCCCCTTGACCGTCTGGCGGAGATCAATCCCGAATCGATTGAATGGCTCAGGGAACACGGGATCGATCTTCAATCAGGAGAGCGTATTGAGATTGCCCCCTGCATCCAGCACTTCCAGGGAGGTGTGAAGATCAGGACAAAGGGCAATACATCCATCAAGGGCCTGTACGCCGCTGGAGAATGTGCAGGTGGTCAACATGGTGCAAATCGTCCGGGCGGAAATGCCCTGCTGGATGGCCAGGTCTTCGGAAAGATTTCTGGCCATGAAGTTGCCTTGGAGGCAAAATCATGCGATCATAAATTGGAAGTAAGCCCCGGTCGAATCAAAGAATACCTCAGAAAGTTAAAGGGAATGAAAAAGGGAAAAAGGGCTCAGGAAGTGAGAAGAGAGATTCAATCCCTCACCTCTGCCAATGCCAGTGTGGTCAGAACAGAAGAGGGATTAAAAAGGGGATTGAAGCGTCTGGAAGCCTTGAGAAAAGAAGAAGTATCTATCGATGAAAAAGGGCTGGTCTTTGCCTTGGAGACGGAGAACCTTCTCGATGCAGCAGAGATGGTCCTGAGGGCATGCCTCGCTCGGAAGGAATCAAGAGGTCCCCACCTCTTCTTTAACCGCTTTGAAGATTCTCATTCCCTGCCCTCTCAAGATCCGATATGGAGAAAATATATCGTTATCCAGAACCAATTGGGAAAGATGATTTTGAAAAAAGAGACCCCTGTAAAGTTAATTCTCCATCCAAGGGAGTTAAGAAAATGAACTTAGAAATGCTCTCCTCACCCATCCAAATCGGTAAGAAGACGGCAGTCAATCGGATCGTGAACCAGCCCATGGAATGTAATGATGGAGATTCCTCGGGAAATACAACCGAGCTTACCCTTAAGCGTTATCGAAATCTCGCAGAGGGAGGAGCAGGCATCATCATTGTTGAATCGCTCACCCTCTCCTACGAGAGCCGGGCACGAAAGAATCAGCTAAAGATCTCTGAGGAAACCGCTAAGGGACTCGAAAGGCTGGTGAAGGAGATGAGGGAAGTCAATCCTAAACCCCTCATCCTCTTTCAACTCAACCATTCGGGAAGACATAGTGGAGCGGCTTTCTCCAGGGTCGTCTCCCTCTATCCCACAGGAGATCCGACTGTCCATGTCCTCACCGAAAAAGAGATTGAAGAGATCGGTGAACAATTTGTCAGGGCGGCCATCCTCTCCAAACAGGCAGGAGCGGATGGAATCGACTTTAAACATTGCCATGGTTATCTCTGCGGCGAGATGCTACGGCCTGCCAATACGAGGCCTGATCCGTACGGTGGAAGTTTTGAAAACCGGACCAGGTTTTTCAAAGAGACGGCGGAGAAGATAAAGAAGGTGGTAGGCAAGGAAAAGTTCCTCGTCGGCGTGAGATATTCGATCTATGAGGGCATTCCAGGAGGCTTTGGCACGGGTGGTCCGGAAGAAGTCGAAGAAGATCTTTTCGAACCCCTTCGTTTTGCCAGGATGGTTGAAGAGATGGGAATGGATTATATCAATGTCTCGGCTGGAATCCCTGCCATCACTCCTGAAATCGTGAGGCCGAGCAAAAATTATCCTGAAGGAGTCTACAGGCATTTCGGCTGGGCAAAGGTTGTAAAGAAATTGGTCAGGATCCCGGTGATCGGCTCGGGATACAGTTACTTAAGGGACGGAAAAAACGATCTGAAAGAACCCAATGCATCAAAAAAGAATTTTATCTATTGGACCGAGAAGAATCTGAGGAGTGGATATGTTGATCTGGTCGGAATCGGAAGGCAGTCTCTTGCCGATCCTCTCTTCGCGAAAAAGATCCTCTCGGGAGATATGGACCAGATTGATTTCTGCACCGCCTGCGGCGGATGCACCATCCTTCTCCGGTCTCAAAACGAAGTGGGTTGCACGGTCTATAACGAATATTATAAGGAAGTGTTGCGACAGACCAGAAAAGGAACCTAATTCAGTAGTCAGTGACCGGTTATTAGTCATCAGTAATAAATCTAAAAGATGAAAGGGGGATATCGTTATGTATGACATCGTCACCTTCGGAGAGGCAATGGTGAGGCTTTCTCCTCCTCACTTTCAAAAACTGGAGCAGGCGCAAAGTTTCGATGTCAATCCGGGTGGGGCGGAATTGAATGTCGCAGTGGGTGCGACCCGCTTGGGATTGAAAAGCGCATGGGTATCCAAACTTCCAAAGAATGGATTGGGATATCTCATCCGGAATCGTGCCCAGCAATTTGGCGTGGATTGCTCCCATATCGTCTGGTCAGACAAGGGACGGGCAGGCATCTATTTTGTCGAGTTTGGATCCTCGCCAAGGGCATCCAGTGTCCTTTATGATCGAGCCAGTTCTGCGATCAGTATGGTCCAGCCGGGTGAGATTAATTGGGAAAAGATATTCGCCGGATCGAAACATTTTCATATGAGTGGGATCACCCCTGCTCTGAGCGCCTCTTCGAGTGAGGCAACGACAGAAGCCTTAAGGGCTGCCAAGAAGGCCGGATTGACGGTCTCCTATGACCTCAATTATCGGAAAAAACTCTGGACCCCCTCCGATGCCAAAAAAATCCAGGAACCCATGATGGAGAATGTGGACATCCTCATCACGACCGAGGAAGATACGAATGTCGTCTTTGGGATCAAGGAAAAGGATTATGAGGCGGTCGCAGAAAAACTGGCTCAGACCTTTAAGTTCAAAGTCGTTGCCATCACGCTGAGGGAAGACCTCTCCGTCTGGAGAAATAACTGGACTGCCATTGCTTACCACGAGGGGAAGATCCTCAGGGATAGAAAATATGAGGTGGAGATTGTGGACAGGGTGGGTGCCGGTGACTCTTTTACCGCCGGATTTCTCTATGGCTGGCTTATGGAGAAAGATGTTCAAAAAGGCGTTAAGTATGGAAATGCCTTTGCGGCGTTGAAACATACGGTCTCAGGCGATTTCAACTGGTGCACCCTGGAAGAAGTGGAAAACCAGTTAAAAGGGGCGGGGTTAAGGATATCGAGATAGAAGAAGAAAGAGTTATGAGTTATGAGTTATGAGTTATGAATTTAAGCGAGGAGGAAAGAAATGGAAAAACGAGAAATTTTCAATCGAATGATCGACGAAGGGGTGATCCCTGTGGTGCGGGTCTCTTCCGCACAGGAGGCAATGGATGTATCCGATGCCATTAAAGAGGGCGGGGTCAGTTTGATCGAGATCACCATGAGTGTTCAGGGAGCAATTGATGTCATAAAAGAATTGACCCGAAAATATAAGGACGAGATCATCATGGGGGCAGGAACCATTCTCGACCCGGAGACAGGAAGGACTGCACTGCTGGCAGGTGCCCAATTCATTGTCAGCCCCACCCTCAACCTCGATCTCATCCATCTTGCCCATCGTTACAGCGCTGTGGTTATTCCGGGTGCAATGACTCCCACCGAAATCCTCTCGGCCTGGAATGCCGGGGCAGATATGGTGAAAGTTTTTCCTGCTGCCCAGTTAGGAGGGCCCGAGTATCTGAAGGCGCTCAAGGGACCGCTTCCTCAAATTCTTCTCGTCCCCACGGGTGGCGTCAACCTTCAGAATGCAGCCGCTTTTATTAAGGCCGGTGCCGCCGCCCTTGGGGTGGGAGGCGAACTGGTGGACAAAAAAGCAGTAAAAGAAAAAAAATTCAATGTCATCACGGAGAACACCCGTGCCTTTCTCAAGGTCGTCAAAGAAGCACGAGGAAAATGAACAGTAAGCAGTTGGCAGTTAGCAGTAATCAGTGAAAAATTAGGACTGAAGAATCAGAAATTGCTAATATAATGCGTCATAAATCCCTTCCCTTTGATTGTCATTCCGGGCTTGACCCGGAATCCAGTATTTTTAAGTTGGATTCCTGCTTTCGCAGGAATGACATTTTTAGAGGTAACCTTAGGAGTTATGAGTTATAAATTTTAAATTGCTAATTGCTAATTGACAATTGACTATTGATCATTGAGGAGTGGTTATGCGTATCACTTTTCCATATCGTGATTTAGGGTCTTTGGACGTTCCGGAGGAAAACCTCCTCGGAGTCTTCTCGCCCTCCATCGTCAAGGTCGAGAAGAGCGAAGAACAGATCATTGAAGAAGCGCTCTCTCACCCCATTGGGAGCCCTCCTCTAACACAGATTCTTAAGGGACGGGAAAAGGTGTTGGTGGTGGTAGATGATTATACAAGGAGCACACCTGTCCAGAAAATTCTCCCTTGCTTGATCAAAGAACTGGAGAGGGCTGGAGTTAAAAAAGACGGAATCCAAATTCTTGTGGCCCTTGGGACCCATCGCCCCATGACCGAAGAAGAGATGGTTGAGAAGTTTGGGCCGAAGCTGTCGAAACAATACCCCATCCTCAACCACTCCTGGTGGGATCCTTCTCAATTGATCAGCCTGGGCGAGACAGAAAAAGGAACCCCTATCCTCGTCAATAGAATGGTCAAGGAAGTGGATTTCATCGTGGGTATTGGCCAGATCGTTCCGCACCGGGTCTCCGGATTCAGCGGTGGATGCAATATTGTCCAGCCCGGAATCTGCGGAGAGGAAACGACCGGACGAACCCATTGGCTCAGCGCTCAATTCAAAGGCCGTGACATACTGGGAAAAATAGAAAATCCTGTTAAGGAAGAGATCGAAAGCGTTGCCAAAAAAGTTGGATTAAAATGGATCATTAATACCATTCAGGATGGCTCAGGAAGATTGGTCGCTGCAGTTGCGGGGGACCCCATCCACGCTTATCGAATAGGAGCGAAACGATCCCTTGAAGTTTATCGATCCGAACTCCCCGGTGAAGCGGATATCGTGATTGCGGATTCTCATCCCTATGACTCCGAACTTTGGCTAGCCTCAAAAGGAATTTACGCTTCGGAATTAGCAGTCAAAAAGGGTGGCGTGGTGATCCTGGTTTCTCCCTGTCCGGAGGGAGTTTCTCCAAGCCATCCGGAGGTCCTGGAGTTTGGATATCAGACCTTCGAGGATGCGGACCTATTGTTTCGCCAGGGGAAGATTCATAAATTGACAGCAGCTGCCCATCTCGTCCATGTGGGAAGGGTGATCAAAGAAAGGGCCAGTGGGATCATGGTATCAAAGGGGATATCAAAAGAGGAAACAGAGAGGTTGGGCTTGACCCATGCCTCAAGTCCTCAGGAGGCACTGGAAATCGCCTTTTCACGAATGGGCCGTCAAGCAAGGGTCGCCATCCTTCAAAGGGGCGGTGAGATTCTCCCTATTATTAGAGATTCGGCTGAATAAACCCCTAAAAGACCTTATCTTTTTTAATCAATTGCGCTGAGTCAATATCCAAAAAAAGAATGCTATCCTTGTGAGTGCGAAGGATGGATGCTGGAAAACTTGTTGAAACAGGCCCTTCCAATGTCCTTCTCACTGCTTCAGCTTTGGAGGATGCAGGGACCATACAATAAATGAAAGCGGCGGATAAGATCGTTGGAATTGTAAGTGTGATCGCCTGCTTGGGGACGCTGTCAAGATTTTGAAAACAACCATCATGCACTTGCTGTTGCCGGGATGCGAGGTCGAGATCAACAACCTTTATGAGTCGCGGATCTTGAAAGTCCGCAAAAGGAGGATCATTGAAGGCTAAATGCCCATTCTCTCCTATGCCGATACAAGCAATATCCAAAGGGTGATCTTTTAAAAGATCTGCATAACGTTTGCACTCAGCTTCGAGATTCTCAGCCATCCCATTTAGGTAATAGACTTGGCCAGGCCGAACTTTCTCAAAGAGTTTCACCCGGAGAAAATGTCCAAAACTTTCTTTCGCCCCGCTCGAAAGACCAACATAATCATCCAAGTGAAATGCATTCACCTGACTCCAATGAATAAGAGGGCTCTGGCCCAACTCTTCCAGGAATTCGTTTTGCGAAGGGGCAGATGCAAAAACGATGGAAAGACTCCCTTTCATCTTCAAGATTTTTTTCATCTTCTCGGCAACTGCTTTGCCGGCAGACTTCCCCATCTTTCTTCTATCTAAAAAGACCCTGACCTTCAATTTACCCACCGAAAACTCTCGCGCCATATCCCCCTTACGAAACCCATTCTCCCTTCTTTTCACTCCCGACATGATAGAAAATCATTTGGAGTTTCTCCATGTCTTGATTGCTATCACATAGACTGTTTCCTGTCAAATAAGGTTATAAATCGTTTGGAATTTAAGGGATCATGTGAGAATTTAGAAAAACCAAACTCAAGAAATATCTTGACCAAATTTTCTTATTTAGTTAAAATCCATCGAAAATAATTTTATGACAACATAAATCTGATTTAAAATTATTTATTATTTTATGGTAACCTTTCAGGGTATATCCGTATTTACGAATGAACCTGTGGAAGTAGAGGTCCACGGCGAACTTATCCTAAGGGTGACCCCATTAAAATCGAAGGGACTTCTTCCATATATCTCACCGGGCTTCCTGGATATGCAGGTGAACGGCTATATGGGAAGTGACTACAGCCTGGAAGATCTTTCCGAAGAACAGATAGTAAAGATCATATCTCATCTGAACCGTTCTGGAACGACCCAGCACGTTCCCACAATCATCACTACCCCTCATAACCGAATCCTTAGGAACTTAAAGGTCATCACCAAGGCCATTCAAAGCTCAAGGGACATTGCCTGTGCAATCTCAGGCGTCCATATCGAAGGCCCATTCATTTCTCCAGCGGATGGTCCCCGCGGTGCCCATAATGCTGCATATGTCCATCCTCCCGATTTGAACGAATTCAAGCAGTGGCAGGAGGCAGCGGAAGGACGTATCACCACCGTCACTCTCGCCCCGGAATGGGAGGGAGCTCTCGAGTTTATACAAGAAATTACATCGATGGGCGTGACGGCAGCAATTGGTCACACGGCCGCTCCGCCAGACCGAATCAGGGCAGCGGTAGAGGCGGGCGCACGCTTGTCCACCCACCTTGGAAATGCAAGTCACCCCATGATACCTCGCCTTAAAAATTACATTTGGGAGCAACTCGCAGAGGACCGTCTGATGGCCGGGATAATCTGCGATGGTTTTCATCTGCCAAAATCGGTGGTTCAGGTGTTTACACGGGCAAAGGGTCTTGATCGTTTGATCCTGGTAAGCGATGCTGCTTACCTCGGCGGCCTTAAACCCGGGCTCTATCGGTGGAACGAGGTCGATGTTCGGGTCTTTGATGACGGACATTTGGGACTCCCAGGCACCGAGAGCCTCGCTGGCGCTGCTCATCTCCTGGACTGGGACATTCCAAGATTCATGGAATTTACGGGGTATGGTTTAGGAGATACCATTTCTTTATGCACGCGGAACCCGGGCCGTGTCCAGGGAACTCCTGAAAACTATGGAAGACTGGAGCCTGGCGCTCCGGCAAATCTTGTCATATTCAACTATAAGCCTGGAATGGACCACCTTAAAGTTCTTAAAACTTTCCGTTGTGGCAGAGAAGTCTACACCCTGCATTGATAATGATCGAAGACTTCTTTGGCCCTATGACCGGAACCAGAGCTTAGAAAAGCAAAACTCCGGAAAGGAGGTGATAGGAACCGTTAGATGACTTTGGATCTTATTCTGAATTTTAATGAAGAATACATTTAGGAAGGAGAATGGTATGAAAAAGCTATCTTTTATCTTGATGTTACTTATTTTTACGTCCAGCATGGCCTTCGCTGCTGGGAAGGAAGAAAAGATTTCGATCCGGCTGGGTCACATTCGGGATACCAACCATCCGACCCATATGGCGGCTCTGAAATTTAAAGACATGGTGAACCAAAAGTCAGGTGGAAGGATCGACATTAAGGTCTTCCCGAACAGCCAGTTGGGTGGGCCGAAGGAGATGTTTGCCCAGATGCAGACAGGGGACTTAGAGATGGTCTATGGCGGGATTAACACTTTTGCCTGGATCAAAGGGGGAGAGGCCTATGAAATCACCGCCATCCCATTTCTCTTTAAAGATTATGCCCACATGAGTAAAGCCCTCTTATCCGATTTCTTCAAGCCCGTTCAGGAAAAAGCAGAACAGGACACGGGGATCAAGATCGTGACCATCAATGGCGATACGGCTCCCAGAGGTCTGAGCACAAGGGATAAGCCCATTTACAAGGCAGATGACTTCAAAGGTTTGAAGATCAGGACCGCTGCCAGCCCCACGGTGCTCACAACGATGAAAACTCTTGGTGCCTTACCCCAACAGGTTCCCTTCTCAGAACTCTATATGGCTCTGAAGACAGGGGTCGTGGATGCTCAGGAGAACGGGGCCATCGTCGTTCAATCTGCAAGCCTCTTCGAAGTTCAGAAATATTACATGAAGACTGACTACATTCGGGACATCGAGACGTTCTATATGGCGATGCCTTTCTGGAAAAAACTCTCCAAAAAGGACCAGGAGATGATCTTCGATGCAGCCGAGAAATCGGGTAACTATGAAACCGAACTCACACTAAAACAACTCGGGTCCGTCTATGATACCCTCAAAACAAAGATGACCGTCATTACGCCGCCGCAACTGGATCTGGAATCGGTCCGTAAGAGGCTGGAGGGAGCCTTTGACAGTTTTGAAGGAGCAAAGTGGCCGGCCGGGTTACTGAAAAAGGTCAGTGCCTTGAAGTAAGGTGGTTTTGATTGGGGGGATGATTTCCCCCCATTTTTCTCTTTGAGGATGTCGATGATACTCATCTTGTTTGTATTGCTCTTTCTGTTGATCGGACTTGGCTTCAGCATTTGGACGTCTATGGGAATCAGCGGAATGATCTATATTCTGATCCGCGGAGAGGTCTCCTTAAAGATTCTGGCTTCAACGATGGTGAGCGGAGTAGATATCCCCTCTTTAGTAGCCATTCCTTTCTTCATGCTTGCAGGGGAATTGATGAACTCCGCAGGGATCACTCGCAAACTGGCGGATTTTGCCGATTACTTTGTGGGTCGTTTCAGAGGCGGCCTCGCCTATGTGGCCATCGTGGTGAACGTCATCATGGCCGGTGTCTCAGGATCGGCTGTTGCGGATGCCAGTGCGGTCTCCTCTGTGCTTCTCCCGACCATGAAGGAGCGGGGCTATGATCGGCCTTTTGCCGCCTCGATCAATGCGGCGGCAGCTGTCATCGGCCCAATTATTCCCCCGAGCATTCCAATGATCTTTATCGGAGTTATCAGTGGATTATCGATCGGAAGGCTTTTCCTCGGCGGAGTCATTCCTGGCTTAATCATGGGCCTTTTCTTGGCTGTTACGGTTGCTCTGTTCACCCGGAAGAAGAATTATCCAGTGGTTAAGAAACAACTGAATCTGAAAGTATTCATTAACTTGATGAAGGATACAACCTGAAAAAAGCGTGAAAGGTAACGTTTCAGATTTAAAAACCTTTAAAACACTGGGGATTTTGACTAATCATTTCTAAAAAAATTTACAAATGGGTTAAATTTATAATGGTTTTATCTCTCT
>Ga0214473_10000904_pt1 | contig 40502 bp, 45 predicted proteins | sample RVTome_7_FD_203509 | JGI IMG/M metagenome (GOLD analysis project Ga0214473, IMG submission 203509) | Soil microbial communities from uranium-contaminated site in the Upper Colorado River Basin, Wyoming, United States - RVT98D197 | ecosystem: Environmental > Terrestrial > Soil > Contaminated >...
CCGGCTCCATTCCTTCCAGCCCTTGGGAGCCACGTAGCGGTAGAGGAGCCACGAGGTGATCACCACCATGATGATCGTCAGTTGCCAGTATCCAGTTTCCTTGGCGGTTTCCATTGATCGGCTTCCTCGTGACCAGAGACGTTTTCAGCCTCCACCAGGCCGGGCGTCGCGCACCGAACCAGCCGGTCCATCCGGCTGGTCTCCCTTTTGCTCCGCAGCCAGGTCCGCCCCCACCCTGCCGACCGTGGGCTGGCAGGCCACTGCCGGGTCAGATTTTCGGCCCGCAGCCCCCAGGGGTAGTAGCCCAGGTCGAGAATGACCAGGAAGGCCAGGGCAGCCACTATCCCATGGGAGAGAATCCGCACGGCTCCCCGCCCGCCATGATCATCCCCTGCACTCGCACGCGTCCTCTCCTCCCAAGGCCCGTGGTCCGCTTCGCGCTAGCGAGCCGCCGGGCCCGCCGCCTTCTTGAGATAGCGGTAGTAGTCGCTGTCCGTCGTGAGGATCATCACCGAGTTCTTGTTCTGGCCCTCCTTGTAGGCCTCCAGGGTGCGCGAGAAGGCGTAGAACTCGGGATCGCGGTTGTAGGCGGCACCATAGATTCGCGTGGCCTCCGCGTCCGCCTTCCCCCGGGTCTCCTGGACCCGCCGGTAGGCGGTGGACCGGATCGAGCGCAACTCCTTCTCCATGGTGCCCAGGATCTCCGCGCTCCGCCCCTCCCCTTCGGATCGGAACCGGGCGGCGATGCGCTTCCGCTCCGAGATCATGCGCGCGTACACCTTCTCCCGGACGCTCTCCACATAATCCAGGCGCTTGATGCGCACATCCACCAGCTCGATCCCATACTGGGGGATGATCTTCCGGGCCTCGGCCAGGATGATCCGGGTGATCTCTTCGCGGCCGCGGGCGATTTTCTTCTTCAGCTCCTCCTCCAGTTCCGCGGGGACCTCCTCCAGGACCTCTCCCTTGGGGACCACCCACGAGGTGCTGCGCACCAGCTCCACGAGCTCGCTGCCCGAGACCTGGTCCCGCACCACGGAATCAATGATGTCGTCCAGGCGGGACTGGGCCCCTCGCTCGGTGGCCACGCTCTCCAGGAACTTCTTCGCGTCGGCGATGCGCCAGCGGGCCGTGGTATCCACCCAGATGAACTCCCGCCCCTTGGTGGGGATCTGGTTGGGGTCCCCGTCCCAGATCAAGAGGCGCTTCTCGAAGCGGCGGACCTCCTGGACGAAGGGGAGCTTGACGTGCAGCCCCGCCTCGGTCACCAGGTCCCCCACGGGCCGGCCGAACTGGACGATAACCGCCTGCTGGCCCTCCTCGAGGATGTAAAGGGTGCCGGAGACGACGAGGATCGCGGCCAGCCCGAGGATGCCGAGGGAGACTTTCAGCGTGGTCTTCATGGCTGCTTCCCTCCTACCGGCTGGGGAACCGACTTGGGGGCCGACTCCAGGGAGAGCCAGGGGACGATGGCCTTCTGGTCGCCGTCCACGATGTACAAGGCCTTCGCCTCGGGCAGGATGGTGCTGATGGCCTCCAGGTAGAGGCGGCGGCGCGTGACCTCCGGGGCGCGCTGGTACTCCTCCAGGACGGCCCGGAATCGGGTAGCCTCTCCATTGGCCCGGTTGACCCGCTCCAGGGCGTAGCCCTCGGCCTCGGTGATAGTCCGGGTCGCCTCACCCCGGGCCTTGGGGATCTCCCGGTTGGCCTGTTCCTGGGCCTGGTTGATGGTCCGCTCGCGATCCTGGCGCGCCTCATTCACCTCGTTGAAGGCCGGCTTGACGGGATCGGGGGGGGTCACGTCCTGCAGCTCCACCGTGACGAGGCGGATCCCCGCCCCGTAGTCGGTCAGGATCTTCTGCATCTCCTCCTTCACCTCGGTGGAGACGGCCACCCGGCCGACGGTGAGGACGTCGCTCCCCAGCCGGTTGCCGACCACCCGGCGCATGACTGCCTCCGCCAGGTCCCGGATCGTCTGCGGGGTGTCTCGGATTTGAAACAGGTAGCGGACCGGATCCTCGATGCGGTACTGGACGATCCACTGGACGTCGATCACGTTGAGGTCCCCCGTCAGCATGAGGGACTCGTCCTTGTACCCCCCGGTTGCGTACTGCGTCCGCTGGCCCGCGGCCACCGTCCGGAATCCGAACTCCTCCTTGAGGACTCGGGCCGTAGGGATAAGTCGAGCCCGCTCGATGCCGTACGGCAGCTTGTAGTGGAGGCCCGGGCCCACCGTCCGGACCACTGCTCCGAAGCGCTGGACCACGCCCGTCTCCTCGGGTTGCACCGTGAACCAGCTCGACCAGAGCAGGATCACCACGAGTAGGACGCCAGCGCCTGAGGCGATCCGCCAGCCTCGGAGCCCGCGCAGGCGATCCCCTACCTCCCGGAGCGCGCCTTCCAGATCGGGCGGGGGCCGCCAGGCCCCGCCCGGGCCCTCGGGATCATACCGTTGCATGGCCGTTCTCCTTTCCGTGAGGATGCCCTCTCACCAAGCTGGCGCCCATGGCTGCCTGGATTTTGGCACAGACTGCCAGTCACGCCGGTTGCCGATCGAACCGCCGCAGACTGCGGATGATGCGATCGGGATCGCCCCAGTCACACCCCATGATTCCCCGGGTGGCCAGGACCATGAGGCCGTCGGGGCGCCGCGCGCTTCACCGCTCCGTCGGGTTCTAAGACGCGTTCGGCGGCGGCGATTCTCTCCGAGGCCTCCCGCCGCGCTCACTTCCGGTCGGGGAGTCCCACCATTTCGAGAGGTCCGCGCACGGGGGCGCGGGGATCGCCAGGCCCGCTTCGGCGTCGTGAGAGGTATCGTTGAAGAGGGTCAGGCGCGCGTGCACGGAGTCCTTGAAGTCAATGATGTTGAGGGCGCCCAGGCTCTGGTCGAGGTGATCGCGGTAGAGGCGGGGGTCGAAGCCCAGGAGCGCGCTCACCAGCAGGCGCACAGTGGCCTTGTGAGACACCGCGAGGACGTTCTGATCCCGGTGCGCCGCGACGATCTCGAGGAGCGCGGGCAGGGCGCGGGCGGTCACCGCGAGTCCGGTCTCCCCGCCCGCGGGCGCGAACGTGTACGGGTCCCTCTCCCAGTGGGCGTACTCCTCGCGGTACTTCCGCTCCACCTCGGCCCGCGTCATGCCCTCCCAGTGACCGTGCGAGATCTCCCGCAAGCCGTCCCGCGGAATCACCGGAAGCCCGTGCGGCTCGACCAGGATGCGGGCGGTCTCCATGGTGCCGCCGAGCGGCGAGGCGTACACCGCGGCGAACTCGAGGGGCGCCAGGCGCCGGCTCAGCCGCCGGATCTGCTCGCGCCCGAGGTCGGAGAGGGCAACGTCGATGGTGCCGGCGAAGCGGTCCTCCCCGGCCAGCTCGGTCGCCCCATGCCGGGCGAGAAAGAGGCGCGTCCTCATCGCCTCGCCTCCAGGACCGTCCTGCTGGTGGCCAGCACATGGTTCAGGGTGAAGCCAAACCCCATGAGGAACTCCCGGACCGGCGGGGAGGCCCCGAAGTCGGACAGCCCTAGCACCGGCCCTCGGCGGCCCACAGAGCGCTCCTTCCCGAGCCGGAAGGCCGTCTCGACGGCCACGCGCGCCTCGCTGGCCGGGAGCAGCACGGCGTCCCAACACGCCCCGGGCTGGCGATCAAAGGTCCCCCACGAGGGCATGGACACGACACGGGTCCGCATCGTGTTGATGCACAGGAGGTCCAGCCGCTCCGTGTCGGCGGGGCCAGAGACGGTCGCCGGCGGGGTCATGGCTGGGGCGCCTGCGCCTCGAGGGCGGCGGTGTAGCGGCCCGCGGCGGCCGCGCTGTTGCAGCGCGCCCGGTGCGAGAAAGCGCGCTGGGCCGTCGCCACCCTCTCCGGGTCGCCCCGCCACGCCGCGAGCGCTGCTGCCTGGAGGGCCCGGCCGTAGGAAAAGCTGAGCGGCCAGGGGTGCGGACCCGGCAGGGCGTTGATGGCGTTGAGGTGCGCACTGGCGGCTTGTTCGTCCTGCCCGCCGGAGAGGAACAGGATGCCCGGGACCGCCGCCGGCACGGTGCGCCGGAGGCACCGCAGCGTCGCCTCCGCCACCTCCCGGACGCCGGGCTGGCGCGGACACGTGGTGCCGGCGAGAACCATGTTGGGCTTCAGCAGCATCTCCTCGAACGTGACGTGGTGCCGGTAGAGGGCGGCGAAGACCGCGTGAAGTGTGGCCTCGGTGACCTCAAAGCAGCGCTCGATGGTGTGGTCGCCGTCCATCAGGACCTCGGGCTCCACGACCGGCACCAGGCCGGTCTCCTGGCAGAGCGCGGCGTACCGGGCGAGGGCCGCGGCATTCGCCTCGATGCACGCCGCCGTCGGCAGGCCGGGCCCGATCCGGATCACGGCCCGCCACTTGGCGAACCGGGCGCCGAGCGTCCGGTACTCCCCCAGGCGCTCACGGAGGCCATCGAGGCCTTCGGTGACCAGCTCGCCGGGGGAGCCCGCCAGCGGCTTGGCACCCGTATCCACCTTGATGCCGGGGAGCATGCCCTGGCGGCCGATGAGGTCCACCAGCGGGGTGCCGTCGTCGGCCTGCTGGCGGATGGTCTCGTCGTAGAGGATCACCCCGCTGATGTACTGCGCCACGTCCTTGGTGGTGAAGAGCATCTGCCGGTAGCTCCGGCGGTGCGCCTCCGTGTTCTCGATGCCCACCGCGCCGAAGCGCTTCGCGATGGTCCCGCTGCTCTCATCGGCGGCCAGGAGGCCCTTGCCCGCAGCGACAAGAGCGCGGGCGGTGCTGGCGAGTTCGCTGGTGCTCATGGCTTCTCCTCTCGTGCGCCGGCGCGGCCGGCGTCGGTTCGGTCAGCGCTGCCAGAGAATCTCGGCCGCTTCCAGCGGCACCGCGGCCTCCGGGTGCTGCGGGACGAGTCGCGGTGTGTAGCTGGTGGCGCTCCGCGAGGCCGGCACGCCGGCGGCGTACTCGTAGGTGTTGCCTGGCTCGTCCAGCTTCCGCCCACGCGCCATTGCCTGGCACACGGGCTCCCCGCCATCCATCGGGTCGGCGAACAGCTCGACACGGACCGCCTCCGGGTTGAGCCCTCCGAGGTGGACGTGGACGGTGAACTGGTGCTGGTCCTCGCGCGTCTCCACGTGGACGGTCCCGAAGCGCGCCTCGGGCCAGTGCGCGGCGAGGTCGCGCCGCCAGGCGAGCACCTGCGCCCCCAGCGCTCCCTTGTCGGCCGCCCGCTTCCGGTAGGCGGCCGCGGCCGGGAGGTAGTATCTCTCGGTGTACTCGCGCACCGCGCGGTTGGCGGAGAACCGGGGAGTCAGACGGGCCATGCTCTCGCGCATCCTGGCGACCCATGCTGTGGGAATGCCCCCGGCGTCCCGGGTGTAGAAGGCCGGCACGACCTCGCGCTCCAGCAGCGTATACAGCGCCTCCGCCTCGGCCGCGTCCCAGGCGGGGTTGTCCCCGTGCTCCTGCCCGTCGCCCAGCGCCCAGCCCACCTCGGGCGCGTACGCCTCGGCCCACCAGCCATCCAGCTCGGACAGGTTGAGGCCGCCGTTGACCAGCACTTTCATGCCGCTCGTCCCGCTCGCCTCAAAGGGCCGGCGCGGCGTGTTGATCCAGAGGTCCACGCCCTGCACGAGGTGCTCGGCCAGGAGCAGGTCGTAATCGGGGATGAAGACCACGCGTCGGCGCGCCTCGGGGCGGCGGAGGAAATGGAACCACTCCTTGATCATCGCCTGTCCGGCCCCATCGGCAGGGTGCGCCTTCCCGGCGAGGATGAGCTGCACCGGCCGCTCGGGGTCGTTCAGGATGCGCAGCAGCCGCTCCCGGTCGTGCAGCAGCAAGTTCGGGCGTTTGTAGGTCGCGAAGCGCCGGGCGAAACCCAGGGTGAGCGCCTCGGGGTCGAGGTGCTCGCGCGCGCGCGCCAGCTCCTCTTCAGAAGCTCCCCTCACCGCGAACTGCTGCGCCAGCCGCTCGCGGGCATAGGCGATCAGGGCCTGGCGGCCGGCCCCGCGCAGGGACCACAGCTCGGCGTCGGGCACGCAACAGAAGTCACGCTCGACGGTGTCCAGGGTGCCGCGCCAGCGGTCGGAGCGGCAGGCTTTGGTCCAGAGCGCGTCAGCCTCTGCGGAGTCCCACGTGGGGACGTGCACCCCGTTGGTCACGTGACCCACCGGAACCTCCGCCTCGGGCCACCGGGGGAAGAAGCCCCGGAAGAGCCGGCGGCTCACCTGGCCGTGCAGGCGGCTCACCCCGTTGACCGCGCCGCTGCCCCGGAGGGCGAGGTAGGCCATGTTGAACGGCTCGTCCGGGTCGTCCGGGTTCTCCCGGCCGAGCGCCAGGAGATCGTGGAACCCGATGCCCAGGTCCCGCTCGGCGTATCGCCGGAGGTACTGGCCGATAAGCGCCGGGGGGAAGCGGTCAAAGCCCGCGGGCACAGGGGTGTGCGTGGTGAAGAGGTTGCCGGCGCGCGTGACCGCCAGGGCCGCGTCGAAAGGCTGGCCGCTGTCCTCCATGAAGGTCCGGGCGCGCTCGAGCACCGCGAAGGCCGCGTGCCCCTCGTTCAAGTGGCAGACCTCGGGCCGGAGACCGAGGGCCTGCAGCAGCCCCCAGCCGCCGATCCCCAGCACCAGCTCCTGCCGGAGGCGCAGCTCCGGGCCGCCGCCGTACAGCTCGCTGGTGACGGCGCGGATGGCCGGCGGGTTCGCCGGGTCGTTGCTGTCCAGCAGGTAGAGCCTGAGCCGCCCCACTTGTACCTGCCAGGCGCGCAGCCAGACCTTATAGCCCGGCAGCGGGAGGGCGAACCGGAGCCACTCGCCGCTCGCGTCCCGCACCGGGCTGATGGGGAGCTGCCCCGGATCGTTGTACGGGTAGAGTGCCTCCTGGCTACCGTCCGCTGTGATGGCCTGGCGGAAGTAGCCCTGCTGGTACAGGAGCCCGACGCCGGTCACCGGGACGCCGAGGTCGCTCCCCGCCTTGAGCTGGTCGCCGGCCACGTTGCCGAGGCCGCCGGAGTAGATGGGGAGGGCCTCGCTGAGGCCGAACTCCATGCTGAAGTAGGCGACCCCGGTGAGGGGCCCCTGGGGGTGACTGCCCTGGAACCAGGCCGCGGAGTCCAGGTACTCCCGCCGGAGGCGGAGGAGCGTCTCGACCCGGCGCCGGTACTCCGGGCGGGCCAGGACCTGCTGGAGCGTGGTTCGCGAGACCGTCTGCAGCACGACCCAGGGGTTGTGCGTGAGGGCCCAGAGCTCCGGCTCGAGCTGGGCCCAGAGCTCGTCGGCGCTGTGGTTCCACGACCAGCGCAGGTCCAGCGCGAGCTCCGTAAGGAACTCGGGGTTGATGGTCGGGGCTGACGGTGCGCGCTGCTTCCTCTTGGCCATGTGTGACCTCCTGCTGGCATGTCGGGGATCGGGTTGCCGGCCAGCGGGTGAACCTGGGGCGCCCTCATGTCTTGCTCCACACCCAGTCGCGGATCTCCGGCGGGTCCTCACCGACCCGCTGGATGTACTCCCGGTGCTCGATCAGCTTGTCCCGGATTGCCTGCTTCGTGTACGCCCCGATCGCGCCCAGTGTCGGCACGCGATCGATCACGTCGGCCACCAAGTGGAAGCGATCGAGATCGTTCCGGACAACCATGTCGAACGGGGTCGTCGTGGTCCCCTCCTCCTTGTAGCCCCGGACGTGGAGGTTCTTGTGGTTCGTCCGACGGTAGGTCAGCCGATGGATCAGCCAGGGGTAGCCGTGGAAGGCAAAGATGATGGGCTTGTCGGTCGTGAAGAGGGCGTCGAAGTCTTTATCCGACAGCCCGTGGGGATGCTCGCTGGCCGGCTGGAGCTTCATCAGGTCCACCACGTTGATCACGCGGACTTTGAGCGCCGGCGCGTGCCGGCGGAGGAAGTCCACGGCTGCCAGCGTCTCCAGGGTCGGCACGTCCCCCGCACAGGCCATGACCACGTCGGGCTCCGCACCCTTGTCGGTGCTCGCCCATTCCCAAATCCCGATGCCCCCGGTGCAGTGCTTGATCGCCGCGTCCATGGGGAGGTACTGCAGGGCGGGCTGCTTCCCGGCCACGATGACGTTGACGTAGTCCCGGCTTCGGAGACAGTGGTCGGCCACCGAGAGCAGCGTGTTGGCATCGGGCGGCAGGTACACCCGAATGACCTCGGCCTTCTTGTTGACCACATGGTCAATGAATCCGGGATCCTGGTGCGAAAACCCATTGTGGTCCTGCCGCCACACGTGGGACGTCAGCAGGTAGTTGAGGGATGCGATTGGCCGGCGCCAGGGGATCTCCTGTTTCGTCACCTTGAGCCACTTGGCGTGTTGGTTGAACATCGAGTCCACGATGTGGATGAACGCCTCGTAGCACGAGAAGAACCCGTGGCGGCCGGTGAGCAGGTACCCTTCCAGCCAGCCCTGGCAGGTGTGTTCGCTCAAGATCTCCATCACGCGACCCTGAGGGTCCAGGTGGTCGTCTTCGGGGCTCCGCTCGGCCACCCACGCTCGATTCGTGACCTCGAAGAGGGCCCCCAGGCGGTTGGACGCCGTCTCGTCCGGGCCAAACACACGGAAATTCTTGCTCTCCATGTTGAGTTTCATGACGTCACGAAGAAAGCCCCCCAGGACCCGCGTGCTTTCGGCGAAGCCGGTCCCCGGCTTCGAAACTTCGACCGCGTAGTTTCGGAAATCTGGCATCCTCAGGTCCTTGAGGAGAATGCCCCCGTTGGCGTGCGGATTGGCCCCCATGCGGCGGGTCCCCTTGGGCGCCAGTTCCCTGAGGCGTGGGATGAGTGCCCCCGTTTCGTCGAACAGTTCTCCGGGCCGGTAGCTCTTCATCCACGACTCCAGCAGCGTGACGTGACCGGGCTTCGTGGCTAAATCGGCCAACGGCACCTGGTGTGATCGCCAACTGCCCTCAGCCTTGTGGCCATCTACCTCCTTGGGGCCCGTCCACCCCTTGGGAGTCTTCAGGATGACCATGGGCCAGCGGGGGCGCGTGGAGTCGCCCGTGCCGCGAGCGTTCTGCTGAAGGGTCCGAATTTCCGTGATCGCCCTCTCCAGCGTGCCCGCCATCAGCTGGTGCATGGTCTCGGGATCCGAGCCCTCCACGAAATGGGGCGTGTAGCCATACCCGATGAACAAGCTTTCAAGCTCCTCACGGCCGATGCGCGCGAGGATCGTCGGATTCGCGATCTTGTAGCCGTTGAGATGCAGGATCGGGAGGACGGCTCCATCGTGGACGGGGTTGAGGAACTTGTTCGAGTGCCAACTCGTCGCCAGCGGGCCGGTCTCCGCTTCCCCATCCCCCACCACGCAGGCCACGACGAGGTCGGGGTTGTCGAAGGCCGCCCCGAAGGCGTGGGAGAGGGCGTACCCCAGCTCGCCCCCTTCGTGGATCGACCCCGGGGTTTCCGGGGCGACGTGGCTCGGGATCCCGCCCGGGAAGGAGAATTGGGTGAAGAGCCGCTTCATGCCCTCTTCGTCCTGGGAGACGTTCGGGTACACCTCGCTGTAGGTGCCTTCGAGATAGGTGTTCGCGACCAGTCCCGGCCCCCCGTGGCCGGGGCCGGCGATGTAGATCATATCGAGGTCGAACTTCTTGATCACGCGATTGAGATGGACGTAGATGAAGTTCAGACCCGGGGTGGTCCCCCAGTGGCCCAGCAGCCGCGGCTTGATGTGGTCCGGCTTGAGCGGCTCGCGCAGCAACGGGTTGTCCAGAAGGTAGATCTGGCCCACACTGAGGTAGTTCGTCGCCCGCCAGTAGGCGTTTAGCATCTCAATGTCTTTCGTGGACAGCACATCGGTCATCATTGTTCTCCTTTACACGTTCTCCGCCCCTTCACCGCCCCCCGCCGTCTGACGGCCGGACCCGTCAGCGAGGCAGCGGACGGTGTCCCGGGCGATCAGCAGCTCCTCATCCGTGGGAATCACCCAGGCGTGGAGCCGGGAGCCCTCGGCGTTGATGCGGGCCTCGCGGCCGACCGCTGCGGCGTTCCGTGCGACGTCCAGCGTGAGGCCGCACCACTCCAGGCCAGCACAGATCTGTGCGCGCACGGCCGGGGCGTTCTCCCCGATGCCGCCGGTGAACACAATGGCATCGGCCCCCCCGAGCGCGGCCAGGTACGCGCCGATGTACTTCCTGGCCCGGTAGCAGAACACATCGATGGCCAGCCGGGCCTGGCGGCCATCCGGACCGGCCGCCGCCTCAAGGAGCGTTCGCATGTCGGCGCTGAGCCCGGACAGCCCTAGGAGCCCGGATGCGGTATTGAGCATGGTGAGGAGCTGCTCTACGGACAGACCTTCTCGCTGTGACAAGACCTCCAGGATGGCGGGGTCGAGGTCCCCCGACCGGGTGCCCATCACCAGGCCCTCGAGGGGCGTGAAGCCCATCGAAGTGTCCACTGATCTCCCCCCCTTGATGGCGGTGGCGGAGGCGCCGTTCCCCAGGTGGAGGGTGATGATGTTCACCTGATCACCCGGTGTCCCGTTGATCTCGGCATAGCGACCGGTGACATAGCGGTGGGAGGTCCCGTGAAAACCATACTTGCGGAGGCCGTACCGCCGCGCCATGTCGTGGGGAATGGCGTAGCTATGGGCGTGCTCGGGGATGGTGTAGTGGAAAGCGGTGTCAAAGACAGCCACCATGGGTGCCTTTGGTCCAAGAACCTCCCGGCTTGCCCTGATGCCGCTGACGGCGGGCGGGTTGTGGAGGGGGGCCAACTCGCCCAGGGCCTCGAGCGCGGTCAACACGTCGTCATCCACGAGGGTTGACTGCGTGAACCGGGAGCCGCCATGGACGACGCGGTGGCCGACCGCCCCGATGTCGGCCATCTTTGTAATGTCCGGGATGCCAGATGCGGGGGAGCAGACCAACCCGAGGATGTGTTCCACCGCCGCCCGATGATCCGGGACGGACGCCACCCCACGATGGGCCGCACCCCCAGCACCTTCGAAGACAACGAGTGCTTCCGGCCCGAGCCGGTCGATCATGCCGCGGGCAAGCCAGCATTCTCGGCGCTTCAGGTCGGCCCTCTCCTCGATCGCGAGTATCTGAAACTTGATTGTCGCGCTCCCGCAGTTTAGGACGAGAACGTTCATACACAACCTCGTTCACTCCTGGTGCAACCAGAAAAGGGCGGGGCCAGGAAAGGGCGCAATGATTATCTGCGTTCAAATTGAACCTTGCGGCAGGCAGCGCTATTTTCCCGAGCCGCTGATCAGGGGGTAGCCTTGCTTCCCCCACTCAACCATTCCGCCCTGGAGGTTCCAGATGTTGGTGTAGCCCAAGCGCACCAGCGTCTCTGAAGCGATAGTACTCATCCGGTCGCTCATGCAGTAGAGGACCATCTTGGCGTCCTTCCTGGCGGGTAGGAGGTGAAGCTGCTTCTCCACCTGGTCGAAGGGGATAAACGCATCTGTCTTGGCAATCTCCCCTTCGTAAGGCACGTGGACATTCACCAAGAAAAAGTCCTTAATTGCTCTCCCTCCAACGCAGCAAAAGGCATCTTCGGGGAATCTGCAAGGGAGGGCTCCGGCAATCCGTCACCCACGTCTCTGCCGATCCCGGCCAGCACCGGCAATAGGCGCGCCGGTTACCGCCGAATCCTTTGACGCCTCCAGGCAGGCGATGGACCACGCGGTGTGGAAGGTCTCGCGGATGGGGTCGAAGCCCGAATCGTGGAGCATCTGGGGACCTGAACTTGACCGCCAGCGCCACCCGCCCGCTGCCGCAGCCCGCATCCAGCACCCGGGCGTTCAGGGGCACCCGCACCGTGCGGACCACCCGTTTTGTGAAGCGCGCGCCGAGGCCCATCACCGCGCAGATCAGGTCGAACGCCGGTGTGAGGAAGTGGAAGCTGGCTGCGGGAATCAACCGGTACGCGGGACTTTCTCCCTTCCCCATCGTAGCATCCCGATCAGAATGTTGGAACCCACCACGCTGTCATGGTCTCCGTCCCCAAGGCAAGGACCAAGAGGAGGCCTAGCAGGAATCAGCGAGCGACCAGCCAGACGTGGTTGCTCGTCATCCCCAATGACCGCCTCCACATCATCTCACCGCTTCCGGGGCTGGCGTTGCCCCGCCTCCTTCAGTAGTCCCTCAATGATCTCCTCGAAAACCTCGAATGGCTGCGCCCCGATCAACCGGCCTCTGTTGATCAGAAAGGCCGGCGTTCCGGTCATTCCGATCGTGCGTCCGATGATCGTCTCTTGCTCTACCTTCTCCCGCGGGCGCTCGCCATCCAGACAGGTGCCGAAGTTGGCCGGCTCCAAGCCCTCCTCTGCTGCATACCGCTTCAGGTTCCTCGTGGTGAAGGCGAATGGTCCAGTGTTGGTGAACAGCCGATCATGATACGGCCAGAACTTCCCTTGTTCGTGGGCGCACTCGGCGGCGATGGCCGCCTGGACCGACGGCGGCCCCAGGATAGCCAGGTGGCGGTACACAAACCTAACCTTGCCGGTTTGGATGTATTTCTCCTGGATTCGGGGTAGGGTCTCCCGCCAGAACGCCCGGCAGAAGCTACACTGGAAATCCGAGAACTCCACGATGGTCACCGGAGCGTCCGGGCTCCCGCGGCTAGGTCCGGGACCGCGCTCCAGGGCTTCCAGCAGGGTGTCGGCTTGGGCGGCCGCTTCCGCCTCCGGGGCCCAGAGAGCCAGCATGCAAACCAGGCCGATCATACCTGCAATGGGCCCAAGAATGCCAAGACGCTTCCAATCGTTCATCATGCCCGCTGCGCCGTTCATTCTTCCCTCAGCAATGCTTCCACCACCTGGCGGGCCGCCTTGCTGTTCCAGTCTCGGGCGCCCGCCTCGGCGCTCACGATTCTCCCCCGACGGTCCAGGAGATAACTCGTCGGCAATCCGCGGACCCCGTACTGGGCGAAGACCTCACCCGCCGGGTCCAGCACGATCAGAAAGGTCAAACCGAGCTCTTCAACGAAGGATTCCACCACCTGGGTTCCGGCGCGGTCTCCGGAGATGGCCAGGATCACCAGGCCCCGATCGCGGTATGCTTGGTAGAGCTTCTCCATCGAAGGCATCTCGGCCCGGCATGGCGGGCACCACGTGGCCCAGAAGTTCACGAGGACGACGTGTCCCCGGTGATCGGAGAGGCGAACCCGGCTTCCCATCAGATCCGCCAGAGCGAATTCGGGTGCCTCCACGGTCCGTTGGCCCGGGGCCTTGACCTGCATGGGCGGTAAGTCCAGGACGACACCCTGCCGGCGAGCCATGAGGAAGGCGAGGGCGAAGATCATGGCGGCGAGGAACAGGTTATTCGCGGTCAGGTGTCGGCGCCACCAACGCGGGGTCCCCACGGGCTTCCCCTCTCCCATGGCGGCATCGGGGACCGGTCGCGCCCAGCCCAGGCGTCTGAATAATCCGATCATCCCTCGTTCTCTCCGGGAGCGCCACTGAGCGGCTTGACTGCCATCACCAGCCAGACGATCTGGGCAAACAGCGATTCGATCTGGACCACACGGAGCCCGGCATTCCCAATGACCGCCGCCAGGTCGAGAGCCGACGGGGCAGCCTCGATCGTCCGAGGCAGATTGGCGGCCAGGGTCCAGGCCGCGCGCCTCCTGGCAAGGAGTCCGGCGAGCAGCGGCACAAGCCACCGAAGGTACGCAAGCGCTAGCCTGGGGATGAGCGCAGGTGGAGGGCGAAGGAACTCCAGCAACGCGAGATACCCACCGGGGACGAGGACGCGGGCCATTTCCTCGAGTGCTCCCTTGACCTCCATGTGCCGTAGGCCCAGACCCAGCGTGATGGTGGACACCGTTTCATATCGCAGTGGGAGGTGTTCCACATTGGCTTGAACGCACGCCAGACACGTCCCGACCTCGGAAGCCTTGCGGCGGGCTTGCACCAGCATGGGGACGCAAGCATCCACAGCGATCACCCGACCCGTCACACCGGCCTGCTGGGCCGCTGTCAGGGCCAGCGATCCGTTACCGGTCGCACAGTCCAAGATCCAGCCACTGCGAGCAATTTGGCACGCCTCGATGCATTTCTGCCGCCAGCGGCGGTCCAGTCCCCCGGAGAACAGCCGGACCAGACGGTCGTAATCGCCCGCCACGCCAGTGAACGCCTCATCCACGAACCGGCGCCGATCCCCGCCCACCTGCTGCCAGAACGGTTCGAGCCCCGGATCGCTCACAATCTCTCCCATAACCATTGCGGTGTCAGCCGAATGAAATACGCGTTCAGGCTCGTCATGGCTCCCGTGAACAGTAGGACCCCCACGGCCACCAGCACCACCCCTGCCACCCGATCCACGAGGGGGAGAAACCGTCGAAAGCGTTCGAAGAACCGGTTGAACCTGTCCAGGGCCAGCGCGCTCAGAAAGAAAGGCACGCCTAGGCCAGCGGCGTAGGCGGCCAGCATGGTGATACCGTCTGCCGCCCTCTCGGCCGTACCGGCCAGGGTCAGAATGCTGCCCAGGACCGGTCCCACGCAGGGGACCCAGCCGGAGGCAAATGCGATCCCCACCAGGAGAGAGCCGGCATAGCCAGCGGGACGCGCCTGCAGGTGCACGCGCCACTCGCGGTGCAGGAACGGCAGCCGCAGGACGCCGGCCAGGGAAAGGCCAAACGCGATGATCAGAACACCCCCCACCTTCTGCAGCAGGCTGCGAGACTGGAACACGAGCTGGCCCAACAGGCTGAAGGAGGCGCCCAGCGCAATAAAGACCAGCGAGAAGCCCGCGATGAAGAGACCGGCGTGGAGGAGGGTGGCCGCCCGGCCTGGGGTAGTCCCCGGACTGGCAGCGGAAGCTACGGCAGGCCCCGACACCCCGGAGAGGAAGGCCAGGTACGACGGCACCAGGGGTAAGACGCAGGGCGACAGGAACGACAGCGCCCCTGCGATCATGGCAATCAGGACTGTCACGCCCTGTCCGGGCTCCACGATATACTCCTTCGGTCCAGGGTTCACCCGCCTGGGGTCAAGATGCGACGCCTCAGCGCACGGTCACCAGGAACTCGCCCTGGCCTTCCTGACGCCCTGCTCGGTCAATGGCCACCCGCACCCTCCACTGTCCGGCCATCGTGAAGGTAACTGGGGCGACGTACCGGCCGGGACCATCCAGGTGTGCTGCCATTCGCCCGGGTGGCCCCATACCCGCCATCCGCCTCCCGATGCTATCGGTCACCATGTCGTAGGTCACGGTCACTTTGGCATCGGAGATGGAAACTCCTCCTCGGTCCACAATTGAGATGGTCAGTTCCGCAGGCACATTAGCCCAGGGAGCGCGAGGTTCAGATCCCAGCGTGGCCCTAACGGAGCCGATCTGCTGGGTTCGGGGTGGCGCGGCCGGGACACGCAGGAGCGCAAGGTACAGGCCCCCCGTCACTATCCCGACCACGGCGGTGACCCCCAGCACAACCACCAGGGAGCCTCTTCGGATCCGCGGTGGTGTGGGTCCGTTGCGCGCCTCCGTCCAAGGTTTCCCCGGCCCTTCGACCCCCTGCCGGCCGGTCATCGTCTCCACGCTTCTGGGTTAGTCAACGAAGATCGGGAGCCCTCGATACGCCAGGTCAAATTCACAACGGCCTCATCGCCGGCACGGATGATCACCCGCTCCTCCCGGATCCCCAGCCGCTCGTGCCAGAACCGGAGGGAGTAGGTCCCGGCCGGCACGTCAGGGATCCGGAAGGCGCCCGAACTATCGGTGACCGCAGCGTAGGGGTGTCCCACAACCATGACATACGCGGTCATCCAGGTGTGGCCCACGTCACAGGCGATCCGGAAGAGCCCGGCACGCGTGAGGGTACGGCGGACCGACCGCTTGTACACGGGCAACGCCACGTTGAACAGCGTGCGCTTCGCCTCATCGTACGCGTGAGCAGTGTGAATAACCCGGTCGCTGTTCCGGATCTCCAGCACCTCGCCCAGCCGGACCACTTGCACGTGTGGAACGAAGACACACTCCAGGTTGTCCAGGACGGCGAACCCTCTTGGTTCGCGGTATGGCCCGGCAACGCCTTCCACGGTGACCACCACATTGGCCAGGCCTTGGTTTCGGGACACGACGAAATCCTCGGAGAGCTTAAACTCGCCGCAGATACTCCGGTGTTTCGTCACCGGAAGTCCAGCGGGACCGGGGAAGTCGCCCTCCAGGACGATGTGACCGCTCACGCCTCCGACCGGCTCACCGGCCAAGATCGGCGCAGGCCCCAGGAGGAGGACGAGGCCGACGACCGGCATGATTGCGGGGGGCCACTTTTGTCCCGGACCCCAGGCCATGCGATGCGCCATGCGGATGCACTGGGCAGGCGTCACGACCGATCAAAAGCGGTGGTTGAAGTGGACAAGCTTCACGACCCCCGCTGGGTCCATGACCACCCGAAGGACCATGTCGTTCATCGTCGTTTCAGCCCCCAGGCTGAAGCGAAGGTCGCGGTATTCCACGATGTGCTCTCCGGTACGCTGCAGATGGCGGGCCCAGAGAAAGCTGGCCACGGATCGGAACAGGAGTACCGATTCCTCGGCATCGCTCTTCTCCACGTAGACATTGCCCGCGGGCTTGGTGTAGAGGCGAAGGTCCACGGGTGTCCCAGGCCAGGGGGTCACCGTTGCCTGGTAGAAACGGTTCCGCGCCTCGGCCAGGGCCATCCATCGGAACGGGCTGAACAGGCGAGGAACCACCGCCATCCGGTCTGGCGCGATCACCCGCTGCCTCAGCTCCGCCGCGAACCGCGCCTGGGCCACAGCCTTGGTCCCGGCCGCGAGGCCGAGGTAGACGACGGCAGCGGCCAGGCCGATCCTCACCGCGCGCGCCCCACGCGGCGGCCGTTGCCAGGCCACCAGCAGCGGTACGGCAAAGGCGGCCGTGAGGATAGGATCCACGACGAAGGCCAGGCTTCCGGCCAGGAGGGCATCACTGAACGGATAGAGGAGTCGGACGCCAAAGGGGTTAATCAGATCCAGGCCGATGTGGACTAGGATCCCGAGGTAGACCAATCTGACGATGTCGCGATACCTCCCGGACCCGCCCCATCGGGAGATCGGCCAGGCGAGGAGCAGGGCAAGGAGAATTCCACCGAAGAGCGAGTGGGTGAGACCCCGATGATACTTGATGGCCGCGAACTGGTCCCACAGTCCGATGATATTGTCCAGGTCTGGGGCGAGTGCGCCTGCAGTGACAGCCACCACGGCGGTCCGGCCGAGCCGCTGGCGGAAGCCCGCGTGGGCGATAGCCAGGCCCGAAAGGACATGGGTCACAGGATCCATGGTGGATGTGCTCTCCCTAGATTAATCTCAATTTCCGAATCCCCCGTACCGGCCATGATGATCAATCCCGCGGTACGCCTCGATAAAGCGAACGACACGCCGCTCGTCGAACTCGTCGAAGGCGTCAATGTAGGACCACGCGGTGAGGGCGATCCGCGTCTTCATCCCGGGATACGGCGCCAGGATGACCTTGTCCGGATACCGCCTGACGATGTCTGCGAGCTTGGAGACGAGGTCGTCGCAGCCCTCGCAGTTGTACTGGATCAGAACGCCGCCATCCTCCAGGTTATGGATCTGGAGGGCCTTGGGGATGGGTCGTTCATGAATACCCCAGGCCGCCATTCCCGCGGCGTGGGGTCCAGATGTGGGCGGGTCGCTGGCGTAGCGAAACGCGACCGGCTCGCCGGTCACGTGGGCGTTGCCCTGAGAGGCCACGAAGGTCCCCGGCTTGGGCTGAAACACCCACCAGCCGATACCAACCACCAGACCACCGACGACGAGGACTGCAATCCCCCGCGACGCCAGCCGCTGAGAGCGCCTCCGGCGCGTCTCGCGCGCTCGTTCCGCCTCGCGAGCCTCTCTGCCCGCCTGGCGGCGCAGGCGCTTGTCCATCGGGGCGGTTGACTTCTGTTCATTGGCCATGAAGATCCTTCGACCCTAGACCCTGCAACAGGGGACGGCCAATCCCCTACTAAGGCGCCCACCGGAATACCCTCTCCGGGACGCCGGCAACGCCTTTCACTATCAGTTCGAGGCTTTGCGGCCTTGGCTCTGGCCATGCAAAGCGGACTGTTGCCTCGCGGTGGTGCCCGCTTCCCTTGGCGCTCTCCACCGCGGCCGGCGACATTTCGCCACCCCGCCCATCCCGCAATCGCACGATCTCCTCGAACCGGTAGCCATCCACGCTCCCGGAATGGCTGTCCAGGACCACCTGGAAAGTCGGCCCCTCGGCACGTTCCTTCAGAAAGGTAACGTCCACCGTGACCCCACCGCCAGCAACCGATTGCTTCGGTGTGGGTAGTACCTCACCCGCGTTCACACCTTCCCCTTGCACCAAGAGGAGCGAGGCTGCCGTTAGGAGAGCCAACAACAACTGTCTCAGGGTCATTGACATCCCCCCAATTCTAACCCAGCGATTGGTGAGCGACATCACTTGGTTCCCATCATCTCGGACATGCGCTTCTGCATCTCGGCCATGCGCTCCATCATGCCGGACATCTGCTTCATCATGTCACCGCCCATCATGCCTCCCATCATGCCCGACATTCCACTCATCATCTCGCCCATCTGGCCCATCATCTGCCCCATCTGTTTCATCCGGTCAGGCCCCATCTGCCCGCCGGCCATCATCTCCGACATCTGTTTCATCATCCCACCCATCTGCTGCATCATCCCCATCATCTGCATCATGCCGCCCTGCCCCATGCCGCCGGTTGCGGGTGGCGCCTGGGCCAAGGCTATTGAAGAACCGAGGAACAACACGGCGATGCTGAGGGTCAATGCCAGGAGTCTTGGCTTCATGTGACACCTCCAGTGGCGAAAGCACGCATACAGGCTCCGCCCGGAAAAGAGATGAGCGTATGGGCGATCAGCGTTCGATGAGACGGGTCAGTAGGGCTGTTCGGGAGGGTGGTCTATGGCCCGCGCAAGGAACCAGAGTGGATAGACCCCAGTGAGCGGATGTACGGCTTCACTCGACGAGCCCTGAAGCACAGAGTGAAGCGGAAGGGTAGTCGTCGCCGTCGCGGCATTCAGGCTCCCGCAAAAGATACCGTCCTCCTGAGGAGGTGAACCCGCAGAAGCCTTGGGGGGCCCATCAAAGGCACACTGGAGGACCAGTGCGACGAACAGCAGCACAAGAGCCTTCGTACCCAAGGATGTCATGACGCTTGGCCTATCGAGAAAGTGGCGTCGGGCCTTCCGAGACGGACGATCGCTGCTGCCTCTTCCAGGGGAATCTGTCCGATATGGGGCCGGGATGTTTCGCCGAGGACATCCAACAGATACTAGGGGGGGTAGCCACCGGAGTCAAGTTGTGAAATGCTTGCAAAAACACCCGACCCTTACAGCTTCGGACGATCCAGAACCTCCGCAGAGACGGGGGAAATGTTCGGCAGCCGATCAGACCGGAACCGTGGCACGAACCGGGGAACCCGGGCCGCGTAGGCCCGGTAGGCATCGCCGAACTGCGCCTCCGTGTCCGCCTCTTCCCGGCGGGCCAGGCGTACGTACATGGCGATGAGGATTGGCCACGTTAGCGCGGTAATGATGGTCGGCCACTGGATGAGGAGCCCGATGGTGATCAGGAACAGGCCGCTGTACTGCGGGTGCCTCACCCATCGGTAGAGGCCGGTGGTCACCAGGGCCCCCTGGGCCCGGTGGACCTGGCGCCATCCCCGGGCAATGATGACCAGTCCGCCGAACATCAGCAGGTTGCTCACGACATGGATGGCCGTCATCATGACGGCCCCGCCCCCCAGGAGCGTCACCCAGAGGTGGCCACTGGCGTGGGAGAAGGGGTTCAGGGTGGGATACCGGCTCCCCAGGATGCTGGTGAGGATGTAGATGGTCAGGGGGAAGCCGTACATCTCGGTGAAGAGGGCCACGACGAAGGCGCTGTACACCCCGAAGGACCGCCACTCTCTCCGCCGGAGCGGCGTCAGGAAACTCAGGACGAAGACGACGAAGAAGGCCGCGTTGAAAACGACCAGCGACCAAAATCCGTACCCGTATGGGATGTTCTCGCCGTGCATATGTTCCTCCGAACCTACGCGGCTCCCAACTCATCAACGTGAGAATGAACCCGCGGGCTCCACAGCTCCCGCGACGGGGAAGGTTCTTTCATGCCTGCTGCGCCATCTGCGCCATATGTCGTGATGCCCGCACGACCTTCGAGCTGATATACAACACCCCGGCCAGATTGAAGGCCAGGCCCACCCAGAAGAGCCCAACCTGATACTGCCCCACCAGCGCGACCAATCCTGTCGCACCCAGAACCGGCAGGACATTGGCCAGGTAATGCGTGCAACAGGAGATCATGGCTGCGGTGGACGTGCCACCGGAGACCGCCGCGACCTTGCCCGCGGCGTTATCATGCCGGGTAATTCGCCGGAGATACATATAGAGCCCGACTTGGACGCCAAACCCCGCCGCCAGCGCGACGGTGAAATGCCAGAATGTAGCGAATTGCTCGCGCGTAAACTCCCAGCCGGAAACCAGTGTGAGGATTCCGAAGTAAACCCCGAGCAGCAGACCAAAGGCAAGTATGCCCGCTCCCGCTGCCTTCATGACCACAGGATAGGAACGCACGCCTTACCTCCTCGCCTTCGAATCGGTCAGCGCGACTGTCTCGCGATCCCGCATGACCTGACTCGTGAACCGCGCCAGATCCATCAGGCCTTCCTCTCTCACGCTGCAGCCGAGCGAGAATCAAGATCGGCCATGAGACTACTGGTGCCCGCCGTGGCCACCGGCCTTGCCGATGAACTTCTCGGGATTCTTCTCGAAGGTTATCTTGCAGGCCGGGGCGCAGAAGTAGTAGGTCGTCCCCTTGAACACTGAGGTCGCCGCCGCCTTCTTCTCATCCACCTGCATCCTGCACACGGGATCCTTGGCCATCGCGTTTTCCTCCTGCATTGGGCCAGGGCGCCAGGGCCCCGGCCGGTTAATTGCCACCCAGATTACCCCCATCCGGGGAGGCAGTTTTCGGTCGTGCCCAGGACCTACGCATGCCCGGAGCCGCAGTGGGCGACGCGGGGGATCATGAACCGCTCCATCCACCTCACCTCCCTTCGCCACGTATATTTAACCGCCAAGACGCCAAGACCGCCAAGCTGATTTCCTCACATACAGCTTTGACAGTATTGAATGGCGAATGCCGAACGTCCAACGCCGAAGGAGTCATGCGGAGATGGATTTCGGAGTCTCTTTCCGGTTCGTCATTCATCATTGGAAGTTCGATATTCGACATTTTCCTGCGAAACCACCTTGCAAGCCGTGGCGACTTATCGGTTCAAATGGGTCGACCATAACGCACGACCTGGGCGTGCAGCCGGTCCACGGCAACGACTCGAACCCGCTCCCCCGCCGGAATGGGTTCATCCGCCGTGGCGGACCATACCTCCCCGTAGCACCGGACGAGGCCGTGGGGATTCAACTCCGTGAGGGCTTCTCCGCGGATGCCCGCCATTCCCTCCACGCCCGTGATGTGTGGCCGCCGCATCGCCTTGACCACCGGCCAGGCGACCACAGCTGTCAGGGCAAGCACGGCCCCGTACACCGGGTACGCGATCGAGGACGGCAACAGCCAGAAGAGCGGCAGTGCGAGCACAGGCGCGAAGAAGATCAGGTGGCACATGGATTGCTCACTGGGCGAACCTAGCTGCCAGGGCGTGGACGAAACTCGACGCGCTTCTCGGCGTGTTCGCCGCCGGCCTCATCCTCGCGCTTCGACCCGTGCTGGTGGCCGCCGTGCCCGCCGCAGCCCATGCCGAACATATGCATGGCCACGAAGATCCCGCCCAGGACGATCCAGAGACCGTAGTTCGAAAGAAATTCTGCCATGTGCGTTTCACCTCTCATTTCCGATCGGGACCTCTCATGTCCCCTCGGCTATCCATCTGAGCAACGAAGATGCCAGAATTTGCCGATCCTCCACGATTTATGAGCGTCCGCATCTGATTGATTCCTGAGCCTCAGTGGAGAGGGGCAATTGAGGGCGATAGGAAAGAGGGTAGAGGGCAGCTTCAGGTTTGACGATTTGGCAATATGCGGCCCCGGCCATCTCACCGAGACGACAGAATGTCAATGAACCGAGGACAGGAACAGCACACAGAGGACAGTTCCCCCAGGCCCGGGTGGTGTGCAGGGACGGCGGAGCCTTTGGCCTTGACGCTCCCTGCGGAGACGCGCTAGCGTCGGGCGGCCGGCGGGACGGCGGTACCTGTTGAAGACGGTCAATGTGCCGGCGGCGTGGGATGCGGGAGGCGGTGGGGCAAAAACGAGATAGCCCATGGCCGAGCCTCCCGGGCATCCAGGGGCGGGAGATATGCCAGGGGACATGGAGGATGCGGCGGTCAAGAGGGCCGTCCTGGTCATTGCCACCCTGACCGCCTTTCTCACGCCCTTCATGGCCTCCTCGATCAACATCGCCCTCCCGGCCATCGAGCGGGATTTCCACATCGACGCCGTGCTGCTGGCCTGGGTCGCGACCTCGTTTCTCCTGCCCGCGGCCGTCTTTCTCTTGCCCTTCGGCCGGTTGGCCGACATCCACGGCAGAAAAAGGATCTTCGGGTGGGGCATCGCCACCTACACTGCCGCCTCGTTTCTCTGCGGACTCTCACCCTCCATCCTTTCCCTGATCACCTTTCGCGTCCTGCAGGGGGTCGCCGGCGCGATGATCTTCGCCACGGGAGTCGCCATGCTGACCTCGGTGTTCCCCGTGGGGGAACGGGGCAGAGTCCTGGGACTGAACGTCGCGGCGGTCTATCTCGGGCTTTCCCTGGGTCCACCGCTCGGCGGACTGCTCACGCAATCCCTCGGGTGGAGGAGCCTGTTCCTGCTCAACGTTCCCCTGGGGGTGATCATCCTCGCCCTTGTTCTCTGGAGCCTGAAGGCGGACTGGGCAGAGGCGCGGGGGGAGAGGTTCGATCTGCTGGGGACGCTGCTCTACAGCCTGTCCCTCACCATGATCATGTACGGGGTTCCTCTGCTCACGGCCAGGACGGGATCCTGGCTCGTCGCCATGGGCCTGCTCGGCCTCGTCGCCTTCTTCCGCTGGGAGCAGCGGGTCGAGCACCCCGTGTTGGATGTCAACCTTCTCAGGGGGAACGCCGTCTTTACCTTTTCGAACCTGGCCGCCCTGATCAACTACAGCGCCACCTTCGCCGTGACCTTCCTGCTGAGCCTGTACCTGCAGTACACCAAGGGTCTGGGTCCCCGGGACGCGGGCCTCATCCTGGTCTCGCAGCCCCTGGTCATGGCCGCGTTCTCCCCGATCGCCGGGCGGCTCTCGGACCGGATCGAACCGCGCACCGTGGCCTCCCTGGGGATGGCCTTCACCGTGCTGGGGCTGGTCCTTCTGGCATTCCTGGGTGAGGGGACGCCGCTGGCCTTCATCGTCGCCACCCTCGTCATCCTGGGGTTCGGCTTCGCCCTCTTTTCCTCCCCCAATACCAATGCGGTGATGAGTTCCGTGGACAGGCGACTCTACGGGGTGGCCTCGGCCACGCTGGGGACCATGCGGCTGAGCGGGCAGATGCTCAGCATGGGAATCGCCATGCTCGTCTTTGCACTCTACGTTGGCCGGGTGCGGATCGGAGCGGCGAACCCCGCCTCTTTCCTCTACAGCCTGAAGGTGGCCTTCGCGATCTTCGCTATCCTGTGCTTCTTCGGGATCTTCGCCTCGCTCGCCCGCGGCCGCCTGAAATGACCCCCTCCCCGAGGGAAACGTCGTCCCATCTACGGAAGGTTGACAGCGATCAGACGGTGGCGAGGATGAAGAGGCCGAGGGCGCAGACGCCCAGACCCATGCTGAGGCGGAGACCCTCCCGGTGGTGGAGGTTCCAGCGGCCCAGGCGGTTCAATGTCGGCCGGGCCGACGCGGCGACGAGAATCACCCCCAGGGGCAACACGAAGAGGGCATTGTAGAGGGTGAGATAGGCGAAGGCCTGCAGGAACGTCTGCTGAAGGGAGAGCATCGCCAGGACCGACAGGTACACGGCGCCGCTGCAGGGAACCGTGCAGAGGCCCACCAGGACCCCCAGCGCCACCATACCGGGCAAGGACGCCTTCCGGGCCAACTGCTGCACCAGGACCCCGACCCGCTTCGGCGCCTGGAGGCGCAGCCCCATCTCCGGCAGCAGGGCGTCCTTTACCATCCAGAGGCCCAGCAGGACGGCCACGAGCGCCGCGAGCCGAGAGCCGAGATGGTTTCCGGCAAAGAAGGACGACACCTTGAGGAATCCCAGGCCCAGGATCAGGTACGTGAAGAAGATGGCCCCAATGTAGACGGCGCCGTACCGGTACAGGACGGATCGCGTCTCCTGGAGCGATTTGCCCTCGACCGTCTGGAGGAAGGTCGTGACGCTGGCGATGAAGATGAGGAGAAGCGTGAAGGCGCACGGGTTAATGGAATCCAATAGGGCGGCCACCACGACGGTGGGCAAGGTGGCCGCTGGCGGAGTGAGCATGCTGGCGCCGAGGCGCCCATACCTGCCGGGCACACCGGCAAGATAGGCGGTGAGGGCCAGGCCAGCTAGCAGGCCAAGGACGATCCCGCCTAACCTGAGCGTTGTTCGCCACTGGCAGATCACGCCGAGACCTCCAGTTTGCCGCGCATGCTCGGGTTGTCCTTGCCCCCACAGCAGACGTCGCAGTAGAACTCGTACGTCCCGGCTCGCGCCGGCGTCAGGGTGACGAGCTGGGTGCTCTCCGGTCCCACCTTGGCATTGACGCCCAAGTCGTCAATGGCGAACTGGTGCCACCCACCTCCGTCCGTGTGGAATCGCGTATCGCGGTTGACCAGCAGGATTCGAATCGGCTGGCCCGCCTTGGCCCGGATGACCTGAGGGAGGAATCCCTCCATCGTCGTCTGGATCTTGACATCAGCGGCCATGGCGGGGATGGGGACAAAGGCCCGCCACAGGAGATACCCGGTGAGTCCGAGGACAACGACTGCAATAGCGCCAAAGGTGATGGCCCGCCTCCGGGAACGGGCTGCCCGGCTCCTGCGTTTTCGCTCGGTCTTGGATAGCTGCGTCATGGTGTAGCTCCGTTTGCCGTTAACCTTTTGAAGGCGTGGCCGTGGGGCCGGTGCGAAGGGCAATGAGTGCTCCCGCCACGATCAGCACCACGAGGCTGATGGTCTGGGCCGCGGAGATCCCACCGCCGAACTGGAGCTGGTCCCCGCGGAATTTCTCCACGATGAACCGGATGATGCCGTAGCCGCCGGCATAGAACAGGACGAGCTGACCGTCGAAGCGGACGCGCGTCCGCCACCACCAGAGGAGACCGAATAGGAGCAGGTTCAGGCTCATCTCGTACAGTTGGGTGGGATGAAGCGGGACGTTGAGCGGCGCCATGGCCTGGGGGTTGGTGAAGGTGACCGCCCAGGGCACCGTCGCCGGAATCCCGTAGGCATCCCCGTTCAGGAAGCAGGCGAACCGGCCGATGGCCTGCCCCAGGATGAGGGACGGGGCCAGGGTATCCGCAAGTCGCCAGAAGGACAGGTGGTGACGCCGGACATACCAGATCGCCGTGGCCGCCCCCGCAATGAGCGCCCCATGGATGGCCAGCCCCCCTCGCCAGATGGCCAGCACACCAAGCGGGTCTTCAAGAAAGATCCTCGGTACGGCGAAGGCCAGGTAGTAGAGCCGCGCGCCGAGCAGGCCAAAGAGCGTCGCCCATACGACGAAGTCCTGGACGCGCTCCGGCGGGATCCCCTTGCGGGCCGCCTCCCGGCCAGCCAGCCAGGTACCAGTTAAGAGGGCGATGGCGATGAGGGTCCCGTAAGCCCGTAGGTGAAAGCCGCCGATCTTCAGGAGTATCGGGTACATGTGAGATTGTCTCCGGTTCAGAACTTCATGGTATTGCGATGCCGACGCGATTAACCGTGAAACTCGCCAGCTCAGGGCATTGGCGGGTGCACGGCTTTCCCAGTGACCTCGATGCGCCGGGCAACCAGACGCCCGGCGTGCTCGCTGTACGTCACCTTGACCAGGTGCCCGGGGCTGAGGTCGCCACGAGAAATCGACGTCCGGAGCTTCTTCACCACGGTCCGATCGTCAAGCGCGATGGGAACATCACGCTGCCGCTTCCCTTCCTCGATGACACGGACCACGACGGTGCGCTGCTCCCGATCCACCGACATGACCTCCCCCGCAATCGTGTTCCTCGCAAACAGCTCAACGAGCGACCGCGCGGGCGCGGCGGGGGGCTGCTGGGCCCCCACGGGCACGGCGCCCGGCAGACCCAACACGAGGAAAACGGGAGCGAGAAGCCTCAGGATTCTCCAGCCATTCACGGCGCCTTGGCTCCAATGACGGATATGGATTCGGCCACCAGCCGGTTCTCCTCTCAGGCCGTGATCGTGCCGGTCCCCTCCGAGCAGGTAGTCGAGACCTCTGGGGCCCGGAGGCCGCGGCGGGCCAGGGCCTTGCGGGCCACCATGAGGATGTCCTCCCGGCGGACTGGCTTGTTCAGGTAATCGACAGCGCCGCTGTCCATGGCGTTCATGTAGGTCGTCCATTCCCCATAGGCCGTGAGGATGACCACGGCCGCCTGCGGGCTTAGGGCGCGGATGTTCCGAAGCAGATCCAGGCCGTTCATGCGGGGCATTTTGAGATCGGTGATGATCAGGTCATAGGCACGTTCCGTCAGGATCATCAGGCCCTCCTGACCATCGCTGGCGGTGCTCACCCGGTAGCCCGCGCGCTGGAAGATCTTTGCCAGCGCTTTGCTATGGTCCCGGTCGTCATCCACAACAAGGACAGTCGGTATCCATTCCGGGCTCATTGCCACACGCTCCCCAGCCCGATCCTCCAGGGACATAGTTCCTGTTCACTCAGGCTGTTGAATGGCCGTGAGCTGCCAAGACGACCCGGCCGACGGCCTGACGAAGGTCCAGTACTCTTCAAACTTCACCGGAGACTCCTTGCTCCCGGCTGCAATACGCCCTGTGGCTTCTTCGACTGTATAATCCAGGAGATTCGCCACGAAGTGGATCGTGACGAAAGGCCTCCCGGCCTCGACCCAGGCTTCCCGGATTTCGCTGCGCCGCACGGCGATGTTTTCCAGACGATTGATCTTCCCCTCGGCCTTCAGCGTGTCAATGAGCATCTGGAACTCCTGGCGCACCTCCGGACCGAGAAGCTCCCGCACCGGAGCCAGGTCGCGATTGGCCCAGGCGCCCTGAATCCGGAAGAAGAGGTCCATCGCCTCCTCGGGGAATCGCCCGGCGTCAAAGCCCGGCACGATCGCCGCGACCTCGGCCAGCCCACGCTGGAGGCTCGGCGGCTCGGGCAACTCTTCCACCGCCGTGCCGCCGCGGTCCGCAGAGGAAGCGCCGCATCGCCCTCCGTGCCCCCCCATGCCCATGCTGAAGTGGCCACCGTGTGCTCCCGCGTATCCCTCCTGGTTCCTGCGGCGCAGATACGCCACGACGGCAAAGGCGATCCCTGCGACCAAGAGGATCTCCAGGAGGCCGATCCCGCCTCCGAAGCCCCCACCCAGCCCCCCGAGGCTGGCGCCGTATCCCAGGCTGCTGAAGAGCAGCGAGCCCAGGAACCCCCCGGCGATCCCGCCCGCGAGACTCCGGAGGAACCCGCCACCGCCCCACGGCTGACTCGCCGGGACGCTCGGCGCGGCCGGCTGCGTTGGCGTCTGGTACGAGCGGTACTCATTTCTTTGGTTAGGGCTGCTGTAGCCCCGGTACGGGCTCGAGAACGAGCGGGAGCTGCCACCGCCGAACGACCGACCGCCCCCCGCCCGCGCCCATGCGTCAACCTCCAGGACACCAAAAAGCAGAAGCAACACCGTCACCACCCATGCAGCCACCCGCCACCCCCCACGACCTTGCATGAACGCTACCTCCTCCAGCGCTGGGTTTGATAGAGCACAGAAATCGCACCTCCCGTAAGAGAAAGCAGGAGGAATGCCAGCCCGCCAGAATAAACGGCCGCGTTGATCCTTCTTCGCAACTAGGCATCGCAGCGGGGCGTGGGGCGTGGGTCCCGGGAGTCCGAGCTACCAACGGGAACGGGCGAAAGCCTGGGTCTTGACAGAATGGCAAGGAAGGGTGGTTTTCACGGGGGCGGACGGGACGTGATGTCAATGGCTCCGGCAGAAGCCGCACCGCTTCGAGCCGAACCACCGGTGCAGAGGCCATCGCCGTCTCGCCCGGGCGGATCCCGCCCCGGCACTGCCGCGTCCAGCCTGTCCCCGCAGGAATCCGTGAGCCCGGCCTCTCGCTTCACGTTCAGAGAAACCAATACGTCAACGTGTCATTGATGCCGGCCAGAATGAAGATCGCCCCCGCAACCCTCTTCACGGTGGAGTGACCCCGCGAGAGAGACCTGGTATAGGCGCCCGCCAACTCACTTCCTGTCGTCAGGAGGCCCGCGTACGCTAGAAGCGGAACCGCGGTGCCCACGGCGAAGAGACCGGGGACGAGGAGCCCGGCATTAGACCGGAGTCCCAGCGGAATCGTAAGACCGAAGAAGAGTAGGAACAGCGTCGGGCAAAAGGCAAATGCAAAGACCACTCCCATCAAGAATGCCCCCCACGGGCCTTTCGTGGATATACGGCGCCGGAGTTTTCCGGCAAGGTTGTGTCCGAGCGACATCCGCAGACGTAGCAAACCCAGGAACACCACCCCGATGGTGATCATGAGTGGCCCCAGGAGCTTTCGCGCCGCGACGACTACCGGGACCGCCGCCCCCTGAACCTGTAGGCCGAGCCCGATGACCACAGCTCCGACGACAGTATAGACAAGCGCTTTTCCCAGCGTGTAGGTCGCCGCTTCCTGCCACGGGCGCCCGTGCTCGAGATCACGGGAGACATAAGCGATGGCCGAGAGGTTGGTGGTGAGCTGGCAAGGGGCCGTAGCGCCTAGAAGGCCGAGCAGAAACGCATTGGCCAATGGGAAATCGATTCGGTCCGTGAGTTGTCTTACCGGTTCCCCGAGGATCACGCTCAGCCGGCTGAGGAGGAGGTACCACTCATTCATCACGGCCACACCAGCACCCTGTCGCACGAGGAGAGGAAGCCGAAGGAAACCCTCAAATCTCCCGCAGCGGGGGAAGAGGAGTGGTGAGGAGGGTCTAGAAGGCGGGCACAGGAGTCGTGCCCCAGGTGTGCCGTCGCGGGACCTGCATAGTCAACGTCACCAGCCCGTCGCCAGGGCGGCACTGACACCCTTCGGAAACGGGGGGTCTCCTCCGTTGTCCGACTCTAAGACCATCGCTCTCAGCCGGACGTCCTGGTAGCAGGCCGTGCAGATGGAACGACCTTCAAGGGTCAGCACCCACGAATACGTACCGCCGCCGCAGACAGCGCAGCGGCGGTGCCGCCTGGACAGGTCCAGCGGCTGCTGGAATCTCCCCACAGACTCCCCGAACCTCATCACATCCCCCTCAGGTGCAGGCGCACCGCTCGCTCATGCAGTGGTCAGGGTCTGAGATGCGCAGGCTCTGACCAGGGTGACTACGCCTTGGAGACCAGGATCTTGCCGTCGGCTGCGACCTGAACCTTGTAGGGGTCCAGCGGGCGGGGCGGCGGGCCGCTGACGTTCTTGCCGTTCAGGTCGTAGACCCCGTTGTGGCAGGCACACCAGATGTCCTGCTTCTCCTCGCGGTACTGGACCGTGCAGGCCAGGTGGGTACAGATGGCGGTGAAGGCACGAAGTTCCCCGGCGGGGGTCTTGACCAGGATCCCGGGCCGGCTGCCGAACTTGAAGATGCGGCCCGAGTTGGCCTTCAGCTCACCGGCCTTCCAGGGAATCTCCGTGCTGGCGACACGGGGCTCCCCCGCTTTGGGGGGAACGATGAACCGGAGCACGGGATAGGCGAAACTCAGGAACATGGCGCCGAAACCGGTGGAGAGCAGCACCTGGATGAACTTTCTTCGGGAGGCCAGGTCCTCGAGATACTCCGCCTTGGTCATGGTCCAGCCCTCCTCCCCTAACGGACGCATATGGCTCATGGCATATGGCCCATGGTCCGGGCCTTTTCGGATGCCATATGCCATAGGCTATACGCCATACGCGAGCGTGGGGGTCTACCCCTCCAAGGCCTTCTTTTCCTGGGCCGGCAGCGAAGCCTCGACCTTCGGAGCCGGGCGCTGGATTGTGTCCGCTCCGTGGTCGTGCCCTCCGTGGCCGCCATGCCCGCCGCGCATCATGAACAGATGCATCAGCGGACACGCCAGGATCAGCAGGAAAGTGAAAAGGGTCCCGATGCTGATCCCCAGGGACGGTAGGAAGAACAGTGCCCCGAGTCCCACCAGACCCAGCGTCGTGAGCCAGCTCCGATTCAGCTTCATTGGGCCCTCCCCTCACATCCCTCAAAGGCGTTCGGCAGTTCGACGGTTCGATGGTTCGGCTGTTCAGGAATCATGGGTACACCCAAACGATTAAACGCCCGAACGGTGTTTTGCCGCCATAGCCAATCTACTCTGCAACGCTCCACCGAAAGATCCGTTCCTTCACGCCGGCCACGTCTTTCACGATCAGCTCGATAGTCTTGGCCTCGGCGCTCACCTTTCCAAACTGCAGGACGGCCTGGCGGTGATGGCCGCCCCCGCTCGCCTGCTCCACCGCGACCACCGGATACGTCTTACCCGCGTCATCCCGGAGAGCGGCGATGGCGTCAAGCTTGTAGCCATCCAGATTCACCGAGTGGGTGTCGAGGACCAGTTTGACCGCCGTGGCGTCTGCTTGCTCCTTGAGCAGCGTGGCGATGACCGTGACGCCCCCGCCGGCCACCTGCTGGCTCAACTTCGCCTGGACGGCGGAGGCGGCGAGTGCCTCCCCGCTCCAACCCATGAGGCCGCCCACGGTCGTCACGCCCAGGACGGTCAACCACACGACGCGTCGCATGGAGTTGCTCCTCTCTCCACGGGATTTTCGCCCGCACATCCCCCGGGGAACGTCACGCCCTCAGTGACAGCTTCCCTTCGACTTCGGTGGGGTACCCGATGCGTTCTCACTGCCTGGCCTTCCTCCGGCCACCTCCTTATCGGATTGGCCCGGTTTCTCCCGGTTTCGACCGCCACAGCAACCCATACCGAACCAGTGCATGGCAACGAACACGCCGGCCAGGGCAATCCAGAGTCCGTAGTTCTGCGCGAACTCAATCATCGACGCCCTCCTCCCCCTCAGGGCTCGCACCGCTTCGAGTGCCCGAGGCAGGCTACGGGGTCCCCGCCATCAACTCATCGCAACCGACGTGCCATGGAGGGCATCTTCCGTGCTCACCTGCCAGGCTTTGGAAATCAAGAGGTTCCGACGATGCTTGGGGGGAGGATGGTGAGCTGTCCGCTTCTGGTTTGACATGCAGTCACCACGGGCAGAATCCAGGGCTCGGAGCCCAGACTTTTTGTCACAGCACATGAACCGAGCTTGCGAAGTCCGACCTTGCAGCAAGCAGAGGACGGCCCTCGAGTGTGCCTGGTGCCTGGTGGGCCTCCTGACGTGTGAAGGAACCCGAAGGAGCGCGATCGGGCCGGTATGCGGGGTGACCCTACCGGACGGAGATGGCCTGGTAGTCCTTGCTCTTGCCTTCCGTACTGGCAATGCCCCGCGCGGCGTCGCCGAGCTTGACGAGGATCGTCTCCCAGCCCAGGGCCCCGATGTGCTTGTAAGTGATCTGGCCGTCTCTATCTATGAAGAAGGTCTCGGGGATGCCGTATACCCCGTAGTCAATGGCGATCCGGTTCTTGGGGTCCCGGCCGTTCATGTAGGTGATCCCGAATTCCTGGATGAAGCGACGGGCGGCCTCCTCGGTGTCCTGGATATCCACCCCGAGGAAGACCACCCCTTGGTCCTTGTAGCGCTGCCAGGACTGCTCCAAGAGGCGTGCCTCCGCGCGGCACGGCGGGCACCAGGAGGCCCAGAAGTTGAGGAAGACCACCTTCCCGCGAAAGTCCGAGAGGCGAACGGTCCGCCCGTCAAAGAGCGTCAGGGAAAAGTCCGGCGCCGGTTTTCCCGTGAGGATCGAGGGGATGGCCCGCGGGTCCGTGGTAAATCCGTAGGCCAAGAGGGTCACGACGCCCCCAATCGTCGCGAGGACCAACACCGCCTTCCACCAGCGCATGCGGAATGTCCTCATCCCCCCTCACCGGGTACCCCCTGGGTGCCTCTCCCCCGAGGGGAGAGGGACTAGTTTCGAAGCGCCTTTCCCCCAGCGAGAGGGTGCCGAGGGAGAATGCCGAGTGAGGGGAATACAGGCCAGTCCCCGTAAACTGTCCGGGGACTGGCCGAGATATCCTGGGTTGTTGCTGTTACTGTTTCGGCGTCGTCTCCGGCTCCGTGGTGGTGCTCATCGTCTGGTGGCACGCGTCCGTCATCTGCTTGGCCTGATCGACGGTGATGCCATGCTGGTCGGCGAACTGCTTCAGTTGGTCTCCGGTCAGCGGCTGGCTCATCATCATGTTCATCATGCCCGGGCCCATCATCCCGCCTTGGCCGCTGCCCATCATGCCGCCACTCATCATGCCCATGCCCGGGCCCATCATCCCGCCCTCCGGGGCGCCGGTTGACTGGGCGATGGTGTACCCGGCCGCGCCCAGAACGAGGACGAGGGCCGCCGCCATGATCCATGCCTTCTTCATCTTGGTCTCACCTCCTCTCAGTAGGTTTCGCGAACTCCACCTGGGAATGAGGCAAGCCCAGTGCCAGTTCGGCTTCCCCGCGGGAACAAGCCCGGCCAGTTGGAGGTTGTTGATTTCCAAAGGAAAATCCAAGGCGGGAATAATGCCGCCGGCGGGGGGTGAAGGGTCCCTTCGACGTTCCTGTAGGAAAAGCGGGAGATTGGTCCAGTGCGGCCTGACTTTTTGTCAACCGGTCTGCGGAGGCAACTCGCCACCCGGAGGAGAGGAATCCTGGGGCGAGGCATCGCCTGCCGGACCGGTCCCCTCGGACTCCGGTTCTGCCCTCATCCGGCGGTAGATCGTCCGTGTGGCAATCCCCAAGAGTTTTGCCGCCAGCGTCTTGTCCCCCTTGGTGTACCGGAGCGTCTCTTCGATCAGGCGGTCCTCCACCTCCTCCAGGGACGTCCCGATGGGGATCACCAGGTGCCGGGCGATCCGCTCGATACCCACCAGCCGCTCGGGGAGGTCGGCCGGCGAGATCATGGTTTCACGGGTCAGGACCACAGCGCGCTCGATCACGTTCTCCAGCTCGCGGACGTTGCCAGGCCAGTCATACCCCTGCAAGACCTCGATGGCCTCTTCGGTGAACCCCGTGATGGCCTTGGCATTCTTGGTGGCATGTCGGCGGAGGAAGTGCTGGGCCAGCAACGGGACGTCTTCCGGCCGCTCGCGGAGTGCCGGAAGCTGGATCGTGATCACGTTCAGCCGGTAGAACAGATCCTCGCGGAAGCGTTTCTCCTGGACCAGACTGGTGAGATCAGTATTTGTGGCCGCCACCAGCCGGATGTCCACCTTGAGCGTGCGCGTGCCACCCAGCCGCTCGAACTCCCCCTCCTGCAGGACCCGCAGGAGCTTCGCCTGCGTTGCCAGGCTGAGGTCCCCGATCTCGTCCATGAACAGCGTGCCGCCATCCGCCAGCTCGAAGCGCCCCTCCTTCCGGGCCACGGCGCCGGTGAAGGCCCCCCGCTCGTAGCCGAACAGCTCGGATTCCAGCAGCGTCTCGGGAAGGGCGGCGCAGTTGACCTTGATGAAGGGCCGATGCCGGCGGGGACTGCCGTGATGAATGGCGTTGGCGATCAGCTCTTTCCCGGTGCCGCTCTCTCCCTGGATCAGGATCGTGGCGGTGCTGGGGGCGACCTGATTCACCAGCTCCAGGGTGCGCAGCATGGCCGGGCTTCCTCCGATGATCTGGCTGGTCCCCTGCAACTCTTCCAGTCGCGCCTGCAGGGCTCGGTTCTGGAGGACCAAGGCTTGCTTCTCGGCCGCCTTCTGGATGGTCTTCTCGAGCTGGGCCCTCTTGAACGGCTTCGTGATGAAATCGTACGCGCCCTCCTTCATCGCCACGACCGCTTCCTCGACGCTCCCGTGGCCGGTGATGACGATCACCTCGACGTCAGGAGCGATGGCCTTGGCTGCCTTGAGCAGCTCCTGGCCCGAGAGCTTCGGCATCTTCAGGTCAGCCAAGAGGATGTGAATAGTCCCCTCGCGCAGGCGGTCCAGTCCCGCCTGGCCGTCCTCGGCAAGCACCACATCATAGCCGGCCTTTTCCAAGGTCCGGGAGAGGGCCTGCCGGACGGCCTGATCATCGTCCACCACCAGGACCCGGATGCGGGCCTCCTCCCCGGTCATGGGTTCCCCTCCCCCGCCTGCGTCGGGAGGCTCAGGCGGAACGTCGTGCCGATCCCCGGGCCGCTCTCGCATCTCAGGCTGCCGCCGTGATCCACGGCGATGTGGCGCGCGATCGCCAGACCCAGCCCGGTCCCACCGTCCTTGGTCGTGAAAAACGGGTCGAAGATCTTGTCGCGAATGTCTTCGGGAATTCCCATCCCCGTATCGGTCACCGCGATCTCGACCTCGAAGGCATGCGCACGCGCCTGGATGGTGATGCGTCCGCCCTCGGGCATCGCTTCCGAGGCGTTCCGGACCAGGTTCAGGAAGGCCTGACGGATCTGGCCCGGGTCCAGGGAGAGGGAGGGGAGCCTGTCCGGAACGTGCAGGCTCAGATGCACGCCGCGCCGCTGGAGCTCCCCACGGACAAACTCACCCAGCTCCTCCAGCAGGGGCCCCAGCGCCGCGGCCTCCAGCTTGGGCTTGGGCAGGCGCGCGAAGCGAAGGTACTCCTCGGTCACCGCCCCCAGCACATCCACCTGCGACCGGATCGCGGCGAGGAGGGTGCCCGCCTCGGCCCGCCGCGCCTCGGGCAGCGAGCGAAGTTCATCCTCGAGCAGCTCGGCGTTCAGACTGATGGAACCCAAGGGGTTGCGCACCTCGTGGGAGACCTTGGCGGCCATCTGCCCGATGGTGGCCAGCCGCTCCGATTGGACCAGGCGCTCCTGAGCCGCCTGCAGCTCCCGGTACGCTCGCTCCAGCCTGGCCTGTCTGTCCTCCAGGGCCTGGTTCAGATCCTCGACCCGGGCGCGCGCCAGCCGCTCGCGCTGGCTGAGGTACCCGAGCGAGCCCGCCAGTAAGAAGAAGGTCGCGGCCCGCGCGATCAGATGGTGCCAGTCTCCCCCCGACGCGCCCAGGAAGGAGAAGACCCCGTACAGGATGCCTGCTGCGCCAGCCGTGCCCAGGGCGATGCCCGGACTGAAGTACACCGCCGCCAGTGCCACCAGCGGGTAGTACAGTAGGTAGAAGTGGCTCTCCAGACCCCCGCTGAACCAGACGAAGAGCGACACGAAGATCAGGTCGAGTCCCACGGTCCCCAGGAGTATCCGGCGGAGCCCCCCCGGCCAGGTGCGGATGGCCAGGAACAGGACCAGCTTGTAGGCGACGAAGGCCCAGGCCAGGGGGGCAAGGTGCGGCTGGTGCTCCGGCCGCACGGGGGCCAGGAAGAGGGCAACCATGCCCCCGAGCATGGCCATGGCACGGAGGATCGCGAAGCTCCACTCGTCGGACGCCAGCAACTTGGTGACACCCTTGGCGCTCATCGTATTCGGCCCGGTTGATCTCGACTCTTGGCGGTCCATCCCATCTACCATCAGATTTCGCTCACATCAGTTTCCGGGCATCCGATGACCCGGCGGCATCTCGTGCCCGCCAGAGCCATCCTGCCCGCGACGGGTGTCGGTTCCCTTCAGCCCCTTGAGGTAGGCCACGAGATCGATGACCTCTTGTACGGTCACCAGGTCGTTGTAGCTCGGCATCTTGGACTTGCCGTCGGGAGCGCGATAACCTTTGCCCTCCTCGATGACGGCGCTGGAATTGATGATCGCCTCGGCGAAGTACTCCGGGGGATGCAGCGGCGCCATGAAAGAGAGTTCCGGCCCAACCTTCCCCGGCTCCAGCCCGGCATCGGGCCTGGGGAATTGTTCTCCCTTCACCTCGTGACAGGTGTAGCACTCCAGTTTTACGAACACCTCCCGGCCCCGGGCCGGATCCCCTGCAGGCCAGGTGAGCTTCCATCCCTCTGGGGTTCCATGCGCACCATGCTCGGGCGCCGGTGGCACCGGCGCATGCTGGGCCCACGCCCCGAGCCCCACCGTCAGTGTCAACAACCCACCAGTGATCGGGCCGCTCCACCGGAACCACAGGCGGCGCTTGGTGTGCAATTCCCCCTTACGGTCGCATCGCACGGTCATCATCCCCCTTCCGGGAATCAAGAGTGGGCCGGCATCTTGGAAATTCGAGCGGGGAGGCAGTTCTTTTCACGGAGTCTATGGGTCATCCTCCGCCCCGACGGGAGAAGAGACGTTTCGAGCCTGTCACACGCACGGGATTCATCGGATGCGAAACAGCCCGCGTTCCCAGAGAAAAACTCGGCGGACCCCTCGCGACGGTCTATGCCCGGGATGTTTCAGACAGATCGTTCGGGGGGATGATCTATGGACTGGGCCAGGGGCCAGAGGGGATATCCCTTGGGAACGGAGGCCACAGGTTCCTCTGAGGAGAAGAGAGCCGCAGGCTGCTCTGATGGGACGGGCCCCGCAATTGAGGAATGGAGAATGCCGCAGAACGTGCCGCCTTCCGGCGAGGACGAGGTGGGCGAGTGTGGTGCCGCCAGCGCCTCAAGGGGGCAGGCAATGACCAGCCCGGCGAAAAGCAGGACAAGTAGCTTTATTGCGGTGGACCTCATGGGATCCTTCGGATCATCCTATCGAGCACGAAAGGTCCTCGCGCGTCAGGCCAGCCCCCCCCTGTACGGCAAACCTTGCTGGTGCCCGCTCGCGCCTTTTCGGTGAAGAGCACTTTCCGGATGGTAGTGGGGCTCCCCTGCAAAGTCAAGCGCCCCACCCCGCACGCAGGGGACTCCGATGCATGGAAGGGGATCTCAATAGCCACCGCCGGCCAACGCCGCAACTTGTTTCTGCACCTACGTCCCCTTTCCCGTCCCCTTTCCTAACGGCCGCGGTGAGCGGCCGACGAACCTCGTTCCCTCCACCCGTTCGTCAGACGCCTTGCACTCCTGCAGCTCATTGCGGGTCAGGCACCGTTGTACGCGTTCACGATGATCCTGAATGAATCGGCGCCGTCTCCACCACGCCAATACATCAGGCCGGCATTGCGGCCTTCGTAGCCGTGGAGGCCGACCCATACCTCGTCGAGGCCATCACCGTCGACGTCAGCAACAGAACGCGGCTTCATGTGACTGTACTCATTCTCGCCGACGACCGCGATCGTCGAAAGAGTGGCATCGAGAACCACAGTGCGCCAATATCCGACGAGATTGGTATCCGAATCCGTTCCGAAATTGGCATAAACGACGTACTGGCGGGCAGGCCGAGTGAAGCGGCCCTCGAGCGCAAGAATCTCCTTGATCCGCTGGCCCGTAGGAATCTTCGCGCCTTGGCTGACGGCCGCGCGAATCCTCTCAAGAGTCCGGGCATCTGGAGTGCGCCGCTGGGCCGTGCAGCGCGTTTCGCACGACGGAAGTCGAGGTGCGGCGATCAGGAAATCGGTTTTGGGTACCTTGAAACCGCTCAGCGGCTCAGCCACCGCCAGCAGCAGGTTCGCATCGCCAGGCCCGTTGTAGTGGATCGCATATCTGACAACCTTCGCCGAGCCCTCCGCGGTCGGGGTTCGTACACGGAGGACGTCACCTACCCGCACATCCACGGCGCCAGCGACCGACGACCAGTCGACATTCTGGTACGCGAAGTCGCCCCAGTAGGCAACCGGACCTGGGCGCGTAAAATCGGGGCGCTCACGCAATACACGACCGAAGAACGTGTCCCACACTGCCCACCGATCCTGCGGAGTCTTCGCGCTCCCGAAGAACATCCCCTTCAGCGGTATCTCAATGTATATCTTGCCTTTCTCCGCGCCACCGACCATGAGTCGCTCAAAGAATGCGTCACGTTGAGTTGATGTCGACTGCGAGGATGCCGGAGGCAACGCGGAAACAATCAGGACCAAGGACACAAACCCCGCCGCCCCAGCGAGCCGTAACGCTGCCATCGCCGCTGTAGATGTGGACATTTGCTTGCCCCGATGCGCCTAACTAGAGCTAAACAGAACTACGTGATATCCCACACACTCCAAGGAATTGCAGTCCATTTCCGGAACTCGCGATCCTGAGATTGAGCCTATCTTCCCGGATCAAAGATGCTCCCGCCGGGCGATGCGGGCTTCGAACATTCCGGCTCTGAAAGCAAGACGGCCCTTCGGGGATCAGCGCTCCCCAAAGGGCCGCATTTGTCCGCGGGTGACGGCGGAATCCTGTCTTGGCTCGCTCGACGCGTCTCTGCTGGCCGCCATCTCCCCCGGCTCTCCGTGGCCCCAGGTGCGCCGTGAACGTGGGGAAACCCTAGCGAACGCCTGACAAGACTGTCAAGGTGAAAGTCAGCAACATCGGCTGGAGAGCGAGAAAGCTGGGGGGCGGGAAAGCTTGAAGGCTGGAAAGCTAAGGTCTTTGGAGGCTGGGTTATCTTCCGGGTTCGCCGACGCCGTCAGCCCGGACCAAGAACGGACCCATGTGACGGTCCCTCTGGGACTTGGAAAGTACCCACGCGCCATCGGGTGACCAAGAGGGATGGCTGTTGTCCAGGCCGCTGTTCTAGAGTCGTCTGAAGTGGCCCCTCCTAGCTCAAGAATTCGGTGCACACTAGACAGCAAATTCAAAAACAGGGGTTTCGATCACCCGGGTCGGCTTTCTTTGCTCCCAAATCAACTGCTGTAAGCGCTCTACGGTCTGGGGCGAAAAGAAACGCTCTCCAGTTTCCAAACACACTCTGGCCGGCACGTTCTGGACGATGATGAACTTTCCGTCCATTTCAAGCACGTAGTTTACTTTCTGTTCTTCATAGGTCTCTTGTTTCCAAGAATTGATGCTCATATCAGGTTCTCCTGACCCTGAGATCGACCCACGATTTCGGGTCCGGCTCATACAGGGTGATGACCTTAACCAAAGGACGCGATGGATAGCTGCATTGTATGTGCAGAGGCCTGCCGGCTTGGGTGAAGCCAAGTATCAAACAACTTGGGCCATACTTATCGTTCGGGTAGTCTTCGATGATTTCGGCATTGGCAACAGCTTCGCGGAATTCCTGCACTGGAATACGGCGAAGGATGCTCTGATCAACAGCATGTTGGGTGAACTCGAACTGGCCGTGTGCAATCTTCGCACGAATATCCTCTATCATAGCTGGAGATGGTCATACACGAGCTTTCCTGTACGCCGCATCGGGGTGCTTCCTAGCCTGGCTGAAACGTAACGCCCGCCCGATGGAGCTGTCAAGGCGAATATTGGAGCAGCCTGGTAATCACCGCGACTGCCTGTCCTGTGTCTCGGAGTAGGAGTCCCGGACCAGAAATTGCGTGGTGGCCTGTGCGAGGAGCCCGGGAACCCTCACCACCCCGTTCGCCACCGCCCGGAGATTCTGCTAATTCCTTCACGCAGCCCACGCACCCGACCCGATTCCAGCCCGTACCTCCTTCAGACAGGCTGGACGCCCGTGAGGAAGCATCCTCCAACAGGCGGCCGGCCACAAATGGCAGCGCCGGTCGGGGAGTACCCGACCGGCGCTGTGAACCGGGTGTCAGTTGGGTGACTACTGCTTCTTCTCGCTCTTGCGGATGTCCGGACCCTCTGTCCCCTTCGGCTCCACCTTGCGGATGCCCGGGCCCTCGGTGCCCTTGGGCTCAACCTTTGGCTTGGGAGGAGCTGCAGAGGCGGACTTCTTCTTCGTCGCCTTCTTGCGGATGTCCGGCCCCTCAGTGCCCTTGGGCTCTTGCTTGCGGATGCCCGGGCCCTCGGTGCCCTTGGGTGCCTGAGTCGAGGCCGTCTTCTTCTTTCGGATGTCGGGGCCTTCCGTCCCCTTCGGCTCCTGCTTGCGGATATCGGGACCCTCGGTCCCCTTGGGAGCCTGCTGCTGGGCGTAGGCCGGAGCGATCACGACCAGTGCGAGCAGCAGGACAGCAATCAGGCTCACTACCTTCTTCATCGATACCCTCCTCCAGGTTACTGAATTTTCTGAAACCCTTTGGGCGTCGCCCAAAGGGCCATGGCAGCACCATGCTATCTGACAAGGCTCCCCCGGCCGCGGTCCCGGGAGCCCATTACCCAGTGAACGGCCCCTTCATGGTGCAGGGCGGATGCCAGCCCCGAATCAATTCTCCGGACAACCCTGCTGAAAGCCTGCCCGCCTACTTTTTTAGCTACTTACGGGCATTCGGATCGTGGACAGACCTCAGGGCCGCTCGTACTAAATAGATGCCGGCTGCTCCAAAAAGGGTTCGCCCATCCCAACTGGTAGGGTCCGGAATCCCCTCCGCGGTCCCCGACTACTTGACGAATCGACCACTCAACCATTTGACAGCCCTCAAGCCAGGTCGGCAAAGAAAGAGGCGAGGTTCTCCGCGCGGTCCAGATTGAGGCAGGCGTCGATGGTCTTCCGGCGCTGGGTCTCGTCCAGGGCCGGTGTCGCCAGGTTGTGGAATTTCGCCTCCAGCTCCTCCCGAGTCATGGGATTCTTCGGGTCGCCCCTGG
>Ga0214473_10000905_pt1 | contig 40488 bp, 29 predicted proteins | sample RVTome_7_FD_203509 | JGI IMG/M metagenome (GOLD analysis project Ga0214473, IMG submission 203509) | Soil microbial communities from uranium-contaminated site in the Upper Colorado River Basin, Wyoming, United States - RVT98D197 | ecosystem: Environmental > Terrestrial > Soil > Contaminated >...
GAAGGAGGTCCTCTGATGTCGAAGCAAAAGTTTGTGCGGACGAAGCCGCATGTTAACATAGGGACGATAGGGCATGTGGATCACGGCAAGACGACGTTGACGTCGGCGATAACGAAGGTATTGGCGTTGAAGAAGCTGGCGAGTTACATGCCGTTTGATCAGATAGACAAGGCGCCCGAGGAGAAGGAGCGTGGGTTGACGATAGCGATAGCGCATGTGGAGTATGAGACGGAGAAGCGGCACTATGCGCACATCGACTGTCCCGGTCATGCGGATTACATCAAGAACATGATTACGGGTGCGGCGCAGATGGACGGGACTATTTTGGTGGTATCGGCTGCGGATGGGCCGATGCCGCAGACGAGGGAGCATGTGCTTTTGGCCAAGCAGGTGCGGGTGCCCTCTATTGTGGTATTTTTGAACAAGGTCGACATGGTGGATGATCCCGAGCTCTTGGACCTCGTGGAGTTGGAGGTGCGGGAGCTCTTGAGCGGGTATGATTTTCCCGGGGATGACATACCGGTGGTGCGGGGCAGTGCGTTGAAGGCCTTGGAGTCTGATTCTAAGGATGCTGCGGCGGCGGAGTTTGAATGCATATGGAATTTGATGAAGGCGGTGGACGAGTCGATACCGGAGCCGGTGCGGGATGTGGACAAGGACTTCTTGATGCCGATCGAGGATGTTTTTAGCATCTCCGGCCGTGGTACGGTGGTGACGGGTCGGGTGGAGCGAGGGATTGTCAAGGTGAGCGAGGAGGTAGAGATTGTAGGGATTACCCCGACGACCAAGACCGTGGTAACCGGGGTGGAGATGTTTCGCAAGGTCCTGGATGAGGGGCGAGCGGGGGACAACATCGGGGTCTTATTGCGGGGGGTAAAGCGGGAGGATGTAGAGCGTGGTCAGGTATTGGCCAAGCCCGGCAGTATAACGCCGCACCTGAAGTTTAAGTCTGAGGTCTACATCCTGACGAAGGAGGAGGGTGGCCGGCACACGCCATTTTTTAACGGCTATCGGCCTCAGTTTTATTTTCGTACGACGGATGTGACGGGGGTGGTGGCGTTGCCCGCAGGTGTGGAGATGGTGATGCCCGGGGACAACGTGACCTTTCAGGTGGAGCTGATAACCCCCATTGCGTTGGAGAAGGAGCTGCGGTTTGCCATCCGGGAGGGTGGCCGCACCGTAGGAGCAGGGGTCGTCACCGAAATCTTGGAGTAAGGACGGAAAGAGATGCGGACAATAATCACCCTTGCCTGTACAGAGTGCAAGAGGAGGAACTACACCACTACGAAAAATAAGAAGACTAAACCGGATAAGCTGGATTCTAGGAAATATTGCCGTTTTTGCCAGAGGCATACCCTTCATAGAGAAATACGATAGACTTGGGGCAATTAACAGGGGAAGGTTCTCTGCCTTCAAACCGACATAACTTAAGGCCAGTAGCTCTAACGGCTAGAGCATCGGACTCCAAATCCGGGGGTTGGGGGTTCAAATCCCTCCTGGCCTGCCAGTGTTTCTTCATTCTTTCCGAATTCCTCGCTCATCCTGAGTCAGAAAGCTAAGGGAAGGGAAGAGTATGGGTGGTACTATACAAAAGGTTACCCAATTTTTAAAAGAGGTCAGATTTGAACTCAAGCGGGTTACGTGGCCCTCTCGCAAGGAGACGTTAGCGGGAACAATGGTGGTTTTGATCATCGTTTTTATTGCGGCCTCCTTTTTAGGAATCGTAGATATAGGGCTCTCCAAATTGATCAAGCTGGTCCTCAGCGATTGACCTCAGGGAGGATCTCGCAGGAAAAACGAAAAGGTCTCGCAATGTCGCACAAATGGTATATCGTTCATACGTACTCCGGATATGAAAACAAGGTGAAGGCTTCTCTGGAGGAGCGGATCAGGAAATTCGAAGAGGAGAAACAGAGACAGGGTGAAAAGGATGCCCAGGGGAAATATATCTCCCAAATCCTGGTCCCTACGGAGACGGTTATAGAGCTGGTCAAGGGGAAAAAGAAGACTTCTTCGCGCAAGATATTCCCCGGTTATATCCTGGTTAAGATGGAGCTCAATGACGAAAGCTGGCACGTGGTAAAAGATACCCCCAAGATAACGGGGTTTGCGGGCAGCCGAACTCAACCTACCCCTCTTTCCGACAAGGAGGCTGAGACGCTCATCACCCAGATCACCGAGGGCGCCTATACGCCGAAACCGAAGGTCACCTTCGATGAGGGGGAGAGCGTGCGGGTAATCGACGGGCCGTTCACCAATTTTGTGGGGACGGTTCAGGAGACAAGGCCCGATAAGAGAAAGGTGAAGATCCTGATCAGCATCTTCGGCAGGGCAACCCCTATCGAACTGGACTTCATTCAGATAGAACGCAATTAATTAATTAAGGAAGGGATTATGGCGAAGAAAAAAGAGGTCATGGGGTCGATCAAGTTGCAGATACCGGCCGGGCAGGCTACTCCCTCCCCTCCGGTGGGTCCTGCCCTGGGGCAATATGGGCTCAACATTATGGACTTTTGTAAGGCCTTTAATGAAAAGACCAAGGGGCAGGAGGGAACCATCATTCCGGCAGTCATCACGGTATACACCGATAGGACGTACACCTTTATAACAAAGACCCCTCTTACCTCGATGCTCTTAAAACAGGCCGCTAAGATCGCCAAAGGGTCTGGGGAACCCAATAAGACGAAGGTGGGAGAGCTCACCCAGGAGCAGGTCAACAAGATCGCTCATATCAAGATGGCCGATCTCAACGCTACCAGTCTTGAGGCGGCCATCAAGATGATCGAAGGAACGGCCAGGAGCATGGGAATAAAAATCGTATAGGGAAGGTGCTATGGGTCAGCTGGGCAAAAAATACAGAGAAGCCAAAGATAAGATCGACAGGACCAAGCGGTATACTCTGGAAGAGGCATTGCAACTCCTGCCCGAAACCTCCTATGTCCGCTTCGATGAGGGCATCGATGTTGCCATCCGTCTCGGGGTAGACCCCAAAAAACCCGACCAGATGGTCAGGGGAACGGTGATCCTCCCTCATGGGACGGGAAAGAAGGTGAAGGTTCTGGTCTTTGCCCAGGGAGAGAAGGAGAAAGAGGCCCGGGAAGCGGGAACCGATTTTGTGGGCGGAGAAGAGCTCGTGGAAAAGATATTACAGGGATGGTTGGACTTCGATAAGGCGATTGCCACCCCTGATATGATGAAGGTGGTCAGCAAGTTGGGCAAGGTCTTAGGGCCGCGGGGTCTGATGCCCAATCCAAAGGTTGGCACGGTGACCTTTGAGGTGGGCAAGGCGGTGCAGGATATCAAGTCCGGCAAGGTGGAATTCAAGGCCGATAAGGCGGGAAATCTCCACGTCTCCGTGGGAAAGGTCTCTTTCGGCCAGGAGAAGCTCAGGGAGAACATCGTCACCCTGTTGGACTCCGTAATCAAGGCAAAACCAGCCTCCAGCAAGGGGACCTATGTGAAAGGGCTTGCCATTTCTACGACGATGGGGCCCGGGATCAAGGTCGATCCCCTTTCGGCGAGGAATCTGCTGTAGGTGTAAGGAATCACATCAAAAAGGGAGGAAGATAGGTTGCAGAGAAGAGAAAAAGAGGCGTTGGTAGCGGATTTACACGAAAAGTTTAAAGAGGCCAAGGCCGCCATCCTGACGGATTTTACCGGCTTGAACGTAGAGCAGATAACCCAGCTTCGCCGCACGCTGAAAAAGAGCGCGGTGGAATACAAGGTAGTAAAGAATACCCTGTTGCGGCGCGCCTCTCACGATACCGATATCGAGCTCCTGACGGAGCACTTTGTCGGTCCCATTGCCATCGCCCTTGCCTATGAAGATCCTGTGGCACCGGCAAAGATATTGCTGGAGTTCAGCAAGGTGCAACCGGCCCTCGAGATCAAGGCAGGAATGGTAGCGGGCACCGTCATGACTCCAAAGGACATCAAGGCCCTGGCCTCCCTTCCGAGCAAAGAGGTTCTGCTGGCAAAGTTCTTATCGCTGTTAAAAGTCGTTCCCACCCGCCTTGTCCAGACCCTCAACAACCCGATACGGAGTCTGGTAACGGTATTGGACGGGGTAAAAAGAGCGAAAGAGAAGGCATAAAAAATAGAGAAGTCTTAAGGAGGTAACGAGGAGATGACAAAAGCTAAGATGACGAAAGAGGAACTGATCAAGTACATTGAGGAGATGCCGGTGCTGGAGTTGGCGGAATTGGTCAAGGACTTGGAAGATCGTTTTGGGGTGACAGCGGCGCCCATGGCCGTGGCGTCCGCAGCTGCCCCTGGCGCAGCTGCAGCGCCTGCCGAAGAGGAGCAGGCGGAATTCGATGTCGTCTTGACCGGTTTCGGCGACAAGAAGATACAGGTGATCAAGGCGGTACGGGAAGTGACCAACCTCGGCCTGAAGGAGGCCAAAGATCTGGTTGAAGGGGTTCCCAAAGCGGTCAAGGAAAAGATTGCAAAAGAGGAAGCCGGCAAGATCAAGCAGAAATTGGAGGATGCTGGGGGAACAGCAGAGATCAAATAGCGCGGTGCTAAAGGATCTAATGTCCATTGAGAGGGGGCTTCTCACATATGTTTGGCTGCTGGAAGCCAGCAGGTAAAGGGAGGGGTCCCTTTTTCCACCTTGTTTTAATATAAAAGGGGATTGTTATATGGCACGTTCCATTATCGATCGCCGGAGGCTCCGGAAGGACTACGGCAAAATAAAGGAGATTCTGGAGATCGCCAATCTCATTGAGATTCAGTTGCGGTCTTATGCACAGTTCCTGCAAAAGGACGTTCCCCCGGAGGAACGCAAAGACGTCGGCTTACAGGGAGGCTTACAGGGGGTATTTAAACAGGTCTTTCCCATCAAGGACTTCTATGAAACGGTGGAGCTGCGCTTTGTAAAATATCGCTTGGGGAAACCCAAGTACGATGTCCAAGAGTGTCTCTTGAAGGGAATAACCTATGCTGCTCCGCTGCGGGTGACCATCCAGCTCATCATCTACGATGTCCAAGAAGGGGTGAAAACAGGACAGATAAAGGCCATAAAAGAGCAGGAGGTGTACTTCGGTGAGATCCCCCTGATGACGGAGAACGGGACCTTTATCGTCAATGGCACGGAACGGGTGATCGTCAGCCAACTTCACCGCTCCCCCGGCGTTTTCTTTGATCAGGAGCAGCCCAAAACCCATACGGGGAGACCTCTCTACTTCGCCCGGATCATCCCTTATCGGGGTTCCTGGATCGACCTGGAGTTTGACCAAAAGGACATACTCTACGTGCGAATCGACAGAAGGAGGAAGATCCCGGTAACGGTCTTTCTCAAGGCCCTCGGTTATTCCACCCAGGAACTCTTGGACACCTTCTATCATAAAGAGAAGATCTTTCTCAATCCCCACGGTTTTCACAAGAAGGTTGTTCATAGCCTGATGATGGGGCAGAGGGCCTCGGCGGATATCATAGACCCCCAGACAAACGAGGTCCTGGTCAAAAAGAATAGGAAGATCACCGAGGGGATTATACAACGGCTCGAGGCAGCAGGCATTTTTGAGGTCTCTGTCGAACCCGACACCTTGATGGGAAGGGTCGCTGCCAGGGATATCGTGGACCCTAACGCCGGAGAGATCATCGTTGAGATCAATCGGGAGCTGACCGAAGAGAACATTAAGGAGATCAGGGAGCGGGGGGTAGGGGAGTTTGAAGTCCTCCTCATCGAGGAAGTAAAGAGCAGCCCGTCCATGAGGGAGACCCTTTTGGCGGATAAGATCGTCCTGTCTGAAGACGAAAGGAAAAAGCTGCCCCGTGCCGATGCCGCCGTCATTGCCCAAAAAGAACAGGAAAAGGCCAGCATCGAGATCTACCACCGTTTGCGCCCAGGGGATCCACCCACGTTGGAAACGGTCAGAACCCTCTTTAACAATCTCTTCTTCAATTCGGAGAGGTATGACCTCTCCAAGGTGGGGAGGATGAAGATCAACCATAAGCTGGGCCTCGATGTCCCCCTCGACGTCACCACCCTCAGACGCGAGGATATCCTGGAGGTGGTAAAATACCTTATCGGCCTCAAGGAGGGCAGGGGGAGCGTGGACGACATCGACCATCTGGGTAACCGGCGGGTGAGGACGGTGGGGGAACTGCTGCAGAATCAGTTTCACATCGGTTTGGTCAGGGTGGAGAGGGCCATCAAGGAGCGCATGAGCCTCCAGGAGGTGGAGACCCTGATGCCCCACGACCTCATCAACTCGAAACCTTTGACGGCAGTGGTGCGGGAGTTCTTCGGGAGCAGTCAGCTGTCTCAATTCATGGATCAGACCAACCCCCTCTCGGAGATCACCCATAAGAGGCGGCTGAGCGCTTTGGGACCGGGAGGTCTCACGAGGGAGAGGGCCGGTTTCGAGGTCCGAGACGTTCACCCCTCCCACTACGGGAGGATCTGCCCCATCGAAACCCCGGAAGGTCCAAATATCGGATTGATCGTCTCTCTGAGCACCTTTGCCCGAGTGAACGAATACGGTTTCATCGAGACCCCGTACCGCAAGGTAGACAGCGGACGGGTTACCGACAAGATCGATTACCTCTTCGCCCTGGATGAGGAGAGATACACCATCGCTCAGGCCAACGCCCCTCTCGACGAGGAGGGGAACTTCACCGCTCCTCTCGTCTCCGCCAGAAAGGCCGGGGAGTTCATCATCGTAAAACCCGAGGAGGTGGACTACATGGACGTCTCTCCCCGGCAACTGGTCAGTGTGGCGAGTTCCCTTATCCCCTTCTTGGAGAACGACGACGCCAACCGGGCATTGATGGGTTCCAATATGCAACGGCAGGCGGTCTCCCTCCTGCGCACCGAGGCGCCGCTGGTCGGCACCGGCATGGAGCGAATAGTAGCCAGGGATTCGGGGGTCACGGTGATGGCCAAGAGAGAAGGCGTCGTAGAAAGCGTAGACGCCTCCCGGATCGTCGTCAAGGCAGAGGAGGATGGCAAAGGGGTAGGGGTGGACATCTACAACCTCACCAAGTATCAGCGTTCCAATCAGGGGACCTGCATCAATCAGATACCGATCGCAGCTAAGGGTGAGCGCTTAGAAAAAGGAGAGGTCATCGCCGACGGTCCTTCTACCCACATGGGTGAACTTGCCTTGGGGCGCAATGTCCTTGTCGCCTTTATGCCCTGGGGCGGTTATAACTTTGAGGACTCCATGCTCATCAATGAAAAGCTCCTGGAGGAGGATATATACACCTCCATTCATATTGAGGAACTGGAGTGCGTGGCTCGCGATACCAAGCTCGGCAGGGAAGAGATCACCCCCGATATCCCCAATGTGGGGGAAGAGATGCTCAAGGATCTCGATGAGAGCGGGGTGATCCGCATCGGGGCGGAAGTGAAGCCGGGGGACATCCTCGCGGGCAAGATCACCCCCAAAGGGGAGACCCAGCTCTCCCCCGAAGAGAAACTGTTGCGGGCCATCTTCGGCGAGAAGGCGAGCGATGTCAAGGACACCTCCCTTCGGGTCCCCCATGGAATCGAGGGGGTCGTGATCGATGCCAAGGTCTTCACCAGGAGAGGAACGGAGAAAGACAAGAGGGCCAAGGACATTGAGGCAGAGGAAGAGAAAAAAATCATCGATGACCGAGATGCGGAGATCGCCATCATCGAGACCTACACGAAAGAGCGCATTCGAGGGATTCTCATAGGCAAGAAGGCCGCCGCACCCCTGCAGGATCCCCTCAAGGGAAAGAAGCTGGTGGAGAAAGGGGTTAAGCTTACCGAGGAGATCGTCGAGCAAATGCCCTGGGAGCGGTGGAGGGAGATCCCCATTAGTGATGAGAGAATCGCAACAGAGGTGGATCAACTCACGACCGGCGGCATCAGGGAGATCGAGGCGATCAAGGAGAGGGCAGAGGAGAAATTAAAGAAGTTGGAGGCAGGGGACGAACTCCTCCCCGGGGTGAGCAAGGTGGTCAAGGTCTACATCGCTATGAAGCGGAGGCTCTCGATGGGGGATAAGGTCTCCGGACGCCATGGAAACAAGGGGATCGTATCGAGGATCCTTCCTGAAGAAGACATGCCCTATCTCGAGGATGGAACCCCCATAGATATGGTCCTCAACCCCTTGGGGGTGCCTTCACGGATGAACCTGGGCCAAATCTTAGAGACCCATCTCGGCTGGGCGGCCAAGGGGTTGGGCAGCAAGGTCGAAGAATATATCAGAGCAGGCAAGGGTGTAGATAAGCTCAAGGGATTCTTGAAGGATATCTTCACCTCGGAAGAGGTCAGGGAGGCCATTGATAAGGCCACTGAAGAGGAGTTGAAGAGGTTCGCGCAACGATTGGGGGATGGGGTCTTTATGTCCGTCCCTGTCTTTGATGGGGCATCGGAGGCAGAAATTAAGGATGCCCTGAAAAAGGCCGGCCTGCCTGTCACCGGGCAAGCCACTCTCCATGACGGCCGCACCGGCGAGCCGTTCGACCACCAGGTCACGGTAGGCTACATGTATATGCTCAAGCTCCACCACCTGGTGGATGACAAGATCCACGCACGGTCCATCGGACCTTATTCGCTGGTGACGCAGCAACCCTTGGGCGGGAAGGCCCAATTCGGCGGGCAGCGGTTGGGTGAGATGGAGGTTTGGGCCTTGGAGGCATATGGGGCTGCGTATGCATTGCAGGAATTTTTGACGGTGAAATCGGACGACCAGGCCGGCAGAACCAGGGCCTACGAGGCCATTGTAAAGGGGAAGGACGTCCTTGAACCCGGCATTCCGGAATCCTTCAACGTCCTCATCAAGGAACTTCAGGGACTCTGTCTCAATGTGGAGCTGCTGGAAGAAGAAAAGAAGACCGCCAAGGAAGAATAGCATATAAGAAGGAGGTTGTACCTTGGAAGAATATGTGCTGTCGTTTTTTGAAAAACCCAAGGATCCATCGAGCTTTAATGCCATCAGGATCGCCGTGGCCTCCCCGGAGCAGATCAGGGGTTGGTCCCATGGCGAGGTAAAGAAGCCGGAGACGATCAACTACCGGACCTTCAAGCCGGAGCGAGACGGCCTTTTTTGCGCCAGGATATTCGGGCCGGTAAAGGACTATGAGTGCAACTGCGGAAAATACAAGCGGATGAAACACAGAGGGATCGTCTGTGAGAAGTGCGGGGTGGAGGTAATTCAGACCAAGGTCCGCCGGGAGCGTATGGGGCATATCGAGTTGGCGGCGCCCGCGGCACACATCTGGTTCTTGAAGAGCATTCCGAGCAAGATCGGGATGTTCCTCGACATGACCTTAAAGGAGCTTGAGCGGATTCTTTATTTCGAGTCCTATGTAATCATCGATCCCAAGGACATTCCCCTCAAGAGGGGGGATCTTATCAGCGAAGAAAAATATCGGGAGATCAAGGGTAAGTACGGGGAGGACGCCATAGAGGCCGGCGTTGGAGCGGAGGCCGTGAAAAAACTCCTGCAACAAGTGAACATAGAAGAGATGGCCGAGCAGCTCCGCGTTGAGATGAAGGAGACCCAATCCGAGGCCAAGCGCAAAAAGTTGGCAAAACGCTTGAGGGTCATCGAGGCCTTTCGGGATTCAGGGAACATGCCGGAGTGGATGATCTTGGACGTCATCCCCGTCATCCCCCCTGATCTCAGACCGCTGGTTCCCCTTGACGGAGGGAGGTTTGCTACCTCTGACCTCAACGACCTCTATCGGAGGGTGATCAACAGAAACAATCGCTTAAAGAGGCTCCTGGAATTGAACGCCCCGGACATTATCATCCGCAATGAGAAGAGGATGCTTCAGGAGGCAGTGGATGCCCTCTTCGATAACGGCAAGAGGGGGAGGGTGATCACCGGCGCCAACAAAAAACCCCTGAGGTCATTGAGCGACATGCTCAGGGGCAAACAGGGGAGATTCCGCCAGAACCTTTTGGGCAAGCGCGTGGATTACTCGGGGAGATCGGTCATCGTCATTGGGCCGGAATTGCGCTTGCATCAGTGCGGTCTGCCCAAGAAGATGGCCCTGGAGCTTTTCAAGCCCTTTATCTACAATAAGTTGGAGGAACGGGGCTATGTGACCACGGTCAAGAGCGCCAAAAAGATGGTAGAGAAAGAAAGACCCGAGGTCTGGGATATCCTCGAGGAGGTGATTCGAGAACATCCCATTCTCCTCAACAGGGCCCCGACGCTGCACCGGCTGGGCATCCAGGCCTTTGAACCCCTGCTCATAGAGGGGAAAGCCATTCAGCTCCACCCGCTCGTCTGCCTTGCCTTCAACGCCGACTTTGACGGGGATCAGATGGCCGTGCACGTCCCCCTCTCCGTGGAGGCCCAGACCGAGGCGCGGGTGCTGATGATGTCCACCAATAATATCCTCTCCCCTGCCCATGGGAAACCTATTATCGTCCCCACCCAGGACATCGTCTTGGGTCTCTATTACATGACGCGGGAAAGGGAATATGCCAGGGGCGAGGGTAAGGTTTTTGCCAACCCCGAGGAGGTACGGATTGCCTATGATGCCCATGCGGTGGATATGCAAGCCCGCATCAAGGTGCGGATGAACGGCCACGTGGTGGAGTCAACCCCGGGCAGGATCATCCTCAGAGAAATCGTTCCCCAAGAGGTTCCCTTTGAATTGATCAACAGGGTGATGAACAAGAAGGCGGTGGCCAACCTCATCGACTATACGTACCGGGTGGCGGGGAGCAAGAAGACCGTCATCTTGGCGGATAAATTGAAAGATTTGGGCTTCGCCTACGTCACCAAATCGGGACTCTCCATCGGGATCGACGATATCCGCGTCCCCGCTCGCAAACCCCACCTCATGGAGCAGGCGACCAAGGAGGTGGACAGGATCAGACAGCAATACGTCGATGGGCTGATCACCGATGGCGAGCGGTATAACAAGGTGATCGACATCTGGGCTCAGCTCACCGAAGAGATCGCCGATGAGATGATGAAGGAGTTGGGGACGGAGACGATAAAGGATCCCGAGGGTAAAGAAAAGGCAGTGCCCAGCTTTAACCCCATCTTTATGATGGCCGATTCAGGGGCGCGGGGCAGCGCCCAGCAGATACGCCAGTTGGCCGGGATGCGGGGTTTGATGGCCAAGCCGTCAGGAGAGATCATCGAGACCCCTATCACCGCAAACTTCAGGGAAGGACTGAGCGTGTTGCAGTACTTCGTCTCCACCCATGGCGCGCGGAAGGGATTGGCGGATACCGCCCTGAAGACAGCCAACTCGGGATATCTCACCAGAAGATTGGTGGATGTTGCCCAGGACATCATCATTTACGAATACGATTGCGGCACCATGGACGGGATATACGTTTCCTCCCTCGTCGAAGGCGGCGAGATCATCGAACCCATGGTGGAGAGGATCCTGGGCAGGGTGGCCCTGGAGGACATCAAGGACCCCTTTGTCGATGAGGTCATCGTCAAGGCGAGCCATGAGATCAATGAAGAGGCGATACAGAAGATCGCCGATGCGGGGTCGGATCGTGTGAAGATCCGCTCCGTGCTCACCTGTGAGTCCAGCCGTGGTGTCTGTGCCCTCTGTTACGGAAGGGATCTCGCCCGCGGCAGAATCGTCGATATCGGCGAGGCCGTGGGGGTGATAGCCGCACAGTCCATCGGGGAGCCGGGAACCCAGCTGACCATGAGGACCTTCCATATCGGGGGGACGGCGAGCAGGCGGGTGGAGGAGACCGCCCTTGAGGCCAAGATGGACGGGACCATCAAGTTCATCGATTTGCGGACCGTGCACAACAGGGAAGGAATGCTGGTGGTGATGAGCCGTAAAGGCGAGATCGCCATCCTGGATGACGAAGGAAGGGAACGGAAGCGGTATCCGGCGGTCTATGGGGCGAAATTGGCGGTGGGAGAGGGGAAGAAGGTGAAGGAAGGAGAGCTCATAGCGGAGTGGGACCCTTATACCATCCCCATCATCACCGAGGTGCCTGGTTGGATAAAGTTCGGCGATATAACTGAGGGGGTCACCATGCAAGAGCAGGTGGATGAGGTGACCGGTCATGCCCACAAGGTCATTATCGAGAGCAAGGAGCTCGACCTCCGGCCGCGAATATCCATCAAGCAGGAGAGGGTCGATGCGGTAGGGAAGAAGGCCATGGAGACCGAAGCGCGATACATCCTGCCCGTCGGCTCCCATATCTATGTGAAAGAAGACGAGCCTGTGGAGGCAGGCGACGTCCTGGTGAAGATACCGCGGGAGACCACGAAGACCAAAGACATCACCGGTGGGCTCCCCCGAGTGGCCGAGCTCTTTGAGGCCAGGCGGCCTAAAGAGTATGCCCTCATCAGTGAGATAGACGGAACGGTAAGTTTCGGCAAGATGCTCAAGGGAAAGCGCAAGGTAATCGTCACGCCGGAGATGGGCGAACCCAAGGAATATTCCATCCCCAAGGGGAAACACATCAGCGTCCACGAGGGGGATGTGGTCAAGGCGGGAGAACCCCTCATGGACGGGAGCTCTAATCCCCACGATATCCTCAAGGTATTAGGGGACAAAGAGCTGGCCCGATTTTTGGTCGACGAGATCCAGGAGGTCTATCAACTGCAGGGCGTCAAGATCAATGATAAACACATAGAGATCATCGTGAGGCAGATGCTCAAGAGGGTGAAGATCCGCGACGTCGGGGATACCAGGTTCATCGTGGATGAGCAGGTGGAAAAACACGTCTTTAAGGAAGAAAACGAGCGGATCCTCAAGGAAGGGGGGAAGCCGGCCATCGCCGATCCCCTTTTCCTGGGCATCACCAAGGCCTCGCTCATCACGGATAGTTGGGTATCGGCTGCCTCCTTTCAGGAAACCACCCGGGTCCTGACCCAAGCGGCGGTAGAGGGGAGGATCGATACGTTGCGGGGACTTAAAGAAAACGTCATCATGGGGAGATTGGTCCCCGCGGGGACCGGGAATCCCCGCTATCGCAATATCACGCCCATTGTAGAGGGCGGGTATCCTCCTCCCTTGGAGGCGATGGAGATAGCGGGAGAGGGCAAGGCGCAAGGAGAAGAGGGTGCTCCGGGAGCAGATTAATCCATGGTCTTCAGTTTTTTGGCCGCAATCTCCGCCTGAGGTGATTGAGGATATTGCTTGATCACCTTCTGAAAGAGGAGTTTGGCATTTACCCGATCACCCAGGTCCAAAAAGGCGAAGCCCTGTTTTAAGAGGGCGGCAGAAACCTTATCGCCCTTGGGATATTGTTTTACCGCCTGCTCATACTCTAAAATGGCCCTCTCATAATCCCCCTGGCGCTGATAACATTCACCGATCCAATATTGGGCGTTATCCGCATATTCCGACGTCGGATATGCGCTGAGAAAGGCCCTAAACTGCTTCAAGGCAGCGGGGTATTCGCCTTTCTTGAATGAGCCGTAGGCCCTCTGGTAAGCCCCCTCCATATCCTCTTTGGGTTCTTCTTGTGGGGTTGTTGGGGGAGCAGGGGTCGGTGAAGGTACGACAGCAGCGTCTTCTCCTTTTTCCTTGGTCAAGACCGAGATCTTCGCCTCATAGTCTTTCTTCAATACGTCAAGATCATTGGCGATCTTATTGAGGAGCTCTCGATCCTCTTCAACATTTGCCCTGAGGATCTTGATCTCCTGCCGCAACTCCTCAAGAGAGGTTTCATAATTGACCCACTTCTGCTGCATCTCGGAGGTAACCCTCCCCCTCAGGATATCGATCTTTTGCTGCAGCTCCCCTAGCTGTCCCTGTAGGGAAGCTACATCCCTGGTGGTAGCACAACCCACGAGGAGGAAAAAGGCCAGGGGGATCAACAGTAAGGCACCAGTGCGGAGCTTCATATTCACCCTCCTTTCTCACCTATCCAACAGGGCCATTGTTATCGAGAGAGGATGACAAAGTGGCACCTCCTGCTCTTGGACCATGCCTCCTCAGTGTGTCCCGGATCCGCCGGCATCTCCTCCCCATAGCTTATGGTGGAGAGCCGATTGTCTTGTACGCCGAGCTTAATGAGGTAGAGCTTTGCGCTCACGGCCCTCCTCTCTCCTAAGGCCAGGTTATATTCGTTACTCCCGCGCTCGTCACAATGGCCCTCGATCTGTATCCTGAGGCTTGGATGCTTCGATAATACCTTGGCATCCTCCGTCAATATCTTCCTGGCCTCCTCCGTGAGGTCGTATTGATCAAACTGAAAAAGGATATCTTTCAAGAGGGTGCTCTCCCATACTTCCCCCTCGATCCCGGGATATTTCTTCTCGGCAAGGCCCTGCTCAAAGCTCTTCTTCTCCTGCTCCTGCTGCGCGGCCTTTTCTTTCTCTTGCTGCGCGGCCCGTTCCTCTTCAGGGGTGAGGGCCTGTTTTTTCTGTAACGCAGCGCATCCCGAAACGAAAACCAGGAGCATAATTGTAAGCATGACAATCCATAACCGACCCTTTTTCCTCACCATCGTAAAATCCCCCTTTCTCCTTCTCCAAGCATTATTCTCATTGCAACCACGGTGACCACGCCGGCTCCGTCTCGTTTGATTCGGAGACAGCGGTCACCTTCCATGGGCCACCTCCATCTGCGGTCATAAGGTATATTGTGCAGCTTCCTCCCCTCCTTGAGGTAAAGGCAATATGCCTTCCGTTCGGGGCCCACGAGGGGTTCTCATTGCTGCCCTCCTTCGTTATCCTCCGCACATCGGTCCCATCCGGCCTGATGGTGTAGATGTGAAACCCCTTTTCTTCCTGACGGGCAAAGGCGATCTTGTCCCCCTTGGGTGACCAGGCAGGGGAGCAATTGTAGCTGCCCTCATAGGTCAACCTCCTCAGCTTTTGCGTAGCCAGATCCAGGATATAAATCTGAGGATTTCCCGATCGGTCGGAGACAAAGGCAATCTGCTTTCCATCAGGCGCCCATGCCGGAGAGGCCTTATTGTCCCAGGAGCGGGTGAGCTGTAAGGGATCCTTGCCCTGCGGATTCAGGAGATATATCTCCGTGTTGCCCTTCCCCCTCATCATTAAGGCGATACTCTTGCCGTCGGGAGACCACGCCGGCGCGGCATTGAGTCCCGGGACGGCGGAGAGGAGAACACTGCTCCCCGTAGAGATAAACACCTGATAGAGATCCGGGTTGCGGCGCTGAAAGCAGGTGTATACAAGACTCCTGCCGTCCGGATGCCAGGCAGGGGATATGTTGATAGAGCCATTCTGAGTGACCGCCTTGACCAGACGCCCATCGACGTCCATGAGGGCAATCTCTTTGTTGCCGGTGCGGTCCGTAACGAAAGCGATCTTCGTCTGAAAGATCCCCCGCTCCCCGGTCAACTGCTGGATGACCTCATCGATCGTCCGGTGGGCCATGACCCGCACCTCCCCCTGCGATCCCTTGTACCTCTTGCCCGCTATATAGATATGCTGGACTGCATCAAAAAGCCTGAACTCCATCGAGATCGTATCCCCTTCCGCCTTGAGGCCTATCGATAGCAAGAACTCGGCGCCTCTATCCTCCCATTCTTTAAAATCGACATTCTCCTCGGTGATATAGGCCGCCTGTCGGGGCAGCTTGACCCGCTCCAGGAGGTAAAAGAGGTCCGCCATGATGAGGTCCTGCGCGAGGGTCTTCTCAACCTCCCCCGTCATCCCTTGCGGGAGCTGCCCTAATGCCGTGATCGCGGGCAGGGCCAGATAGAACTTGCGGGTCTGCGGGGAGTTGATATCGATGTAGATGATCCCTCTGCCTGTGCCGGGGTGCAAGAGGCTCGCTGCCACAAACAGAAGAAAAAAGAGGGATAGCTTCTTTACGTGCCTCATATCTCAAGACCTCTGCGTTTGGAGAAACTCCAGAAACCGGCGCGCAGGAGGTGAGATATCTCTTCCCGCGGGGACAACGGCAAAGAAATCCCTCTCGGGAGCACCCTGCCCCTGAACGGCGACCTCTTTTATGCTGCCCCTTTCTATCTCCTCCCGCACGGCGAGATCGGAGATTATACCGAGGCCTATCCCTGCTTTCACTCCTTCCTTAACAGCGGTGGAGCTCCCCACTTCGCCTATGATGCTGAAATCATCCAATCGATACCCAGCCGCTGCCACATGCCGCTCAAAGGCCTTACGAGTGCCCGATCCCCTCTCCCTGATCAGGAGGGGGGCCGCTTGCAGATCATCCCAGGAAACCTCGCCCTTCACGGCAAGCGCATGCTGGGCAGCGGCGATGACGATCACCCGATCGTGAAACAGGGGATACATAGCAACCCCCTCTCCATCGAACCGCATCCCCACCACGCCCACCTCTATTTCTCCGGCACGCAGCAAATCGATGATCTCCTGAGAATCCGCGATCACAAGGCTTATGGAGATACCGGGTGCCTCCTTTTGAAATCTCCCCATGACCTTGGGGAGGAAATATTCACCGGGGATCGTGCTCCCGCCAATGGTTATCTTCCCCTTGATGAGGTGGGAGAACTCATAGATTGCAGTGAGGGCCTCATCGCGGAGTCTCAGGATCTCTTTGGCGTAGCGATAAAAAATCCGTCCCCCATTGGTGAGTGCAACCCTTCTGCCCAAGCGGTCAAAGAGCTTGAGCCCCACCATCTGCTCGAGTGCGGCGATATGTCCGCTGACGGTAGGCTGGGTGAGATATATAGCCTCCCCTGCCCGGGAAAAGCTTTCCGTTTCAGCCACCTTGCAGAAGGTTTCGAGGTGTTTCATGTCCATAGACCCGTGGACTGTGACTTGCTTCAGGATAAATAAGTTGATAGTATGATATCGGCTTCACCCTGAAAGTTCAAGGAGAAAATACCCGTGGTGAGGCGGACAAAGGGGGCGTTACTGACATGCATCCGAGGCCTTGCAGGAGGACTCCGTAGTGCCTAAGATCATTCTTGGCATCCACGGTATGGGGAATAAGCCGCCGAAGAAGCTTTTGGAAAAATGGTGGAAGAAAGCTCTTGAAGAAGGCCTCAGGGCCATCGGTCATCCGAGGCGTCTCGTTCAATTCAAGTTGGTTTACTGGGCCGATCTCCTCCACCCGAAACCGCTCGATCCCGAGGTGCGGGACAAGAAAAACCCCCTCTACCTTGACAACCCCTACATCCCCGCCGGCACGGTTCCAGGAAAAAAACCGAACATAAGGAAAAGGGTTCTGGACTATATCGAACGACAGATATATAAAATCATTTTAAACGAGGACTTGTCCATGAACTACGCTTCGGTCACGGACATCGTTCTACGCCGCTATTTCAGGGATCTCAGCAGCTACTACTCCAAGCAATGCCTCGACAGACAAAAAAAAGCCAAGTGTCCGGTACAAGATGTGATGCGCGAGGACCTGGCCCGCGTGTTACGAAAACACAGCAAACAAGATATCCTGCTCATCGCGCATTCCATGGGGTCGATTATTGCGTATGATGTACTGACCCAGTCCGTACCGGATATTTCTATACACACACTGGTAACGATGGGATCTCCCCTGGGGGTACCGGCGGTAATGCTTAAGATCCTATCCGAACAGCGAAAGAAACCTCAAAAACATATCAGCGCCGCCACACCGGAAAACATACGAGGAACATGGTACAATTTTTCCGATCGCCGGGACAAGGTTGCGACAGATTATAATCTCAGCGACGATTATAAAGAGAACTCGAAACACGTCCGGGCCATTGATATAATTGTCCATAATGACTATGAATATGAGGGGGAGCAAAATCCGCACTCTGCCTACGGATATCTGCGGACGCCGGAAATGGCGCGCGTCCTGTTTAACTTTCTGCATTATCGCAAGCCCAAACCTCTCATCTGGTTGAGCGATGCCATAAATCAATTATCAGATAAGGTAAGACGTGAAATTGTTAAGAAAGCAATGAGACGCCCATAAAGGGGCGTCCTCTCCTTTTTGCCTTCACGAGATCGTGGCATTTACTTTTTACGGCAAAAGGGTATACTGTATCCGTTGTGCGGGAATTGTGTCGCCACTCGCGATCCCCTACTGTCGCCTTGCGACATCTCCCGTTTTACGGGACCCCGTTGTCCGCAAAAATCATAATGTGTCGCATTGCGACATCCTGCTTTCCTTAGACTTAAAATTTAAGGAGCAGGAAGGTGCGGGGCCGTCATTTATATTTTAATAGAAAGTAGTAGGGACATTCGGATATTTCTAAAGTGTGTCGTATAACGATCCCCTACCATTAGGATATTTTTATAGATGGGATGTCGCAAGGCGACACATCCCCTCAATTATAGATAGATCCAATAGGTAGGGGAGAGAATCAAGGGGATGTAAACAGGGTTTAAGGATACGCCGCCTTAAGGGGTATGAGGGATGAGGCACGAGGATGGTGAGGGAGAATAAAGTGCAAATATTGCAAGGGGCAGGCGCGCCCCTTTTTTGTTTGCCATCAGCAAAGAGACGGTTGCTCAAACAGGTTTTGGGCGGTATTCACGGCCCTACCCCCATACCCCATTCTTCTAACCTCCGGCGGGAAGGATAAGGGCGAAAAGGCAAGGACGTTCCTGATGTCTTTGAATCGAGAATAACAAGCAGGAGGAAAATCATGAAGAAGATTCCTAAGGAAAAAAGTTCTGGGGGCATCAGGTTAGTGCCCGGCGTGCTCGCGAAGTTTTTTGGTAATCTGTCATGGACGCCGCCGTCGTGGCTCGGCTTCTTCAAGGGCAAGGTCGTCGGGCCCAACCTTAAAGGCCTCTCTTCACGATTCTTCGCGAAAATTAAGTCTATTTTCCCCACGGTCAAAAAGGTTCTGAAGTGGGGTACGATCGCAGTTGGCGTCTTCATCATCCTCTTGGGCCTTCTGATCTGGTACGCGATCCGACAGTCAGGTGCACTTGCGGTGACCGGTACCGGTCCGGGACTCACGAAGCTCGAGGACGTGATCAAGCCCGACCCCATCCACATCCACTTCGGCGGTTCGGCAGCGCGGCTGGACCTGATCGGCAAGGTCGTGACCACGGGTATTACCCTTTCACCCTCCACCGAAGGGGAGTGGAAATGGGTTACCGACGACCACCTCGTCTTCACACCGAAGGTGGACTGGGCGATAGGACAGGATTACACCGTCAAGATGGACCGTACCCTGTTTCCTAAACAGGTAAGGCTTTCGAGCTACAGCTACTCGTTCGAGACCCCTCCGTTTAAAGCGACGATAGAGAACGCCGAATTTTACCAGGATCCTGAAGACCCGAAGATCAAAAAAGTCCTCGTCACGGTGAAGTTCACCCATCCGGTAGACCCGGCGTCGTTCGAGAAGCGTGTGTGGCTCCACAGGTCGGATCAGAAAACGGGCTTTTTAGGGATCGGAGCCAAGGCCTATCCCTTCACCGTGGTTTACGATAAGTACCGCGGCGAAGCGTATATCCATGCCAAGCCCATGGAGATCCCTGAAAAGGACATGTCCATGACGATCGCGATAGACTCCGGCGTGCGCGCCGCGCGTGGCGGCCCGGGGACAGATGCGAAGCTCGAGAGGACAGTCGCTATCCCGGGCAAGTACAATTTTCTGCGCGTCGAGTCAGCGGAGGTAACACTCGTGCGTAACGAGCGCTACGAGCCGGAGCAGGTGCTTGTCATCCAGACGAGGGGAGGCGTGCAGGACACCGAAATCTTGAAAAACATCGCGGCTTACGTACTGCCCCAGGACCGGCCGGCGTTCCAGGGCCAGCCCGCGGAGAAGAACTTCCGCTGGTCAGACCCCGCCATGATCGGTCCTGAGGTGCTGAGCCGCTCGCAGCGCCTGCAATTGGCACCGCTGCCTGCTGACCGGGAGTATGCGGTGTTGCATAGCTTCAAGTTTATAGCGCCGCCGGGCCGCTACCTCTACGTCAGTCTGAAAAAGGGCATCCAGGCCTTTGGGGGCTATCTCCTGGCCAAGGAATTTGACATCATCAGCCGCATCCCCGACTTTCCTCGGGAGCTGGGTATCATGCACACCGGCTCGATCCTGAGCTTGAGTGGTGAGAAGAAACTCTCGATCTACGCCCGGGGCGTCGAAGCAATTCGTTTCGAAGTGGGACGTGTGGTGCACGACCAGATCAACCACCTCGTGAGCCAGACGAGAGGGGACTTTACGAGTCCTGAGTTCATGAATTACCAGTTCAACCAAGACAACATCACTGAACGGTTCACCGAGGTGCGCCGACTCCAGGCTGCAGGGCTCGGGAAGGCCCAGTACGCGTCCTTCGATTTCTCGCGGTATCTCACCACAGGCACGGCCTCAAACCGCGGCCTCTTCTTCTTCAAGGTGGAAGGCTGGGATCCGGTAAAAAAGCAATCTACAGGTGTGAGAGACGAACGGCTCATCCTTGTCACTGACCTGGGTGTGATCGTAAAGGATAATGCCGACGCGAGCCACGACGTCTTCGTTCAGTCCATCCACTCGGGTCAGCCAGTCGTCGGCGCACGCGTGGAGGTGCTCGGCAAGAACGGTCTTCCAGCGATCACCGTCTTCACTGACGGTGACGGTCATGCGAAGCTGCCCAAGCTCAAGGATTTCGAGCGCGAGAAGGCCCCCACGGTGTATCTCATCCGGAAGGGGAACGATTTGTCATTTCTGCCCTTTGACCGCAGCGACCGGATGCTGAACCTCTCGCGTTTTGACGTGGGCGGCGAGGTAACGAGCGGTGAACCGGCAAGACTAAATGCCTACCTCTTCTCAGACCGAGGCATTTACCGCCCCGGAGACCAGTTTCACGTGGGCGTTGTTGTGAAGTCAGGCGACTGGCGACAGAACCTCGCCGGCATCCCGCTTGAAGCAGCCGTGATTGACGCGCGCGGGCTCGAGGTGAAGAAACAGAAGATCACCCTCTCGGCCTCGGGATTTGAGGAGGTTAGGTACCAGACCGAGGAAACGGCGCCAACAGGCACGTATACGACAAGCGTCTACATAATAAAGGATGGTAAACGGGGCGCGCTGCTCGGATCCGTGGCCGTGCGCGTGGAGGAGTTCCTTCCCGACAGGCTCAAGATCACCACGCGGCTCTCGACGGAGCGGGCCGAGGGCTGGGTCTCTCCGTCTGGCCTCAAAGGTCTTGTGATGCTCAGAAACCTTTACGGCACACCGTCCGTGAACCACCGCGTGATTGCGGATATCACCCTGTCGCCGGCGTTCCCCGCCTTCCGGCAGTACAAGGAGTATACCTTCTTCGATCCCCTGCGTACGGACAAGAGCTTTAGCGATCGCCTGGAGGGCGTAGTCACGAACGAGCAGGGGGAGGCAGAGTTCGACTTCAATCTCGATCGCTTCGACAAAGCCACGTACCGCCTTACCTACGCGGCCGAGGGGTATGAGCTTGAGGGCGGCAGGAGTGTAAATTCCGAAAGCTCGGTCCTGGTCTCGCCGCTTCCGTATCTTATCGGCTACAAGCCCGATGGGGATCTGAAATTTATCAATAAAGGAAGCAGCCGTTCCGTAGAGCTGATTGCCATCGATCCCGGCCTCAAGAAGATCAGCGCCTCAGGCCTGACAGCCCAGATCATCGAGGAGCGCTACGTCTCAACCCTGACAAAACAGAGCAGCGGCGTGTACAAGTACCAGTCAGTCAAGAAGGAAATCCCCGTGAGTAAGGCCCCGCTCGCTATCGCCGACAGGGGACTACGATTTCCCTTGCCCACGAAAAGCCCTGGCGATTTCCTCGTGATCATTAAGGACAAAAATAATATTGAACTGAGCCGTATCGCCTTCACCGTGGCGGGTAGGGCGAACCTCACGCGCGCCCTGGAACGCAACGCCGAACTCCAGATAAAGCTGAACAAGACGGATTTTGCGCCTGGGGAGGAGATCGCGGTGGGCATCCGGGCGCCTTACACTGGCGCGGGACTTATCACCATCGAGAGCGACCGCGTGTACGCCTACCGGTGGTTCAAGACCGATTCCACGAGCTCGGTCCAGCAAATCCGCATCCCGGCCAACTTCGAGGGCAACGGGTACGTCAACGTCGCATTCGTGCGCGCAGTGGACTCGCCCGAGATCTTTATGAGCCCCTTGAGCTATGGCGTGATGCCCTTTTCCGTGAGTCGTGAGAAGCGGACCATCAGGGTAGAGCTCGATACCCCCGACCTGGCAAGGCCCGGCGAGCCCTTCCGGATCCGCTACAAGGGCAGCAGGCCAGGCAAGGCCGTTGTCTTCGCTGTCGACGAGGGGATCCTCCAAGTCGCACGGTACCAGACGCCGGACCCGTTGGGCCATTTCTTCCGGAAACGGGCGCTTGAGGTTCATACAGCCCAGATCCTGGACCTCATCCTGCCCGAGGCCGCCTTGGTCCGGCGGCTTTCTGCGGCTGGCGGCGACGAGTATGCCCGGGAGGCCATTGGTAAGAACCTCAACCCCTTCAAGCGTCGGCAGGACAAGCCAGTAGTCTACTGGTCGGGCGTCGTGGACATCGGTACTGAGGCGCGGGAGTTGGTCTACCGCGTGCCCGATTACTTCAACGGCACGCTGCGCGTCATGGCCGTGGCAGTCTCGCCCGAAGCCGTGGGCGCCAATCAAAAGAAGACGCCTGTGCGAGGTCACTTCGTACTCTCACCGAACGTACCGACCTTTGTGGCTCCAGGAGACAAATTTACCGTAACCGCGGGTGTGGCGAACAACGTAGAGGGCTCAGGTAAGAACGCTAGGGTTGTGCTCGAACTCGCCGCCTCAGAGCACCTGGAAGCCTTAGACAGCCGCACGCGCGAGATCGTGATCCCAGAGGGGAGGGAAGGGAGCGCGGCCTTCACCCTCCGGGCAAAGCCGATTCTGGGCTCAGCAAAACTTACCTTCACGGCTTCGCTCGGCAAAAAAAAGAGCGCCTACACCATTGAGGCGAGCGTCCGTCCTATAGTGCCGTACGAAACTACCGTGATCGCCGGCTTCTTCACCTCCGGCACGAAGGAGGTGAAGATCACGCGCGCGATGTATCCTGAACTGCGCACCCTCGAGGTCTCGGCCTCGCCACTTCCCATAGGCATCGCCCACGGTCTTATGGCGTATTTGAGCAAGTTCCCTTATCTCTGTACTGAACAGCTCGTGAGCCGGACCTTCCCGGCGATCGTGCTCAAGAACCGGCCCGAGTTCGGGTATCTGCATAAGGACGCCGCGGCCAATCTGGAACAGACGATCAACGTCCTGCGGGCGCGCCAGAATGCGGAAGGTGCCTTCGGGTTCTGGGCTGCTAACTCCCACGTCTCCGATTATCAAAGCGTATATGCCTTGCACTTTCTGACCGAGGCCAAGGAGCGGGGATATGCCGTGCCGGAAGGGCTGATGGCGCGGGGGATATCGTACCTGCGCGGCCTGGCGCAGCGCCGGAGCGAAACGCTGGCAGAAGCACGTACACAGGCCTATGCGATCTATATCCTAACGAGAAACGGCACTGTCACCACGAACGACGTAACGGCCCTGCGCGAGCAGCTCGATGCCTCCAAGGACCTCAAAGGCTGGAAAAAGGACCTCATCAGCGCGTATCTTGCCGCTACGTATAAGCTGCTCAAACTCGATGCCAAGGCTGAGGACCTCATCGTCGGTATCAAGCCCAACCAGGTCATCGAGCTGGATTACGCCGTTTTCTACGATATTCTAAGCCACGATGCCCAGTACCTGTATCTAGTAGCGAAGCACTTCCCTGAGCGGTTCAAGAGCCTTTCGGGTGAGTATATCCAGTCCATCGTCGGGACTGTGTCCAAGGAGGCGTACAATACGATCTCCTCGGCCTACGCGATTTTGGCCATGGAGGCCTATGCCGAGGCAATAGGGAGCAAGGCCGTAGCCGATATCAAGATCAAGGAGATGCTCGATGGGGGAGCGCGTGATCTGGTTCTGACGAAGGGGTTGTTCCCGAAGGTCTCATTCTCAGCCCAGGCAAAGAAGGTCCGCATAGAGAGCACGAGCAAGTATCCGACATTTTATCAGGTGACCCAGGCGGGCTATGACAAGGCGGTGCCGAATAAGGAGTTGAAAGACCGGTTTGAGGTGCAACGCGAGTACCGAGATCTCAAGGGCACCGTGATCACAAAGACCACCATCGGTTCCGAGCTCGAGGTACACGTAAAGATGCGGTCCGTCAAGTCTTGGACCTACTACAACGTGGCGATTGTCGATCTTCTCCCCGGCGGTTTTGAGGTGGTGATTGAGAAGTCCCGGCCTGCTGCGGCACCAGTGCAACTGCGAGAGCGGATATCTGAGGAAGAGGAAGGGGAGGGGGAAGACGATAATCGTGATGAAGGCGTTCGGGACGAAGGACCCGGCTGGGTCCCGCCCATCGGCTCGGAAAGCTCCACGTGGTCGCCGGACTTTGTAGACATCCGTGAGGACCGAGTGGTGCTCTTCGGCACCGTGGGACCCAAGGCGCGGGAGTTCGTGTACCGCGTCAAGGCCACGAACAAGGGGACCTACGCCGTGCCGCCTCTCTATGGCGAATGCATGTACGATCGCACGGTCAAGGCCCGGGCCCTGCCGGGTACCATCACGGTCGAGGAAAAATGAGGAAGTAGCTCTGTTGAGCATAACCCCTATCTCGAGGGTCGCGATGTGTCCAGGCAGCATGAACAGTCCATAATCAGGAAGGCCTTTGTCGCCGTCCTCATACTGTGCGCAGGGCTGGCGGTGTTTGGCCTTTTTGCGACGCCATCTCTCAGAGATAGCGTCAGTATCTCCCAGGCCGTGTACGACCGCAACAGCAACCTGCTGCGGCTCACGCTCTCACGGGACGAGAGGTACCGCCTCTGGCTGCCGCTTAAGGACATCTCGCCGGTCCTGATCCAAACCACGCTGCTGCACGAAGACCACTCATTCCGCAGGCACTCCGGGATGGATGCCGCGGCATTGATCCGTGCCGTCTGGCACACGTACCTCAAGGCGGATCGCCGGATGGGCGGTTCCACCATCACCATGCAGCTTGCCCGCCTCCGTTACGGGATCGACTCCCGTACGCCTTTAGGAAAGCTGCGGCAGATCATCGCCTCCTTCTGGCTTGAGCTGCTCTATTCGAAAAATGCGATCCTTGAAGCGTATCTCAACCTCGTGCCCTATGGACTGAATATCGAAGGCGCCGGCGCCGCGAGCCTGATCTATTTTCACAAGGAAGCCGGAAGACTTACCCTCCCCGAGGCGCTCACCCTCAGTGTCATCCCTCAGAACCCGGTGCGGCGGATCGCAGCCAGGGACGGAGACCTCTCCCAAAACTCTGAGCTGAATCAGGCGCGCCAGCGGCTCTTCAGAGCCTGGGACAAAAAGCACCCCAAGGACCGCGATCAGGAAACAATCGGCCGCCTCCCCACCTTCCTCCATGACCCGTCGGAGATGCCCTTTCTGGCGCCCCATTTCGCAGATGCCATCCTTCAGGCCGACCCCTTCGACGCGCGGCTCGACACCACCCTGGACCTTTCCCTCCAGAAGCTTGTGGAGCGCCAGGCCCGCGGCTTTGTGGAGTCGAGGCGCCACGTGGGCATCAACAACGCCGCTGTCATGCTCGTCGATCACCGATCCATGGAGGTGAAGGCCCTGCTAGGCTCCGTAGACTTTTTCGACGCTGCTATCCAGGGACAGGTGAATGGCACGGCGGCAAAACGTTCCCCGGGGTCCGCCATCAAACCTTTCATCTACACCTTAGGCATCGACCAGGGCCTCATCCATCCCCTGACCATGTTGAAGGACGCCCCCATGAGTTTTGGTGAATACAACCCAGAAAACTTCGACAATGAGTTCATGGGGCCGCTTTCAGCGCGGGACGCTCTGATCAGGAGCCGCAACATCCCGGCTGTGGAGATTACCTCAAGGCTCACAAACCCTGGGCTCCATCGGTTTCTGATGCAGGCGGGGATCACAGGCCTCCGCGAGCAGGCTCATTACGGCGTGGCCCTGGCCCTGGGGGCGGCCGAGGTTTCGATGCAGGAGCTTGCTGAACTCTACGCCATGCTCGCGAACGGCGGCTTATTAAAACCCTTGCGGTGGTTCAAGGGGCAACCTAAGGATAAGGGAAGACGTCTGCTGAGCAGAGAGGCGAGCTTCTTGGTGCTCGACATGCTCGAAACAAACCCACGGCCGTATCAGGGTTACCGGTATGATTGGACCCGGGATTCCCTTGCTGTAGCCTGGAAGACAGGAACATCATTCGGTTTCCGCGACGCCTGGTCTGTGGGCGTCGTCGGCCCCTACGTGCTTGCGATCTGGATCGGAAATTTCGACGGAGAGGGGAATCCGGCCTTCATCGGTCGGGAGGCAGCTGCTCCGCTCTTCTTCGCGATCGTTGATGCGCTTAAATCCCAGGATGGCGAACTCAGACAGTTTTGCGGCCCGGGGCTTGCGGAATTAAACCTCACCAAGATCGAGGTCTGCAGCGTCTCCGGTATGCTGCCGGGCCCAGCGTGCAGCCGAAAGGTCTCGACATGGTTCATTCCGGGAAAGTCACCCATCCGGACCTGCGACATCCATCGCGTAATCTACATTGACACCAGAACCGGTTTACGCTCCTGCCGTGAGGGAACGCCTGGTACTCGTGCGGCGGTGTGCGAGTTCTGGCCCTCGGACATGCTCGAGATCTTCCGCCAGGCTGGTATCCCTCGCCGCGTTCCCCCTCCCTATGGCCCGGAATGCCGGACCGAAGAGACGGCAGCAAAGGGGACGGGGCCGCAGATCACCTCGCCGCAGCGAGGTGTTACCTACAGTCTTCGCGCCCGTGCTCTGGAGCGGGAGCGCATTCCGCTCACAGCCGTGACGGACGCGGACACGCGCACCGTGTACTGGTTTGTGAACGAGCGCTTTCTGGGTACTTCAGCAAGCGGCAAGCCCTTTTTCTGGAAGCCGGCGCCCGGCAGGTTTGTGGTCCGGGCCGTGGACGACCAGGGCCGAGCCGACGCCCGGGAGGTCCAGGCGGTACTGGTTGAATAAAGATACGACCCCATCTCTTACAGCCTCGTCGATGAAAAGGGCCGTATCGTCGATGCCGTCCGGTTTGAGGTGCGGGGTGCCTCGCTCCGCTCGGGAGATTAAAAGCGGGGCTACGTCAGGACCTACGCTCCATGCTGCTGAAGCTAAAAGTGCAGTAAATTAGTTGCCTATCCAACGGCTTTTTGATACAAAGGGAGTGCCATGCCACAGCATAAAGAGGATTTTTCATTCCCGAGAAGACTTGAACAAGAGATAAAACTCTGGCTTAAGGAGGGCATCATCCTCCCTGAGCAGAAAGAACGTATCCTCGCACGTTACAAGGCGCTTAAAAAGGCGGACGAGAAGGCGGGGCCCGGCAGACTCATCACGACCATCTCCATTCTCGGCTCCATTCTCATCGGCGTTGGGATCATTCTCTTCATCGCCTCGAATTGGTCTGCCATCCCTCAATGGGGCAGACTCGCCATCATATTTTCCTCCATGATCGCAAGTTATGGATTCGGCTTTTACCTCCGCTATGAGGCTCAGAACTATCCCAAGGTAGGAGCCTCTCTCATTCTTCTGGGATCCCTCATCTTCGGGGCAGCGATATTTCTCATTGCCCAGATCTACCACATTTCCGTTCACTATCCCAACGGCCCGCTCCTGTGGGGCTTATTCGTGCTCCCTCTTGCCTACCTCGTGCGGTATAAGAGCCTCATTTCCGTTGCCATACTTGTCCTCTTGACCTGGCTTGGAATGGAAGCAAGCTTTTGGATAACCGGTTCGGGCTATCGTGAGCCCTTTACCATGGTCTTCCTCTTTTGCATGGCAGGCATTACCCTCTGGGGTGTCGGCGTGATGCACAGGGGATGGGAATCTCTGAGGATCATTTCCAGCCCTTATATCTTAATCGGATCTCTGGTTACTTTTTTTGCGGGATACCTTCTGACCTTTAACCTGTATGCATTAGGATTAAAATCGGATGCCCTTTTGATATTTTATCTTGGGATGGCAGCTATTTTTTTGATTGCAGTGGTTCTGCGATGCTTACCCGCAGACAAAGAACAAGGGTGGTTTATAGAACCCCTGGGCCTGCTCATCCTCATGGTACTAGTGCTTTACCTCTCCCTCACCCCCCTGAAGATAACTTCTACGAACGAGGGGGGATTAAGGCTGTTTTTTAATATCCTCTTTGCGTTAGAGATCGTTGGCATCATCATCCTTGGGTTTATCCGGCGATATTCGATCTATGTCAATATCGGGCTTGTCTTCTTCGCCCTCGATGTCGTGACACGGTACTTTGATTTTTTCTGGCAGCTTCTCCCCCGGTCCCTCTTCTTCATCTTAGGAGGGCTTCTCCTTCTTTTTGGCGGGATCCTCCTTGAGAGAAAACGGAGAAAGATACTCGCCTCATTCAATATCGAGGAGGCCGGCTGATGAGATCGAAGTTTATCTTTCTTGTCCTTCTTCAAGTTGCACTCCTGGTAGGGATTATTGCCTATCGTCACTATTGGGTGGCTACAGGAGAAAAAATTTTATTAAAAACAGCCCCTGTTGACCCGAGAGATATATTCAGGGGGGATTATATTGCTCTCAGATATGATATTTCGCAACTTGATCTGGATGCGTTAGGCGTCAAGGAAACGTTTAAGGGCACTGAGAAGGTTTATATCATCCTTGAAAAGGATCCGGATGATACCTTCAGCGCCAGGTCTGTCATCAGAGAGCTTCCCGCAGGGAAGAAATTCATTCAGGGCCGTGTCGAGCGCGAGATGTCATCATCGAAATGGGAAGTCGTGCTCAAAGATGATTCGGGGGGCCTTCGCCGGTTGCAGCCACAATGGTTTTCAGGTGTGAAGAAAGGGGAGCGGGTTCACTTCTGTCTCGATGAGAGAGATAGCGTGCTTAACTTTTTTAAAGAAGGCGCAGGGTATAGGCCCACATGCGAGGGGCAGTCTATAGGAGGCGCAGTCGAAGAGATCAGGGAGATTAAATTCCGAAGCCTGGGCGTGAAATATGGTATTGAAAGCTATTTTGTCGAAGAAGGAAAGGGCTGGGCAATAGGATCTTCACGCGCTACCCGGGAATTGAGAGTAGAGGTCTCTTTACGTAAAGATGGCAAGGGAATTATCACCGGATTATTCGCTGGTGGGAAATTGGTGAGGTAATTCCTTGAAGCTATCCCTGCGCGCGCTCACAAGGGCAGGCGCGCTCTTTTTCCTCTCGGCCCTTCTGCTGATCAGCCTGATACCCGGGCCCTGCCCGGCGGCCTCGCTGACCATCCTGCACACCAACGACACCCATAGCCACCTCCTCCCCTTCAGCTATCCTGCCCTGATCGATCCCTGCTCTGCTTCGGCGGCTCTGCCCAGGCGCACCGATATCGGGGGGATTGCCCGGCGGGCCACGCTGGTAAAGCAGATCAAGAGCGAGCTGGCAGCCGCGGGGACGCCGGTCTGGCTGATAGATGCCGGCGACTTCTCTGACGGGACCTTTTTCTCCATGGGGTACCGCGGGGAGGCGGATGTGGCTGCCATGAATGCCGCGGGCTATGACTTCGCGGCACTGGGGAACCACGAGTTCGTCTATTCCTTGGCACAGACGCAAAGGCTCATCGGCCTGGCCCGCTATCCCATCCTCTGCGCCAACGCCCTGCTCAGGGCCACCAAGGAGCCGCTCACGCAATCATACCGGGTCGAGCAGACGGGTCCGGTCCGGGTCGGGATATTCGGCCTCGTCACAATCGAGACCAGGTCCTATCCCGCTGCCAAAGAGGGCGTGACCATCACCGATCCCGTGCGAACGGCCGAGAAGATCGTGGCCAAGCTGCGCGCGGAAAAGGCGGACATCATCGTTCTGATCTCGCACTGCGGCGAGGAGACGGATAAGCGGCTTGCCATGATGGTTCCCGGCATCGACGTCATCGTCGGGGGGCATTCCCACTCCCGCCTGCCTTCGGGGGAGTTCATCCCGCGCATCGGCGACCTCGTGGCGGATAAGGTCAAGGGCGCCGTCATCGTACAGGCCCATCAGTGGGGAGGAGAGCTGGGCAGGTGCGACCTCTTTTTCAAGAAGGATCATGCAGGCGCGTGGCAGGTGGGCCGGTATCGCGCGCGCCTTATCCCCGTCACCGCCGCCATCGAGGCCGATGCCCGGGTGGCGGCCGTGGTCGATCAATACTGGAAGCCGATCGCCTCCCGCTACGCCGAGGTCATAGGCGAGGCTGCGGCAGACTTCAGCAGCCGATGCGCAGACTGGGCGGAGTACAACCTGGTGGCAGATGCCGTCCGCGAGACCTTCGGTACGGAAATCGAGCTCGAGAACCTGGGCGGGGTCCGCTCTGCGTTGCTCAAGGGCACCATCACCCGCGGGGACCTCGTCGCCCTCGATCCCTTCGCGAATACCGTCGTCTCCTTCAAGATCAGCGGCCTCCAGTTGAGAAAGCTCCTGGCGAGGTACGCCCCGGCCGTCTCGGGGATCCGCTATCGCCTGGAGAACGGGGAGCTCGTCGAGGCCCTCGTCAACGGGGAGCCGTTACAGGATAACCGCCGCTATACGGCGGCGACGAATTCCCACTTCGCAGGCAGGGCGCTCAAGAGGGCAAGGATCAGGTTCCAGGATACGGGGAAGCAGCGGCTGGAGGTCCTCATCGCCTACATCCGCCGGAAGGGCACGATCCACCCGGTCTATGACGGCAGGCGCGTGGTAATCGGCGACGCTCCCTTGAAAAGGAAGTAGAGAAGGGCCTTGGCAGCAAGGGAGGTTCTCTTGCCAGGCGGCATATCCCTACGTTATACTGTTGTTATAAAAATTGCTCGGGGGGCTTACTATCATTATTCCTATCACCAAGCCGATTGGGGAGAGGGAGAAAAGGGCGATTTATATGGTCCAGTTGGCGCCGGGCGCAGGCCAGGCAATCAAATCGTTTCTCGCCGAACAGGGGTGCTCAGGGCCGATTCGCATCGAGCTCTGCTCCACCGGGTGCTGCGATGCGTCCTTGGGCCTCAGTATCGACACTATCCGCGCTGCCGATCTGGTCCAGGAAGTTGACGGCCTCCAATTCGTTATGAGCCCCGAGACTTACGGACTCGCGGGCGAGGTGACCATCTCCTTTGTGGATGAGAAGGGGAAAAAGGGATTCGTCCTCACCTCGAGCAAGCCCGTGAGCGAGTGGGACGGCTTCGGTGTCTGCTCCATCAGGATTTTTCCTGATGCCGAGGAAAAGACCGACAGATAGGACAAGAGAGGGATAGCTCTTGGTCTTGGGGCTACTTTAGAAGAAATATTAAATCCCCCTTTGCCCCCCTGACCAAAGGATCACCTCAGGGAACGATGAAAATCCCCCTCGATCCCCCTTTCCCAAAGGGGGAAGTTACACCTCCCTTTCGTAAAGGGAGGTGGGGAGGGATTTAAAACCTATTCTCCAGGAAATCTTTATACTATAATTTTCTTCTCATACAGCTCCTGCACCTCTGCGGAGGTATACCCGAGCCACTGCTCCAGGATCAACCTGCTGTGTTCGCCCAGGACCGGCGCCGGCATGCGGATGCTGCCCTCGGTTGCGGAAAATTTGAAGGGAAACCCGGGGATATCGATATCGCCGTATTTTTCATGATGGACCTGCTGGAACATCCCGCGCTGTTTCAGGTTTTCATCGTTGTTGACCTCTTCGAGGGTGTAGGCGATGCCGCAGGGTATCTTTTTATTTTCCAGGACGGCAATTATCTCCTGCGAGGTGTGCGCAACGGTCCATTCCTCGATCAAGCGCACCGCCTCCTCATGGTTCTGGACCTGCACGATGAGGTTGCTGAATTTGGGGTCGGAGGCCATCTCCGGGCGCCCGATGATCTCGGTCAGCTCTTTCCACTGCCGGGCGGTGGTGGAGACGATGGCCACCTTGCCGTCCTTTGTTTTAAAGAAGCCGTAGAAGGGCATCCGGTCCGCGGAATGTATGACATCCCTCGGTCTTCTGCCTAATTGCCTCTCAATGTCGGCCATTATCGGTCCGAGCCCCTTGTCCATGAGGGCGCGGTAGTTGTTGAAGTACATCACGTCCTGCATGGAGATGTCGATGTACTGCCCTTTGCCGGTCTTCATGCGGTGTATGAGGGCAAGCAGTATCGCGATAGCGGCGTAAGCTCCGGTCATAAAATCGCCCCAGTAATTGTCCGGCATGCGAAATGTCTCCTGGCTGTTCCAGAACTGGCCGCCGGTTGCCTGGGCGATGATGTCGAAGGCGGCCCGCTCAGGCGCCACGCCGACGGCGCCGAACCCCGAGACGGCGGCGTAAATGATATCCTTTTTCCGGGATCTGATATCTTCATACCCCAGGCCCAGCTTTTCGAGGGTGCCGGGTATCAGGTTGTGCATAAAGATATCGGATACGCTCGCGAGCCTCAGGATGATCTTCCGGCCTTCCGGTTTGCGCATGTCGACGGCAATGCCGTATTTGTTGCGATTGAGCACGGAATAGTTGCGCTCTGCGCCCGGCGTGAGATTGAACGTTACCCGCAGCGTATCGCCTTCCGGCGGCTCCACCTTCACGACCTCCGCCCCCATATCGGCGAGCAGCTGGGCGCAGCGTGACCCGGCAATGAACTGCGTGACGTCGATAACCTTTATTCCTTCAAGGATTTGCATGGGCATACCTCATTGTTCGCCTCCGCACATGCCACCCTCGTAGAGCAGGCATTTCCATCACAGTGATTATATTCAAAAAGCACGCAAGACCACAAGGGGGAAATTTGACCGCACAGAGCTCCGAGCTGAATTAAAGAGGGTCCGGGATCATGATAGTTATTTTTGAAGGGAAAAGGGCCGCCCGTTTTCTCATTCTTGACACACACGCCGAATTCCTTTATAATAAAAAATTCACCTCGGAAAGGCGATTGATTGCTTCTTTGAGACTGCCGACAAAAAACGGTTGAGCATGACGAAAGAAAAAATTATTGAAATCAGATGGCACGGCCGCGGCGGGCAGGGGACGGTCACCGCTGCCAAGATCGTCGCCAATGCTGCTTTTAGATCCGGTTACCGTGGCGTGGTGATGACGCCCACCATCGGAACAGAGCGCAGAGGGGTGCCTGTTTTTACCTCTCTCAAGATTTCAAAGAATAAGATTTATGATCTCTCCCCCATCGAAAAGCCCGATATGCTCGTCGTGCTGGACCACGTGCTCCTCGAAGAGAACGGGGTGGTCAACGGATTGAAACCCGGAGGGCTGATCGTGATCAACACCCCCAAACCGCCCGACGCCTATGACTTTCCCGGAATGAAGGTGGCGGTTGCCGACGTCACCTCACTCGCCAGCCAGACGGGCCTCAAGCCGGGAATCGTCAACTCGGGCATCATCGGTGCTTTTGCCAGGGCCGGCGACCTGTTGACCATCGAAACGCTCGCGGATGCCATCAAAGAAGAGTTTAAAGATATGCGACCAAATGAAAACGTCAAAGCGGCCAAACTCGTGTATGAAAAAACCGTTATTGGCGTCCGGCCGGGCAAGAAATAGATGGGCCGTTCACCGTTCGCTCGCAGAAAATCCCATAGTGAGCCCGGACCGGGCGATGCGGGCAAGACCGGCACGTGGCGCGTCCTGCGCCCCATTATCGATGTGACGCTCTGCATCCCTGCCAAAACCAAGAAGATGGCCTGCTTCAACTGCTGGCTGTATTGTCCGGACGGCGTCGTCACCCGCACGATCCCGCCGACCATTGAGTATGACTATTGTAAGGGGTGCGAAATCTGTGCGGAAGAATGTCCGGCTGGCGCCATCCGTATGGTCGAAGAAACGGAATTTATAAAGAAGGAAAAGTAGCCCCGTGCATATCATCGAGTCGGGAAATGTCGCAGCCGCGTACGGCGTCAAATTGGCCCGCGCCCAGGTGATCGCCGCCTACCCCATCACCCCGCAGACGCCGCTGACAGAAAAATTATCCGAATTCGTCGAAGCCGGAGAGATGCAGGCTGAATATATCCCCGTGGAAAGCGAGCACAGCGCCCTAGCGGTCTGTATCGCCGCATCCAGCGCCGGAGCCAGGACCTTCACGGCGACCAGCGCCAATGGCCTGCTGTACATGAACGAACAAGTCCACTGGGCAGCCGGAGCGCGATTGCCGATCGTCATGTGCGTGGTCAACCGCGGTATCGGCGCGCCGTGGACCATATGGAACGACCATCAAGATTCGATCTCCCAAAGGGACGCGGGTTGGATTCAAGTGTATGCCTGCGATCATCAGCAGATCATCGATATGGTCATCCAGGCCTTCTTGCTGGCCGAGACGGTAAGCATTCCCGTGATGGTCTGCTACGACGGCTACCTGCTCTCGCATACGTACATGCCCTTTGATGTTCCGGAGGCTGCTGCGGTGGACCGATTTCTCCCGCCCTTCAAACCCGTGTATGCGCTCGATCCGCGACAACCGGCCAATCTGAACACGGTGACCCTGCCGGATATCAGACCGGACATTCGCGGGGATCTCGCGCCCGGCTACATGGAAATCCGGCATAATCTTCATGTCGATCTTCGGCAGGCCATCGAGATAGTTGCGGAGATCGATGAAAGATTCAAAGATACCTTCGGACGGGGCGGCTGCCCGCACGTCGAGCCCTACTGCTGCGATGACGCCGATGTTATCGCCGTTTGTCTCGGCTCTCTCTCGTATCAGCTCCGGGATGTGGTCGATATGCTGCGACAGGAAGGGTTCAAGGCGGGCGTGTGCGGTATCCGTCTTTACCGGCCGTTTCCGGACGAGGCCGTTCGCGATACCCTGGCCAAGGCAAAGGGGATCGTCGTTTTTGAAAAGGCCTTGAGTTACGGAAACGAGGGAGCCCTGTACGGCGATATCAAATCGGCCCTCTATCGGTGCGATTGCAGGCCCTTTGTTCGCAACTATATCCTGGGGCTGGGAGGAAGGGACATCAGAACGGCCGATCTGCTGGCGGCCTTCCGCGCCTCCTGTACCGCGACCGGATATGAAACCGATGTCCCTGAGTGGATCGGCTTGAAGCTTTAAAATACTATTCGATCACCGGATGAACAAACATCCGATTTAAGGTCTGTCCCGACAAGGAAAAACTAGATGAGCGCAAAGACGACAATACTCACTCTCCCCGAAGAAGAACTGGTTCATCCGGGCCATCGGGCCTGCGCCGGCTGCGGGCTCAGCATTTTATACCGCTTCGGTCTCAAGGCCCTTGGCCGGGATACCATTCTTGTCGTGCCGCCGAGCTGCCTCACGGTTTTGCAAGGCCTGTATCCTATTGCCGCCACCCAGCTGCCCTGTCTGAACGTCACGTTTGCCTCCACCGCCGCCGCCGCAACCGGCATCATTGCCGCACTCAAGGTCCGGGGCAAGGAGGACATCACCGTGGCTGCCTGGGCCGGAGACGGGGGGACCAGCGATATCGGCATTCAGGCGCTCTCCGGCGCCTGCGAGAGGGGCGACAACTTTATCTTTATCTGCTACGACAACGAGGCTTACATGAATACCGGCGTGCAACGCTCCGGCACCACCCCGCAAGGCGTCATTACCACGACCACGCCCATCCACGGCAAGCCCCAGCAGAAGAAGGATATGCCCGCCATCATGGCCGCCCACACCATCAGCTACGTCGCAACCGGATCGGCTGCCTATCCCCTCGATGTGTATGATAAGATCAAAAAGGCAAAAACCATCGAGGGACCGAAGTACATTCACCTTCATACGCCCTGCCCCCCGGGCTGGGGATTCGATACGCGATATACCGTCAAGGTCGGCCGGCTTGCCGTCGAGACCGGTCTCTTCGATCTCTATGAGATCGAGCACGGGGTTTTTCGCTTAACCGGGGCGTCGAAAAAGCTCTTGGGGAAGGAACGCAAGCCGGTAGCGGCCTATTTTGAGACCCAGACCCGCTTTCGGGCATTGACGCGAGCGCGCATTTCCGCTATTCAGAGGCAGGTCGATGAAAAATGGGCGGGGTACGAAGCATAAAAAAATGCCCTTGCCGGGAACAATACGTACGTTAATCGGTACTATATCCCCTGCATTACCCGAATGCACTCCCATCGATCTAGGAAACGCGGCGTGAGAGAGAACAGTAACGCCAATAACAACACGTTACTCAACATCGAAGCTCTTTTGTCGATGGTGCAAGGAGGAGGGCGTTGACGAAGGGATCGGTCCTGGAGATCGTCGCCTACGGCGCCTGGAACGGCGGCCGGGTGGTAGACAATTCGGTATACGCCGACACGGGGATGACCTTTAAAGGCGGCATTCCGGTTACCCCCCGGACGATCGAAGAGCGTGTCGGTGTCCGCTCCCGTGTTGCCGCCCCTGCGGATGCGCGTATCGGTGTCGATGCGCTTCAAAACCTGCTCGATACGGCGGATATCGATCCCTCCCGCATAAAAATCGTGATCGGCGCCACCAATGTGGGCGAAGACATGGATGATCCCGGCCCCTTGGTAGGCTACCCGTACGCGCTTTTACAATCGTACGCCCCCCAGGCCCTTGTATTCGATCTGTATGCCGGTTGTTCCGGCTTCAACGTTTCGGTGGAGCTTATCTTCATGTTGGCTCTGACCGGCAGGCTTCAGCAAAACGATTTGGCGATCATCGTGGGCGCGGAAAATGTCCATCGCGCCAAACCGTTTCGCCCGGATGATACCGCCAACATCATCTTCGGCGATGACGCCATGGCCACCGCCCTTGCAGCCACGGCGACGCTAACCCCGCAGGGCCGCCATTGGATCGAAGCTGAAACCGAAGGTACCATACAGGGCGATTACGCCGACGCTATTGCCCGTACGATACATCGACTGATCGGCAGCGCACATCTTGACGGCATCATCATCGATAATCAGCTGGGACAACTGATTTACCGGGTGCCGGCCCTGGCCGCCCGGGTCCAGCACGCGCTCGTGCTCTTGCAGCATCCCGAAACCAGGGAGCGCCAGACCTTTGATCGTTTTAAAGATGCGCTCGACTTTTATGACCGGGAGGTACAATCGTTTGCCTTCGACATCATGACCATGACGGCGGATGCGGCGCACGTCAATGATATCGTCAAGGCCTATATATGCTCGGGGCGCCAAAAATCCGTAGCGGCGGTGTATATGGGCCGAGATAATCGGCTGGTGGTGCGCCTGCATCGCGGGGATGGATTCGCTTGCGCGATTCCGGAAAAAGGCATTGTGGATGCCCACACGCGCACCCATGGCTGTTTCGGCAACTACATCTATGCGATAAAAGAGAACAACCGGGTCTGGGGTCAAATGGACGGCAAAGGGGTTTTCTTGTATGCCACGCAGGGCGCCAACACCCACTTTTCCCATTTATTGAGAAGAAATCATTTGACCCTCGACGATATCGAGCTTTTGATAGAGCACCAGGCCAATTTTGCCATGATTCCCCTGACCTTGGACCAGCTTATCGACGGCGATAGACCGGATAAAAAGCAGGCCGTTGCCGATTTTGTGGAAAATCGAATGATCATCAATATCCATAACCGCGGCAATTGCTCGGTGGTGTGCATGCCGCGGTTGCCGTACGATCTGCAACGGGGAGCCCTGCAGCCGGACACCCTCCAGGGTTTCCGTATCAACGGCAATATACAGCGACTCAAGGATGCCAAGATCATCCTCAGCGATTCGGTGGGCGCCGGGATGTCGCGCAGCTCCTTCCTGCAGCGCCTGTAAGGGCATACACCATGATAAAGAGGGGCTGGTGCAGAGGATACTCAATAAAATAAAGCAATGAAAGTCCCACACTGTATCGCAAGGCGATACATCCCGTCATTTATATCTTTATAGAGAGTGGGAGGGGACTTTTTGTATGGAAATCAAAATGATGGCCCCACACCTTCCTGCTCCTTAAATTTTAGGTCTAAGGAAAGCAGGATGTCGCAATGCGACACATTATGATTTTTGTGGGCAACGGGGTCCCACATAACGGGAGATGTCGCAAAGCGACAGTGGGGGAGGGAGGGTGTCGTTACACGACATCCCCACTATTATATATAAAAATATCTAAGCAAAAAAGTGTCACTTTTCCCGCTTCGGGATCCCGTCGTCCCTAATTCTATATTGAAGAGCGGGAGTGACATCCCCTCAATTATAGATTATCTATAATTAGGTGGGGGAGAAGGGGAGAGAGAAACCATGCCTGAACTCGTTACAATCAAAATCAAAGATCATGTGGCCGACGTCCGGCTCAATCGACCGGACAAATATAATGCCCTGAATCCGCAGATGTTTAAGGCCATCATCGAAGCGGGGAAGGCCGTTGCTCAAGACACCTCTATCCGCGCCGTGGTGCTTTCCGGGGAAGGACGCGGTTTCTGCGCGGGGCTTGATTTTCAGGGGTTTATCGAGATGGGCAAAAGCAAAGACGGCGGCATCGACATCTTACAGAGGACGGAAGGCAGCCCCGCCAACACGGCGCAGATGCCCGGGTATATATGGAAGCAGGTGCCTGTGCCGGTGATCGCGGCGGTGCACGGCGTGGCCTTCGGCGGCGGCCTGCAGATTGCGCTCGGGGCGGACATCCGTTTGGCAGCACCCGGGACCCGCTTGTCGGTGATGGAGATCACCTGGGGCATTATACCCGACATGTCCATCACGCAGACGCTGCGCGATCTGGTGCGCCTCGATATCGCCAAGGAGCTGACCTTTACCGGCAGGATCGTGGAGGCAGCGGAGGCGGCCCGGCTCGGGCTGGTCACGCGCGTCTGCGACGACCCGCTTGCCGAGGCGCATAAACTGGCCGGCGAGATCGCCGCCCGATCCCCCCATGCCGTTGCCGCGGCGAAACAGCTGCTCGAAACCGCCTGGCACAGCAGCGCCGAAGAGGGGCTTAAACTGGAAGAATCCCTGCAGCGCACCTTAATAGGAACGCCAAACCAGATGGAGGCGGCAACCGCCAATTTCGAGAAGCGGACGCCCAAATTCGCTGAACGCGAATGATGGGATTCAATAAAATAGGCGAGGCAGTAAAAAAATTTACAAGGAGGAGAGATATGAACAGACACGGATTTACAAGGGGTTCCTTAGTAGCCATCCTCGGTATCTTGCTTATGCTGACTGGCGCGGCAGCCTCGTGGGCAAAGGCAACGCCGCCCGGCATGATCAACACGGTGCGGGGACCGATTTCGCCGGACAAGCTGGGCACAACGCTTATGCACGAACACTTCACCTTCGCCTACCCGGGCTGGTTTGCGGATGCGACCATCGCGCCTGAGGATTACAAGGCCGCACTGAAAACCAACCTCGGCGTCATCAAGGCGGCGAAGGCCGTGGGTATTAAAACCATCGTCGATGCCACGCCCAATGACGTGGGAGGCCGTAACCCGGAGCTCTACAAAAAGCTGGCCAAGAAGACGGGCATCAATATCATCTGCTCCACCGGCCTCTATACCGAGCACGAAGGATCTCCGGCCTATTGGAAGACGCGGGTAATCTGGGGCGCTGACATCTCCAAGATGATAGCCGAACTCTTTATCAAAGAGATCACCGAGGGCATCGGCGAGAGCGGCGTCAAGGCGGGGGTGATCAAGGTCGGCACCGGGGGCGAGATAACGCCCTATGAGGCAAGTGTCCTGAAGGCCGCGGTTATGGCCCAAAAGGCCACGGGCGTGCCCATCATCACCCACACGGACGGTCCTACCGGCGGGGTCGAGCAGGCCGAATTGTTCATCAAAGAGGGTGCCGATCTGAAAAAGGTCATGATAGGCCACGTGTCCAATTCCAGGGACATCGAATACCACAAGGCGATCCTCGCGCAGGGGGTATACATCGGCTTCGACCGTATCGGCCTGGACATCATCACGCCGTACGATGTCAACGTACAAAATGTCGCCGAACTCTGCAAGCTGGGGTATGCCAACAAGATCATCCTCTCCCACGACACGGTCAACTTCTGGTTAGGCCGGCAGATCACAGTGCCGGAAAAGGCCATGCCCTTATTTGCCAATTGGCGTATCGACTCCATATCGACGCGCTTCATACCGGCACTCAAAAAACTCGGCGTTACGGACGCGCAGATCAAGACCATGATGGTGGATAACCCCAGGAATCTGTTTCTGGGCAAGTAACTGTTTAGAAAATAGGTTTCAAATCCCCCCTCACCCCCCTTTAGCAAAGGGGGGAAGGGGGGATTGCCAATTTTCCCCGCCACGGCGGGATTCCCGTAGGTGACCCTTTGGCCAGCGCTCGGCCTATTTCTTAAACCCCTTCAGCCTTTCATCGGTATCGGCGATCGTAAACTCGCTGCCGAATTCGAGATCGAGGCTCTCATCCAGCGTCATTGCCTCGTTGGTATTATAGAGGTGCTTGTAGGCGGCGATCGACTGCGGGCTGTTGCCCATGATCTTTTTCGCCATGGTCTCGAGTGCTTCTTCCAACTTATCGGCGGGGCAGGCCAGGTTGATGAGCCCGATGCGCTCGGCCTCCCGGCCGGTGATGGCATCGGCGGTGAAGGAGAGCTCCTTGGCCTTGAGGAACCCCACCCGGCGCGGCAGCCTGGCGCTCATGCCCCAGGTCGGCCTCAATCCCCATTTGGCATGCGTATCCCCGATCTTGGCGTTCTCCGAGGCGATCGCCAAATCGCAGGCCAGCATGATCTCCACGGCGCCGGTGAAGCAGAACCCGTTGACCAGAGCGATGACGACCTTGGGCACCGAGCGGATGGCGTCGATCAGCTCCCTGGCGGGTATGTCCAGGATATCGCCGACCTTGCCCCCCG
>Ga0214473_10000906_pt1 | contig 40468 bp, 56 predicted proteins | sample RVTome_7_FD_203509 | JGI IMG/M metagenome (GOLD analysis project Ga0214473, IMG submission 203509) | Soil microbial communities from uranium-contaminated site in the Upper Colorado River Basin, Wyoming, United States - RVT98D197 | ecosystem: Environmental > Terrestrial > Soil > Contaminated >...
ACCGACAGCACCCAGCGCGGTGGCGATCTGGGCAGTCCGAAAGTGGGCGCTGGGCTCCTGGCTGACGATCGACTGAAATCGCGGGTAAATTTCCCCGGACATAGGCTCCTGGGCGCTGACGGTCCCGCTGTTGACCCCCTGCTGGTCGATTCCGCCGATCAGAGTAGCCCCGGCGGCGACCCCGTAAAGCGTATGTCTGCGGCTGACGCTCATTGTTGGACCCTCTCAGAGTTTGGCTAGGCGCGGGCCTAGACGGTGCTGTCATACAGTAACCCGACCTGGACCGTGCCGACCGTGCTGGGGTCGCCGCACGACACCTGGATCTGGCCGAGTGTGACGCCAGCCAGCGGGTTGGTGATCCCTTGGTCCTCTATCCAGCCGCTGGCCTCACCCGCGGGGATCTCGACCGCGTGAATACTGGTCCCGTCTTCTTGCTCATAGTGGACGCAAGCCCGCTTGTTACACGCTTGGGCGAAGGCCCTCACAGCATCGCCCGACACGTCACAATTCAGTTCCTGGCACTTGCCCACTACGACCGCGCTGTCTTCGTCGGGCAGATCGTCGCCAGCTCCGGTGTCGATGCTGATCGTGGTGGAGTCGTAAGCGGTCACCTGGCACTTGTATTGCAGCCCGCCGGACCAGTAAACGTCCACATAATCCGAGTCGGTGATCCCGTGGCCCTCGGCCAGGGTGACAACGCCCGTGTTGGCGTCGGTTCGGGTCGTCAGGCTGCCGGCGAGTCCGACCGTCAAGCCCTCGTTCTCGCCAACCTCATGGGCGACGATGGCGCTGGCGGTGCGCACCGCGCTGCCGGATATGCTGATTCCGGCGATCGCGGCGTTTAGTTGCAGATTGGCGGTGTAGCTCATGGCGTGCTCCTATTTGGGCGAAATCGCCCGCTGGACCCGTAGGGCCTTTAATCCCGCCTCGACCCGCCGATCGAACAGGCGGACCAGGGCGCGATACTCGTTTCCGCTCACGGTGGTCATTTCTTTGGCCATATCCACTTTTGATTTTGGGATGATGCGGCCCAGCGTGGAGCTGGGCAGGGTCACTCTGACGTGGTGTCCGCTGGCAGTTATTCGGGCCATGCGGGTCTGTCGTTCGCTCGTTCCGCTAAACACCAGCGGCTTGGTTTGGTGGGTGACGGCGGCCTTGATCCGGCTGTAGATCCGGGAGCGGGGGGTGTAGGCATATTCCCGCCCGCCGGCGGTTGTAAAATGCTTGGGTCGAAACTCCCTAAACCAGTACTCGCCCAGCAGCTTATAGATAGGTTTGCAGATCTCCGCCCAGCGGCGGCGGGTGGTGGCCACGTCGGCGGCGCCCGTGTACTTGACCTTTAGGGCTAGGATCATTGGACCCCCTCGGCGTAGTTGACCGCCAGGGCGGCATAGTTGACCTCGCCATATTCGGGCCAGTTTTCCGGCTCGTTCCGCAGCGGTCCCAGGATCAGATCTACCCCGCTGGCGACCACGTCGGCCCCGTCGTTGGCCTCCAGGTTGTCGATAATCGCCCCGACCGTGTTCTCCCAGGCTTGGTCCACGTCCGCGCGGCTTTGGCCTTCGCCCACCGTGGCGTCCTGTTCGAGCTCAATGATGATCCTGCCGGATTTGGCGAAACCCTGGGCGTCTTTGCGGCTGGCATACCCGCCGCTGACGTCCGTATAGATCAGGGCGTAGGGTCGATAGGTTCGCAGCTCCACCAGGCTGTACTTGTCGGCACTGGCTGCCGGATCGGGCAGCCCATGCGGGTGGATCTTCGCCAGGGCGGCGGTCTGGTCGGCGGTGGCAGTCCACGTCCGAAAGGCCGCGCTGCGGGCTAAGGCAGCGCGGACCGCTTCGCGGGCCAGACTGAGACAGCCGGCAGCAGCCATCGATCAAACCCTCCGGCGGTAGCCAGGGCCAGCGCGTTCGGCTGAGGCGGTGCTGACACAATCCAAAACGGCGACCGCTCCAGCCTGCTCGACGCCCCGGACCTGCCAGTTACTCGATCCGATAGTGACCGTCGCGTTGGCGGCGGGCTCAGCGACCCCGCCCTCGGCGGCGGTTGGGTCCGTGCCGATCAGAACCTTGCGGGTCTGCCGGCGGACCAGGCCCGTGTCCGTGGTTTCGCTTTCCGCCCGGGCGGGCTCGCAATAGGCGGTTAGCACCGTGGGCGTTCCATCGGCGGCGGTGTAAGTGACGGTCTGGCCGTGGTGTTCCAGCAGGTTGGGCAGGACCGCGGCCAGGTTGTCGTCGAAACGGCTCATATCTCACCCAGTGCGCCCCCTGCCGGCGGGCGCGTCTCTTAGATCAGCGGGGCGACCAGCAGACCGACCCGCATGGAACCCGCGGGTGTTCCGCCCGCTGTCGCCTGGCTGGTCTTGGCATAGCAGCCTTTACCAGCGGGGATCACCGCCAGGACCGTCCCGGTTGCGGCGATCGCGGTAGGCGTACCCTGCACCAGGTCGCCAACAGCATCGGCGGCGGCGTCAGTCGCGGTGAGCGTCGCCAGGGCGGTGTCGTCCGAATCGTACACTGTGACGATCTGCTGATCCTGGCTGGAGCCGACCATTACCTCGGTGATGATACCGGTCGCCAGGAGGATGATCAGACCGGCAGGGTTCTCAGCCGCGGCGACCAGTTCGTGTTCGGCGGTGTCGTCGTGCTCGATCAGCTGGGCGCGGGTCCGCCAGGCGACCCGCTGGCCCGTTCCACCGGCTCCCGCCAGACCCTTGTTCAGGTCCACCCGAACGGCGGTTCCAGACGCCACAGCGTCCACAGCGGTCCCCAGCAAGACGTCGTCGCTTGCGCCTGGGGTGGTAATGGCGACCGATGCACTGGCGTCCCAATAGACGGGATCCCCGGCGCTCCAGGTCGTTCCGCTGGTGCAAAGAACATCAAAAATCCCCTCGCTGTAGACGCTGCCCAACTCGGAGGCGGCCAGGTCCGTCTTGACGATCGCGGCGCGTCCATCCGGCAGTTGGACGATTTCGCCGGCGGTCTTGGCGGTGCCGGGGGTGTAAGGCTGGTGATAACCTCGTTGGATGTACGTGGCCTCTAGGGACATAGTTTAAGGCTCCTGTTCTTGCCCGCCCCTGCGGCGGGTCTGGGTTAGGGGTTGACACGTCGCCCCAGCGAATCAGGACAAGCTGGGGCCGGCGGTTAGTTTGCTTTTGTCCGGTCCGGTCCGCTCCGCAGTGGCTCGGCTACGCGCCCTTGCTGCGGTTAATTCCTCGAAAATCGACAGCCGCGGCTCCGCAGTCGTGATAGACCCGCCAGCCGATTCCCAGCACGTCCACCGGGTCGGCCCGCTCCACCGTCGGCTCCGTCTGACCGCGCAGGTAGACGATTACGATTGACTCGGCCATCATCGCGTCGGCGGTCAGATACCAGGCGGTGGCCCCGTTCGTCGCGGCGTCCAGGCGGGGCTCCGTTATCACCTGCAGTGATCCCTGGTGAACGTTCTTGGTCCCGTACCGGATCGTCGTGTCCTCTCCGGTCGTGACCAGCAGCTCCTGAGACTCGACCAGTTTTCTGGCCGTGTGTTCCAGGGCGACCGGCACCAGCAGGCCGCGCGGGATCAGGTTCAAGATTTCGCCGGCCAGGCCCTTCATTTTGCGCATGGCGACGCGCGCGGCGGCCAGGCCCGTATCGCCCAGGACACTGGCGGGCGTGCCGGTCAGATAGTTGGCCCCGCTGGCGTGGCTGGCGTGGAACAACGCCTTGCTGTCTTCGTTCATGGTGGGGCCGACGCCGCTGGCGCTGACCAGCAAGGCGTAGACAAGGTCTTCGATGTTGCGTTTGGCAGCCGCCCCCATCAAAGCGGGCGCCCGGGCGAACGCGCCCAGATCGTCGTTAATGAACATGGTGCGCGTCAGCTGCAGCATGCGCCCGTAGGTGTAAGCCTGGTGCGTTTCGGTAGCTTCGGAGAGCGTACCGTGCGGGATTTCTCCACCGTTGCCCACCTGGGCCAGGCTCGAAAAACCCGACAGTTTGACGTCGCGGACCTGCTTAAAGTCGTTCACGTCGCGCCGTCCGCACCATTGGCTCGCGGTGCTGGGGTAATCGGTGTAGGCCCGCTGCAGGATCCGGGCGACTGAGCTGGTGACGATGTACGGGAAACTGCCCGTGCTGACCGCCCGCTCGAACAGCCGGCTGGGGTTGTAAATCTGCTGGCGAACCCCTTCGATCAACAGGGAGGTCCGGGCCAGGTCCTGCAGGGTCATCTGGCGAAAGTCCGCGGCGGCGCTGATTCTCTCGGCGGGCATCGCCTCATTGATCCCCGACCGGATACAGATTGCGTCAATCATCACCGCCCGGCGCTTGTCGGCGGCGTCCGCCGTGACCCGTGCGTCGGTCAGCGGGTCCGGGCGGTTACGGGTCACGGCCTCAAAGAACCGCAGGCCCGCAGCCTCTGGCGTCAGGCCCTCGTCGACCGCGGCGCGCAGCAATTCCTCCGGCACGTCCTGCCCGGCCAGTTCGGTGATCCGGGCGATCCGCTGGCGTTCGGCGCGGGTGGCGGCAGCGCGTTCGGCCTGCAGATCGGGGGTGTCCGCGGGCGGATCTGCGGGTGGATCCTGCCGGCGGGGTTCGGGCGGCGAGGCGGCGGGGCGGGTCGGTTCGCTCCGCTCCCCGCCCGCTGGCTCGTTTGCCGGCGGGACCGAATCGTCGGTCGCGGTCGGGTTCGGTTTGATGGTGGCGGGCATAGTTGGCTCCTTTTTGTGTGGGGCGGTGGGCCCCGTCCGTTGTTCACGCAGTTTGGCGGCGATGTCCGCCCCAATTGTTACCAGGCTCCCCTCTTTGATCAGGTATCGGACCGCCACCCGCAGGCGGCGGGCGGTAGCGGTGTAGGTTTGGCTTGCCACGTCGGCACTTTCCCCGGCTTCGATCAGGACCGCCTCCAGGATGCGGTAGCCGATCGACAGGTCGGTCAGGTGACCTTGTTCGATTTTGCGCCAGTGGCGCTCCGCCCGTTCGTCACCCTTGGCCAGATACAACGTGCCGACAATCTGGTTTGCCTCAGTGCTGATCTGGCGGATCGACCCGACCAGATAGTCCAGGTCCCCGCGTAGGTGGCTTTCCAGCAGCGGCAATTGGTCGGCATACTCGGCACCCGACGGCAGCAGAACCTCGTCGATCAGGTCGCCAGTGTCCCAATCGTAAACAGTCACGGGCTGATCGGTGGCCAGGACGCCCTGGACCGTCCGGTCCTGGGCTCGGATTGTTGATGATCGCAGGGTCAGGTCCCGATAGGTCAGGTCTGTTGTCCGCGTTAGCGCTTCGCTGACTGGCATTTTAGGGCGCTCCTTAAACTGCTGGCCCGGTCGGGCCCATTGGCGGCAGTCCGGCGGCGGCTAGTTTCTCGTTAGTCGCTTTGCGGGCGGCGATCAGATCGTCCTCATCGGTCCCGCTGCTGGCGGCGACCGTTCCCAGATCCGTGAATCCGCCGTCCAGGGCCACCTTGTCGGCCATGCGCTCTTTGTAGGGGTCCACATGGGGGCGCTTAGGCCAAAGCCAGCTCACCTTGACCTCCGCTGGGCGGCGGGCTTTCAGCAGGCCCAGCCGGCGGGCTTCTTGCTCGACCTCTGCCAGTAGGGGCGACAGGAACGCGCGCCCCGTCCACGCTTGCAGGTCCTGGATTCCGCGCCCATAAGTTTGGTCATCAAATCGCGCGCTCGAATAGTTGGCGTTGGAGGCGTCGGCCAACAGAATCATCAAAGGCTGCCCCATCGCCAGGCCCAGTGGCCTCAGTCGTTCGCGGTGATACTCGACGTAGCTGGTGGCGGGCTGCTGGGGGACCATCTGCCGGGCTTCCCAGCCAGGCGGCAGGGTCGAAATGGTCCGCCGTTCGATTTCGGTAGACTCGTTGACCTCGACCGGGTCCAGATTCGGATCCCGGGTCTGCAGCAGGACCGCGTTGTCGGCGGCCATGCGGGCAGCGTCCAGGACCTCGGCGTCGAAATCGCGCAGGTCGGCGATTTCCTCCAGGCAGGTGGCCAGCCAGGGCCAACCGCGGAGTTGGTCCGGCTCCACCTCCTCGAATAGGTGGTAAATATAGCGCGCCTTGACGGGGGTGTGGGCGGTCTTGGCGGTGCTGTCGGTGACGATGTAATAGGTCAAGGGGCGGCCGTCGGCGTCCGTCTGGATCCCCAGGTTGGTGTAGTCATCCGCCATTCTATCGGTGGGCTGGTCCAGCCGGCGGGGGTGGATGGTCTTTAGTCTTAAGCTTAGTTCGTCGGCTCCGCGGCGGCGGCTCTTAGTAATCTGGACCAGGTACTCCCCGCAGGTGGGCAGCAGGCGGATACATTGCTTTAGGATCTCGACCCCCGCGGACCTGCCGCGGACGTCGGGGTGGGCCCACCAGTCGGCCCATATCCGTTCGAGTTGATGGGTATAGGCGCTGTCGGCTGGCTGGACCCGCAACGTGGGACCATATTGACCCACCACGTCGGTTCCCAGCGTGTCGATCGCGTGCTTGACGTAGCCGTTGTTGGCCTGCTCATAAATGCAGCGGGCTCGCATCGTCGCCAGCAGGTCGCCCAGGTCGGCGTTGATGCTGCGGTCGTTGACCGGCGCCCAGTGGGCGGCGTTTAGGCGGGTGCTCTGTGCGGCTTCCCAGCGGCGGCGCTGTTCGGAGTTTTCCGGCAGGCTTTTGGGGTCCACGTAGGGCGCCCGCGCTGGGCGGACCCATTGGGCGGCTATGGGTTCGCGGTCCTTAAAGGACCATTTCTCGCGGGGCGGCCGGCGGTGGGTGGTGGTTTTCTTGGTCTGGCGGGCCATTAGGGCGTGGCCCTCGTATAAGTGACCTTACTGCGCGAGATACCGTTGGCCCCACTGCGGGCCTGTCGCCAGCGGGCCTCCAAGGCGTCCAGATCCTCCGGGCGGTAGTGATACTCTGCCGTTGCGGTCTTCATGTCGGGGGTGGCTGCCAGCAAGGCCCGGGCATGTTCCAGTTTTCCCAAGGCGGTGGCGTAGTCCCCAGCCTCCGCGGCGGTTCCCGCGGCGGACATTAGTGTCCGAATATCGGCGGCGTCGCTCATAACACCAATATGTAGGGGGTGGGCGTGGTGGACTAGGGGGCCTTTCCAGCAAGTGGAAACGACCTCTCTGGGGTAGGGACCACCTCGACACTCTTAAACGTCCGACCGCAGATCTGGCACTTGTGATAGCGGACCGGGCGGTCTGTGTGTGTGACTCGGGTGTTTGTCGATTGGCATTTGGGGCAACGGATCAGGTAATAAGCCACCCCGTCCTCGGTGGTGGGGTTCCGCTGGGGTTCGCGGTTGGTCCGCTGGCTGAGTCTGGGCAGGGGTGGGGGGGGCGCGGTATGTCGCCAGGTCCGCCGGCAGAATCGACAAACCCGTTTTTCCCAGGGCGCGCCCCAGCGTGTTCCCCGTGCAATAACCTGGTACTCAGCGCAGCCGCACTCTGGGCAGGTCATCGGCGCCCCCTCCTGCGCTGGGTGGCCCACCAGCCGCGGGTGGGCGGGCTTGCCGTCGCCCCTGGCTGGTGGGTGGCGGTGGTTTTGCGGGCGGCGGTCGATTTGTCTGGGCTGCCAGGCGCCTTAGTTGAGGTCGGGCGGATTCCCAGGCGGTCGGCGGTCGCCAGACAGTTATAGCAACAGTCCAGCCAGTGGTTCTTGCGACCTTTGGCCACCCAGCGGATCTGGCGGCCTTTTTCCGGGGTCCAGGACTCGACCAGTAGCTCACTGGTCAGGTGGCGGCAAAATGTCAAATGCTGTCCTGGCGGGGCGGCAAATAGCGTGATAGCCCCGGGCGCGTCGATCGGGCAACTAAGGCCCTCGTGCAGCCGGCTTTTCCAGGCGTCCGCGTCCACGTCCAGCCGCAACAGTCGGCGGGGGCTGGTCAGCCGGCTAACGTGCCAGCTGTTACCGATCTCTCGGACCGTGGCCCCTTTTTTCGACGGGCGGGTATAGCGGCGGATGCGCCAGCGGTCGCTGCCGAATCCCAGGCTCGCCAGCCAGGGGGGCGGCGCAGCAGCGCAGAATTGATAGACCACGTCTACCCCCTGGGGCCCCTGCCAGCCGGCGTCTACAGTGGCGATCGCGGGGATCAGCGTGGACCCGTCAGCGACCAGCCAGCCCGCTCGTATCCGTTCGTCTAGCTGCCGCAACATGGCGAGTATCGCGGGGGCCACCCCGAGCTGGGGACTTAGTACGTCCTCCGCCCCATAGTCAACGATGTGCCCGGACCCCTCGGCCCGCCAGGCGATCGCCGCCCAGTGGGCAACATATTGGCCTACGTCAACGTGGAACGTCAGTGCGCTTGTTTTCGGCGGACACTGGCCCTGCGGGTGGGGGGCCTGTCGGTGCGTCAGCCCTTCCCGGTCCAGGGGGGTGGGTTCGACCTCCAGCGGCGCGGTGGGCAGGGCCCAGACAAACTGACACTGTTCGCGGTCCGCTTCGTCGGGGTCAGCGGCCCGCAGGGACAGCCACTCGCCCCGTCCAATCGCCCCGGGGTTGGTCAGCAGGTTATGGGCGGCGGACCACCTAAACCCGAACGTCTCAGTTTCCGGCGGGTTGCCCGTGACCTTGCCGCGCCGGTCTATCTGCTGGCCCTTATGCAGCAGCCGGGCTAGTTGGTTGGCCCGGCGCCACTGTTCGCTCGACCAGGGCGCCTGGCACTGATTGCACCGAAAGTGCGCCAGCCGGCGGGCTTCCACTTCGTTGGTGGCATCCTGCCACCCCACCAGATCCTCGCGGCCCAGCTCGACCCAGGCGTGGCACTTAGGGCAGGGTAGGACCAAAAACGAGGCGCTGGATTCCTGCTCGTAACCCCACCAGATTCGGCCGGCTTTTGTGGTGGGGGTCGATTCCTCATAGCCGGTCGCCTGGTCGCCATAGGCGCGGGTCCTGGCCCTCAGTTGGCGGTACTTGGCAGCCTCTGGGCTGGCGGTCCCGGGCGATCCAAAGGCGTTGGCTTCGGTGATTTCTAACACCCGGGCACTGTAGCCGGCGCGGGCTTCGTCTCTGCCGCTTCCGTGCATGAATCGCAAGGTGACCCCGGACGTGAATTGCACCGCGCGGACCCGGGGGCTCCCTTTCGATCCATCGCCCCTGATCGGCAGGTATTTGGCGTAACGGCTGCGCTCGATCGCAGGTAACAAGACCTCCCGCCACTTGTCGGCGGCCATGTTTTCGTCGGGGACGCCACAGATTACACCTTCCTGCAGCTCGAATAGGTGGAACAGTGTGGGGATTATGAAACAAAGCCAGGTTCCACCCGCCTGGGATGGTTTGACCGTCACAAAGTAGCGCCAGCGGCCCGAGTCGGCCTCATTCAGCCAGATTTTAGCGATTGGCAGGCGGTCCGCTCGGAATTTGCGCCCGGCATAGGGCCCCGTCGGCAGAATTAGCTCCGTTTCGGCAAATTCCAGCATTCCGCGGACCGGCGGGGTGGCGGCTTGGGCCAGGCCCCAGCGTAGTTCCTCCAGGGTTGGCACCCCTATCGCGGCACTCATTCGGTCACCCCCATCCGTTGGATTTCGCGGTCGCAATCCTCCAGGGCCTCCAGCAGGAGTTCCTGTGCCCGGGCGCCAAACTCTCGCCCCAGTGCTTGGCTGGCAGACCGCAGGATCCCGGCGATCTGGCCCAGGGCGGCGTGAATCTCGGCGCGGGGTATTAGGGTTCGTTTCCGTTCCGCCAGGTCCAGCTCGACCATGTCCGCTTTCAGCCGGCGGTAGCGTTCCAGTTGGGCGGTGTTGGGTCCCCTAAGTAGTGGGTCGCCCTCGGCGGCGGCGATCCCGCCGGTAGGGCTTTGGCTGGCGGCCCAGGCATCAATACATCCTCGCGTGTAAAACCAGACTCGGCCGCCTTCGCGGCGGATGCAATCGGGGGGAAAGGTCGGGCGGATTGCCCGGTTAAACACGTTTTCGGACACATCGAAGACGCGCGCAGCCAGATCAGACAGGCCCAGCCAGCTCTGTAGTGCTTTTCGTTTACGGGTGGTGGGCGTGGTCGTGATCGCGTTGGCTCCCTACACTTGCCGGCGGGGCTGCTGGCGGCGCAGCAGGCCCCGGCTGGCGGGCGATAGGCCCAATTTATCCGACAGGCTGATCAGTAGGCGGGCGGCGTTGTTGGCCACAGTCAGATATGGGTTAACCTGGGCCTCCCCGGCGGTTCCCCGGACCACCAGCCCCAGCCGGCTTACCTCGTTTTCGGCGGCAACCCAGCGGCTAAAGATCCGGCAGTACAACCCCAGCAGGTTGGCGTCCTGGCGACTGATCTGTCCGTCTAACAGTTTGCTGAGGCGTGTAAACTCCCCGGCGGCGATCGGGTCCAGGGTCTTGGGCTTGTCAGCGGCCCGCAGGGGCTGATCGGGCATCGGCGGATCGGTCCCCGGCGCGGACATCTGACCCAAACTGGCCAGGTCGGGCAGCGGCTCCACGGCTCCGCGTTTCTTAGATCCCTTCTTCGCTGGCACTGACCAGAACCTCCAGCATCCAAGCCCGGTGAAACTCCAGCAGTGCCCGGTCGTGGGTCAGCGTGAATTGTTCAATATTGTGGCAGCTCCGCAGATTGGCGCTGCTCTCAATCACATAGGCCCCGCTGGCGGTTTCGATTAGTTGGATCTTCGCATGGCAGCGGATAGCGCGGACCCGTTGGCCCCGTGCCTCCAGTTCGGCGACCAGCCGGCGAAACGTCCGCCCGCTATCCTTCATAGATCGAAAGTAAACCGAACAGATAAAAGTCAGTTTTTGGACCTGTCCGGCGTCCAGTAGTTCGATCAGTTTGGTGGTGTTCCGCTCGTTGAAGCCCAGGGTGGCGATATTCAGCTCAGTGGCGGGTTCTTGGCCCATTCGGATTATGGCGGGGATTAGATCGAAGGCGTCGAAATTGCCACGCATTACACAATGGCACGTTTCGCCTGGCGCGGGCAGTCGGCCCAGTTGTTCGGCGGCGTTGGCCACCCGCCGCTGATCTAGAAACTGCCGGCGGGTCGGCTGGCGGCGGTGCGTCACTTCGGACCGTTCGATCTCGGCGGGTCCACCCCGGCGGGTGCGGGCGGTTTCCGTCAGGGCGGGCAGGGTGTTGGTATCGATCGTTGGCAGTTGTCCGGCCCAGTGGCTCACGGTTCACCCCACCCCCACCCCGCAAAAAAGTTGCGCGCGCAAGAAACGCCAGCCATCGGGGGGACTTTACCCCCAGGCCCGCCCCCAGGAAGGACCCGCCATCCTAGGTCGGTTGCTGTTCTTCGGTTGCCCACCTCACTGGTCACGGCGGCGCCCTCCCCGCCAGCGAACGGGGCGGCGGTCCATGCGGTCGGCCTGGACTGGGCGGGGTTCCTGGCTGTCAATTGGGTCCAGTTGGTTCAACGGCCACCAGCGGGGGCACGGGTGGCCATCCGGCGCCATGCAGACCACCAGCGCCACAAAGCCACGCTCCCGGTCCTGGCGAATACGTTGGACCCGTCCGACCTGGCCCGTCGATCGTATCTCTACCTTGCAACCTGGCTCGTTGGTGGCTGTCTGACTAGTCTGACTGTCCGGCTTTGACTTGCTCAAGTTCGGCTCCTCTTAGGTTTGGCAGGATTCCAGGCATATCGACCTGCCGGTCCGGATGCCTGGGTGTGCGTTGGTTCATAAATGGCAGCAGCATATTGGCACTTTCCCGGCGGGCAGTCTGCAGCCGGCGGCGGGCTCGGGTACACCAGCGCGCGTCCTGTTCGATGCCGACCGCTTGGCGGCCCAGTTGCCAGGCGGCCAATAGGGTGGATCCGGCCCCCGGCGAACGGATCTAGAACCAGGTTGTCCTGCCGGCTAGAAACCTCAATAGCGTGGCGCAGCAGGTCGATCGGCTTCTGGGCGGGATGTTTGCCCGGCTGTGGGGCGACCGGCTGAAACTCCCAAACGTCCGTATAAGGCACGGCGGGCGAGACCAGGAACGGGCGGCGGGTATCCAGCAGGTCCACCCGCCGGCGGTTAAACTCGTTCACCCGGGCACAATACTGCCGGACCAGTTCGCCCCAATCGCAAGCCAGATATGGCGGGGCCCCTTGGGATCTGCCGCGGTTGAACAGGGCCCGCAGCCGCTCATAGTGCTCGCGGGTCGGTAATTGCCACTGTGACCGGCTGAAGTAATGGTTGGACGCCATAGTGGCCACCCCGCAGGCGTCGTTACATTCCTGGCGGCTGATCCCCGCGGCGACCCGTTCGCGGTCCAGATAGGCCCGCAGCGGTTCCATGATTTCGGCCCGCAGTTGCCGGCTCGCCCCCAGAAATCGGGACTTGTCCGTTTCTAGTTCGGCCCCGGGCTGCTCGGCAAATATGATGTACTCGCACCGGCTAAAGTAGGCCCGCAGGGCGGACTTGTCGGCACCTGCCCACTTGCCCCGGCTTTCGGCGGGCCCCTTTACCCAGCAGATCCGGTTCAATATCCGCCAGGACCGTCCGATCGCCATCTCGACACCGGCGGCCATCCGGGGCGATGCAAACCAGTACAGGCTGGCGGTGGCCTTGCAGACCCGCCCCAGTTCGGCGGCGACCTGCCCGACCCACTCCAGATAACTCTGCGGGGTCGGCCAGGCCCGGTCCCAGGCGTCACTTTTAACGCGATAATAAGGCGGGTCGGTTACCACCAAGTCGATCAGATCGGGGGCCATGCGGGCCAGCAGGGGCAGCGCATCGGCATGATAAAGCCAGACCCCCTGCTCGGCGAAACATGATCCAGCTGGCAACACCCTACAGGCTCCCGTTGATCCAGTCTAAAAGGCTGTAGCAGCCCTCCAGCACTAGCAGAATGAGCACTACAGCGAAGAACCAGCGGGTGGGCGCGGGTCTGGCGGGCTCGGGCGGGGCGGGGCCATCGGCGGCGGAAATTCGGCGGGATCTGGGGTGTAGTAGCGGTTCTTGATTTCTAGGACTTTGACCGCAGTTCCGGCATTCTCTTGGTGGTCTTCCACACACTTATCAAAGCCCTCCGCAGCCGCGGGATGCTTTTTCTGTAGCAGTTCGCGGCCCTTTTGAATCGACAGAACGACGTCGCGGAGTATCTGCCCGAAGCGATGGGACCGCCAGGCCAAACCTAGACCGACCAGCCAACCGACCCCCAGCAGTCCGCCGATCGCTTCGGTCAGCCCCGGACCGGCGGTATCGGCGGCGGTGGTCAGGCGCTCGGCAATTGTGGAACTATCGGGCGCGGGTTGACTGGCGGGCGCAATGTCGGGCGGCGGCGTGGGCAGCGGCGATTGGCCCAGGTCCACCCGCAGCGTGCAGCCGGCGGGGATCAGGGCCAGGCAGATTGTCAGCAGGGCGCGGGTCATGGAACGCTTTACTACCACAACATCCCTTGGCCCGAGTCGATGCATCCGCCCAGCGCCGTCAGGATCGCCAAAATCGGTGCATACAACGCTAGTACCGTTGCCATTTAAGACCTCCTGTTCTGCATTCCCCCTGCCTTGCCCGTGAACCTCATTCCGTCACGGGTTGCGTGCTTGCCGGCTGTGATGCTGGATCCAGCACGGGGGGATCCAAACCCTGTTGGTGGGCCAGTATTCTCAGTAGAACATCGCTTTGTTGCTGCAAGCCGGCCGCCTGGGTTTTGATTAGTGCCAGCAACTCATCAGCAGAAACGCTCGTTTCGCTCGTTGGGTTCACCCGAATGCCGGCTTTCACCTTGCCGGGCGCCCCCAATAACACGGTCGAGCCCTGCTCCATGCCGAGATTCGTCGCACTCTCCCAAGCAACCTCACCGCCGCTGTTCGTATCCTTTACGCCCTGGATGCCTGCGTTGAGGATCTTGATCTGATCGTCCACAGGCATCCCCTTACAACCCGTCAGCCCCGCCATGATCGACCAGCCCGCCAGAATGCACAGTAGCACCCTCATATCAGCCTCCTGCCCTTATGGGCTTTCGACCCGCCAACCGGCGGGCAATGTCAAGATCGACCGCGCGGCCAGGGTCCGTCCCTGGCAGGTGGCGCGGCGGTCGGCAGTTGCAATTACTGATCACCCGGTCTGGCTCTACTTGGTGAACCAGGCAGGTGAACGTGTCGGCGGGCTCATTGGCCCGCACAAACGGATCGGCTTGCTGGCGGGTCCGCGCGGGGATTGAATGGGTTTGTGACACCAGCAGGCTCGGCGGTGGTGGTGGCGGCACGTAACCCATCAATCACCCCAAAACCAGATCTCAGTCAGAATCGACCGGACCCCGGCGGTTAAATGACCATGACCCAGCAGGCCCATCAGTAGACAGCCCGCGGCAATCGGCAATAGGCCCATCAGTAGGTCTTTGGTCATGGTATGACCTCGGCCCCACGCGGCGCGTTTTGGTGGGTGGGTGGGGTTGCGTGGGGCCTTGCGTATGCGTTCGATGTTTTTGGGCGTTCGGCGGCGGCTTGTGGCGTGGGGATTTGGCCTAGGCGGCCTCGCAGGTGGTCCAGCACCAGCGGTGCCGCAAACCACCCCAAAAGCATAACAAGGACGCTCCACAGAACCGCCGTGTTGCGGGCTCGGGCCCGTAGGTTCGCCTGGCAGACCTGCTGGCGGACATAAATATCCTGTAGGCTCTTACTCATTTTCGGAATATCGCGGGTGCGTTCACTGAGTCGGCCTAGCCGGCGGTTTTGTTCGCTGATGCGGTCGTGAATCTGCGCAACAGCCTGCAATATCCGACCGTTGCCAGGTTCGGCGTTTTGTGGCGGCTGGCTGGTTGGCTGCCGGCTCATTCGTTGCCCTTTGGCGGCGTCCAGTTTCACATTCCCAGATACCCGCCCGACCAGGGCGGGTCTAGTTGGGGTTTCCAGGCACTGGAAAACACCACTCACAGCCGTCGGCTGTTGTGCTGTTGTTGTTTGTTTCAATGGTTAGCTTCATCAATATATTGGCGCGGCCACTTCTGTCCGCCCTTAGCGGTCAGTTCTGTCCGGGGGCTGTGAGTAACTAGGCCCTGATCTGTGAGTAAATCCGGGCGATCTGTTAGTGGATCGGCCCCGCGGGGCGGGGCTCTGTGAATTGTTGGGGCCTGGACCCGATAGGTCTGCCGCTGGGCTCCAGCCAGCTGGGCGGCCTCGACCTGGACCACCCCAGCGGTCACCAGTTCGCCCAGCCAGCGGCGGATCTGCCGGCTGGACCGGCCCAGGTCTCGCCCGATAGTTGCTTCGGTCGGCCAGGCAGCGCTGTTATTGCCCTGGCGGTCCAGCAGATAGGCCCATAGCAGCCGCGGACCAGGGCCCACGTGGGCGGTCCGTAGGATCGCCCGGATTTGTGCCAATAGGGGGGGCATCGGTTAGTTAGCCGTTGTCCTTGTTCCGCGCTCCCACAGAAATGGGCAGTTCACTGTATGGGTCACCGCCGACGATAGGCGGCAGATCCTCCATGCCGTAGAGTTTCAGCAGATCGGTCAGGGAGCCAGCGATCGCCTCTTGGGTGGATAGCATGGCACAGTCCAGGTCCATGGGCAGCGGAATCAGCCCAAACTCGGCGACCTCACAGATAACAGCCGCGCGGACCGCCTGGCGTGCGATCTCAGGCACGTCCCTAAAGATGTTGACCTCGAGGCTGATCTGTTCGGGGATCGGCTTGTTGCCGGCGGTGGTCGCCAGGCTGGCTTGCTTGCCCAGGGATTCCTTCCCGACCCCGACCTCGTGGTCTGCCAGACTGCTGGCGGACACCCGGATCTGGCGGATCAGGGCCACAAAATCGTCGTCGACACACCCGGCCAGGTCGGTCCGCAGGATGTCCAGAAACTCGCGCTGTTTGTACAATCTGCGGTCTTTTTCCATACGAGTCAGCAGGTCCCAGACCCCAGTAGTGGTTAGCTTCATGCTCAGTTGAACCACCCGGTGCGCGCCCTCGTCGATGATAGCGGTGATCCAGCGGCGGCCCACAAATATCATCGCCTCACTGCGCGGCGCCACTTCCGCCCGCCGGCATATCTCGACAGTGGCAGCGGCCACGGCATCCAGCCCGCTAAGTTGGTAGTTCCGCGGCGGATAGTCCGGCGTCCGCCAGACTGTGGACCCGTCCGGCATCTGGATCAGGTACGGCGCGCCCGGGCAGTCGGCCTTTACAACCACCCTGGCCCTGCCGGCGGCGAGAATGGTGTTTGTCAGCGCTTCAAAGGCTTTGGCTTCGATCATAGTGATCCTTGCTCCTTGTTCTGTCCGAGTTCGTCCAGGGTCATCTGGTTGGCGTTCTCGGGGGCCTCAGAGTTGAACACCAGTTCCGCAGCGGTGCTGGTTTTCATGCTGTACTCGCGCGTTTGGCGGTGCGGCACCTTGGACCTGATCTGCAGTTGGACCTGGCAGGTTTCGGCGGTTCCATGCTCGACCTGCTCGGGCTTGACCAGAACGGTGAGGGTGACCGATCGGTTGGTTGGGTCGTTCGGGCGGTCTTGCACGTCGGCGACCACCTTGTCCAGTTCCGCCTGAAAGGCGCTCTCCGCCTTGCCAAAGTCCAGATCTTTAAGCGTCCCCAGCGTCAGTTTCTGTCGCATCGTTTTTGGCTCCTGTATTGTGTCCGCCGGTTGGGCGGGCTGTTGGTGGGGTGATAATAGCGCGCAGGGTGTGGGCCCGGCCGCCGGCTGGCGGTGTACGGCTGTCGATTCGGATCTGACATTGGGCGGTGTCCCCATGACCGTCCGCGGGGCGGGGTTTTCGGGGCGGTCGCGTATATCCGCCAGTTGCTCGGCGACCTCGTACCAAAACGGCTGAAAGATCGGGTTGTTGCGGATGAACTGGTCGGCGGAAATTATTTGCGCGGCCGCGCTGCTCATGTCTATCTCCTGGGCGGGGCCATATTGCCCCGCGGGGCGCCTTCCAAAACGCGGGCAATTGTCAATTGGGCCCCCGGGTGCCCCTGGGCGGCGGTATGCGTTCCGCCCGGGGGCGGCTCCGGGTCGCGGGTTGGTGGCGCTGGCCCAGCGCCACCCGCGGGGCCCTGGCGCTGGGCGCTGGGGGGTTGGATTCTGGTATGTTGCGGTTTGGGTGGTGTCGCCCGGTCCTGCCGGCCGCCGCGCAGCAGCTCGGCTAGCCCTTGGGCGTTCAAGGCATAGACCCAGACGTCGCGGTGGGTTTCGTGGTCCCAGCGCTTCGCCGACAGAACCAGCACCAGCGGCGGCCATGGCCAGCGGCGCCCTTTTGTGGGGTGGTTCTCATTCAGGAGTTCGCTAATCCTGCCGGTCACCCGGTTAATCGGCCAGACGCGCAGGCCAAGGGCTCGGGCGATCCTGTCGGCGATCTGGCGGGCGGTGGCGGGGCCAGGTTGTAGGGCTTGCAGAATTTGCAGCCGGCGATCGGCGATTATCGGGCGTAGGGCCTCCAGGCTTTGCTCGCGGGTGACGCTATACACTGGCCAGGACCTCCCTGGGCGGTTGGTGGCGGACTTGATGGGGGCTGCAGACTAGAACACCGCCCGGCGCTCCAGGGTGTGCAAAAACGAAAGCCAGGGCAGTGGTTTGTCGCGTCAGGTGGACATAGATCTGTTCGATCGGTCCGGCTGTCCACTGCCCGCAATGCTCAAACCAGACCCGCTCCCCTATGTTGTATGGGATCTTAATGTCCACCGTTTTTGGCCTCCTGCGGCAGTTCGGGCAGTTCGTGCCAGATACACCCGTCCAGTTCCTGCCTTTTAGGCTGACAGCGGTAGCACCAGCGGCGGCTGCGGACCGGCTTGGTGGCCACCAGGCCCCGGTGGGGTTCCGTCCGATCCTGGGCATCCTTTCCAACCTCCGGGGCCTGGTTGGCCTTCGTTTCCCGCCAGCGGCTTCCTTTGTAGAAAAACGGGACCCCACAGATCGCGGCGGCATCGCGGGCTTGGCGCGCAAAATCCAGCGGCGAGGGGCGGGCGCCTGGCCCGGTTTCGGGGCCGGCGATCAGCCAGTCGATTTGGCGGATCCGTTCCTGAGTCGATTGGCTTGGCGGCTGGCTGCGGGCGGTCCAGTCGGTCGGTCCCAGATAAGGCTCATAACTGACAAACCGGCGGGCGGCGGGGGTATCGGCCAGCACGTCGATCCGCCAGGCGGTAAAGTCATCCGCCACAGTGGTCCCGACCAGAATATTGGCGGGCGGCGGCATCTGCATATTTGCCACAATCTTCGGCAACAGATTGGCGGCCCGGTGGATCCGCTTGGTCAGCACGCAAAACACGTGCTGCGGGGCGTCGGCCATTGCCCGCCAGCTCGCCCCGATCTCCAGGTCGCTAATTTCGTGGTGAAACAGGTCGGTCCAGACGGCCCAGACCGTCGGGCGGGCCTTGATGATCTTGTCCATTGCCTCCCGCCAATTCAGCCGGACCTCGCCGGTCCACTGGCCAGCCTGGTCGGTCAGCCCCTGATTGCGCTGGCGGATTCCGGGGTGGGGATGTCGGGCGAACCGGTGGGCCTGGGCGGCGGACCAGCAGCGGGCGCAGCTATAGTCAACCGGGCTGCAGCCGGCGACTAGGTCCAGGCTGCGCCCCCACCATAAACCCCGGGCCAGCCGATCGGCCCCAATCATCGCGGCCAGGTCATAGTGGGCGGCTGGCTTAGGCATCGGCGATTGCCTCCACCTGGGCAATGGTGATCCGCACCGCGAACCGTTCACTGATTATCTGCGCGATCTGGCGGATGGCGGTCTGGTTGTGGTTGGCCACCAGCGTCAGGGCCCGCAACGCAACATCGCGGTCACAAGTCCGGCGGGCGGCTTGGATCAATTCGTCTATACCCAGGCGGGTCAAGGTGACGGCAGTTGCCAATCCGCAGCCTTGTTGTCCACAGTTGCGCACCTCGGACAGCGGGCAATCGGTCGGCAGCTTAGTCGGCATGGGTTAGGGCTCCTGCGGGTGTCTGGTCGGGTAGTTCCGGCAGATCGGTGCCGCGGTCTTTCATGTAGTCACCCAAGGCATCGGCGGCGGTCCGCAGGATGGCGCGCAGGCTCATAAGTCCCGCCCTGGCGTCCGGCTCGTTTTGGGCGACCAGCCGGACCAGCCTGATCCGCCGCGCGGCACTGGCGGCGGTCTTGTATAGGTCGGCGGTAGTGAAGTCGTTGGCCGGGCCGCTGATTTGCAGCCCCATCTCGGGGTGTTCGGCGGTCACCTGCCAGGTCCCGGGCTCCAGCTCCCGGCAGCCCAGAACCACCAGCCCCCGCCAATCGTCGTGATCGACCAGATCGCCGCGGTCGAACGGGGGCAGCCGGCGCTGGCTCTGCAGCTCCAGCAGTAGGCCCCGCAACCGGTCCGCCTGGGCGGGGGTCAGCAGACTCACAGACTCGGCGTCGGCGGCCCGATAGCCCAGGTCGGCAATCCAGCCGGCTAGTGCTTCCTTGCTGATCATTCCGCGGCCTCACTGCAAAAAACCCGCCCGGGCGGGCCCGCCAAGACCCGCCCGGGTCCGCCATAGCGCGCCCACGGCGCTAGTTTTGGTCCCCGTTTTTGCCTTCCAGCCCCCGCAGGCCCTTGGTGATCAGAAACCGCAGGCAGTCGGCCCGGTTTTCAATCCCCAGGTGGGCCTGGGCCTCGGCGATGGCAGCGGCCAGGCGGGGGTTCAAGGTCATACTGACGTAGCGGCTCGGCGTTCGTCGGGTGGTAACGGTGTCGCTCATTGTTCGGCCCTCAAAAAACCTCATAACCTATACAGTCGGCAGATTCTACCTCTCACCACCAGCCTGTCAACCCAAAAAGTATAAAAACCCCTTCAAACACCTCAAGTTATCTGTTGATACGTCGGGCGGGGCGTGCTAAACTCTTTGCTAGTATAGGGTTGGATAGGGGACTCTATGGGACCAAAAAAAACAAACAAACGCACGATCAATCTGCAGCTGAACCCCGAGGACTATCAGGATCTGGACAAATTGATCCAGCGGTTTGGTATGCCGCAGCGTGAATTTGTCCGGCGGGTCTTTGCCTGGTTGTTGGCTCAGGACCCGCTTGTCCAGGCGGTAGTGTGCGGCGTCGTTCCGCAGGACAAGGCGGTGAACGTCCTAGATATGGTGCGTAGGACACTGGCGGGGCTGCCGGATCCTAATGATGGGGCGGCTTGTGGGTAAACCCCCGCCGACAGTCTACTATTAGTAGCTGGCGGCCCAGGCCCATCGTCAACAGGCAACTAAAGGGCGACCGGCTTCGCAGGTATTCGGTCAGATCGGCGGTCTTGGCATTCTGGCAGCTCCACCAGGCGAGTTGTATTGGCTCCGCTGGCGCGCTTAACCAGACCGCCAGCCACCCGGCGGGCGCATCCATCTGGTCGGCAAGCCAGGCATGGGCCCAGAACCAGCTCGCGGTGGTCTGGTCGGCAAAGTGGGCGACGATGTTAGGGTGGTTCACGCCATAGGACCGGCAAAAGTCGATCCGGGGGCCCGCGGTGGTGTCGATCAGATAGTAATAGTGCTGGATCCCGGCGGTCCGCCCGTAGCTCGTGATCTGCCAACAATCATTTAACACCTGTTGACAATCGACGCCCCGCGGCCAAGGGATCTGCTCGGCTAAAACCTGCCGGGCAAGGGCGGGATTCAGCCCGCCCAATTCACAACAGGCTAGGCGCTGGTCCAGGTCCCGGGCGGCATGGTAGCGCCACAATAGTTTGACCTCCGCCGGCTGGGCGGCGTTCCGTCCGGTGATCACCAGCGCGCCGATCGCGGCGATCGCACAGACAGCGGCCAGGCACCACCACAACCACGGGTTCCGGGCATTTTCTGGGGACAGCCGACCCCAGGGTCCGATCGTCAGGTCTACATTTGGGGGCGGGGGTGGTGGTGACGGGCGGGACTTCTGCATGGGTTTTTGGTCCGGCTGTGGGGGCTGCATGGTCATGTCCTCTTGGGTGGGTTGGGTGGGGCTGCCGGCAGGTCAGCCAGCTGCAAGGCGGCGGCGATCCGGTCGGCGTGGGGCGTCAAGTCGGTGTAATGTTTTAGGGCGATCGGCGGGCTGTGGCCCAGCATCCCGGCGGCGGTCTGGTCGGCGATCCCGTAGACCCGCAGCCGGCTGCTGCAGGTCAGCCTGAAATCCTGAAACCGGTGGTGCTGGATCCCGGCGACGTCACACAATCGGGCAAACCGCTTGCCGGCCAGTGGGTCGGCGGGCCAGATCCGGCCGGCTTCCGGTTGGCCCTCGTAAAGCCCGTCGATTGCGGCTGCCAGCGGTTCGGGCAGCGGGACCAGGCTGATATGGGCGGTCTTAGTGTGCGTGACCCGGACAGTCCGCGCGACCACGTCGACGTCGTAGTAATGCAGCCCCAGAATATGGCTCTTGCGGGCCCCGGTAAACCAGGCGGTCAGCAGCAGGGCGTAGGTGGCCAGGTCGGGGGCACGGGCCAGCAAGGCCCTAAACTCCGCCTCAGTGATGGCGTGGTGTTGGCGGGGCATCGGGCGCAGCCGGCAGGCCCGGGCGCGATTGACTGGGTTATCCACCATTGCGGGCGGGCGCAAGTCCAGGGCGTAGTTACATAAGGCCCGCAGGTGGCGCAGTTCGGTTTTGATTCGGCTGACGCTGGGCGGGCGGCGTTTGCTGTAGACCTTACCGCTGGGTCCCCGCTGGCGCGTGGGTTGCTCTAGTCGGCGGCGGACATAGCGGTCGATCACGGCGGGGCTTAGTTGGTCGGTCCTCAGTTTGCCGGCCCGGCCGACCGTTTCGGCCAGCCGCTCGACCAGGGCGGTCATATCGGCCTCATAGGCCCCGGGCGGTCCGGTCCGCGGGCGGTCGGCGAGCCAATGCTGCAGCAGCTCCGTTAGTTGCAGTGGGCGGATCCGCATGGTCAGCCCTATATCCAGTTCGGTCTGCTGGCGGATCAGGGCGTCGCGGGCTTGGCCCGGGTCCGCTGTTCCGGTGGTCTGGCTGACGGTAACCCCCTCAATCCGCCAGCGGATCTCAAAGTTGCGCCCCGGGCGGCAGACAAGATAGGCTTTCGGTGGGCGTCGCATCGGAACTCCTGGCCAAAGGACGCCGTCACTGGCGGCTGCCAGCGCCCAGGCTCCGCACTGGGGGCACCAATACCAGACCCCGGCGGTCACCAGTTCGCAGCCAGCGGCGGATCTGCCGGTCCATCCAGTCAGCCGGCGGCTTTCCCGTTATCTATATCCGGCTCAATTTCGCTGACCTGGTCGGTCTGGGCGTCGACGTTCTGTTGGTCGACTATCTGCTGCTGCAGCCGGTTGATGGTCCGGGCTTGCTCGGCGTTGCGTTCGGACATCTCGGCGATCCTGGCGGCTTGGGCGCTGGCCTGGTGCTCTTGCCGCAGAATCCGGGCACTCAGTTGCCGGGCGTCGTCGGCGGCGGTCCGCAGATCCGCTCGGGATGGCGTCCAGTCGGGGATCGCCTCCGCCGGCAGGGCCAGGCGGCACCCGCAGCAGCGCGGCCAGTGCTTGGGGTCGCCTGTATGGGCGTACAGATTGGCGGACCGACGGCGCCCGCACTTTTGGCAGACCGCCCAGGGCGGCGGTCCGATTATCTTGTCTTGGTCGTGGTCCCAATAGACCATGTCTCCGGCGGTGATTAGATCGTCAGTCTGAAAACCGATCGGCCCGCCGTAAAAGTCCAGCGGGTAGGGTTCGGCCCCGGTCGGTGGGCGGGCCAGGATCTTTAGGACAATTTCGTCCGCCCGCCGGCGGCTGGCGGCGCCCAGGCGGCCCATCATTTCGACGCTGTTGTCCCACCACTCGCGGTCCTCGGGGCTCATTCCAGCGCGGGCCCAGTTGCGGACCCTGTCCTCAAAGGTCTGCCCCTCGTGGCGGTTGATCTCGGCGGCCAGGGGCGGGTAGCGGTCGGCCAGGGCTTTAACCTTTTCCAGGATGCCCATCTGGTCCCAGGCTTCTGGCTTGGGCGGGCTCTGTTCCTCCGCCCAATCCGCCGGCGCGGCGGCGCTTCGCAATCGCTCCAGTACTGCCCGGGCGCGCCGTATCTGATCTTGCCCGTCGGCGTTGGCCTCCAGTTCCCCGACCCGTTGCCTTAATGCCGGATCGCTGGACGGTTGTTTGCCGGCTGGCGCTATCGTCGGGACCGACAGGACCACACTGGCCTTTTTCTCGCAGTCATCGCAGACCGGAAACTTACCCACCAGCCCCTCCAGGGCGCAAAATCGCACGTGTTTGCCCTTTAGTGGTCGGTGGCAGCCTGGACAGGCGGCCCCGGGTCCTGCCAGCCGATAGGGTTGGCGGTCCAGTATCCGGCACTCCAGGCGGTTGTCCCGATCGGCCCATAGTCTGGACAGCTCGGCGATAACGGCGGCAGGGGCCCTACTGTGCCAGGGCTCCTCCGCGGTCGGTTGTCTGGTCAGATGGGCGATCTGGGCTTCCAGACCGATGATCCTTAATTCGCGCTGGTGGACCTGTTTCAGCAAGTTGCGGATCTCCCGCTGCACGTAGTCAAGATCTGCGCCGGCGGGGGTGCGTTCGGCTTGTAAACCTTCCACCTGGGCGTTCCAGGCGTGGCAGGTTATATCCCGTGTCATTCCAAGGGCGGAACCGATTGGGCAATCGTTACTGGGGCAGCGGATGATCCAGTTAACCCCTTTAAGGTTCCTGTTCCGCTGGACAAGGGGCTGGGTTCCGCACCACGGGCAGGGTAGCGGTTCGGTCGGTATCTGGGCATGGGGGGTCGGCGGGGCAGGTGTGGCGTCCGGGCTCCGGTGGGTTGGTGGCCCAGTGGTGTCCATGTTCTGACTTGTCGGCTTTGTCATACCTAAGTCCTTGTCTTGTACCGCGCCGGGCAGGACTCGAACCTGCGACCGCGGGATTAGAAATCCGCCCCTAGGGGTAAACCTGGGCAGGCTTCGACGCTCTGTAATTCTGTAACTCTCTCGGATTCTCTCCCTTACGCTATCTCACTATAGCACACTCTTGGGCTCTTATCCAGCCTCTAATTAGGTAGTTGGTGGCGGATTGGTGTCCATACTCATCTTCGAATATCGCGATTCGGTCCCACTAGCCTGATTGGTCGGCATGTCAGTCCTCGACAGTTGGGGCATAATCGGCTGTCGTCGTCCAGAATCGGAACGCAATTCACGCACCCTATGGCCGAACACCGATCACAGGGGGCGCAGGTCGATTCGTAGAGAGGCACGCGACAGAAATCGCACGTTCCCAAGTCATCTAATCTATCGCAGTCCATTCCATCAATATCTTTTGGCATAACACCCTCATTCCTCACTCGGCCCCGGCAGTAGTGGCGGCATCCTGCCCTCTATGTAGGATTGCTTGACCTGTGGAATCGCCCAGGCCCCGAAGGTGCGGCCGTCGGGCAGCACCGTCTGCGCCAAAAACTCCTCCGGCAGGGTGGTTATGCCACTTTCTACCGCCTCCAGTTTGGCTTTGATGATCAGGGCAAGGGCCCGCCACCGCTGGCGGACCCCTTGCTCATAGGCGTTTTCGATACTCCTGGCGTTGTTGCGCTTCTTGCCCGTCGGCGTCCGGGTAAATTTCTCCCGATCCGGCAGCGGCAGCTCGAAGCGCACACGCAACCCGTCGATTCTAAACCCCAGCGTGGCCCTTTGATCGTCCCAGCCATACGCAAAGGCATCCGCCCCGTAGCGGGTTAGGGTCCGCTCTATCTCGGCGCGGCTGCGGTCCGATGGGACGTCGGTTTGGCTGGCATACCTCATTGGTCTACCTCAACCAGTATCAGCGCCCGGCGGCGGGCTCGGACTATCGGGTCGATGTCATGCCCGCGCTCGACTGGAAAGTGACTCCAGGCGTACAGTGCGGCGACCAGCCGCGGGTCACAGACCATCGGGTAACTGATCGTCTCGGCGCCTTTGCGGGCTTGGCTGCGGGCGTCGTTGTCGGCGGCGACCATTTCGGTGGCGTCCAGCATTTCGCGCAAGGTGTAGGATTGCAGATCCGGGCACTCCTCACCCTCCTGCAGGCCCATTGTTTGGTAAAAGACCTTGACCATATCGTCGTTGACCGCTTTGGCCCGCTCCAGGGCGTCGGGGCTGCTGGCAAGTTGCTTGCCGCAGTGGGGGCAATGCGTGGTATCCTGCAAAACTCCGCAGCAAAGGATCATGGGTTTGGCCTCCTGTTCGGTTCGGGTCCGCGGCCTGGGGCGATCGGCAGGTGGGGGGGCCTCATGGTCCAGCAGATCCCTCAGCGCCAAAAACCACCTTTTCCACTTCTCTGCCGAGTCATGAAAGGCCCGGGGTTCGTGCCAGCCCTCTTGGTCACAAGTGGCTTTTGCCGTCCGATGGGCTCGGGCGGTCCGCCTCAGCCATTCCAGCAGCCCGCGGGCGGTCAAGTCGATCACTTTATGACCGCATCGCGGGCAGCGATTCTGGCGGCAGGTCCGCCCGCAACGTTTGCAGCGGTTCGGGGGCCTCCAAACTTTAGGTGGCATGTTTGGATACTCCATTTTTGGCGATTAGGTCCACCCGGGCTTGCCTCCCTGTTTTGGGCTCTAATTGCTTGGCGACGCGTTTGGCCTGGCGGCCCCGCGCGCGGGCTTGGTGGATCCCCAGTCGCGTGCCGTTCGGCAGTAGGATCGTCTGGCAGTTCGGCCCAGCAGCGTGGGCATAATCAGCAGGCCCAACATAGAATTCCTGCATACGCCCGCCCAGCGCCTTGGCCAATAGTTTGGCCTCGTGCCGGCGGCGTTTCCGCCTGGCGGTCCACTTGGGATAAAGTTCCTTTCCGCAGTCCGGGCAGTGGCGCATGTGGCGGACTGACCCGCAGCAGTGGACCCGCGGGGCCCAAACGGTGCGGCTAGGCGGGCGGTGTCTGCTCTTGGTTTTCTGGGGGGCGGCGGGCTTGTAGGTCTGCCCCGTGCGCGTGCGATAATTAGTCAGCAGATCAGATCGGCGGCGCCTCCACTTCATGGGATCCGGTCCGGTTGGCGGGGTCAGGCTGGGTTCCGATCGGCTTGATCGGTGGCGGGGTGGTGTTCGTTACTATGCGGCGCACGTCCTGTAGATTGGGCGCCTCGGGTAGGCTGTATCGCGGGACCCCGAATAAGGCTTCGCCCGCGTTGGCAGGCTTGGCGGTCCAAACCTCATAAAAGGCAATCGCCAGGGCCAGAACCTGGGCTTGGCCGCGCCGGTCTTCACACCAGCAGCCAGCCAGCTGCTCGACCCGTTCAAGAAAAAACACCAGGTCGGCGGGTGGTTGCGGGCAGCGTTCTCGCAGCATTTCGACCAGGGTAGGATTGGCCATCGTTTAGCCCTCCCCCTGCTGGCTGTGCGCGGTTGTGGTGGCCGGTCGGCCCCGCGGGGCCCCTTTGACCTTGCGGACCAGGACGATCTTAGCGGCCAGGTCGCTGCTGGTTCGCTCCAGCAGGTTCCGCCAACCCGGGCTGCTGGTGTAGGCGTGGACCGTCGCCACGGCGATCGGCTCTCCCAGCTGACGGCTGGCAGCCCGGGCCACTTGTAGGTAACTGATCGGGTGGCGGCTGCCGGTCGGGATCGCCCGCCAGATAGCCTGGGCTATTGGCCCAGCTCGGTAGCGTTTCATTGTGCGGGACCCCTTTCTTGCTCTTGGCCAATACTAACACCCCGGCGGTATGGGGTCAAGCTAGTCGGTAAACTTGACCGTTTTGCCAACACTCGGCAGCCGGTCAACCTGCTGCTGGACCCAACGGCGCAGGTGGGCATCGGCTATCCGCAGGGCGCTGGCGGCGACCCGGTCAAACTTATGGCCCGGTCGGCGGGCGGCACACTGGGCCAGGATGTAGTTCCGCAGGTGGGCTTGGTTAATGATCATCATAGGTCTCCAACTATTTGCCCTTGGGGCGATTCAAGTAACGGCGGACAGATTCGTAACGGTCGGCCAGGCGGCGCAGATCTGCGCGGGCGAGTTCTTCACGCTGGCGGGCGGCGTGCCAGGCGGCGGCGTCGATAAACTCCAGGGTGGCGGTTTCGATCAGGTCGGCGATCGTCTGGGGGTCCAGCGCGTCCAGCTCCCAGGAATCCTCTCCGAACCGATCGGCATAACCGGCGAACCGTGAATCGGTGGTCTTGGCGGGATTGGGCGGCGGGTTGTATTGCTCGACCTGGTTCCAGTTCAACGCCAGCCGGCGGACCTTGACGGCGTCGGGTCCGGCGAACATCGCCAGCCGGTCGGCGATGTCCCGGCTCATATCAATTCCGCTGGGGTCGTGGTCGCCCAGGTGTAGGATCACCGCGGCCTGTCCCGCCTGTCGATAGGCTCGGATCCGGTGGTGGCCAGCGGCCCACATTTCGGACTGGCTGGTGTAGCCCTTGCAGGCGAAATAGGGCAGGCGCATGCGTTCGCAGACGCCGGCGATCACCCCGATCAGGGCTTCTTTTTCGATCCAGACCTCGACCCGATGGGCTTGATTCTCCCAGTAGTCGACGCTGTACTGGGCGGCGCAATCGTCAATGATGGCGGCGGGGCTAGACCAGGTCGGCAGCCGCTTTAGGTTGCGGCCACGGTCTTCGATGGCCTCCCAGTCTATCAGGCCCGCCAGCCTGCCGGCGTTAATGATCTCGCCCAGGCGCTTGTACTCACTTTGCTGGTTGGCCAGCAGGTCCCGGCTGACAAACTGATAATAGAGTTGGCGCAACGTCAGCCGGAAACCCTTGGCCAGGTACTCGTCGATGATCTCGTTGGCCTGGTTGATGGCTGCCTGGCGGTCGGCGGTAAATCGCTGGTTGATGTAAGCTATTCTCACGGCTGGCCCCCCTCCCGCTGCCCTTGGCGGGTGGCGATCGCAGCGTCCAGCTCTTGGTCGGCCCAGTCCCTGGCCCAGTCCCGCAGGCGGTGGATCCCACAGTCCAGAATGATCTGACCTTGGGCGTCCAGAACACTAAAGCCCCTATACTTGGCCTTTTGGTAAAGGACCAGGCTGGCGGCTTTGCTGATTTCTATATCCGCTGGCATCAAAACGGCTCCGATCTGCGCCCCGGCCCAGTCCGGGGCGCCCTGGTTGGCCCAGGCCCTGGCCCCGACACGTCGGGGCTCGGGCTCCAGCCAGTCAGCGGATCGCCTGGGCGACCCGGTTACAGATATTGCAATAGTCGGCGTCCCCGTTAACTGGGCTGCCGCAGTCCACACAAACCCGGCTGGATTCCTCGACCCGAACCAGCGTCACCCCGCGGGCGACCAGCCGCTCGAGATTGGCTTGTAGCTGCGGATCGGCGGCGATCTCGGCGTCTGTCTGGCCCACCACATACTCGATCCGCTGGGGCTTAAAGGCGTGAAAGATCGCCGGCTGCCAGTTGCCGTCCGGATGTTGGTAGTAGCGGCGGTGGGCGACCAGGACCCAGGTTTGGCCAATCTCGAACCCCTGGGGAATCGCGGCCGCTTGTCCCCGCGACCCCGGGGCCGGGCTGACCCAGAAAGGACAAGCACCATGTCACCGCCCGGAACCAAAGCACAGCGAGCGATCTGGCCCCTCCACCCTTTCAAAGCGAAGTCGCAAGATGCCGAAGGGAACGATCTGAGAAACTCTATACGGCCCTGGCACTTCCCGATCGCCACGGACGATCCGTCAGTCGTTGTTACCAGAGACAGAGGTTTCCGATTCACGCGCCATTACGTGCCGACTGAAGCCGAACGCGCCACCATGGATACAATCTACCCCCACTGCAACGCTGCAGAACGTCCCCCCTGGCATCGAATACAGGCCAATCTGATAGGTCTAGGGTACAAAGCTGGGGATCTACAGAACCTGTCCGTACCATCAATAATGACGATGCTGGAGCAACGAGGGACCCCGCCGCCAGCGGCGCCATCACCACAATCATCACCAGCGTGGAAACGATTGAATGTCAGGGAGACGCGAAGCGGCGACACCGCTGATCTGGATGGCAAGACATATCGACTTAGGGGCGGGCGTGATGCCGCGTTCTTGAAGGCCCTGCAAGAAGCCGAGGGCGGACCGAGGAAGGCCAACGACTTAGAGTCCGTGTTGTGCGAACGTCCAAGCCGGATATACAAGCGGCTGGCGAAAGAACTTCAGGAAATCATCGACAAGCCCGGACGGGGGTGATGAGTTTGCGGAAGCGATAGAGGTTCCGCTCTTGACCGCACGATCTGTAGGTTAGGACGCGATGATTATGGCAAGCGATCAGGCAGTCCGTGATTGGGTCAACCAGCAGCAGCAGCGGGAATTCACGCAGCGATGGGAAGCCGCCGGCGTTCCCCCGCGCCGATCGGGCAGGCATCGCAGTAGCAGCCCTGCTCGACCGTGCCGTAGTAGTTGCTCGGGACGGCGGCATTACGGCAAGGCTGTGCGGCAAATAGGGCGGTGCCATCCACCCAAGTCCAGCCGCGGGCGGGTTTGATGCCGGCCCCGCAGGTGGGGCACGTATGGACCAGCAGCGGAAACTTGCCGCAAGCCCGGGCCAATGCCTCCGCCACCAGATACAGCCCGCCGGGCTGGCGGTAACCGCAACCCCGGCGGCGTTCGCGGCGCTTTTCGATCATCAACATGGTCAGATCCTCACTCTGCCGGCGGGCCTATTCCTGCCGGTCCGGCTTTCCTGTCTTGATTATTAGTCTAAGCCAAGACTAAGACAGAGTCAACAGATAAATCGGCACAATTCTGGTTTTTCTCAAAAAAAACTTTCGACCGGGCGGGCGGTGGATCCGATCAGCGCGGCCAGCGGGCCAGTGGGCAACAGGTCAGGATCTGGCGGTCCGCCTCGCGCGTGGGGCAGTCAGCGGCGCGGGGGCAGTTGCGGCAGGCGTGGCGGCGCTGGACCAGTTCGGCGGGTGGGGTCAGTCGCTCATGATTTGGTGGGGCTTCGGTGGCATTCATGGTCCCGGCGGCTCATTTTCCGCAGCCGCTGCATGGTCTGCCGCCTTGGTGGCGCCGGACCGTTTCGTCGATGTCCATATCATCCGTTGGGTCGGGCTGTCCAGACTTCGTTTGGTCTGGCTTGGTGGTAGTGACGGGGCTTGACCGATTCGCCTGGTCAACCGATATGCCCAGGTCTATAGTCGGGCAGGCAGCAGCGGCGAGCTCGGCGGCGGTGGCAGTCCGCAGGATCCGCCCGGGGTGCTTCTCGTGGTGGTCCGATCTAATAGCAACCACACAACGCCCGCGGCGATCAGCGACCCAGTGCAGACCGTGGGCGTCCGCCCACTGCCGGGCGGCGTGCTGATCCGCAAAATCGGGCAGAAAATAGATCACGCTCAGACCCCCAGCAGCAAACTTACGGTTCCGCCGTAACCGATGCTGTGATGCGGTGGCAGACCACAGTCGCCCGCATTCCAAGTGTTATTCAGTGGCCCAAGCGTGTAGCCCAGGCACGTTATCGGAACAGAAACACCCTGTTGGGCGTCAAACATGAAGTTCTGTGCTACCACTTGGGCTCCCAGAGACCAGTAGTATGCGCCAGAGTACAGCAGCGCAGCGTTAATCTGGATCGCGGCACAATCTGTAACAGCCTCGTACACCAACCAGATGCATGGGTACGACGGGTGCTGTTGTAGAATATGAGAACCGTTCAGTTGGGCAATCTGAGCGACCACGCACCGAGCACTACTGCAAGGCTGGACTCCGTTAAAGGTCAATTGCGCAAATTTTGGGGTGGCCCCGGCACAAAAACCACAATTGCTACCGTATTCAATGGGGCAGTTTTCATCAACCACAAAAGCAAACTTGTAACAGGGCCCGGCGACCTCGACCAGACACCCGCTGATCTCCTCCTCCGCATCCCACGGGTGGTATCCGAACGCGGTCCACGGGTCGCTGGTTGTGATAACATCCACATCGAACATGAGGCTACCGCAGCGCGTATCATGAACCTCCACGCGACAACAGCCGCTCCGATCGACCAAATAGCCGTTAATGGTGGTCGTGGCCATTAGCTGGCCTCACAGAACCAGGATGCGAACAGCGATTTTAGCGCGGCTTGCAGGGCGGAACAGCTGCCGACCATTTCGGCTATCGCGGCACACTGGGCGGCTGCGTCGGCTTCGGCGGTCAGGGCACCATAACTGTAGTTGGCGTCACTGATCCGCCAGACCCAGACCCGGGCGCCCGTTAGATCGGTCGATCCGAACAGCAGGACCCCTGTAAGGTTCTTGCCGTTCGTCTCGTTGCTGCTGGCCAGGTTTCCGGTGATCCGCTGGACCGTCGCCAGGTTGTCGGCGTGGGCGGTAACCTTGGCCAAAAAAGGGGGCCCGGTGGATCTGCCACCCGATGATAAACCGACAATCTGGGGCCCGCGCGGCCCTGTTCTGTTCATTGGGCAAACCCCGTCCGCAGGACCGTCCGCTGCTGACTTTCGGTGTTCGTCCAGCTGACCGACGTTATGGGCGCCCGGATTGTCTGGGCATCCCCGGCGGTTTCGATCACGTCCAGAATGACCCCCAGCAGGGTGTACCAGTTCACTAAGCCCTCGATCGCCACTTCCGCCCGGCAGCGGGTCTGGTAGTAGCGGCCTATGGCACCTGCCAGGGTCGCCAGCATCCGTTGCGAGTCGTTCCGTAGGACGCGCCCCGTCGGCCCGCTGGTTTTGACTTGCCCATCGGGCGCCAGTCCGACCACGGTATTAGGGGCCAACAGCCACAATTCGGCGGGGGTGTCGATCACCTTGCAAGTTCCATCCGCGTCCGCTTCGTCGGGCAGGTGGTGGATCAGTTCCAGCCGGTAGTCGCCCTCAAAGGCAATTGTGGCGATCAGTGTCGAATAGTCATAAGTCGGTTCCGTTATGGTTTCGGCGGGTTCCCCGCTGTCCCAGTGATTATTGGCCAGTAGGTGGGCGGGTTGGCAGCGCAACTGTATACCCCAGTCGTTGGCTGGGCTTATTATGCCGATCTGCCGCTCTGTCGCGGGCACGTATCGATCTAGCTCCGGGTCGGTCAGCCAGACCAGCGGGCCCAACAGATCGGGCTGGTAGGTGCTCGGGTTGTGGTCCACTGCTCGCCCGTCGGCATAGTCGATGCCGGCGAACAGGGGCAGCCAGGTCAGCGTGGTGCGGGCGGTGGTCTGATAGTCCGCCAGATCGCCAAATAGAATCTCCCCCAGGGGTGTTGGAACCGGTGCGGCTGCCCCATCCTGGTGGTTCCAGGCGGCTGGGGCCCCGTAGGCACTCCATACCGCCCGCAGGTGGTCCGCGGTCCGCGCCGCATCATGGCTTTCGGGATCATCTGAGCCGGACCCCGTCCCCGCCTTGTACTCCGCCTCTTGGGCGGCGGACCATTTTGGGACCAGCGTGTCGGCATCGCCCCGCAGGCTGCAGCAGACCACTAGGCGCTTTCCAATCACCCGGATCCGGTCGTGTCGCTGGTCGGCGGACCGTACCACGTTCACGTCGCAAAGGTCGCGCCGATCGGCGGGCAGACTGACGGCTTGGGGATTGGCGGGTAGACTCACCCCACCCGCGGCCAGTGCGTAAGGGCTTAGGGCGTAGACCCAGACCGCAAACCCGTCCGGCGTTTCGATGATCGTATAGTCCAGACCCATAGCGGGGTCGATGATCCGCCCCAGGACCTCAGCCAGGGTGGGGTGATCGCTGGCGACAACGGCGTCCGTCAGCTTCTCCAGCAGGTCAACCTGGCCGGCGGTGGTCCAGGCGGGTCCGCCCGTGTGGGTGGCATGGCGGGCCAGCAGATATTCGAGCATCTGCCGGCGGGTCCAGGTTGCCACACCACCGAACAGATAGACCCCGTTGGCGGCGGGCGCGGCGCTGCGGTTGCCGGTCACCGCGGCGGATGGGTCGGCGATGTTGAAGTCAGGAACCCAGCCAATCTGCCGTTCGCTGCCTGCCTCCACCCAGTAGCTATCCACCAGCGGCGTTTTGCGTAGTTCCTGCAGCGGCTCGGCGGCTTGCCAAATCTGGACCCCAGCGGGCTGGTCGGGGGCGGCGTAAATCTCGCGGGGCTCGCTAGTGATCCGCCCGATCCAGAATGTCATCACCTGCCCCTCGCCGGCGGTCAGGGATGCCCGGACCCACCAGCCCAGCAGGTTCCAGGCGGTCCGGCTGGCCAGGTCCGCCTCGTGGGGGTCTTTGGCGGTTCCGTAGTCCCGGCGCAGCTCCGCGGTGCCCAGGTCGTGACCGGAAACCGCGGCGGTCGCCCGGATCAGGTCTAACTGGGGTTCATACTCCCACGCATCCGCCCAGCGCCGTTTGATCTCAATGATCGGGCTGGCGGGCGCCAGGACCCACGGGTCGGTTGGTCCTTTAGCGGTCGGCATTAACTGACAACCTCCAGGTCCAGCGGGCTGGTCGGTCCATCGACATCCGCCCGGGCGGTTAGGACCACGCTGTCCTCGCTGTAGGCGGTGGCGCGGCGGGTTTGTAGCCGGACCTTGACCGTCGCCCCCTCCACTTGGGCGGGCAGGGCATAGTCCAGGATGGCGGGGCCACTGGTCGGCATGGTTGCCACCAGATCCGGGGCGTCGGCGTCGGGGTCGCTGCCGTCGATGCTGTAGGCGATCGCCCAACTATCGGCCCGCAGGTCGCCTGTCTGCCAATAGAAACCGATCACCCGGACCACTCCGCCGGCTGCCGGCTCCAGCCGAAAGATCGCGGGGGCGGCGGGTGGGCTTTCCGCTTCGGCCCCGCCAGACAGGTCCAGCCGCAGGTAGGGCTCCCCGTTGGGCCCGACCGGCAGGAAACCCGAATCTATCACGCCGTTAAACCGGCTGCAGGCGATCCACCAGGTCCCGTCCGCAAAGGTGTCCGCGGGCGTGGCGGGTAGGGTGGCGCTGGTGGCATAAGGGCTGTCGGTTTCGGCGGGCGGTCCGGCGTTGGACCGGTAGAACCGATAGACCGCCTCGTTGAAAACCCGGTAGAGTCCGCGCCCGGCGATCTGGTAGCGCGGGCGGATCCAGGGGCCACCCAGTAGGCGGCTGGGCAGGATAATCGGCCCGGGCGGCGTGGGCCTCAGAATGGTCAGGGCGGCAGCTACGCTGCCCGCCTCAGTTGGCCAAGCCATTAGACCGTTTCAAACTCCAGTGTTCCGCTGACCGCAACGGCGGCGGCGGCGCGGTTGGTGACCAGCAGCCCCAGCAGCTGGTCGGCGTTCAACATGGGCCCCTCACTTGGGGGCCATTCTTTAATGAGTCCGCCGCGGCTGTTGAATTCCATCTGGAACAGCGCGTTGGTTTCGTAGGTGCTCGGCTCGACGCCACCCGTCAGGTAGTCGGTCCCGCCGCTGGCGGGGCTGTTCGCCTGGTTGGCGTCCGCCTTGGGGATGTTGGCGGTGGTGATAGTGGCGTTTGGTGTTCCGGCGCCGCCGGCGGATACGTCGGCTACGCGCTTTAGTTGGACGGCCAAGGTGGCATCGGTGGGCGTGGCGGCGGCGGCGATCGCCAGACTGCGCAGTCGGATCCGCAGGCCTGCGGTGTCAGCCAACAACAACGCTGCCAGCGTCTTGTAGGTGCTGGCAGAGGCGCTGGTGCTGATATTCTCGAACGGCAAGGCGTAACGGGGCATGATTTTAGCCTCCTAATTGGTCATACGAGACGCGCAGGTGGGTCAAGACCTTTGGGTCCGAGTCGCTGGCGGCTCCAATAGTGCGGCGAACGTGTAGGGTGTCGGCGGTCTTGGCGGCCAGATCGGGCAGGACCAGGGCGTCCGCTTCGGTGGTGGGTGAAACCCAGGCGGCGCCATCGTCGCTGATTTCGATGCCGCTGACGGCAGGGTCGATCCAGACGCGCAGGCCCGTCACCATTTCGGTGGACTGGTTGTATAGATCGACCGTGTACGTCTCAGCGTCCCCGGCGGCGGCTTCCGCCGCGCTTACATCATCCGATGCGATCGGGTTGGCGTAGCGGTCCGCCAGGGCGACCGCGGCGTCGGCCACCCCTCCGCCGGCGGGGTTGGTCAGGTAGCGGGGATAGACGCGCACGCGGGCCCACTTGTTGGGATCGGCGGCGCCCTCGAGCAGGTAGTGCCCGGGGATTTTAACCTCGACCGGCTCACCGGGGACCGCCTCGCCAGGCGCCTGCCAGGTCAGATTGTAGCCGGCGGATCGGATCCGGGCGGTTCCGGGGCCATTGGCAGCCGCGACTTGTTGTATCCAAACCCCGGGCACCGTGCCGGCGGCGGTTAGGTGCTGGACCTCGACGGCACCCGATTCAAACCGCAGGCGATCCGGCCCTGTCCGGCTGCGGTCGGTGTACGAATAAAAGATCTGCCCCGGGCGCTGCCCCGGGCGATGTTGGGGACGGTGCACCGCGAAGATGTCGCGGGCGAACCGCTCCATACGCGGGCTCGAAAAGCACCCGGCGAAATAGCCGCACGCGGAAAGGATGTGAGGCCAGCTGGTGCCGGCGTAGCCGGTTGTGCCAGGGTAGTCGCCGAACGAAATCGGATACACCCCGGTCTTGGCGGTCTTTGCCATGTTGGCGCTGGCGCTTTTATGACCATCGCTAGTACTAAATACATCGAGGCTCCACGTGCCCTTGGCAGAGTTTCCCCTGGCAAGCAGCAGCGCGATGTCGCGAGAGGCGAGCGATCGCGATGACGGCACCGCGACTATTTGATAGCCGCCCTCCGCGAAATAAGGTGCGTACAGCCACATCTTCGTCGCGCCTGCCTGATACCAGGCCACTAGCCAATTGCGCACGGCCCCTGAGTCTGGCGCAGAAATCGCCAAGACGGGTGTGCCGTCAAACGACGTCTGAATCATCTCCACGAGCAGGACGACGGTGTAATTTGTCTGCGAGAACTGGGGGCGCCAGGCAAAATCGATCGGGTTATCAACCTGGTCTAACACGCTCTCATTTGCGCCCCAACCAAGCCGGCCCGACACGCGCGTCCGGTCACTAGTAGCATCCGCCCGCACGCGTCCGGCGTAGTCCCACGGCCGCCAATTCTCAGCCGGTCCAGGCTCCAGCATGGGAACCCACAACTGCACTCCCTGCATAGACCAGTGCCCGCGATCGAACGGCTGCACGACGAACGGCGGCTTGCGTGGGTGACGCCAGGACATCACATCCTCCAATCATGCCCATCGTAGACCCCGCCTGCGAACTGCGCGTGCTTGGCCAGCCGTGGTAGCGTCGTCGCGGTGACCTTGGCTGCCAGCCGCGCCTGCATGGTCACCAGGCTGTCTCGCACGGCCTGTGCCTCGGTCGTCGATGAATAACGCGGGTACTGGATGACCTCCAACACGGCGCCGGATGCGATTGCCGCGGCCTCGTCGGCGGACAGGTTCGGCACCTTCGACTCGGCGGCGATCGCGGCGACGTTTGATCGGTCTGTGCTCTTGGCCACCGGAACGTGGAATGCAACCTCCAGGATGATCTCGGGGCCGTCCTGCCTCGCCGTCAACACGTGTATCAGTCCCATCTAGTCTACCTCCACGCCGTCAATCAGGCGGCTGCGAACGCTGACGGTCACATCGTCGTTCGTCTCATTCTCAAGGACGAGCTTGATCTGAGGCCCCGCGCCCGGCAGCAATACCGGCACCGTCACGTACCTGGTCTCGCCCGCCGCGTAGGGCATCTCGAACTCGATCAACGCCGCCAGGTCGCTGGCATACTGCTCGCCGTCGCCCAGGGCATCGGCCACGCGCACCGTCAAGCCCGAGTTCGAACTGGCGCCGTAGACACATTTGATCGAGACAACGATGCCAATCGCATCCTCGATGTTCTTTTCGAGAGCCGCCGAGTTACCGTCGGCGATCGCCTGGTCGGTCAGGTCCGCCACCACGCTTGTCGCGTGCTTATATTTTGCGGTTGCCATGTTAGGCGGCCTCCGAGATTGTGACCTTGGTTGTTGCTGGGTTGAAACTGATGGCAAAGCTGGGGGCATCGGGCGTGCGGACCACCAGCTCCGGCCCCACTGTGGCGGGGTCGCCCTCATTGCCGGCGGCGTCGATTGGCACTACCCGCCAGGTGTACTCCGTCAGGTCCGCCAGTTCGCGGGTCCGGTAGGTATACTCCCAGGCGGCGGGGTCATACGGCACCCAGCCGATTGTCTGAAACTCTCCGGCGGCTTCTTTTTGATCAACCCGGTAGCGGCGGGCGTCCAGATCCAGACTGCGCAGCCACCGCAGGACCCGCCGGCGGGCCCAGCCGTCCGGGGCGTTGGCGGCGGGGTCGAACTCGGGATCGGTGGTATCGACCGCCTGGATCCTGACCTGCTCGCCCGGGTACACGGAAAACACCCGGCTGGGCGACTGACTGGCCCCCACATAATCGGCGTCGACCCACCAGTGGTAAATGACCGCCCCGGGCAGGTCGCTGGTGGCGGTCACCTGGATCTGCCCGCGCAGATTCTGAAAGTTGTAGGCGGTTATGCTCATTGCGTCAGCACCCCCTGCATCTGGCAGACTCCATGCGCCCGGGCGGCCCCGTTATAGATAATTGGGGCCTTTGGGCGCGGGTCCACTAAGGACACAAACACGTTTTCGTAAGTGTCGCCCCAATCGTCCACCAACGTGACTATTGTTCCCTGCAGTTCGGCCAGACTATCCAGCCAGGTCTGTACCGCGGCGGCGGTATCGTAACGGTGGGCGACCAGTTCGACCGGGGCCTCCCCTTGACCCGTTTGCTGGATTGCGTACCCGTCTAGTCCGGGGCGGCGGCGGACCTCGGCGGTGGTCTTTAGCGGTGAAACCCTGCCGCTGATCCGATCGCAGGTGATCCCGCCAATGCTGGGCATTAGTCCGTTCCCCCTTGGTCAGCGCCGATTGGGGCCAGGGCCCGCCCGCCGCTGGTCTTGCGCTGCAGATTGTCGGCGGCGGCGGCCAGGTTGGTGGCACTGGCATCCAGTCGCTGCATGATCTGGTTATAGGCTTTCAGCATATCCGCGGGCTGGTCGGTGGCTGGCATCATTGTTTTCAAGGCGGGCTCGACCTGTTCGGTCGGCAGTTGGTTGATCCGGCTGTAAATCTCGTTGCGGATATAGCGGGTGTCCCCTTGGCTCAATCGCTCAACGCCTTCCGAGACCCCGCCGAACCACTGCCCAAACCGCCCGCGTCGCTGCGCCCGGTCCGCGGCCCTGCGGGCCTTAATTCCGTCGGACAGGTTCCGCAGCGTGCCGCTGGGTTCCTCCGCCAGTTCGCGGGCGGCCTCGCCCGCCTGGCGGACCTCGGCAGCGGCAATCTCCGGCACCCCCCCGGGCAGGGCCAGTTTGGTGGCGACGCGGTCCTGGGCTTCGGCCTGGTCCACCTCCTCAACCGCCTGGCGGTACAGATCGCGGTTTAAGATCAGGGTCCGATAGCCGGCGAGGCCCTCCGCCCGCCCAAAATACTTTAGCTGCTTGGGTCCGGTCATGTGTAGGGCTTCGATCTTCGTCAGACTCTGATCCAGGCTCAGCCCCTCATAGCCTCCCTGCTTCTGTAGGGATTTCAGGTAGGCATATATCTGGGTGGCGCCCGCTTCTGCCGACCCGGTCGCTGCCGACAGGATTGACGTTGCAGCCAGCAGCTCCTCGTCGCGCATTCCTAGGGCCTTGGCGGAACCCCCGCCCCGGCTGGCTGCTTCCAGCAGGCTCTCGGCGGTGGCGGGTGAAAACTTGCTGGCTCCGAACGCCTTGGAAACCAGCGCCCGGATGCCGCTGGTTTCCTTTTGACCCATCGACATTTGCAGGGTGGCGGCCGCGCGGGCCATAACCATGGGATCCTCGACCAGCCCCCGGGCCCCAAGTTGGGTAAATAGGTCCACCTGTTCCAAAGCTCCGGCACTCTGCAGCATGAAGATCATCTTGGCGGCGGATCCCAAGTCCAGCGTCGCCCCCCGGGCGTAGGTCTGTTTGGCCAGGGCCACCAGCTTGGTCATTTCTGCGGGGTTTTCGGCCAGTTGGGCCAGGCTCGACATTCCCAGACGGCTTGCTTGGGCCTTGCTGGCGGCGCGGTTCGAGATTTCTTCGACCCCCTGGATTGCGGCCCGGATCCCGGTGACCGCGGCAGTAATTGACACCATTCCCAAGGCATACGTTTTAAGTTGCTGGGCGGCGGCGGACCCGAACGCACCCTTGGCGGTGTCCCCCGCAGTGCGGGCCTTTTGGCCTACCTTGCCGTAGCCGTTTTCCAGCTTCCGTTGCTGGTCAATCAGGCGCTGTTGGGCCTTCCACAGGTGCGCCTCGTCGCCTGTCATTTCTACAATAACTTTTGCCATCGTCGCGCGTCTCTAGTAGCCTTCATGCAGCAGGATCCAGACCTCCGCCATCGTCGGGCGGTGGGAGGGCAGTCTACCCGCCAGCCAGCGGCGGATCGTCAGCCACCGGGGTCCGCTGGGCCAGACGCCGCGGTCTTTTTTTTTAGGTACTCCCAGACCGTTGCGACATCGATCAGCGCGTCCAGCACGGCCACCATTGTCCGGCTGGTCAGTAGCCCCAGGATCCCCGCCTCGACCGGTCCCAGCCGATAGTTCGCTTGTAAGGCCAGCACGGCGCCCGCGGCGGCTTCGTCGTTGGTCATCTCGACCGCAAGGCTGACGTTGTCCGCCCCCTCGGGGGCGTCGTCGATGTTCGCCCCCCAGCGGGCGGCTTGCCAGGTTTCCGCCAGACGCCACAGTTGGGCCCACCTCTCGACCACGTCGGCGGGGGCCCAGTTGCCGGCGGCGGTTAGTTCCATCTTTCGCTCGAGCGCGCAGAACCATACCAGGGCGCCGTCCTGCTCGGACTGTCCGCGGGCCAGCGGGACCAGCCACTCCTGCCCGTCGCCCAGCCTCACCAGTTGCCCACTCAATTGCTCGGATCGCGCCAGGTCCGCCGGCCCCGGCTTATCCGCGGGCAGCCAGCCGACCCAGGGGCCAGCCAGTAGGGCTTGCCACTGCTGGCGATCCTGGTAGTAGCCGACGTCGGGGTGGTTGTTCGGGCCCAGGATCAGTCCGCCGGCGGCGTCTGGCCCCGTGGTGACCTGGGCGGCGGTCCAGGGTCGCTCCAGCGCGTAAGCCAGACCCATATCCGCCAGGTTCCGATCCGTTAGGGACCCTCGGGTCTGGCCCGGCAGGTAGTAAAGGAATCCGGCCATGCGGGGCTCCTAACTGATTGCGCTGCCTATAGTGACCAGGATCGGGTAGTTGCTGCCATCGTAGACCAGCGGCATTTCTAGGTTGCACATTGCGGGGCTTTCGTCGGTCGCGTCGATCAGGTCCGTCACATAGGCCAGACCGGCGGCGGTAAATTTCAGGTGCTGGGCGGTTCCGTTGGCAACATAAGTGCTGCCGGCGGCCCGCTTGCGTAAATAGATTGCGGTGTTGGCGTGGGTGGCTGCCTTGCCGGTTAGCGGGATGTTGGTGGACTTGAACAACTCCACGTCAATCCCGGTCAGCCGGATCATCGGGGCCACCCGGACGATCGACACAAACGTCGGCCAAATGTCGCTGTCGGCGCGTTGGACCTCGACCGTCAGCCCGAAATCAATCTCTAGGCTCCTGATATGGCTGATCGTCACGCCCCCGATCGTCACTGGTCCGATGGCGAACCGCTCGGCGTCCGTCAAGCCAGCCGGCAGGCTGACCGAATCGGTCGGGATAACCGGCTCGTTGGCCCCATCGTAAGTTGCGGCGGCAATGTAGGTCAGCGCGGCATGTCCCGCGCTGTCGGTGATTGATATTCCCTGCGGGTACAGCAGCCCCGCGTTAATCGTATATTTGCGGTGACTGGCTCCACTGGCCCGGGTGGACCCGGCGGCATGGGCCTGCGCATACAGGACCAGTTTGCCTGCCAGGCTGCCGATATTGGCCCCTAAAAAACCGACAGC
>Ga0214473_10000907_pt1 | contig 40444 bp, 34 predicted proteins | sample RVTome_7_FD_203509 | JGI IMG/M metagenome (GOLD analysis project Ga0214473, IMG submission 203509) | Soil microbial communities from uranium-contaminated site in the Upper Colorado River Basin, Wyoming, United States - RVT98D197 | ecosystem: Environmental > Terrestrial > Soil > Contaminated >...
TTCCAACTGCCCACCCATTCCCTTGATCTCTTGAACATCCATGTCGATCCTCCTTATAAACTCATGGTTCACAAGGAGGTATCGACCTCCAACCCCCGCCCTCTTGAGCCTATCTCGCGCTGTGGTACTAAGTAGACGGTCTGGACGCTCTCCAGGCTCGACAGGCCGGAGATGTCTTCGATCAGATTACCGGTGAGGATCAGCTCGGACAGCGCGGACATGCCCGCCAAGGAGGGAATCTTCGTGATCTGATTGTTCTGGAGCTCCGCGGATTCAATGCTCGCCAACCCGGAGAGGCCGGACATGTCCGTGATCCGGTTGTCGTTGAGGTACAGTTCCTTCAGGTTCGGGGCTCCGACCAGCCCGGGAACACTCGTAAGCTCATTGTGCGAGAGCTCCAGCTTCGTCAAGAGGGTCAATCCGGTCAGGGCAGGGATGGCCGCGATCTTATTGCCGGTCAACTGGACCTGCTGGAGGGCGGAAAGCCCGGACAGGCCCGAGATGTCGGTGATCTCGTTATTCATCAGGGACAGCCAGCGCAGGCTGGGCAGGTCGGACAGAGGTGGGATGACGGCGATCCGGTTGTCGCTCAGGTCCACCCGTTCTACCTTCGCCAGCCCCGACAGGCCGAAGATATCGCTGATCTGATTCTTGACCAAATCCAGCACCTTCAGATTGGACAACGCCGACAACGAGGGGAGAACGGTGATCTGATTGGCGCCGAGAGACACCTGTTCAAGGCGTGCCATCTCAACGATGCCGGAGATGTCGGTGATCTGATTGCGGCCGGCAGACAGCCACCGGAGAATCGGCACGCCCGAAGGCGCACGAAGCGCCGCAATCTGATTGTCCTGGACGTACAGAGCATCAAGGCTGGGCAGATCGGACAAGCCCGAGATATCGGCGATCCGATTGTTGTTCAGGTAGAGCGATTGCAGCTTCGGCAGGTGGGCCAGGCCTGTGAGGTCGGTGATCAGGTTGTTCGTCAGGTCCAACAGCCAGAGGTTCGGCAAGCCCGCCAGAGCGGAGACATCGCGGATCTGATTGTCACTGAGATGCAGGACCGAGACGTTGACCAGCGCGGACAGGCCGGAGATATCCGTCACCTGATTGCCGGTCAGCCCCAGGTTCACGAGGTTCGGCGCCCACGACAAGTCCGGCACCGAAGCGATCTGGTTCTTGCTCAGGTACAGGTACTTAAGATTCGGCATCTCAGGCAAGGTGGGAACTGCCGTGATGCGATTACCGTCGAGGCCCACGGTCCGCAGGTTCCGCGCCGTGGACAAGGCGGAGATATCCGTGATGAGATTGTCCTCCAGGTACAGTTCAACCAGGCTCGGCGACTGCGACAGGTCCGGCAGACCCGTGATCTCATTGCCGCCGAGCTGCAACTGCTTGATCGCCGGCAGGCCTGAAAAGACCGGGGTGCCCTGAATCTGATTGTCCTTGAGAGACAGGACCTCCAGGCGGCTCAGGCCCGTGCAGGCCGAAATCGTCGCAATCCGATTGCCATCGAGGGACAGGGATTTGAGGTTCGGCAATTGTGAGAGATCCGGAATACTTGTGATCTGATTGCGCGACAAGTCCAGCGTCGTGAGGTTGGGCAACTGCGGCATCGCGGCCACATCAGCGATTCCGTTACCGCTGAGGTTCAGCGTTGCCAGGTTGGTCATGCCGGACAACGCGGCGAGGTCGGTAACCTGATTATCCGTCAGGTCCAGGAGCGTGAGTTTCGACAGTCCGGATAGAGGAGCCAGATCAGTGACATGGCTCGGGCGATAGCCGGGGCTGTGTCCCCACGGCCCGAGACGCAGTTCCTTCAGGTTCGCGGCATATTCCAGGCCCGTAAGGCTCCCGATTCCTTTGCCGCCGGCGCTCAGTCTCGTCAGCGAAAGCATCGCTGTGGGCGACGGGTCCTTGAGGCCCAAATATTCCTCGACGCAGGCCTTCAAACGCGGGTCGGCGAAGAACACCGCTGGTTCACCGTTCTGAGCGTGCGCCGCGACGTTGAGAACACACACGCCGACCAGCAACGAGACCACCCGCACAATCTGCAAGCTTCGTGCCTCCGCCATATGTCGTTCTCCCTATCCTCAGATGTCAGAAAAGACCCTGCCTGCTGGTTCGCAGTATACCACATCCGCACAGCGCGCGTCAAATGCTCAATCCATGGGATGACGCGCTATGGGCTTGAGAAGGCGACGGAGACCGAGTATCTTGATGGCCGATTGGGCCGGTGATTCGAACTCGCGTGCGGCCCGTGGTCCCTGGAAGAGTAGGTCTATGAAGCTTCAGCGTTACAAGGGCAATCCGATTCTGTCACCGCATCCGGGGCATGCGTGGGAGGACCTGGCGGTCTTCAACCCGGCGGCGTGGTACGATGAGAAGGCGAAAGAGGTCCTGCTGCTGTACCGGGCGGCGGAGTCGGGGCCGGAGTACAAGTGCTACTTCGGCCTGGCGAAGAGCAAGGACGGCTACCACTTCGAGCGTGTGTCCGATGAGCCGGTGCTCAGTCCGAGCGTCGAGGGCTTCGACGGGGCCACGATCCAGGACCCGCGGATGATCAAGATGGACGGCTGGTTCTACGTCACTTACGCCTGCCGGCATTACCCGTTCGGTCAGTTCTGGATTCCGGAGGTACGGAAAGAGTACGTCACGCCGAGCGAGTGCACCGATTGCTTCCCGCGCTACCTGCGGATCAACGCCACGCTGACGGGATTGCTGCTCACGCGGGACTTCAAGACGTGGATTCGCGCCGGCTGGCTGACCGACCCGCTGCTGGACGACCGCGACGTGATCCTGTTCCCGGAGAAGGTGGGCGGCAAGTACGTGATGATGCACCGGCCGCTGGAGTGGGTCGGGCCCCAGTACGGCGTCGAGCACGCCAGCGCGTGGATCTCCTTTGCCGACGACCTGATGGGCTTTCGCAAGAGCAAGCTGCTTCTCACGAACAAGTACCCGTGGGAGACGGCCAAGCTGGGCGTGAACACGCCGCCGATCAAGACCGAGCACGGCTGGCTGGCGATCTATCACGCGGTGGGCCCGGACAAGTACTATCGCCTCGGCGCGGTCCTGCTGGACCTCGAAGACCCGAGCATCGTCCTGCACCGCACGCCGGACTGGCTGATGCAGCCGGAAATGGACTACGAGATCGAAGGCTTCTATCGAGGCGTGTGCTTCTCCTGCGGAGCCGTCGTGATCGACGGCACGCTATTCGTCTACTACGGCGGCGGGGACAAGTACTGTGCGGTCGCGACCTGCGACCTCGAAGAGTTGGTGCAGCATCTGCTCCGCTGCCCCGCGTGAATGCCGTAATAGGTCTTTTTCGTCCCTTGGGTCCTATTCGTCCTGTTGCACCAAGGAGAATCCAATGCACGCTGTAGACATCACCATCATCGTCCTGTACTTCCTCCTGATGATCGCCGTCGGCTGGACCGTGGCGAAGATGGCGGCCCGCAACCCGGAGTCGTACTTCCTGGCGGGCAAGAGCCTGCCATGGTGGATGATCGGCATCGCGCACGGCTCCAGCGGCGTCGATATCTCCGGCACGATGTGGTTCGTCATGGTGCTGTTCGTCTACGGCGTCAAGGGCGTCTGGCTGCTCTGGGTCTGGCCGCTGTTCAACGTGATCTTCCGCATGGCGTACCTGGGGACTTGGGTGCGCCGCTCCAACGTGCTCACCGGCGCCGAGTGGATGTATACGCGTTTCGGCCGCAATACGGGCTCCGAGCTGGCCTACCTGAGCATCGTCGTCTACGCCATCGTCAGCGTCGTCGGGTTCCTGAGCATGGCGTATATCGGCATCGGCAAGTTCACCGCCTCGTTCATTCCACTGGAGTCCCTGGGCATTTCCGCCGCAGCGCTGCCTGGCAGGATGACGCCCGCCGATTTCTTCGCCATCGTCATCATGCTGATTGCGGGCATCTACTGCGTCGTCGGCGGCATGTACAGCGTCGTGATGAACGACATGATCCAATTCGCCCTGATCCTGATCGCCGCAGTCATCATCGGCGTGATCGCCATCACCACCACTTCATCACAGCAGATCCTGGCCGCCGTACCCGCCGGCTGGGATCAAATGTTCTTCGGCTGGCGGCTCGACCTCGACTGGTCCAATCTGATCCCGAAGCTCAACGATAAGCTGTACAATCCCGTCGGCGCCGGCGGCGACGGGTACTCGATCTTCGGCCTGTTCGTCCTGATGCTCTTTCTCAAGGGCGTGCTCGTCAGCATGGCCGGGCCGACCCCCAACTATGCGATCCAGCACGTCCTCTCGACCCGCAGTCCGCGCGAGGCGGCACTCGAAAACCTCATGATGGCCATCGCCTCACTCGCCCCGCGGTTCCTGCTCATCGCCGGCATCGGCACGCTCGGCATCGTCTACTTCGGGCCCGAGTTGAAGGCGATGGGCGCCGGCGGCAAGGTCGATTTCGAGCAGATCCTGCCCAGCGTCGTGAACGGTTACCTGCCCATCGGGGCCAAGGGGCTCATCCTCGCGGGCTTGCTCGCCGCGTTTATGAGCACGTTCGTCTCGACCGTCAATTCCGGGGCCGCCTATATCGTGAATGATATCTACAAGCGATACATCAACCCGCATGCCTCGCCCCACCGCTACGTCCTGCTGAGCTACTTTTGCTCCGCCCTCATCATCGCCCTGGGAATCGGCTTCGGCTTCGTGACGAAATCCGTGCACTCGATTACGGAGGTGCTCGTTTCGGTGATCGTGCCGGCGTTTGTGATCCCGAACGTGATCAAGTGGCACTGGTGGCGGTTCAATGGCTACGGGTTCTTCGCCGGCATGGCGGCCGGAACCGTCTCGGCCCTGGTGCTCCTGTTTATCGGCAGGCCGGACTACATGGCCATGGTGGGCATGGAGCCCATCCGCCTGCATCCGGTGTACGTCGTATTCCCGACCATCATGGTCCTGAGCACCATCGCCTCGGTGAGCGTGTGCCTGCTGACACGGCCGGAGGAGGACGCCGTGCTCATGCGCTTCTACCGCACGGTGCGCCCGTGGGGCCTCTGGCGGCCGATCTATGAGAAATGCCGGGCCGAGGACCCCGCCATCCAGCCCAACCGCGACTTCTGGCGAGACTGGTTCAATGTCCTTGTCGGGATCGTCTGGGAGCTGGCCATGGTCGCCGCCCCGATCTTCCTCGTGATTCAGCAGCCGCGAAAGATGTGGCTCTGCGTGGCTGTCTTCGTCGTGACCTCCACCATCCTGAAGTTTACCTGGTACGACAAGCTCGAACCGGCCGAAGGCACTATCCCCCAGCCCGGCAAGGTGATCGACGTCGCCCCAGGCCCGGCAACATCGTAAGACAGACAAAACGCCTTACGGCGTCACTACGAACGTCAACTCTCCTGGGGTACGAGGCGGGTCCAGAAGGCCAGGACCAGTGCGCCGAGGATGACGCAGAACCCGGCGACGGCCCACAGGGGCTGGCCCGTCTGCCAGAGGATGGCTACGACAAACGAGACGACCACGCTGGCGACGCCCACACTGGCCACCGCCGGCAGCCAGGTCTTGAGGCCCTCCGCTTCGGTCAGGCCGGTCATCTTGACGAAGATCCAGAACCCGCTGTCGTTCATCCACGAGCCGATCAGCGCGCCGCCGCCGATGCCAGTGGCCAGCAGGACCGGCGGATAGCCGAGCGAGTCCATCGAGGGAACCATGGCGGCGATCATGGCCGAAGCGGTGATCATCGCCACGGTGCTGGAGCCTTGGGCGACCTTCATAACGGTGGCGATAAGCGCGCCCATGACAAGGAACATGATGCCGCTGCTCTGCCCGGCGGCACCGCCTTTGAAAACGGCTTCGATGGCCGGGCCGATCTCGGCGGCCTTGAGCATGGCGCCGAAGGCCCCGCCGGCCGCGGTGATCAGGATGATGATGCCGCCGCTCATAAGCGAGACCTCGACGACTTTGGCGAGTTCCAGATTCGTCAGTTTGCGTTTGCTCTTGAGAACCCACATGGCGATGGCGGTGGACAGGAGCATGGCGAAATTGACGTTGCCGAGAATGGCCATCACGTCTGCGGCCCGCTGAAGGGCCGAAGGTTCCGCCGAGACGGCAGCGGCCTCGATGGCCTGCGCCTTTGCCGCTGCTTTGGCGGCGGCCGAGATAATCGTATTCATCGAGACCAGCACAACGGGCAGCACGATGGGCAGCAGAGAGGGGAGCAAGGCAGGCAGTTGATCGTCTTCGAGGGGTTCGGCTTCCGTCATACCATCAGCCAAGGGACGCATCTCGATATGTGTCCGGCGGTCGAGCCACCTCGCAAAGGCCATGCCCGCAAGGGAACAGGGGGCGGCGATGAGCGTGCCGAAGAGAATCATCACGCCGAGGTCGATGCCGAGCTGGTCGGCCATGAGCAGCGGACCGGGCGTCGGCGGCACGAGGCAGTGCGTGGCCACGCCGCCGACGGTGATGGCCAGGACGAACCGCAGCGACTTCGTGCCGGTTCGACGATTGGCGGAACGGGCCAGAGGCACGAGCAGGTAGAAGACCGTGTCGAAGAAAACGGGGATGGCCAGGACAAACCCGCTCGACATCAGCGCCCAGGAGCACCGCTTCTCTCCGAGCACGGACAGGAAGGCCCGCACGATCCGGTCGGCCGCGCCGCTGTCCATCATGCACTTGCCGATGATGACGGCCAGAGCGATGACGATGCCGATGTTGCCGGCTGTACTGCCGAATGCGACCGCCACCCGGTTGATCTTATCGGCCGTCTCGCCGGGAGCCAGCAGGCTCACGATGATCGCTGATACGATCAAGGCGATGAAGGCATTGAGTCGCAGGGCCGCGATTAGGAAGATGATCGCGAAGATCCCGATGGCAAGGATAAGTAGTGGGTGCATCTGTATACTCCCAAGAACCAGGCAAAACAGCATTATAGCCGGCCGGAGCGCCGAGTCCACCTGCGAAGCCGAAAATCTTGACGTCCACGGCGGGTGGCAGCGGCAAGCCGGCCCTCTCCTGATAGAGAGCGACGGGTGCCCTGGAATCTTCACAAACACGCTTGATGGCGTGCGACTGATATTCGTGGGTCGAACGGCTTCGCAAGGCGAGCGGGGACGCTCGCCCTACGCGGAGGGCCGTCCATGCTCTTCGTAGAGCCTGCCCCCGACCTGATCGGGGGTCGTGCGTCCTCGCACGACTCCCTTCCCTTGGGCGCAACAGGCATTGAAGGGCGAGGTTTCTCATTCGGCCAGCAAGATCTCCCCCACGAAATGTAGTCGCACACGCCTGATGTGACGTTGCGGCTTTCCCTTGAACGCGGAGGACCGGCAGCCGTATAATCATACGTCGGTCCGGACGTGACGCCGGCTGTCTGCGTCACGGGAGACGTTTCTTGCTCAGGGTGAACGTCCATAAAGGAGGTTGAGCCATGCGAGCGAGTATCTTGTCCAGAGTCCTTGTGGCTGCGTGTCTGATGGGAGGTCTTCTCATTGTCTCGCTATGGGGACCGCCAGCCGGCGCCGGCACGATGGCCGACATCCCTGAGTCGCCCGCCTGGAGCCAGAGCGAGATCATCGTCAAATTCAATGACGATGTCGAGCAGAGCGTCCGCGATGCAGCCCTTGAGCAGCACGGCTGTCTGAGCCTTCGCACCTGCGAGTATGGGGACGTCCATCTGGTGAGGATTCCCGAAGGTACGGAGCCCGAGGACATGGTCCGCGATTTCGTCGAGCATGAGTTCATCCAGTACGCCGAGCTGAACTATAAGGTCCGCGTGTTCTTCGTGCCCGACGACCCCTACTTCCGGTACCAATGGAACCTCTACAACAAGGTCACTGGAGGAATCGGAATGGAGAAGGCGTGGGCCATCGAGATGGGCGATCCGAACGTGACCATCGCCGTGCTCGATACCGGCGTCGCCTTCGAAGACTATGGTGATTACAAGCAGGCGCCGGACCTGGCTCAGACACGCTTCGTGACCGGCTACGATTTCGTGAATGACGACGAGCATCCGAACGACGACAATGGCCACGGCACGCACGTGACCGGCACGATCGCGCAGAGCACGAACAACAAACTGGGAGTGGCGGGCGTGGCCTTTGGCTGTTCCATCATGCCTGTGAAGATCATCGACACCAACGGACTGGGCGACCACTTCACGATCGCCCAGGGGATCTATTTCGCCATCGACCACGGGGCTCGGGTCATCAATCTCAGCGCGGGCGGCAGGGGCCCATCCATGACCCTGGAGAGGGCGGTGAAGTCGGCCTATCAGCGCGGGGTGGCAGTGGTTTGTTCGGCGGGCAACGAGTACCAGAACGGCAATCCCGCGATCTACCCGGCCGCCTACGACAGTTACTGTATCGCGGTCGGAGCCACGCGGTATGACAACCGCCGGGCCCCCTACTCCAGCACCGGTCCGCATCTGGCTGTCGTGGCGCCGGGCGGCGACATGAGCGTCGATCAGAACGCCGATGGATACCCGGACGGAATCGTCCAGCAGACGTTCTTCATAGACCCCGGCGCGTTCGCCTACTATTTCCTCCAGGGGACTTCGATGGCCGCGCCCCACGTGAGCGGCTTGGCGGGACTGCTCATCTCTCACGGCGTGGCCTCGCCGGACAACGTGCGAAAGGCTATTCAGCAGACCACCAAAGACCTGGGAACGCCGGGATGGGATGAGGAGTACGGCTGGGGCCTGATCGACCCGAACGCCGCACTGACCTACTACGACCGGCCGCACCGATGAACGGGAACCATCCCCCATTGACAGAATTTGTGACTTCGCCGCTTTCGATTTGGCGGGTGCAAGCGTATGATCGTGTGCACGTCGCCCTCATAGAACCCCTGGGTGGCAGCGGCAAGCGCAGCGTCCCTCCTGAGCTTGTCGAAGGATTGCCGATGGCTTCAGCGATACGTGAGAGTCAGGAAGGAAGGAGCAGCGATACATGAACGATGCAGGACCTCGAAGCATCAAAGCCATCTTTCTTGCGGCGGTCTGCCTGTTTCACTGTGCTATGGCACGGGCGGAGCTGCGCGTGGGTACGGCGGCGGTAAACATCAGCCCGCCGGCGGGGACGCCCATGGCCGGGTACTACTACGCTCGCGGCAGTCAGGATGTGCTCGATGACCTCTACGCGAAAGCCGCCGTGCTCGACGATGGCGGCACGAAGGTCGCGCTGGTCGTGTGTGACCTGATCACCCTGCCCCGCAAGACGGTGCTCGACGCCCGGCAGTTGATCGAGCAGCAGACGGGAATCCCGGGCGGCCACGTCATGATATCGGCCACGCACACACATACGGGACCCACCCTGGCGAGGGACTCCGTGCGCGACGACCTCGACAAGGGCAGCAGCGACCCCGCCAGGAGCTACACGTTGGAATTGCCCGGGCGGATCGCGCAGGCGGTGGCCGAGGCGAACAGCAAGCTGGCCGCGGTGAAGGTCTCGTATGCCCGGGAATCGGAGGACCGGCTTTCCTTCTGCCGGCGGTTCTGGATGAAGGACGGCACGGTCGGCTGGAATCCGGGCAAGCTGAATCCGAATATCATCCGCCCGGTCAGTCCCATCGACCCGGAGGTCGGCGTGGTGTACTTCGAGACCCTCGATAAGAAGCCCGTGCTGACGTATGTGAATTTCGCCCTGCACGCAGACACCACAGGCGGCACGCGAATCTCGGCGGACTATCCCGGCGCACTGGCCCGGCGTATAGCCGACTACAAGGGCCCGGACATGATGACGATTTTCGCCAACGGCGCCTGCGGCAATCTCAACCACGTCAACGTCAACTGGGCCGGGGCGCAAACAAGCCCGGCAGAGGCGAACCGGCTGGGCACCATCCTGGCGGCAGCCGTTCTCAAAGCCTACATGGACCTCAAACCTATCGCCGACACCACACTGCGGGTCCAAAGCGAAGTCCTTCAACTGCCGCTGGCCCCGTTCTCGCAAGAGGATGTGCAGGAGGCCAAGGCCACCATCGAGAAGAAGGACAAAGCCAAGTTCATGGAGCAGGTGAAGGCGTACAAGGTGCTCGATGTCCAGAAACGCGAGGGCAAGCCGCTGGAGGTCGAGGTTCAGGTCATCACGATGGGCGACTCGCTGGCCTGGGTGTCCCTGCCGGGCGAGATCTTCGTCGAGCTGGGCCTGAGCATCAAGGCCGCCTCCCCCTTCGCCCAAACCCACATCGCCGAGCTGGCCAACGGCTCCATCGGCTACATCCCCAACCGCTCCGCCTACGCCGAGGGCAACTACGAGGTCGTCAGCGCCCGCTGCGCCGAAGGCGCCGGCGAACAACTCGTCCAAGCCGCCCTCAAGATGCTCGAAACCCTCAAAGCCCAGACAACCCGGCGCAAGTAAAGCGCGTGAATCGGTTGTGGTTGCGAGGCTCGTTTGTAGTGACACCGTCAGGCGTTTCTTCGTAGGTTGTGCGTCCTCGCACGACGCCCTAGCATGGGCGTCCCGCCCATGGATTCAGGATCACGGGCAAAGCCTGCCCTGAGCGAAGTCGAAGGGATGCCCGTGCTATGCGAGCGGGGACGCCGTCCCCGGACCCCTGGCATTTTGCGCTTTTCGCCAGCAGCATGCTTCAAGAACCGGATGGGTAGGGTGGGTTCTGCCCACTGCTCCCTGCGGATTGCCGATTGAATGGGTCTGTTATCCGTCTGTGATATATGTAGGTTTGAGCCCTCTACTTTCCTGCTATGGTCGCTCCTGAAGAACGTCCTGAAGGTAGCGAATTATGCGGTCTCGATTTGTTCCCAAGCTGGAGAATTGCTTCTCACAAACGTCGCTGAAACGAGCCAAAACCTTGCGGTTGACGGACTCCTGATCCTCGAAAACAGCCAGCGAACGTTGAGGGATACGCCATTTCTCAAACTGTAACAGGGCAATCGTTGAATCGCGCACTCGGTCGTCATTCGGCAAAGCAAATACGAACAATGGTCGCGCCGTGCCATTCATCCGGCAGTCGACCACGTACATAGCCTGCGGATCGCGGACCGGATCATTCCAGTCGAACACTCGTCGATCTTCCGGGACGGACTCCTTCATCATTGCGCGGAAGTCTTCCATGAAGGTTGAACGCACGCGCTCACGGGACAGAAAGGAAACATCTGTGACCTTCATCAAGGCTTGAATGAAAGAATAGAGGGCGTCGCCGAACTGGCTGTCAATGACACGAAGCAGCAATTCGCCCTCGCGATCCTCGACGCGGAACATGGACAGCACATTGGTGATGACCTTCTGACGTGTGCCTCGTTGCAGGTCTTTCTCGTCCAGATCATATGTCAAGTGCATATATGTATGGCCCTCATCTGAGAGGACCCATGTTGATTTTTCGCGTCTAAGGATGATCGCTAGATGGTCGCCATCTTCAAACAGGAACGGAGTAAACACACGATAGCGGTCCACGCCTTCGCCCGCCAGACGGACCTTCTCGCAAACCTTCTTCTTGAAATCGCGTTCTACGGTCTCAATGGTCATAGATCGAACTCCCCGAATAGCGACTTCTGCGTACCTTGGGGCGTTTCGAATCCACACTCTTCGAGCGTGCAACGTAAAGCCGAATGAAAGTCGCCATAGCGGTCCGTTGGCTCGGCAAATGCGTCCTCGTCCCCACCACTTTCTTGGTAGCGCTCGGTTGCCTGGTGGATGTGGAAATCGTAGAACGTATTGCCTTCGATCTGGTTCGTGTGTTCTCCGTGCTTGCCATTGTACCGCCGCAGGCGAAACAACTTGCTCGAGTCCGGCGGACTAACGGCGAGGATGATTGAGAAATCGAGCGTGTTGAAATTGCTTTGTCTGAGTATAAGACAGAATTGTGTCTTGTGTTCACCTACAATATCCAACTCTCGTTCCTTGTGCCCTCGCTTGTTGTGCAGTTGCACGCGAGAACGGTAATCCTCGGGCAGCGACTTGCGCTCCGCGATCATCTGAGCAATCTGTTCATCCGAGTACTTCGCAGGCATATCTGCTGGTCATTTCGTCAATCTGAACACGAAATCTTCAATAATCGTGAAAAGGGTGAGTGTGTGGCTCAAGGACCCGCCATTCGCGGTTGATTTCAGTCTTCGGTGTTCCTGTATGACATTCCTAACACTCTTCGATGAGGAGCTCATAGGTCCTCATGATCGTTTGACTTTTCCCGACATTCGCAACACCGCGCAAAGCCAACGACTTTCTGTCCATGACCCTTCTCACTTCCTCAAATGTGACAACCACTACGCAGAACCACAGAGCGTCAGGCACGTTCTCGCGAATACTAAGAACATGCGCCCGTTCTTTTGAGCCTCTGCTGAAGCCTTTTGAGGTCTTCGGTGCCCTTCTGCCAGTATTCGAGCTGTTCCTGGAGGGATTTGCCCTCCAGGCGCTTCATGACCTGCTCGGCCCCCTGGCGTTTCATGCGAACACAGTCAAAGGTCTTCGTCTTCATGGCTCCCTGAACTCGTCGTCAAAGACGCCGCCAAACACCGAAGTGTCGGCGTACGCCGATATGACCCTTCGCGTTTCCATATTGCCTATCATAGTCGTCCGGCGACGTTCGGACAAAGAAAAAACGGCCCTGCTGCGATTGCAACGGTCTGGGGCATTGCCGGAAGGAGAGCGATACGGCGTCAGGTGCATTTTCGCGGACGGCAATCGCAGGGGTCGGTTGTAAGTCCTTGTTTCACAAGAGTTTATCAGCGTTCATCTGCGGTTCCCCCCCCCTGCACTGCGAAGACGTGACAACCTGTTTCTTTGGCATGCGTTTTCAATGAACGTGGCATAAGTCCTGTGACCAACAGGAATTATGTTGCACGCGGAGCCGCAGAGCCCGCCCCGTTCGGCAGGGCTCAGGGCAAGCTCTGAGCGAAGTCGAATGGGGACGCAGAGTCGGAAATGTGTCTTGGGGCTTTTTCTTCTCTGCGTCTCAGCGTCTCTGCGTGAGATGATTTTGGCTACGGCCGCAGGCCGAGTTGGGTCCTCTGCGGCTGACCGTTTTTTTTGCGGGGATCCGTTAGTCCTTGCGAGACAAGAAGTTATGGGCGCAGGAAAGCCGTCTTTTTGTCGGAATCCTCTTGAGGTCGGAGTATGGTTAATATACCATATAGGTAATGTGGACTCTGAAGTTTCGGATGTCAGGTACGCACGGCGAAGTGGCAATCCTGCGCGCCACACTCCAAACGAGCCGTCTTACGGCGTCCCTGCCGGCAGGGGTCTGTTATGCGAACAAAGCCAATCTGCCTGTGGGGACAATGGTGGGCAGTGCCTACCACGCCAAAGGGCAACGGACTGGTCGTGCGAAACAAACCCAATTTGCAGGGAACGGGCGGCAGGCACCGAGGATCCCTGGGTCGATTATGCAAAACAAAGCCAATCCCGGGGCCGGGGCTTGGACGGCAATCTGGGGCGAGCGGGGACGCTCGTCCTACTGCGCCAAACAAAGCCAATTCCTACTCGTCCTGGCATGCGAAACAAAGCCAATCTGCAGGGCCCAGGGAACCGCGGGGCTGATCATGCGAAACAAAGCCAAATTCCCGCTCATGTCGATCTCCGCGGCATTGAGCCAACTGCCGTTACACGGGGTATAGATAAGGTTCAGCCACTGCGCCAGGCGACTTTGCGTTTGCCCTGCCGGCGGGGCATTTTCTGCTTGACTGCTCCATCGGCGTGCGGCTTTATAAGGTTTCCCCGACATGGGCCTCTGGCGGGCCGGTCCCGCGAGAAGCATATTGTCGCCGTACGGGTCCTCGTCCGTATCGTGGATGATTATGACAATTGAGGATGATAATATCCTGTTTTCGTCCCTCTTTCGTCCTTCCGAGGTGATCTGCCAGACGCAGGAGACGGATCGCGACAGAGTCCTCCTGGAGATGCTGCAATTGCTCGGCCGGGGACGCAGCATAGGGAACGTCGCAGAGGCCTATAAAGCGGTCATGGAACGGGAGAAGGACCTTCCGACCATTGTTGCACCCGGCATGGCAATGCCGCACGCGAGGCTCGAAACCATCCGGGAGGTCTTCGTCGCCGTGGCCACGTCCCAACAAGGGATCGTGTATGATCCGAACAGACCTGACGACCGCGTCAAGCTGGTCGTCCTGACACTCGCTCCGAAAGCGGCGCCCGGCGCCTACCTGCGGGCGATCAGTTGCCTGGCCACGATTTGCCGGGACCCATCGACGGCGAAGATCGTCGCCGGCTTCCCGACGGCCGATCAGGTCTGGTCCTTCTTCGACAAGGGCGGGACGGTCCCGCCGGACCCCGCAAGGCCCGCGACGTGATACTGGACTTCTGCGAAATGGAGGTTAGGCTCATCTACGCCACGGGAGCGTAGATCTCCGTGAGAAGCTCCTCGGGCGAGACCTTCTTAGGGTCGTTGAGATAGACTTCCCTTGTCGGTCCGGCGATCTTCTTGTGGTTCTCGGCAATCCAGGCGAACAGCGTCCTGTACGCCTGCGCGGATCTCTCATAGGGTCCCTTGTGGACGATCCTGGCCATGGGCCCGCCGGCAAGCTCGTAGCAGGTGATCTCCTCGACTTCCTCGATCCGCCTGGAGACCGGGATGACCACTTCGACGTCCGCGTTGTGCTGCAGGTTGGCTTTGACCACGTTCTTGGGGTTCTCATGGCAGATGAAGGCAGGCGGCCCGACAATCTCGGCCCCGGCGGCCGCGATATAGTCGCGAAGCGTCAGCATCATCGGGCGGATCTGGGCATATGTGCCTCGTTTTCGCATCCCGACCACGAGTTGCGGCGCCACGTCGGTTATCACCACTTCACTCATCGAACGATCTCCAGCAAGCCGATACTCACCTTGCCTGTCGCAGCTTCAGGTCTGTTCGAATGAACGTCTACCCCGGTATTCTACCGGAGATGCGAGGCGTTGGCAAGCTTGTGCCTGCCTTTACCCCTCCCCCTCGCCCTGCCGCCCGTGAAAAATCGTAAATAGTGAATCCGAACGGTCTTGACGGATTCCCCTCCAGCGGCGATAATAATATGGTTCTCGCGGATGTGGCGGAACTGGCAGACGCGCAGGCTTCAGGTGCCTGTGGGCTTAACGCCCGTGTAGGTTCGATTCCTATCATCCGCAGTGCTATCCTCCTTTTACATCCATGCGGATGGCTCCACCGAACCCGTCTAACGAAAACCATGCTCACGGGCCGATAAAGAGTGTAGGTGTGCGGGTGGAGATTATGCGCCCATGCAGCCTGATGTTGTGACGGCACGTTATGGTTGAGGTTTTCAAGAGCTTCGAGCAGGTGGCAGGCCGGTTCAATCCGCTGGTTTTGATTGTGCCGGCGCTCGTGCTGGTAGCTCTTGGATTGTTCGTCTGGCTGGGCGGACTGGGCTTTCGGCGGGTCTTGTTCGCCCTGCTCGGCGCGGCTGCAGGAGGGATTACGGCGTTGCTCGCTGTGAGTGAGAATGGCATGGTCGCCGGGGCATCGGCACTGGCGGCGGCACTTCTGGCCGCCCTGTTCCAGCGGGCGTTCACCGCCCTGCTGCTGGGACTGCTGTCGCTGGCCGTCAGCTTCGTGGTCCTTGCCTATCCGTATCTCCAGGAACACCGCGGCACGCTGATCGCCGGGGAGAACCTCGGCCAAAGTCCGAAATTGACGGTGCGTGACAGCCTGAGCGTGGCTCACGCCTACGGGCTTGACCTGATGGACGGCGTTCGGCACGCCGCCGGCAGGCTGACGCCGGGCCGGTGGGCGATCATCGCCGCCGTGACCGCCGGCATGCTGACCCTGGGCGCGTTGTTTCAGTCCCTCGGCGGAGCATTGTCCTGCGCGACCCTGGGCACGACGATGATCTTCGCGGGGCTGCTTCTGCTGGTGACTTTCAAAGGGTCCGCCCCCGTCGGGCGGCTGGCGGACCGGCCGACGTTCTATGGCCTTGTCTTTGCCGGTATGGCCGCGTTCGGCACGCTCGAACAGCTCTCCTTATGCCGCCGGGCCGAACAGCAAAAGCCAAAGGAAAAGTCCGGCAAATCCAAACCGACCAAAAAGGAATCGAAACGATCCTGGCGCAATCGATAAGATGGTGGATGTACAATGAACAGCCTCCTGAGCATTCTGCAAACTGTCCTCATGGCTCCGGCCGAGTCCGGGCAACAGGCAAACTCCATTGTGCCCTTCGATGTCCTGTGGCAACACGTCAACACGCTCGACCTGATCGAAGCCTTGACGTTCGTCGCCTTCGGCACGGTCTGGCTGTTCTACGGCTGGCGGATCTTCAAAATCCTCGTCACGATCTCCTTCGGCCTGCTGGGCATGACCCTGGGCATCTGGGCCAACCAGCAACTCATCGACGGCAACAGCTTCTGGCTCGGACTGATCTGCGCAGCGTTCTTCGCCATCCTCTCCGTTCCCTTCATGCGCTGGGGCGTCAGTGTCCTGGGAGCGCTCTCGGGCGCCGTGCTCACGGCAGGGGCATGGATGGCCCTGGGCCTGCCCAGGGAGTATGTCTGGGCCGGCGGCCTGATCGGCCTGATCGCCGGCGGCATGATCTCGTTCATCATCTTCAAGATCGCCGTGATCCTTTTCACCAGTCTCGGCGGCAGCGTGCTCCTGGCCGTCGGCGCCCTGGCGATCATGTGTCACCACCTGATGTCACAAACGGAGTTCAAGGACTTCGTTCTTCAGAACCCGTGGTTCCTGCCCGCCATGGTACTCGCGCCCATGGCCATCGGCGCCTTTCTACAGAACAAGTTCATCAAAGCCGCCCCGGACTGGAACGCCTGAGCCACTCGAACCGCTCAAGCTCCATCATGACCGGTCGATGCCGAATCTCTACTCCTCCAGGGGCAGCAGCTCGATCTTTCGGAACTCGACGGGGTGGCTTTCGGCCTGGAGGGAGATGTAGCCCTCGCGCACGATCTTGTCGGCGCCGGCCTTGAGAAGCTTCTGGGCGTCGGCATCGCTTTCGTCGAGCTGGGGCTCGCCGTATTCGAGGACGACCTGGCCGTTGATGATGTGCCGGATGAGGCCGTTGCCGTGGACTTCCACTTCCGCCGTCACCCACTGGTCGCCGTGATAGGTCTTCGAGCTTGAATCGATGCAGTGCTGCGTGACGAGCTTGTCTTTTATCACGACGTGCGTGCCGGGCGTGCACAGGTTGCCGGTGGATCGCTCGCGCGTGCCGTCGCCGCCGAGGAGCTGGACCTCGATACAGACGGGGAAGCTCTGGTCCTTCGTCATGGTCCTGGGCGGCTGGCAGTGCACCATGATGCCGCTGTTGCGCAGCGCCCAGCCGGGACCGCCGGGGGTCTGCTCGCCCGTGAAGCGGTACTCCAGGCGGATGCGGTAGTGCGAGAACGAGTCCTTGTAGAACAGGTGGCCGAACTTGTCGTCGAACTTTTCATACTTGTCGTACGCGACTTTCAGGACGCCGTCCTCGACGCGGAAGGTGCTGCCGTAATTGTCGCCCAGCTCATAGCCCGCGATCTTGGGCGTCCAGCCGGCGAGGCTCTTGCCGTCAAACAGGCTGATCCAGCGGGCCTCACCCGACTTGTCCCGGTTCCCTGCGCAGCCGAAGAGCAGCACCATCAGCACACATGCCACGATACAAATGTTCCCCTTCATAGCCATCTCCACGCTCCTTCTAATGAAAGATCAAATCCGAAATCCGAATGTCGAAATCCAAAACAATTTCCAAAGACCGAAACTCGAAATTCAAAACAGTGCGCCGCACGGAATGTTTGAGACATTGAGTCTCTTTCAATTCCGTGCTTGTTTCGAATTTCGTGCTTCGGATTTCGATATTATCTTCATCGTGGTCTCTTGTCCACGACGCGACCTTTGCCGCCGGTGAGCTGGCGCAAGGACCTGGGCTCGACGAACGTCACCTTGGCCTCGATATCGAGAACCGCCTTGATGCGATTGGCCATCTGCACGCGCAGGGCTTCGAGGGCCTTGACCTCGTCGAGGAACGGGATCTTGTCCGAGACCTCGACGCGGACTTCGATGGTGTCGATGCCGCCCTGCTCGTCGAGAATGATCTGGTAGTACGGGCTGGTGCCTTCGACGCCGGCGAGGATTTCCTCGATCTGGGAGGGGAAGAAAGCGACGCCGCAAAAGAGGATCTGATCATCCGTGCGGCCGGTGATCCTTGCCATGCGGACAAAGGTCCTGCCGCAAGGGCAAGGCTCAGGATTCAGTTGGGTGATGTCCCCCGTTCGATACCGGATCAGGGGAAAGCCTTCCTTGGTGATCGTGGTAAGGACCAGCTCGCCCTGCTCGCCGACCGGGACGGGCTCGAGCGTCCCCGGGTCGATGACCTCCACGATGAAGTGATCCTCGTTGACGTGGAAACCGTCACAGACCTGGCACTCTCCGGCGACCCCCGGCCCCATGATCTCCGTCAGGCCGTAGGTATCGATCGAGGTGATGCGCAGTTGCTCTTCGAGCTGCCGGCGAAGGGAATCGCTCAGCCGCTCGCCGCCGAAGAGTCCCAGCCGCAGGTGCAGCCGCTCGGGGTGAATCTGCAATCGTTCGAGACCGGCGACGATGTTGACGCCGTGGCTGGGCGTGGAGATCAGGACCGTCGCTTTGAAATCCCGCATGATGGCAATCTGCTTTTCGAGATTCGTGGTCAGGGAGGCGGGGATCACCGTGGCCCCGATCTGCTCGACGCCCTGGTGAAAGCCGAATCCGCCGGTGAACAGGCTGTAGTTGAGCGCGATCTGCACCACGTCATGCTGCGTGACCCCGGCGGCGACCAGCAGGCGGGCGGTGCACTCCGTCCAGGCCCTGAGGTCGTTGCGAGTGTACCCGACAACGATGGGCACGCCGGTCGTGCCCGACGTCGAGTGAATCCGCGCGATGTCGTGCAGCGGCACGGCGAACATGTCGTAGGGATAGCTCTTTCGCAGGTCCTCCCGTGTCGTGAAGGGAAGCTCGCGCAACGCGCGGACCTCCTTGAGCCGCTCCAGGTTCACGCGGTGCGCATCGAAGGCGGTGCGATAGAAGGTGACGTTGCGATAGACCCGGTTCAGCGTGGACTGCAGCCGCTCGATCTGAAGCTGCTCCAACTCGTCTCGCGGCATCGTCTCATATTTCGGATTGTACAGGCTTGCGCGATCCATCCTTCATACCCCAAATCAAGCATGCAACGTGGGAGCGTTAGGTGTCTGGGTGGCAGCGTCAAGCGCAGCTTGGCGATGGCCTTCCGTGCATATAGAAGGACCATCGCCAAGACCTTCGGTCTTGACGCTGCCACCCGACACTTCTGCACGCTCATCCATCTACTCATCTTCGTCGATCGTCTTGTATTCCTTGCCGAGATAGGCCCGCTGGACCTCCGGGTTGTCGCAGAGTTCCTGGGCCGTCCCCTCAAGGACGACTTGTCCCGTTTCGATGACGTAGCCGCGATCGGCGACCGCCAGGGCCGCGCGGGCATTCTGCTCGACGAGCAGGACCGTCAGACCCGTCTGCTTGAGGCGGACGACGGTCTGGAAAATGTCCCGCGCGATCAGCGGCGCGACGCCGAGCGACGGCTCATCCATCATCAGCAGTCTCGGCTTTGCCATCAGGGCCCGGCCGATGGCGAGCATCTGCTGCTCGCCGCCCGAGAGCGTGCCCGCAAGCTGCTTGTCGCGCTCCTCGAGGATGCCGAACAGCTTGTATACTTCCTCCAGCCCGGCGGCGACGGTCGCGCCGTTGTCCCTGTGCCGGCGAGCGAAGGCGCCGAGGATGAGGTTCTCCCGGACGCTCAACGTGCTGAAAACGTGCCGGCCTTCCGGCACAAGGCAGCAGCCGGCCTCGACGATCCGCTCGGGAGACTTGCCATCAATCTGCCGCTTGTCGAATTCGATGGCGCCGGAGCGGCACTTCAGGATGCCCGCGATGGTCTTGAGAAGGGTCGTTTTGCCCGCCCCGTTGGCCCCAATCAGGGCAACGATCTCACCCGGCGAGACGTGAAGCGAGATCCCCTTGAGGACCCGCAACGGGCCGTATCCGGCTTCAAGATTCAGAATTCTGAGCATAGTCATCGCCCAGGTAAATGCGGATGACCTCGGGGTTTCGCTGGATGACTCGCGGAGGGCCCTCGGCGATCTTCTGCCCCTGGTCGAGAACGACCACGTCGTCGGAAATGTTCATCACGAGCGACATGTCGTGCTCGACGATGAGGCAGGTGATGCCGCGATCGCGAATCTTCAGGATCAGCTCCGACAGTTCTTTGGTCTCGTAAATATTGAGCCCCGCCGCAGGCTCGTCCAGGAGCAGCAGAATCGGCTCCGTGGCGAGCGCCCGCGCAAATTCCACGAGGCGTTGCCGGCCAAACGGGAGATTCGATGCCGTCTCCTGAGCGTATTGGGCCAGGCCCAGGTCCTCAAGGATGGCCGATGCCTTGTCCCTGATTTCGCAATCCTCGCGCCAAGTGCACGGCAGGTTCAGCATGCCGGCTAAAAATCCCGATCGCGTCCGCGGGTGCCTGCCGACCATTACGTTCTCGAGCACGCTCATGTGCGGAAAGAGCTTCGTCGTCTGGAACGTTCGTGCGATGCCCAGCCCCGCGACGACGTGCGGCTTCCAGGCCGTGATTCGCCTGCCCTGAAAAGTGACCTCGCCCTTCTGCGGCGGGATCGTCCCGGCGATCAGATTGAACAGTGTCGTCTTGCCCGCCCCATTCGGCCCGATGACGGCCTTGATCATACCCCGCGGCACCTGGATACTGACGTCCTTGATGGCGTGCACGCCGCCGAAGGATCGATGCAGGCTCTTCGTCTCCAGGAGTACGTTATCCATGCGGCCTCCCCCGTGAAAAAGGGGACATTCTGCTTTTTTCAGACTCCCTTGCTTTGTCGGGCAGCCTTCGGGCGAAAAAGTAGAATGTCCCCTTTTTCCACGCCAGCAGGCCCTGTGGAGCGAAGAGCATGATGAGAATCAGGATGGCCCCGAACACGGCGTCGTCAAATGTCCCGAAGACGCCTCGCAGGGACAGGAAGTTCAGCAGGATCGCCATGAGCAGCGCGCCCCACAGGTTCGCCATGCCGCCGATAGCGACAATCGCCACGTATCGGACGGATTTCATGACCGTCGCCTCGGATGGCCCGATGCTGCCGTTGTAATGGGTCATCAAGGCCCCACCCACCGCGGCAAACAGGGCGCTGAGCACGAAGACGGCCAGCTTGTAGCGATACGTGTTCACCCCGAGCGAGTGGGCCGCCTCCTCGCTCTGGTGGATCGAGCGAAGGGCCCGGCCGACGCGGGAATTGACGAGATTGATCGCCAGGACCATGGCGACCAGCACCATCACCCACGCGATGTAGTAGTTCTGAATTCTGAACGGCGCTCTGCCGTTGACTTCGAGACCCGGAATCAGGGGAAACGGCGGCACGTTCGACAGGCCGTCGGCTTGGCCGAGACTTCTCGTCCCCAGGACGACGCGATAGACGATCAGGCCGAAACCCAGCGTCGCCATTGCCAGATAATGTCCCTTGAGCCGAATCACCGGCATGCCGATCAGAAAGGCGATCAGGCCGGTCAACACAAGGGCGGCGATAAAGGCCGGCCAGGGCGAGAAGGACAGAACTTCTGCCCCGTAGAGATTACGCCACTGAACGACCAGACCCAGCGAGTGCAACGCGCGGACCAGACCGGTGTCGCGATAGGCCAAGAGGTTCACCGTGGTCATGTAAGCGACCGTATAGCCGCCGATGGCAAAGAAGCCCGCATGGCCCAGAGACGCCTGGCCCGCGTAGCCCATGAGCAGGCACAGGCCGATCACCACCAGCGCATAGTAGGCCGACATGGTGATCTGCGTCATGTAATACGTGGCGCCGGTCAGGGACAGCGCCGCCTGGAGCGCGATCAGCGCGAGGGCGCCGGCGGCGACGGGCCAGTATCTTCGCAGTCGCATCATGCGGCCCTCAAGGCGCCGATCTCCCGGCGAACGAACAGCCCGGTCGGCCGAAAGACCAGGACCAGCAGAAGGACCACAATCGCCACGGCCTCCTTGTACGCCGCCGCGAATTGGCTGACCACGAACGCCTCGAGCAGTCCCAGGAGCAGTCCCGCCACGACGGCGGCCATGCTGTTGCCCAGTCCGCCGAGGATGGCCACGGTGAAGCCCTTGATCGCCAGAGGCGCTCCCATATCGTACTGCGTCAGCGTCACGGGCGAGATGACGCATCCGGCCAGGGCCCCGATGCCGGCGCTGAGCATGAACGAGAGCGTGACCATCCACCGGTCGTTGATGCCGCATAGGCACGCCGCCATGCGGTCATCCGCACACGCCCTCATGGCCCGGCCCAGCAACGTGAACCGGAAGAAGACCGTCAGTCCGGCGACGATCACGGCGCTGACGCCGAGCACCCACAGCACCTGCAGCGAGATATAGGCGCCAAAAACGGCGATCGTGGAACTCTCTGTCCCGGTGAAGTACGGCAAGTACCGAGGCTGCTCGTCCCAGATGTGCAACATGGCCTCCCGGATCAGGATCGAGAGGCCAATGGTAATGACGATCAGCCGCAGGACCGAGGCATTGCGCACCGGCCGGATGAAGACCACTTCCATCAGCCCGCCGAGAATCGTCGTCACGATGACCGCCAGGGCAATGGCAAGCCACAGTGGAACGACCTGGTACAGGCTGATGGCCATCATCGCGCCGATGATCAGGAACTCCCCTTGTGCGAAATTGATGATCCCGGTCGTGCTGTAGATGATGTTGAAGCCGACGGCAACGATAGCATAGATGCTGCCGACGGTGATACCCGATAGGCCGTACTGCACGATCAGGGGGAAATTCATTCTGGCTCGGCTCCTGCGGCTGATCCATCAGGTCACGTTATTTCTTGGTGTACAGGGCGAACTTTCCGTTCTCCACCGTGAGCATCTCAAAGGCGTCCTTGGTCAGGCCGTTGTGGTCCTTCTCGGAAAAGTTGAACACGCCGCCCGTCCCGACGACGCCTTGCAGCGTCTCGATGGCGGCACGAACCTTCTCGGACTCGACGCTCCCGGCCTTCTTGACCGCCTCGGCGAGGACCAGCAGCGCATCATACGCGTGCCCGCCGAAGGTGCTCGCGTCTTCCTTGTATCGGCTCTCATAATCCTGCTTGTACTTCAGGAGGAGCTGTTTCTGCGGATGGGTGCCGGGCAGAACTTCGGCAATGAGCAGACGTCCGCAGGGGAAGATCGTGCCATTGGCCGCTTCGCCGCCCGCTTGGACGTACTTGATATTGCCGAACCCATGGCTCTGGAACAGCGGGACGTTCAGGCCGATCTGCTTCATATTCTTGGCGACCAGGCTCTGGGCAGGCACGATGGACCAGTTGATCACGGCCTGGACGTCCTGCCCTTTGAGCTTGGTGAGCACGCCGGTCAAATCGGTCTCCGCCTTGTCGTACGTCTCGGAGATGGCAACCGTGATCCCGTACTCGGGGGCCAGGCCGGCAAGTTGCTTGGCTCCCGCGACCCCGAAACCGTCGCTGCTCGAAACCACGCCGACCTTGGTGATGCCTTTCTCCTTCATCGTCTCGTAGATGCGTCGTGCCGCGTCGCTGTCCTTCTGCGGAGTCTTGAAGACGTAGCCGGCAATGGGATCGACAATCGTCTCGGCGGCGGCGCAGGACAGGAGAATCGTCTTGCCTTCCTGACAGATATCCTTGATAGCCATGGACTCGCCGCTGGTGGAAGGCCCGATAATCGCGAGGACCTTCTCCTCGTCAATGAGCTGCTTCGCCAGGGAAATGGCGGTTTCCGGCTTGGCGCCAGAGTCCTTGATCAGCAGCGTGATCTTGTGGCCGTTGACTCCGCCCGCCTGATTGATCTGCTCGACGAACATCTCGGCCGTCTTCTGTTCCGGGGCGCCCAGGAACGACGCCGGGCCGGTGATCGCGAAGATAGCGCCAACCTTGATTGGCGCCGCTTCGGCCTGCGGCTTCGCGGCCGGTAGTTGTGTGGTTGGCGCCTTCTCGGCCGGCGCTTTCTCCGCCGGCGTCGGAGCCGACCTCTTGCACCCTGAGCCGATCAGTGCAAGTCCTACAACGAAAACTCCGAGAATCCTCACAAATCGCATTTCCATAAGCACCTGCCTTTCCGACCCTCATGGTCAAAAGCACACCATAACTTCTTCGGCACGATGAAGATACGTCTTTTCTCAAACCGTTCATCGCCCGCACGCATTTGCCGCTCCTGAGTATTATGAATGCGCTGTCATCGCCCATTCCAGGAAGACTTCTTCTGCATGCCCGGCATCAACGTTTTCACGGTCAGGCGACCACGCCGGGGCGACATTCGCCCCAAACCCCCGCCATCGTGACGGGGATTGTTGCGAAAAGCAAGCGCAAAACGGCAAAAAGGAGGGTCGAACGGGCCCTTCGCCACAAGGAATGCAAAGTCCGGTTGATACCGGTGCCATTGGTACTCTTCGCAGCATTCCATAAGCGCCCGGGTGGTATCGGCAAGTAGCAGTCTACCAATGGTTTGCCCATTCACCATCGGCAGAGTCTTCGGCCTTGCCGCTGCCATCCACGAGTCTGACGCTCGCTATGCCACAATGTTGTCGTGCGCCCGTCAGCCTCCGAGGGTCTCCAACCGCTCGAGCCAGGTATTGAAGTGACGACACGCTCCACGAATGGCTTGGATTCCAATCCTGTTGGCAATCATCGGTCCGTACAAAGCCTTGCGATAAGCGGGGACTTGGCTCAGTATTCGCTTTGATGGAGCATATTCAGGTCTATCGTCAATGGCTTCCGGCTCCCCTGCCTCGGCTACTATGGAGCCGAAGATCGCCGCCAGCTTGTCTCGGCTCGTGCGACACAATGGAGATAGCGTCGCACTCAAGACCTCCACGTTGCTGAAGATCACAGCCTCGAACTCGTGAACCTGAACATAGGGTATGAAAAGCGCGGGGTTGAGATCATCGCCTGCACGCTCTGCAACATCTCGCAGCAGAGCAGCTTCAACGAACCCGCCTCGTTCGCTCACAATCCGGCCGGAGGCGTCTCTCCTGCCTGGCCAATCAAGAGGCATGGCATAGAAATCGAACATCGTGGTACAGTATCGACCACGTCTTTCTCTGAGCGTCCTCAGGATATCCCCTCGCACCACCTCCCACGCGGGCACGCCTCCACGGCGGTGCACTCGACCAGGCAATCTCGCCCATGCTTTCACCCCGAACGTGCGCAGATGTGGCGCCAGAACATCGCGCACAAACGTCTGTTCCGTCTGGCCCTCCACGATGACGGCCAGATCACTCATGTGTCGGTACCCCGTCCACGACGTTCTTCTGCCAGAGTTCGCCCACGGAGTACTCCTCCAGCCACTCTTTCAATGAAGAAGGGTCCAGTCTCCTGAACTCCGATCTGCCTCCCTCACGAGTGACAACAATCACATCTTCCGCGTTGAAGCGGTCGAGCAATGCCGGCGATTGAGTGGATATGATCACTTGCGTTCTCTCGGTCGCAGACTGAATGAGATCGGCCAATAGCGCAATCGCATAGGGGTGCAAGCCGAGTTCAGGCTCATCGATCAGAATTGTGGCGGGAAGATCCGGCTGCAGCAACGCCGTCGCCAGACAGATGAAGCGAATGGTGCCATCCGAAAGCTGACTCGGCTGAAACGGAAAATCGCTGCCCTTCTGGGACCATTCAAGCCGCGCCAATTCCTGCCCACCCTTTTCCTCGGGGCGAAGAACGAAATCATTAAGGAACGGCGCTATCATGCGCACGGTATCGCGAATAAGACCGTACGTTTCGCCATGTTTCTCCCTCAAGTAGAGCAAGAGAGCAGCGACGTTGGAAGCATCCGGCCGCAATCGCTGATAATCACGCGCAGACTGGTCCCGCCGCATCGGAGCGAGCATGCTCGTATCATGGAAGTGATAAACCACCCAACTGGCAATCGACTCATAGATATTGAGCCCGAAGACATCGGCCAATTGCCCCGGCAGCGATTCCCTGTCGCAGTTCTCCTTGAGGACAGACTCGCGAGTTCCTTTGGAGTCCATGCGTGCGGAACTGTCTACGCGACGTACGTGTTCCTCGGCAATCATCAACTCGGTAGAACTTGTCGGGGCCAGATCAAATCCGTAGATGTTCTGACCGAACTCAAGATGGGCCGAAATCCGACGAGTATGCCTGGGACCCATGAAGAAGAAGCCATCGGGTCCGCCGTGCTCCGTGACGAATTTCTGAAGACCTTCATCCGCCATCGCCCTTAGCAGGCGAAAGAAATCCACGAAGTTGCTTTTGCCGGCTCCATTGGCCCCAATGAGCACGTTCAGCTTGCGTAGTTCCAGGTTCTCCAGCTTCTCGATTGACTTGAAGCCGGTTATCGTCAGGGACTTAAGAGCTTCGCCCATGTCATCAGTTCTCCATCCTGCCTCTGAAGACCAGACTGCATCCGCTGCCCAGGATTTCGCAAGGGCAGAGACAGTATGTTCCTGGTATCGACTATCGGTGTAATTATAACAACCGGGCGGCGGATTTGGCGAAATAAGTCAGGATGATGTCGGCACCGGCGCGCTTGATGGAGGTCAGGACTTCCATCATGGCGGCGTCGCGATCCAGCAGGCCGGCATCGGCGGCGGCGTTGAGCATCATGTACTCGCCGCTGACGTTGTAGGCGGCGATGGGACAGTCGAACCGCTGTCTCGCCCGATGAATGATGTCGAGGAAGCTCAGGGCCGGCTTGACCATCACGATGTCGGCGCCCTCTTGGATGTCCAGCTCGATCTCGCGCATGGCCTCGCGGGCGTTGGCGGGGTCCATCTGGTAGCCCTTGCGGTCGCCAAAGGCCGGCGCGGATTCGGCGGCGTCCCGGAACGGGCCGTAGAAAGAGGAGGCGAACTTGGCAGCGTAGGACATGATCGCGACGTGGTTGAAGCCGTTATGCTCCAGCACCTGGCGAATGGCGCGGACCCGGCCGTCCATCATGTCCGACGGGGCCACGATATCCGCTCCCGCCTGCGCGTGCGACAGCGCCATCTTCGCGAGCAACTCGAGCGTGGCGTCGTTATCGACCTTGCCATCCTTGATGACGCCGCAATGGCCCGTGCTAGTGTATTCGCAGAGACAAACGTCGGTGACGACGAGGAGATCGGGGACGCGATCCTTGATTGCCCGAGTCGCCAGTTGCACGGAGCCGTCCTCGGCCCAAGCCTCGGAGCCCTTCTCATCCTTCTTCGCGGGCAGGCCGAACAGAAGCACGGCGGGGATGCCAAGGCTCGCCACTTCCTCCGCCTCATCCGCAATCCGGTCGGGCGAGAGGTGATAGCAATCCGTCATCGAGCCAATCGGCGTTTTCAAGCCTTCACCGGCGCGGACAAAGAGCGGATAGATCAGGTCATTCACGCTGAGCGACGTCTCGCGCACCATCCGTCTCATCGTGGCGCTGGTGCGAAGCCGCCGCATTCGAATCTCGGGAAAACCCATGTGCTACACTCCATCAACATTCGCTGCAAAAGATCAACAATGGGTGGCAGCGTCAAGCGCAGCTTGGCGATGGCCTTTACAGATGCGATGCAGCCATCGCCAAGGCCTTCGGCCTTGACGCTGCCACCCAGCCAAAGCCGAAGACGTATTCACGCAAGCATGAAGCATGGCGCCCCACACCCGGGGCCTCACAAGTATCGCCGGGTTCTATGCTCGTTCGGCGTTTTCGATGGCGTCGAGCATGCCGTCGGTGGTGTGCTCGGTCGCCTCGATGTCGATTCGGACGCCGAGTTTCACCAGTTCCTTGGACGTCACGGGCCCGATGGAGGCGACCTTGGCGCCGCCTGCGTTGACCACGTCCGGCCGAATCTGCTCGAAAAAGGATCGGACGGCGGAAGGGCTCGCGAAGGTCAGCCAGTGAATCCGGCCCTGACGGATTTGCTCTTCGAGACCGGCCGCATCGCCCTGCTGCGAGACGGCCGTGTAAATCGGGACGTCGCGCACGTGCGCCCCCGCCTGCTCAAGAACCTCCACAAGCTCCTTCGAGGCTAGCTCCGAACGCAGCAGCAGGACCTTTTTCTCATGGAGATTCGCGGTCGCGGCAAGCTGGATGCCGAGCTCGTATCCCGTGAAGACGGTCGGGATGAAATCCGCCTTGATCCCCCATCGCGCGAGACTTGCGGCCGTCTTATCGCCCAGCGCCGCCAATCGGACCGGGCCGAAGACCCGCGCATCCTTGCCGAGAGCACTCAGTGCGTCGAAGAACACAGTGACGCCGTTGGGACTCGTAAAGATTACCCAGTCGTAACCGGTCAGTTCCGCCAGCACTCGGAGGAACTCGTCACGGTCGGTCAGCGGCTTGATCCCGATCGTGGCAAACTCTATCGGGTTGCCGCCGCGGGCGACGATCTCTTGCGACACTTCGGAGTTGCCCTCGGCATCGCGCGTCACGAGGACCGTACGGCCGAACAGGGGCTTTCGCATGAACCAGTTCAGGGCCGCCTCGCCCCTCGCCGCCTCTCCGACGATGATCAGGGCCGGTGGCTCGATCTGCTCACGGCTGCACGTCTCGACGATCCCGCTCAGCGTCGCTTGCACGACCCTCTGGCCCGGCAACGTCGCGTTGGCCACAAGCGCCACCGGCGTCTCACCCGACCTGCCGTTGGCCATCAGTTGCTCGGAAATCGTGGGCAATGTCCCGATGCCCATATAGAACACGAGCGTGCCGGGAAAGTGCGCCAGGACGTTCCAATCGATGTTGCTGTCCTCCTTGCCTTCGGCCTCGCGGCCGGTGATGAACGCCACCTGCGAGCTGTACCGCCGGTCGGTCAGCATGATGCCCGTGTACTCGGAGGCGGCGATGGCGGCGGTGATGCCCGGGACGATCTCGAAATCGACGCCGGCCTCGTTCAGCAGGGCGGCCTCCTCCGTGCATCGGCCGAAGATGCACGGGTCGCCGCCTTTGAGCCGAACGACCGTCTTGCCTTCCAGCGCCTTGGCCACGAGAATCTGGTTGATCTGGTCCTGCGTGAACGAGCCGGGACCGATCCGCTTGGGCACGTGGATGGTCTCGGCGTCCTTGCGGGCAAGCTCCAGCAAGGCCGGGTTGGCCAGCTTGTCAACGATGATGCAATCGGCGATGCGGAGCAGTTCGGCCCCGCGCAGCGTGATCAGGTCCGCCCGCCCGGGCCCGGCGCCGACCAGGTACGCCATGCCTTTCTTAGGTCCCGCGTTCATTAGTGCCTTGCTCCCTTTCGAGCTCACGAAGAATCTCGCGGCCGCCCGCATCGAGCAGCTCGCCGGCAAGTCGTTCCCCCAATTGCAGCGCCTGGGATATCGGGCCGCTCGTTTGCCGGTTGATGATGTTGCGGCCCTGGACGTCCGACAGGAACGCGTGAAGCTCCATCGTGCCGTCGCGGGATTCCGCATAGGCTCCGACCGGGGCGTGGCAGCCGCATTGCAGCGTGGCGAGGACCTGCCGTTCCGCCGATGCGAGGGCCCTGGACAATTCGTCATCGATGGACTGAACCACCTCCACGGTTTCCTTGTCATCGCTTCTCGTCTGGACGGCCAGCGCCCCCTGGGCCGGGGCCGGGATGAACTGCCGGGGGTCGAAGATGACGGAAATCTGGTCGGCCAATCCCAGCCGCTCTAAGCCCGCCCTTGCCAGGATGATCGCATCGAGGTCGGTGGTATGAAGCTTCCTGATCCGCGTCTGGACGTTGCCGCGAAGAGGCACCAGTTCGAGGTCCGGCCGGAGATGCCGCAGTTGTGCCGCACGACGCAGGCTCGATGTCCCCACGCGAGCCGAGCGGGGCAAGTCATCGATGGAATTGACTGGTTGCTTGGCCAACAAGCTGTCCTCGGGCCACCGCCGGTCGCAGATGGCCGTCACAGCCAAGCCCTCGGGCTGGCGCGTCGGCAAATCCTTGAAACTGTGCACCGCGAAATCCGCTTCGCCGGCCGCCAACGCGTCTTCCAGTTGCGACGTGAAGAAGCCCGTATCCTTCAGGTCCCACAGGGCGGTGCGACGATCCTTGTCACCGGCGGTCGTGATCTCCTTGATGCGGATTTCGACCTCCGGGTGCTTCACCTTCAGTGCGGCAATGACGCCACGGGTCTGCACCATAGCCAGATCCCCCCGGCGAGTTGCAGCAGTCAGTACCTTCATTTTCCCTCTGATTGACTTTGGATTCACGGGTTTGCGACAATCACCTCAGCCGGCGTATCCACAGACACCGGTGCGCGGCGAGTTGACCACCGGCAGGAACATCTCTTCGCCACACTCGTGCTTGGCCGCACACTCCTCACAGAGCCATCCCTCCTCTGAGTACGCACACTCCATGCATATCTTTGTGGCGGGCTTGCCACATTTGCCGCAGGGTATGACCGGAGGCTCGTTCCGGGCGAGGACGCGAACCTTCCGGCCCGCGAGGTCGCTCTCACCCTCCGACACAACCTTCAGTCGCAAGGGCGTGGTGCTGCCGAAATCGTAGATGTAGTCGAACTTCATTCCCGGTGAAAGCACCTCGCTCAACTTCACATCCATGGACTCGTCGTCCAGGTCCATGGGCTCAACGGGGTACCTCGTGCCGTCGATCTCAAACTCGCTCATGTGCCCGCAGCATTCCAGCCAGATATCCCTCAGGAATCGGTCGAGTGTATCGAGCGTCGCGTTGGCAGGCGCCTCCAAGTGCATCCAGTACCCAGGTTGATGCCGGCCCTCCACGAGGAGGTGAAAGGCAGTCTTCCTGGCCCTTTTCGCTCCCGAGGCATCTGTTTTCTGTTTGCAGGCCTTGAGATGCCGGCCCATCACCGCTTTGTCGAAGATGCTACCACAAAGACTGCACTTGCCATTCGATGGCGACCGTTTCCGTGCCATTATGACACCTCCTTGTCGATCCCCGTCGACATCACGGAACAGAGATATTTCGCTGATCGGGCCCGCCGCCCGCGACCACCCAATGATCCCACTACGTTGGATTACCTCAAATGGACCTCACAGCAACTCTGGATTTCCCATTGATTCTGTAAGCATTACACCATATCGCAAGAGAAGTCAGATGGCAAGGCGGATTCGAAGGACTTCGGAAGGACATCTGCTTTGGGCAGCAATCCTTGATTATCCTTGCGAACACATCAGGGTTACTGATAATAGAAATCCCATATGGATACTTGCCTGGGGCTGGTGCTGTGTTGCTCTTCCCGGTCGTTCTGATCCACCGGGTTGTCTCAACTGCCGCTGCCCACGGGTGCTAAGGAGAATACATGAGCCGATTCAGGCGGGCCGTGCTCTGGGCCGCTTTGACAGCCGTCATACTGCTGACTCTGCTGTCGATTTATGGCGCGTTTCTTGGCGCCGACAGGGCGCAGGCGTTTTTCAACTCCTTGCCGCTGGCGGTCTACTGGTTCGCTCTGGCGGGACTGCTGATCGTCGGGCTTGCGGTCTTTCGCCGGCTTCTGCAGATCCCCTCGCTGCTGCTGACCCACCTTGGGTGCATCCTCATCCTGCTCGGCGGCATGTGGGGCTCGAAGGCCGGACACGTCATGCAGAAACAGCTCTTCGGCATTGATAAAGTAGTGCGAGGCCAGTTGCGGCTGAAGATCGGCGACCAGACTCCGATGAGCCGCGTCGTCGTCGAGGACAGCAACAGTGTCCGAGAGTTGCCTTTCGCCGTCAGACTCAAGGATTTTCGCCTGGAGTACTATGAGCCGGGCGAGATCATCATTAAAACTCCTGCAGGGCAGATCCGGAGATTTCCTGCAAAGCCTGGTGCACAGATTTCGCTGGGCGAGCTGGGCAACGTCACCGTGCAGCAGTCCTTCGGAAACTTCAAGCTCCGTGTCGAGGACGGCAAGCAAGTGCCCTACGACGCTCCCGGTGGCTCCAATCCGGCTGTCCAGGTCCTGGTCGAAAGACCCGATGGCACCGCGATGGCAGGATACATCTTTGAGAATTTCGCACCGGTTTTCCCGGCGGCAGTCGGATTCGATCCCACGTATCGAAGGACGATCAAGGATTACATCAGCGAGGTCGAGGTCGTCGCGGATGGCAAGATGGTCGCGGCGAAGGCCGTCGAGGTCAACCATCCGCTGCACCACGACGGCTATCATCTCTATCAGCATGCACTCGATGAAGATGCCGCCGGGCAATACACGATCCTGCAGGTGGTCTCCGATTCCGGCTTGAATGTCGTCTACGGCGGCTACGTCATGCTGATCGCCGGGGTCTTCTGGCACTTCTGGGGCCGCCGGGCGTTGATCGCAATCAAGAGTCGCCGGATGATTACACCGCAGGCACAGCACGAATAGCACAGGCTCTTATGGAAATCAAATACACAGTCCAAGGTCTGCTCATCTACGCAACGATCACCGTTTACGTGCTCGCGTTCATCGCGACGGCGGCAAGGCAGGCGCGGGCCGGCCGCATCGTGTTCTTGGCCGGTTTTCTCCTGGCCATCTTGTCCTATGCCTACCGATGGTACGACGTGCGGCACGTGCCCCTGCAGAACCTCTTTGAAGTCTTTCTCTTTCTCGGGGTGATCTGCTACCCGATCTCCTGGTTCTGCCGGCGCATTCTTCGAATCGGCGGCCAGTGGGCGGATATGCTCATCGGCGCGATCGTGCTCGTTCCCGCCGGTCTTGTCTTCAACGCCCAGCCGATGCAGCTTCCGCCGGCCCTGCAGAGCTGGCTGTTCGCCCCGCACGTGGCGGTGTACATGCTTTCATACATGATTATGGCTAAGGCGGCCTTTCAGGCAGGAGAGCAACTGCTCGGCAGGAGGCCCGCAACCGGGGGGACTCTGCTGCCGACAGAGCAGGCGACGTATGAACTGGCCATCATCGGCTTTCCGCTGCTGACGCTGGGGCTTATCCTCGGCAGTTGGTGGGGCAAGCTCGCCTGGGGCGACTATTGGGGCTGGGACCCGAAGGAACTCTGGTCGCTCGCTTCCTGGCTGGTGTACGTCGGCTATTTTCACTGGCGGTACATGTTCGGTAAAATCCATCCGCGCATCAACAGCGCCTGGGCAATCGCGGGCATGGCGGCTATCATAATCACGCTGCTGTGGGTCAACCTGTCGAGGCTGTTCCCCGGCCTGCACAGCTACGCGACCTGAGCGGCAACGAGGATAGGTCCTATAGGTCTTATACGTCCTATACGTCCTATCGAATGAATCGATTCGAGCAGCAATTCCGGAGGCCAGGAATGGATCGACGCGAGTTCATCAGGACCGGCGTTGGGGCGGGACTTGCCTGCGGCGCGAGAGCAAGTGGGCTCTTTGCAGACATCGGCTCAAATACCCGGCGACCGAACGTCCTCTGGATCATGATGGATGACGGGCGGGCGGATGCCGTCGGCTGCTACGGGCGAAGCTGGGCGAGGACGCCGCATATGGATGCCCTCGCAGGTAATGGCGTCCGCTTCGAGACCGCGATCGTGCAGAACCCCGTCTGTGTGCCGTCGCGCATATCCATGAAATCAGGCCACTACCCGCACACCTTCGGCGTAACCGCCATGGGCAAGCCCGCCGCCGTCGAGCCGGCGTACATGAAGGAGGCACGTGACGTCCCGAATCTGCTCAACGCCTGGAAAGAGATCGGCATCCGTCCCGTCAACATCGGCAAGACCCATGCGTATCAGCGGGACTGGGACTATCAGAAGGACGTGCCCGCCGACTTCGATGCAACCGGGCAGCCGCGAAATGAGAAGATCAGGGCCCGATTGAAAGAGGCCGGCAACAAGTACCCCGAGGTTGTGACGAAGACGCACGGCTGGGCCATCGGCGGGACCGTGCCGCTGGAGCCGAACGAGGTCACCACCGGCAGGCTCGGCGATCTGGCCCTCGATACTCTCAAAGGACTGCTCGACAAAGGCGAGCCATTCTTCCTGCGCGTCTCATTCCACGCCCCGCACGTGCCCTGCCTGGTGCCGCAGTCCTATTTCATCGATCCGGCGAGAATCGATCTGCCGCTGCCGACTGAGGAGGAGTTGAAGAGCAAGCCGCGATTCGAGCGAGAGCAGTTGCGGGTGTATGCCGGCGGGCTGGACCTGACACGCGAGCAGATCGGCATCGCCCGCGGCACCTACTATGGCATGGTTTCGCTGGTTGATGCCCAGGTGGGCCGGCTCGTGGATCATCTGAAGAAGGCCGGCGCACTTGACAATACGATCATCGCGATCAACTCCGACCAGGGCTGGCAATTGGGCGAACACGGGCTTTGGAAAAAGCGCGTCTTGTATGACGACAACGTCAAGGCGCCGTTGGTTCTGAGCTGCCCCGCGCTGCTGCCGAAAGGCAGAGTCGTCAAAGAGCCGGTGGAGATGCTCGACTTTGTCCCCACGCTGACGGACCTGAGCGGCCTGAAAGTGCCCGAGACGATCCGCGGCCGAAGCCTGATGCCTCTGATACGAGGCGATGTCTCCGAGTGGCGCGAGGCGTGCTTCTGCGAGATCGACCACAGCATGTCCATGTACGACGAGCTGCGCGTCAACAGCGGGCGGCGCATCATGGTCCGCACGAAGGAATGGAAACTCATCTGGTTCATGGACGAGCGAGTGGCGGACAAGGACGGGGCCTTGTACAATCTCAAGAATGATCCCGGTGAAAAAGTAAATCTCTACGGCAAGCGCGAGTACGCCGACGTGACGGAGTATCTCGAACGCCTCTGCCGCGAGTGGGACCGGGCAACATGAGAGTACCACGAGTGGCGTCCTCAAGGTGCGACGCTTGCTTGTAGTGTGCCCGTAAGGGCATCAAGAAGGGAACGCCTTACGGCGTCACTACAAACGGGACTGCGCCTCTGATGCCGCCCGACCGTAGGCCGAAATCAGAAATCTTCGGAGGTGATAGACCATGCTGAGCAGAAAACAAATCTGGTGTGCGTCCGTTATCATCGCTCTTTGCGCCTCGCTGGGACTGTCGGCGGTGACCATTTCGCAGGATGGACAGGCGAAGGCTGTCATCGTGATTGCCGTCGATGCGCCGGAGCCGGAGCAGTATGCGGCCAGGGAACTTGCGGAGTTCCTCGGGAAGATCACCGGCGCGAAATTCGAATCCGCCAATCAGGAGAAGCAGGACGCCCCCTGCATCTTCGTTGGACCGGCGGCGGCGAAATGGGCGGACGAGCAGGTCTCGATGGATGGGCTTGGGGCGGAGGGCATCGTCATCAGGACCGTCGGCGACGACTTGGTGCTCGCGGGCGGACAGCCTCGAGGGACACTCTACGCGGTTTGCAGTTTCCTGGAGGATCAGTTGGGCTGCCGCTGGTGGTCGTCCACGGAGAGTACGATTCCCGGCAGGCCGACGATCACGGTCGATGGCTTGAACGTTCGATACGTGCCGGTGCTGGAGTACCGCTCGCCCTTTTGGTTCGATGCGTTCGACGGCAACTGGGCGGCGCGCAACAAGTGCAACGGCCAGGGACACCGCCTGGAGGCCAGGCACGGCGGCAAGCACATCTATGAAGGGTTCGTCCACACCTTCTATCCGCTGATCCCGCCTCAGAAGTATTTCGCGGAGCACCCCGACTGGTTCAGCGAGATCGACGGCAAGCGGACAACCGACCACGCGCAACTGTGCCTGACGAACGAGGAAATGCGCAAGGAACTGGTGAAGAACTTGAAGGAGCGGCTGCGGAACAATCCGGCTGCGACCATCGCGTCGGTCTCCCAAAACGACTGGATCGGCAACTGCAAGTGCAAAAACTGCGCCGCGATCGAGCAGGAGGAGGGCAGTCCCGCCGGATTGATGCTGCGATTCGTCAACGCTGTCGCCGCCGATATCGAGCAGGAGTTTCCGAACGTCGCGATCAGCACGCTGGCCTATCAATACACGCGTAAGCCCCCAAAGATCACCAAGCCGCGGGACAATGTCATCGTCCAACTGTGCAGCATCGAGTGCTCCTTCTGCAAGCCGCTGGCCGACGAGCGCAACAAGGCCTTTCGCGACGACATCGTGGGCTGGTCGCCGATGAGCAAGCGGCTCTACATCTGGGACTACACGACGAACTTCCGGCACCATATCATGCCGCATCCGAACCTGCGAGTGCTCGGTCCCAATGTGAAATTCTTCGCCGACCACAATGTCAAGGGCATTTTCGAGCAGGGCGCGTACACGACGAACGGGGCGGAGATGGCGGAGCTGCGGGCCTGGGTGCTGGCCAAGCTCCTGTGGGACCCCAGCCGTGACGGCGAGGCCCTCACGAACGAGTTCATCGAAGGCTACTACGGCCCCGCCGCACCACACGTCAAGGCGTACCTGAAGGTCACGCACGACGCCGTCGAGGCCAGCGGCGACTGGCTCGGCTGCTTCGAGCAGAACCATGCGAAGTTCCTGAATTTCGACATGCTTTCTCACGGCTGGCAGTGCCTGAAAGCGGCCGAGACGGCGGCGCAGGACAATCCCGACCTGCAATTCCGCATACAGGTGGCCCAGCTTCCGGTGATGTACACGTTCATCGTGCGATGGAACGAGATGCGCGAGGCCGCAAAGGCCGCCAGCGCGGACTGGCCCATGCCCCAGTCCGCCAAAGAGACCTGCGATCAATTCCTGACCATCGCCCGCAGGAAGAACGTCACCCGGCTGAACGAATGGCAGGACGGCTTCGCAGCCCTCGAGCAAGCCGTCCAGAAGACGAATAGCCAGGAATAAGCTTCGAGGCGCAGCGGCAGAATCAAACATCCGCGGTTTCCATTTGTCCCGCGGCCGGCAGGCCTCAACGTAGCACGGCTGCCAGCAGCCCGACCGAGGCTCCGCCTATGATCAGCCAGGTTGAGTTGATCTTGAAGCGGATCAACAGGGCGAGAGACGCGAGAGCGACCATGACGGTAAGAGGGTCGGCCAACGAGGCCTCGCCGAGCTGCCACGTCACGGCGGCCATCAGACCCATCGAGGCAACATTGACGCCGTCGAGCAGGCTGCTGACCCACGGCGAGTTGCGTATGCGCGGGATCAGCGGATTGGAGATGGCGACAAAAACGAACGAGGGGAGGAAGATGCCGAGCGTGGCAAGCAGTGCACCGGGCGTGCCGCCGACGAGGAAGCCGATGAAGGTCGCCGTGGTGAACACCGGGCCGGGCGTCACCTGGCCGATGGCAACGGCGTCGAGCAACTGCTGGTCCGTGAGCCAGCCGAGGCGGACCACGAAATCCGCACGGAGGAAGGCCAGCAACACGTATCCACTTCCGTAGAGGACCGAGCCGATCTTGAGAAACGTGAGGAACAGCAAGGGGAGGCTGTACGGCGTGGTCGCCTGCGACAGCACGCCCATGCCGCCAAGCGGAACAAGGAAGACGCCCGCCATGTGTCCCATGAGACGGCGATAGTTCGCGATGAGCATGGTGACCAGGCCGCCGGCAAAGAGCAGGGCAATCTCGTTGACACCCAGGAAATACAAGACGATCACAAAGGTTGCGACGGCCGCCGTGATCGGTCCCTTGACCGCCTTGCGGCCCAGGCCCCAGAGTGCCTGCACGATGATGGCGATCACAACAGGCTTGATGCCATACAACAGCCACTCGGCCTGTGGCAGGGCGCCGAAACGCACGTAGACCCAGGCCAGCAACAACACGATAGCCATGGCCGGCACGATGAAGCAGAGCCCGCCAACAATCAGCCCCAGCCATCCGGCCCGCAAAAAGCCGATATGAATGGCCATCTCCGTGGAATTCGGCCCGGGGATGAGATTGGTGGCGCCGACGAGATCGAGGAATTCCTGGTCGCTAAGCCATTTTCGCCGTTTCACCACTTCATCGTGCATCATGCCGATGTGGGCAGCAGGTCCGCCAAAGGCGGTAATGCCCAACCTGAGGAACAACTTCGCCATTTCGGCCAATCGCCGCGACAATAATGGATTCATGTTTGCCAAGCTTTCCGTAAGAGCATACAGATTTGGCAGAAGCCGCCCACCGAGAAAGTTCAGCGGCATGTCCCCGTGAGTTCGCTGGAACAACTTGTCAGGCAGTTGTGTAAGGCAGTCAGCGCATGAGAGGCCACACCCAAGCCACCAACACCGAAGCATATAACAACGATGACACAATGAGGCCAGCCCGTGCGGCCCCTGCGGACTCTTGGAACACTTTGCCCGAACTGCGACACGCGTGCAGCGCGATGAACGTTGTCGCGACGAGCATAACCCATCCGATGGCGGACAGACTCAGAAGGCCGACTGGAGCCGCAAGTGAGTGATCCGCAATCCGGTGGAGAGTCTCGAGCCCCTGCGGGTCGTTGATCGCAAGGGGCAGGAAGCCACTCCACGAAACGACTTTCGCCGCGGCCTTGGCAAGATGAGCCATCGCCACGACGGGCGCCGCTCCTGTCGCAGCGACGAGGAGCAAAGACCGGATACCGGTCCGGTGACCCGCGAGGCGCCCGATGCCGGCGATAGCCGCCCAGGTCAGGAATGGAAACAGCAACAGGAACCATAGTGCTTCGAACCAGCCGAAAGAAATCGACGGCAGCAATGCGTTGAGGCGCATCGGCGCCGCGTGAAAGACGGCATCGAGCCACTTCACCTCGCCGATGACCTCATGGGCGACAAAACCGAGAGCGATCATCACAAACGCTCCCTCGAAGGGTCGCAATGCGGCCTTGCGCCGTATGGATGCAGAAGCAGCCACGAGGCCGATGCTCATGTTCTCGTATGGGCAGACCTTGACGCATTGCAGGCACAGCACACAACCGTCTGATGCGGCGCGGTGGTACGGGCTCAGCAACGATGGGCAGCTCCGCTTGTCGAAGCGCTCTCGGTTCTCGGCGCGCACGCAATCCTTCGTTGTGCATGACTCGCAGACGGATGGATCACGCGCATCGAGCTGGATCGGCGTGTACCGGCCATAGACCGACAGGAGCGGCGCGGCCGGGCAGAACGCCCTGCAAAAGGAGCGATGTTCTCGAAACACGAATCCTGAAACAAGGGCTATGCCGAACAAAGACAAGAGCATGATGGCCGTGAAGTGCGGCACGCGATGGATCGATACGCCTGCGACGAGAAGCTGGAGCGCAAGGTATAGTACGACGGTTATCCATCCGGCGCGTGCGAATCTGCCGAGGCGAGCTCGGGGCCAGCCCAGCTTCTGCGCGACTTCATGTCCGACGCGGTTGACAAGCTCCATTGGGCAGACCATGCACCAAGCCCGGCCCAACGCGAGCGCGGCGGCAATCATCGCCGGCCACCAGAGGCCCCAGACGAACAGCGTGGTGAGGTTGGTTTTGCGCAGCGTCATCAGGTCATCGCTCTTCATGCCGGGCCCGATGCCGATCCCGATCATGGCGAGCCACATGATGGCAACAAGGGCGCAGGCTTGCAGCGCAACCGGAAAGGCGGCCCGCCGGACCAGGACGCGGATGGGTTTCCATCCGAGAAAATCAAGGTGGAACTGCGATGTCATCCTCATTTCTTGTTCTCCATCTGTGACGTGCAGCGGGGCACGAAACAAGCCCGCCGCATTGCTCACGGTCCCCATTGTCGCGGCGAGAAAAAACAGAGTAATCCCCTGTTCCTGCGCATACGGCAGCCTCTGCCGTGGCGCAATCTCAATCTAACGATCCGTACGGCTCATGTCAATGGAAACGAATAGATATCCACGACGCATAGCGGATTTGAAGGATATCTCCGATGACGGCACGCCAGGCGGATCAGGATCGTCGCCCTGGGTGCGCTGGTATGGAACAAGCGGGGCATCATCGACAATGTTCGTATCCGGTTCATCCCTTTTTCGCTGTGAATTGTGCAAGATCGTGAATGCCCAATTCCTTCTCAATAGCCGCGACCCGGTCGACGGTCTTGCTGAAGCCATCCTCACCGAACAAGGCGTGCTCCTTCGCCTCGAATTGCTCGCCGAGCTCCGCGTATTCCTGCGCCGGTATCAGATCGTGGAATGCCCGGAAGGCGACGGAGTTCTCCCTGGAGATGTGGGGAATATACATGCGATAGAAGGATCGCATGGCCTGTGGCGCCCGTTGCGGCTGAGCGAGAGTGCCTGCCTTGGTCATATCCAGCAGCGCCGTGGTGACTTCCCGGCCGACGGCATGTTGGGCTTGCAGCGTTCTGGCGAGATCCGCATGTTGGCCGGCCTTTTCGAGACGCGGAAAGACGAACTGCTCTTCGAGCTTCTCATGGTAGTCCTCGGCGAAGCTGCGAGTGATGCTTGCGGCATCGAAGATGAGCTTGGCAGGGACTTGGCGACCATCATCGATCCGCCGGGCCGCCTCATCGTAGATCAGCAGCAGTCGCTCGATGATGCCGTGCTCGAACATCAGGTCTTCCGCCGGAGTAACTTCATGCCCCTCGCCTTGCCGCCGTTCGGCGGCCAAACTCACACTCGATTTGGAACCTCTGTTCAGAATCGCGCCTGCTCCTGCTGCCGCCATGGTGATGAAACCGCGCCGATGGAACCGTTTGTCCCGTTCCATGATCGTTTCTCCTGAGAGTGTCCATATGAATTCCATACGTGTGATAGTCGTGGCGATCCGCCATCACCTGACATCCTAAAGAACGGTGCGGGGTTGGCACTAGGAGCCTGTCCGACTAATTCATCCGGCGAAGCCATTCCTTCTCTGTCTCCGCTGTCGCTCTGGACTTGAGTGTCCCGCTCCCGGTTGGTGCCCGCGATCGCCCGTTCGCCACAGGG